>Ga0070672_100002961_pt1 | contig 10930 bp, 11 predicted proteins | sample KBSM13metaG_FD_66151 | JGI IMG/M metagenome (GOLD analysis project Ga0070672, IMG submission 66151) | Miscanthus rhizosphere microbial communities from Kellogg Biological Station, Michigan, USA - KBS M1-3 metaG | ecosystem: Host-associated > Plants > Roots > Rhizosphere > Soil ... | reverse complement strand
CGGTGCGACGGATGGCGGGGAAGTGGATCAACCCGACAAGGTAAGGGAAGCGCCGGTAGACTCCGACGGCCTGGCTGCGGCCCGCCCCACGGAAGCCCCCCCCGTCCATTGGAAGCTCGTTCGTTCCCTCCGCCCTTTTTGTTGTCATCCCGAGCAACGCGAGGGATCTGTCGGCCGACGGCGCACCATCGGCAAAGCAACTTCGAGATCCCTCGCTGCGCTCGGGATGACAAGACAATTGCTCGCCGGGAAAGCGCCGTTGTCATCCCGAGTAACGCGAGGGATCTGTTGGCCGAAGACGCGCCAACGGCAAGGCAACTTGGAGATCCCTCGTTGCGCCCGGGATGACAAGACAGTTGCTCGCCGGGAAAGCGCCGTTGTCATCCCGAGCAACGCGAGGGATCTGTCGGCCGACGGCGCGCCAACGGCAAAGCAAATTGGAAATCCTTCGCTGCGCCTGGGATGAGAAGACCGTTGCTTGCCGGCTGGGTATGACAAATCGAAAGATCGCGCTGCGAGCGGCGGGGTCTCAAACCCGCCCGGCGAATTCCCCGGTCACCGTGTTCACCCAGACCTTTTCGCCGGTCGCGATGTACTCGGGGACCTGGATCTCGATGCCAGTGTTCAGCCGCGCGGGTTTCGGGCGCTTGGTGGCGGTGCCGCCCTTGAGTTCGGGCGCGGTCTCGACGACGGTGAGCGCGACGCTGGTCGGCATCTGCAGGCCCACGGGCGCGTCGTCGATGATCTGCACGTAGCAGTCCTCGAGCCCTTCGGCGATGTAGCCGGCGGCATCGCCGACGACGTCGGCGTCGAGCTGGTAGGGCGTGTAGTCCTCGGCGTCCAGGAAGACGAAGGCTTCGCCTTCCTTGTACGAGAACGTCGCCGCGCGCCGCGTGAGCTCGACTTCCCTGATCTCGTCGTCGCCGCCGCAGTTGAGGTCGAGCTTGACGCCGCCCGGCACGCTGTAGAGCGTGAACCGGAACTTGAGGTTGCCGCCGCGGCCCTGCGGCGCGCTGCGTTCGAAATCGCGCACCTGGTAGATGGTGCCGTTGTGTTCGATGACGTTGCCTTTCTTTACTTCGGATGCGCGCATGGGAATTGCCGGGGAGGGGGAACGGAAATTGGGAACGGAGAAGCGTTGCGAAGCGAAGCCTTGGGCCTCCGCTCGTCGTCCCGGCGAACGCCGGGACCCATTTTGATCTTGAGTTTTTTCAGATCCAGTGAATCAAATTGGATCCCGTGTCATCGGCCATCCATGGCCTGCACGGGATGAGTTCATCCTGATCCGGATCCCGGATCGGCGCACGTCCATGTGCTGTCCGGGATGACCGCATCCTGCGTTGATCCCGTGTCATCGGCCATCCATGGCCTGCACGGGATGACGACATCCTGTCGTCACTTGGGCGCCAGCCGCACTGCGCCGTCGAGGCGGATCGTCTCGCCGTTGAGGTAGCGCGTGCGCAGGATGAAGGCGACGAGGTCGGCGAATTCTTCCGGGCGGCCCAGGCGCGAAGGGAAGGGGATCGACGCGCTCAGCGACTTCTGCACGTCGTCGGGCATGCCGTCGACCATCGGCGTCCAGAAGATGCCCGGGGCGACGGTCATCACGCGGATGCCGAAGCGCGAGAGCTCGCGCGCCATCGGCAGGGTCATGCCGACCACGCCGCCCTTCGACGCGGAATACGCGGCCTGGCCGATCTGTCCCTCGTAGGCCGCCACGCTCGCCGTGTTGACGATCACGCCGCGCTCGCCGTCCTCGCCTGGCTCGTTGTGCTGCATCAGCGCGGCGGCGGCCTTGGAGACGTTGAAGCTGCCGATCAGGTTCACGCCGACCGTCATCGCGAAGTTCTTCAGCGGCATCGGCGCGTCGCGCCCGAGCACGCGGCCGGCGCCGAGGATGCCGGCGCAGTTGATCGCGGCGTTGAGGCCGCCGAGGAAGTCCTTCGCGGCGGCGACGTTGGCCTGCACGCCGGCTTCGTCGGTCACGTCGGTGCGGAAATAGCGCGCGTTCGCCTCGCCGAGTTCGGCGACCGCCGCGGCGCCCTTGTCGTCGTTGACGTCGAACAGAGCGACCTTGCCGCCGTTCTTCACGAGATGCTGCGCGACCGCGAAGCCGAGGCCGGATACGCCGCCGGTGACGATGGCGCGGGTGGAGTCGAGTTGCATGGGGAGTCCGTGGGCGGGGGGAAACCCGGCATTTTACCCGACGCGCGAGGTTTCACCCGTCCCGCGGCCCGATCCTGGCCCCGCGAACGTAGCCCGGATGAAATCCGGGGCTCGGATGCCTACCCGGATGACCCGCCATTCGGCTGTTGAAGGCGCATCCGGGCAACGCGACGAAGACTCCGTCGATCCGCTGTGGCTACAGGTTCAGCACGTAGAAGCTGTCGCACCCGCTGTGCCCGGTCGCGCCCATCAGGTCCGGGATGCGCGTGAACCCGGTGCGCTCGTAGAGCTTCATCGCCGCATCCATGCCGCCCAGCGTCTCCAGGTAGATCCGCTGGAAGCCGTGCAGGCGCGCCGCGTCCAGGCATTTTTCCATCAGCGCCGCGCCCGCGCCGATGCCGCGGATCTCCGGCAGGAAGTACATCTTGCGCAGCTCGCAGACATCCTCGTCGCCGCCGACCAGCGGCGCGATGCCGCCGCCGCCCTTGACGACGCCGTCGACTTCGACGACGAAATACGCGCTGCGCGGCGCGGAGTAGGCGCGGTGCATCCAGTCGACCTCGGGGTCGTTGATCGCGAAGCCCTCCCCGCAGGCCCCGAACTCCGGCATCACGGTGCGGATGATCCCGGCGACCGCGGCGTCGTCCTCGCGGTGGATCGGGCGGATGTAGAACGGATCGCTCATGGCGCTTGCCCTCCCTTGTAGATGCGCCCGGCCTTCATCACGAAAGCGACGTGTTCGATCGCATGCAGGTCGGCCAGGGGATCGCCGTCCACGGCGATGATGTCGGCATCGTAACCGTTCGCGATGCGTCCGAGCTCCCTCGACTTGCCGAGGATGCCCGCATCGACCGTCGTGGCGGCGCGAAGCGCCTGAAGGGGCGACATGCCGAGCCGCGCCATCCATTCGATCTCGCGCCAGTTGCTGCCGTGCGCGAACACGCCGACGTCGCTGCCGCAGCCGATCGTGACGCCGGCCGCGAGCGCTTTGCGGAACGCCTGCTCGCCCTGGCGCATGCGCGGCGTGGGCTCGGACGTGCCCGGCGCGTAGTGGTCGAAGTACTGCGAATACGCTTCGTTCGCGGTCAGGGTCGGCAGCCAGGCGATGCCGCGCTCCTTCATGAGGCGGAACGTCTCGGGCGTTCCGCCATAGCCGTGCTCGATCGTGTCCACGCCCGCGGCGATCGCCAGCCGCATGCCGGCGTCGGTTGTCGCGTGCACCGCGACCGGCTTGCCCGCGGCGTGCGCTACTTCCACCGCGGCCTTCAATTCCGCGAGCGTGAAGGTCGGGCGCGCGTCGCCCTCGGCGGTCCAACGGTAGTCGGCGTAGAGCTTCACCCAGTCGGCGCCGTGGCCGATCTGCTCGCGCACCGCAGCCATCATGGCGTCGGCGCCGCTGACGGCCTGGGCGCCCTGCGGAAGGTCGAGGTCCGGGCGGAAACCCTTGGGGCCGGGGCCGTAGGAGGCGGTGGCGACGATCGCTCGGGTCGCGACGAACAGGCGCGGACCCGGGATCAGGCCCTCGTCGATCGCGCGCTTGATCGCGACGTCGGCATAGCCCGCGCCCTCGGTGCCGAGGTCGCGCAGCGTCGTGAAGCCGGCCATCAGCGTCGCCTTGGCGTGCGCGGCGGCTTCGAGCGTGCGGTAGGCCTCGGATTCCTTGAGGACCTGGTCGTTCCAAAGGGTCTCGTTGTACGGATGCAGCAGGACGTGCGAGTGCAGGTCCATCAGCCCGGGAAGGAGCGTGGTGCCCTTGAGTTCGACGCGAAGGTTGCCCGCGGGAACCGGGAACGTGCCAAGCGGACCGACCTCGGCGATCGTCCCGTCGTGCACGAGGACGCCCCAGCCGGTGTGCGCGACCGCGTCGTCGCCGGTCCAGACGCGGTCCGGAACGAGCAGTGTGTCGGACGCGTGCGCCCCGCAGGCGAACAGCGCGCACAGCGCGGCGACGACCCAACGAATGTAGCCCGGATGCAATCCGGGACTGCGGCCTTCCCGGATTGCATCCGGGCTACACGCGCGCTTCATGCGCCCATCCGCGCCCGCGTCACGCGGCTCGCGGTCTCCTTGTGCAGCTGCGCGGCGAGCCAGGCACCGGTCTCGACCAGTTTGTCGAGATCGATGCCGGTGCGCAGGCCAAGGCCGTGCAGCATGTACACGACGTCCTCGCTCGCGACGTTGCCGCTCGCGCCTTTCGCGTACGGGCATCCGCCGGTGCCCGACACCGCCGAATCGACGACCGCGACGCCTTCCTCGAGGCAGGCGAGGATGTTCGCAAGCGCCTGGCCGTAGGTGTCGTGGAAGTGGATTGCCAGCGCGGCCATCGGCACTTCGGTGGCGACGGCTTTCAGCATCGCGCGCGCCTTGCCGGGCGTGCCGACGCCGATGGTGTCGCCGAGCGAGATCTCGTAGCAGCCGAGGTCGTGCAGGCGTTTGGCGACGCGCACGACGTCCGCGAGCGGCACGTCGCCCTGGTAGGGGCAGCCCAGCACCGTCGAGACGTAGCCGCGCACCTTCACGCCGTCGGCCTTCGCACGCGCGATGACCGGTTCGAAGCGCGCGATCGATTCGTCGATCGACGCGTTGATGTTCTTGCGGCTGAAGGCTTCGGAGGCCGCGCCGAACACCGCGATCTCCGCGACACCGACAGCGCGTGCGCGCTCGTAGCCCTGTTCGTTCGGCACCAGCACCGGGTAGCTCACGCCGTCCTTCTTCGCGATGCCCGCGTACACCTCGGCGGCGTCGGCCAGCTGCGGCACCCACTTGGGGCTCACGAAGCTCGTCGCCTCGATCGTGCGCAGGCCGGTCGCCGAGAGCCGGTCGATCAGCTCGATCTTCGCGGCGGCGGGGATCAGCGTCTTCTCGTTCTGCAGGCCGTCGCGGGCGCCGACTTCGACGATGCGGACTTCGGGTGGCGTCATGGCTTCGCTTCCAGGCTCATCGGCCCCACCCGCTGCAGGATCAGGTAAGGCTCCTCCTCGAAGAACTCCGGATGCTCCTTGAGGATCTGCGTGATCTGGTCGGCCTGGCCCGCGATGAGGTTGTGGTAGGTCGGCACCTTCTTGTCGTCCATCGCGGCGGTGCGCGCCTTGATCAGGCCGTCGGGCACGGCGCCACGGCCGGTCTGGGTGCCGTTGACCGCGGTCGTCTGCGGATCGACCGTCATCTCGGTGTAGCCGGAGATCGCGTGGCTTTCGAGCGCGTCGTGCACGCGCTTGTGGTCGGGCTTGTAGAGGACGATGCGATCGCCGGTGCGCACGTAGCGGAACAGTTCGGTGCCGCAGTGCGTGTTGCCGTCGCCGAAGCATGCCTTGGGCGCGTCGCCCGGGCTCGAGAAGGTCAGGAAGTCGCCCGCGCGCGTGGAGATCAGGCGCAGCACGTGCGGTTCGGTCTGGGTCTTTTCGGCGTCGGTGAAGGTGAAGCTCGTGCAGTCGGCATTGATGTGGATGCGCTCGTCCATCGCGGCCTTGCCGACGCCGTGTTCGACACCGCGCCAGTCGCCGGGCCATGCCGCGTCGCAGGTGGTGATCTTCCCCACCGGCAGCGATTCGACCAGGGTCGTCGAGCAGCCTTCGAGGCCCGCGACGGCCAGCAGCAGGACCAGCAGCAGCGCGAGGCGCGTCATCGCTTCATTCCCCCAGTTCGATCAGTGCGGCGTCGCCTTCGACGAATTCGCCGGCGGCGGCTTTCACCGCGGAGATCGTGCCCTTGCGCGGCGACTTGAGCGAGAGTTCCATCTTCATCGCTTCCATGACCAGCAGTTCCTGGCCGGCGTCGACCGCGTCGCCGACCTTCACCTTGACGAGCACGATGCGTCCGGTCATCGGCGCGGTCACCCGGTTGCCGCCGCTCGCGCCGAGATCGCCGGCGACCTGGAAGGCGGGCACGCGCTCGAAACGCAGGCGGCGCGTGCCGTCGTGGACGAGGACCGTGTCAGCGGTCGCCGACACGCGGTGGCGATGGGCCTGTCCATCGAAACGCGCGGTCAGTACGCCATGGCGCACGCGCGCGCCTTCGACCGCGACCTCGAAGCTTTCGCCGCGCACGCGGTACGAGCCGCCGACGCCGGCGGCGTGCAGCAGGTGCCGCTCGCCGCGCAGCAGCAGGCAGAGCACGCGGTCGCTCGCGTGGCCGAGCCGCCAGCCGTCGCACAGCGCCCACGGGGAGTACGGATCGGCATCGGCGCGCGCGGTTTCGCGTGCGACGCATTCGTCGCGCAGCAGTGCCGCGGTCGCGGCGGCCGCGAAGTCGCGCGGCGAAGGCGGCGCAGGCGCCGGCAGCACCTCGTCGAGGTGCTTGTCCAGATAGCCGGTGTCGATGGTGCCCTCGACGACCTTGGGATGGCGCACCAGTGCCTCGAGGAAGGCGATGTTGGATTTGGGGCCGGCGATCTCGCAGGCCGCGAGCGCGTCGCGCAGGCGCGCGAGCGCGCGCGGACGATCCTCGTCCCAGACGATGAGCTTGGCGATCATCGGATCGTAGAAGATCGTGACGGTGTCGCCTTCGACGACCCCGCCGTCGATGCGCACATGGCGGTCCGGAGTTGCGAGCCGAAGTTGTTCGAGCTTTCCGGAGCCGGGCAGGAAGCCGCTCTCGGGATCCTCGGCGTACAGCCGCACCTCGATCGCGTGCCCGTTGCGCACGATCGCGTCCTGCGCGAGCGGCAGCGGTTCGCCCGCGGCGACGCGCAGCTGCCATTCGACGAGGTCGAGCCCGGTCACCATCTCGGTCACCGGGTGTTCGACCTGCAGGCGCGTGTTGATCTCCATGAAGTGGAAATCGCCCCGCGGGCCGACGATGAATTCGACGGTGCCCGCGTTGACGTAGTCGATCGCACGCGCGGCGGCGACCGCGGCCTCTCCCATCGCCTGGCGCAGCTCCGGCGTCAGGAAGGGCGAGGGCGCTTCCTCGATGACCTTCTGGTAGCGGCGCTGCGCGGAACACTCGCGCTCGCCGAGGTGGATCGTGTGGCCGTGCGTGTCTGCGAACACCTGGAATTCGATGTGACGCGGCGTCTCGATGTAGCGCTCGAGCAGCACGCGGTCGCGACCGAAGGCGTTCTTCGCTTCGCGCTGGCAGCTCTCGAGCGCGGGCAGGAACTCCGCCTCGCTGCGCACGATCCGCATGCCCTTGCCGCCGCCGCCGTGCGCGGCCTTGATCATCAATGGGAAACCCACGCGCAGCGCTTCGCTGGCGAGCGTGTCGCTACCTTGGTCCTCGCCGGTGTAGCCCGGAACGACCGGCACGCCGCGCGAGGCCATCAGCTCCTTCGCGCCCGCCTTGCTGCCCATCTTTCGCATCGACGCAGACTTCGGGCCGATGAAGGCGATCCCGGCCTGCTCGACCGCGTCGGCGAAGTCCGCGTTCTCCGACAGGAAGCCGTAGCCCGGATGGATCGCCTGCGCGCCGGTGCGCCGGGCGACCTCGACGATCGCGTCGCCGCGCAAGTAGCTGTCCTGCGGCCGCGGCCCGCCGATCGGATGCGCCTCGTCCGCGAGCCGCACGTGCTGCGCATTCGCGTCGGCCTCGGAAAACACCGCGACCGTGCGGATGCCGAGCCGCCGGCAGGTCAGGATGATGCGGCAGGCGATCTCGCCGCGGTTGGCGATCAGTACGCAATCGAACATCACTCACCGTCCCAGTAATCGAGGTTGTCCTTCTCCCGCCCCAGCAGCCGCACCGCGCGCGGGAAGCCGTTCTCGTCGCGGCCGAGGAAGTGCGAGGCGCCGGTCTTGCCGGAGTCGGGGTAATGCACGAAATCCGGCGTCTGGGCCGTGCTCACGGCGAGGTAGCGCAGGTCGCCCGTTCCGGTGTTGCGGATCTGGTGCGCGGTCTCGGGGCCGCCGGGCGGGCAGGCGATGACGTCGCCGGCGCGAACCGGATGGTGCTGGTCCCCGATCCGTACCTCGCCATTTCCTTCGAGCACGAAGAACATTTCCTCGTTGCCGTAGTGGCTGTGCGCGGGGAAGGCGCACTTCCCGGGCGGGACGACGGTGAGGTTGTAGCCGAGCCGTTGCGCGCCGACCAGGGGCGAGATCGGCGCGATCGTCGCGCCGTGGTAGCGCTCGGGCGCGTTTGCCTTCAGCGCCGCGATGGGCCGCGCCTGCAGCGCGTCGAGGTTCACGATGGGATGGGTCATGCGGATGGCGTGCTCGGGCTCAGGCGGGTTTGTGGCAGACCGCTTCGATGTTGTGGCCGTCGCGATCGATCACGAAGGCGCCGTAGTAGTCCGGATGGTAGTGCGGGCGCAGGCCGGGTGCGCCGTTGTCGCGCGCCCCGGCCGCGAGCGCCGCGGCGTGGAAGGCATCGACCGCGCCGCGGGTATCCGAAAGAAATGCGACGTGCAGGCCGGGAGCGAGCGCTTTGCCTGTGCCGATCCAGAACGCCGGCTTGCCTTCCGGGCCGAAGCCAGCGTGGCGCGCATCCGGCACGCCGGTCATTTCCGGCGTCACTTCCATCACCAGGCCGTAGCCCAGCGGTGCGAGAACGCGCGTGTAGAAGTCCTTGCTGGCCGCGTAGTCGGCGACCATGAATCCGATGTGGTCGAGCATTTCCATTGCCTCCGGGGGGAAACGATGCGGCGCCTGGATCGCGCCGCGGCGAACGCGGAAGGGTCGGCGCGGCCTCCGCTCAGCCTTCGGGGATCGAGAGCGACGTATCCTCCCGGATCCACGCCGGCTTGCGCTTGTCGAGGAAGGCGCCGAGGCCTTCCTGGCCCTCGGCCGAAACGCGCAGGTGGGCGATCAGCTCGGCGTTCGCCGAATCCAGTGCCTGCGCATCGGCGGCGTGCGCGATGCGGCGCACGAGTGCCTTGGCTTCCTTCACGGCGAGCGGCCCGGCCTTCCTGATCAGGTCGCACTGGTGGTCGACGACGGTCTCGAGCGACTGCGCGGGCGCCGTCGCATGCACCAGGCCGATCCGGTGCGCGTCTTCTGCCTTGAAGACCTCGCCGGTCAGGAACCAGCGCCGCGCCTCGCGCGCGCCGATCGCGGCGATCACGTAGGGCGAAATCACGGCCGGAACGAGGCCCAGCTTCACTTCGCTCAGCGCGAAGCTCGCGGTTTCCGACGCGATCGCGATGTCGCAGCACGCGACCAGGCCGACGCCACCGCCGAACGCCGCGCCGTTGACGCGGGCAATGGTGGGCTTGGAAAGCCCGTCGAGCGTGCGCATGAGCTTGGCGAGGCGCAGCGCGTCCAGGCGGTTTTCGTCCGCGCTCGCGCTGGCCATGCGGCGCATCCAGGCCAGATCGGCGCCGGCCGAGAAGCTAGCGCCGCTGCCGCTGAGCACGACGACGCGGACGTCGGCGTCGCCGTCGAGCGCCTCGAGCGCGGCGGTCAGGTCGGCGACCAGGCGGTCGTCGAAGGCATTGTGGACGTCGGGGCGCGCGAGGGTGATGCGCGCGATGCCGTCTTCGCGGTGGAGTTCGAGGGTTCGATCGGTGGTGTCCATGGCAGGTCCCGGCGATGAACGGTCATCGTACCCGCACGGCGTGGCGAGCGCGCGCAGGGACGGCAGCCTGCGGTGCCGGTCTGCCAACCCGGTCGATGCCGGCGCATTGCCCGGCACCGGCCTGCACCGTGGCGGGGCGCGAACGTCGGCGCAATGCGCCAAGTTCCGTTCACGCCTCGCGACCCGCCGCTTGCGAACTGTAATAAGAACGATTATCATTTGACCCACGTCAGGAGGCCCAAGATGCTTGCCACGCTGGTGCTGGTGTTCCGCGAAGTGCTCGAAGCCGCGTTGATCGTCGGCATCGTGGCCGCGGCCACGCGCGGCGTCGCGGCGCGTGCGCGCTGGATCGGCGGAGGCATTGGCCTGGGCGTGCTAGGCGCCGTGCTGGTCGCCCTGTGCGCGAGCCGGCTCGCCGACGCGCTCGAAGGTTCGGGGCAGGAATGGTTCAACGCTTCCGTGCTGCTGGCCGCCGTGGGGATGATCGGCTGGCACGTGGTCTGGATGTCGAAGCACGGGCGCGAACTCGCGGCCCAGATGCAGGCGGTCGGACGCGACGTTACGTCCGGCGCGAGGCCGCTCACGGCGCTGATGGTCGTGGTGGCGATCGCGGTGCTGCGCGAGGGTTCGGAAATCGTTCTTTTCGGCTACGGCCTGTTCGCGGGCGGCTCGTCGGTGCCCGCGTTGGCCGCGGGCGCGGCGCTCGGCCTGCTGCTCGGCGCCGCGCTGGGCATGGCGATCTATTTCGGACTGCTGAAGATCCCGGTCCGGCATTTCTTCGGGGCGACCAACGGCCTGCTCGTCGTGCTCGCGGCGGGAATGGCCGCGACCGCCGCGGGATTCCTCGTGCAGGCCGACGTGCTGCACGCATGGACCACCCCGGTGTGGAACACCGGCTGGCTGCTCAGCGACGGGTCGATGACCGGACGCACGCTGCACGTGCTCACGGGATACACCGCGCAGCCGAGCGGCATGCAGCTGCTGTTTTTCGGCGTCACCCTCGTGGTGCTGGTCGCGGCGATGCGGCTGGTCCCGCGGCTCGCCGCGAACGCCGGCAACCCGCTGCGTACGCGCGCCACGACCTGATTCGAAATCGCTGGAGTCCACGATGCTGCGCGCCCTCGCGTTCCTTTCGCTCGCCCTCGCACCGGCTGCCGCTTACGCGGCCGATCCGCCCGAGTTCCGGCTGACCATCGAGAACCACCGCTTCAGCCCGGCGGAGGTGACGATCCCCGCCGACACCAAGGTCAAGCTGGTGATCGTGAACAAGGACGCGACGCCCGAGGAATTCGAAAGCCACGAGCTCAATCGT
>Ga0070672_100002957_pt1 | contig 10935 bp, 15 predicted proteins | sample KBSM13metaG_FD_66151 | JGI IMG/M metagenome (GOLD analysis project Ga0070672, IMG submission 66151) | Miscanthus rhizosphere microbial communities from Kellogg Biological Station, Michigan, USA - KBS M1-3 metaG | ecosystem: Host-associated > Plants > Roots > Rhizosphere > Soil ... | reverse complement strand
TCCGTTGCCTCAGTCACCGCTGACCATGCCCTTGCCACAGTCTCCGCTGGCGACCCCGCTGGCACCGTCACCGCTGGCGAAGCCACTCGGTCCCTCACCTCTGGCGGCACCACTGGCGCCGTCGCCGCTAGCCGCGCCCCTTCGGTAATAGAGCGTCATTGTCCCATCCTATTTCCCATCTTTCTCAACGGCGCACGACAACTTCAATGACTCTTCCGTGAGCAGCTTCTTTTCATCGACTCGTTTCATGAGCAGCTTTGCAGCGGTGAACAAATCATTCTGCTCGTCCTCGCCGATCCAGAACTTGGTCTTGATCTGCGTGACGCGCTCGGCCAGACCTTCCGTCTCCTCTCCCGCATACATGAGCTGTCGAAGCGCAACGTGGCGTACCTCGCAGCCGCATTGATCGCGGTCGTTGACCGGCAACCGGCCGCGCATCTCTTGATCCTGCCGGTCGACAGGAATCCCCATACCGGCGAGCAGCGAACGCCTGGATTCCAGCAACATGGCATCCAGCGCATCCAAGGCATTGGTATCGACGAAGTAGTCGATGAACGAGCGGCTGGACTGTCCCGTGTTGAGCTCGGGATGCTCGCTGGCCGGCGTGGCATCGATGATGATGATCAGACATCCATTTGGAAAGAGCCGCTTCAGCGACGTCCCCAGGATGTTGCGATTGATGTATTCGGTGAGCGCCTGGACCCCCAAGTTGTCGATCGGGCCTCCGTCGTAGAGATGCACGTATTGCCGGGGGGTGATGTACCACTCAAGTGTCACGTCCTGGAACACACCGGGGAATGCCGAGGAGGCGTTGACCGCATTGGCGACGGGGTAGAAGGCCAGCGCGGAATGGAGTCGGGCAAAACGCTCGTCCGTGAACGTAAAGCGGGTGTGATCGTTGTGGACCGTCGAATTGAGCAAAATTTTCGGATGTGACTGAAGCTCCGCGAAGGTCGCGTCATGATACAGCTCGTTGTTGAACACCTGCACCATGATATCGGAGCGGGTAAAGTCCGAAAACCAATAGCGGAAGATGTTGTGCGGAAGGAACCACCGCCAGATCCAACTACCCTGAAAGTCAAACCCCAGCGACTTTCGGAGGGCCGGCTCGGTGAAGGCGCCCGCCTTGTCGCCGAGCCCATAGTAAACAGCCGGAAGCGTTCCGCCTGACACGCCGGAAATCACATCGACCTGTTCAAGCAGCTTGCGTTGTTGGAGTTCAAGCATGACGGCGGAACCGAAGTTCGCCGCGCGGCTTCCTCCTCCGGAGATGGCAAGCGCCAGAAAGCGATGGTCCTTTGTTTCGAGTTCGCTCAAGTTCCACGAACCGGCGGTCTGGGGCACGGGCTCCTTGCTGGTCCACTCTTTGTTCCAACCAGGTCGCCAGTGGCCGGGCAGAATGGCACAGCCCCCAATCGCCAGGAGGAGACCGACGAGGCACACTCGCCGGCGCGATCTCTTCGCAAAAAGTTTTTTAAAGGAATTCTGGATGCTGAAGGATGGGCGAGTGAACGAACGAGGGACACCTGACGACATGAACGCCTCTCAGCCGAGGCGATTGTAAAAGGCACGAAGCACACACGCAAGTGAGATTGTTTACACCGATCGAAAATGCGTGCTATTTGGCGCGTGTTTCAGGCGCGTATCGGTGAACTGGACCCACCGGCGGACGCTGCGAATCATCTCTCAGTGACCAGTATTAGTTAGTACGCTGGGGGCTGCGGTCCCCATTGCAGACCGGCCAGATCCGGATCTTCTCCTTCGGCAGTGGTGCCCCGCGAGGGTTTTTCCGCCTTACGGAGAACACGTTTGGCCTCTTTTTCCTTCCGCTGCTGCTGGAGCTTCTTTTCGCGGTCGCGTTTGGCTAGCGTTGTCTTTCCTGCTCGTGCGATGGTGTCCTCCTTCTCGAAAGTGAATCAGTGGTTATTTTCGTTTGTGCCCTGGTGTACGGACGGTGGGCCGAGCGGATGGCATCTGAGTCCTTTCACTCAAACCTTGAGTGGCTAGCATCGACACTTCGCTTCTGATGTCCTCGATCGAAGCTTGGGTTCGATCCGGCCGTGACAATCCCAATGCCTCCCAACGAATCTTGTAGGTCGGTTTGGTCTTTTTCTTTCTGGTGTTTGACTTCCAGCCATGGGACATTTTCATCGGTACTCCCTTCATAAGCTTCGTGTCGTACTTCACGCATGCAGGGCTAATCGAATAGGCATCAGAGCACCGCGTAAGAGCAACGTCGATAAGGGTCCGCGCAACACAAGGAAATGGGAGGCAGGGGCGCGAGGTAGCAGGATGTAGCTCGTACGGTTGCTCAGTGTAACAGGCGCGGGCCCGTTGGGTCAAAGCTTCCTTTAACTGCCCGATTAACATGGTGTTTCTAATGACTAGGGGTATCCCTAGTTTAGAAAAAATCTGTAACGGGCTAGGTACACGGAATCAGTCACATGGAGGAGCGGGGCGAGGAGGGCGTGTCATGCTGACATTCAGGTCGACCAAACCCTTTGAACACCATCCATCACCGGCATTGAAGACGACGGAAGCCGGCCTGCGATGGCGCGTATTGATCGTCAATCCTCACACGTCCATTCGTGAAATGATCCGTGTGATTCTCGATGGCTATTCGGATCTTATCGAAGTGGGCGGGGAAGCATCGGACGGCGACGAGGCGGTTGAACAGGTCAAAGCGATTCCGATTGATCTCGTGTTGATGGACACCCACCTGCCCAACAGCGTTGACACTATTCGTCGGATCAAACACCTTCTCCCACAAGTGGTCATCCTCGGAACGTCGGCTGAGTACACACCCTATCTATATAACGCGATGATCGCAGCCGGTGCCGTGGCCTTCATTCGCATGGAGGACGCGGCAGATCTTCTGTTCCGCAGCATCGTGTTCGCGATGTGCACGTATGGCCCGAAGCATGTCCAAATGGCCCAGGGGCAAACGACAAGCCGGCGAAACACCCTTCTCGCAAATGCCATGTGAGTCAGTGGTCCGACGCCGGTTGAGAGAGCCTCGCAACTGACCCAACTCGCATCCTGATTGCCCTCTGTGTGGTTGCATCCATGCGATCGCGGTGAGGAACTCGGTGATCTTCCATGATCGGGAAGAAGCGGGCCGATTGTTGGCAGCGAAGCTCGAAGCCTATCGAGACGATCCCAGCGGAATCATTTTGGCACTGCCTCGTGGTGGAGTGGCCATCGGCTACGAGCTTAGTCTCGCGCTGCATCTACCGCTGGATATCTTTATCACGAGGAAATTGGGTGCGCCGGACAACCCGGAGTATGCGATCGGCGCGCTGAGTGAAACCGGGGCCGTCTATCTCAATCCGGATGCCGTCGAGGCGTTTCACTTTTCACGTACCGAGTTCGACGCCTTGGTCGGAGCTGCGCGGGAGGAGATTTCCCGGCGCCAACGACTCTACCGGAATGGATTGCCGCTCGTCGAAATCGCGGGACGGACCGTGATCCTTGTCGATGACGGGATGGCGACCGGTGCGACCTTCTTCGCAACCCTTGAGGCCATCTCGGAGTTGTCCCCTCGACGCCTGGTGGCTGCCATCCCCGTCGCGCCCCGAGAAAATGTTTCCAGCTTGCGGAAACGGGTGAACGACCTGGTGATCTTGGCAACGCCTGAGCCCTTCATCGCCGTCGGCCACCATTATCATTCTTTCACACAAGTGGACGACGCCCAGGTACTTGATTACTTGAATGCCGCGAAACAATCGCGCGCTGCGTAGATGTCTCCTCAAGGAGGAGAGGCGCAACGATGTGAGTGACACATGAAAGTGGTCGCCGGAGTCGATTGGTCCGATGCAGCGTTTGCCGCCGTCGAACAGCTCGGTCTGCTCTATCGTCCTGACGAAGTCACGCTGGTCCACGGGGTCGACCTCGGCCTGTTCGAGTATCCCATTGTCGCGGAAGCCGCCAATCTGCAGGGTTATGACATCTTCCGTAAGTCGATGTTCGAGGCAGGCTGCGAATCGCTGGAACGGGCGGAAACGATGCTGCCCGAAGACGTTCCAAAACCCCACCGGCTCTGCGAATTCGGCAAGCCGGCCCGATTCCTTCTCGACACCGCCTCTTCCATATCGGCCGATCTCATCGTGGTCGGCACCCACGACCACTCACGCGTCGCCGAACTCGTACTGACCAGTGTGTCCCATCGTGTGCTCTTGCATGCGACCCAGCCGACCTTGCTGGTCAAAGGCGAAGCCAAGCACGTCCGGCGGGTGCTGATCGCCATCGAAGGCCGGACAGATGCAGCAAAAATCTGTGATTGGTTGCTCCGTCATCCATTCCGAACGGCAATGGAAGCGATGGTGTTGACGGCCGTGCCGATTCTCCCTGTACTCGACGAATCGCCTGCGGCCGTCGTTGCGACCTGGTCCGAAGAAGTCGCCCGTCAGGCCGAAGAGTATGCTCGATCCTGTGCAGAACACCTGCCGTCGCCGCAATTCACGACATCAAGCCGTGTGATGAAGGGTGACCCTGTTCCGGTGATCTCGGATGTCTCGAAGGATTTCGACCTGGTCGTGGTGGGTTCACATGGACGTGAAGGGTTGGACCGATTTCTCCTCGGTAGCGTCTCCCATGCGATCGTGCATCATGTCGACTGCCCCGTGCTCGTGATCCGCTGACGGGGACGTTGAAGCGTCTATTACCACTCGGGTCAGGACGCCTGCGTTTCTTGCATCGTGAGGACGACCAATGATCGCTTGACGTCCAAGCGATCTGGGATGCCGAACGTTCTGACCATCACTGATCGATCTGGAGCCATGACCAGCCGTTTGGCCTCGAGCTGCTTCCAACAACGATCCGCACAGCCAACTTGGAGCAAGGGCAACATTTCGTCCAGGAGATGATTGACCGACCTCGGGATGGCGCTACCGGCCGAGTGCCCGTTCTCGTTTCGATTCAATTGCCGAAGCAACTGCTGCCCGGCCTCGTTCACATATAACGCCTTGCGGGTCGAAGAGAACACCACGATCCCTGAATTCACCTGTCCTCCGTCAGCGCTTGGGACAGCGGCCGAGGCATTGCGGTCATCCTGTGACATCGTCAGGAGTTCTTTCAGCTAGGCATCACAGTTAGGCCGCAATCGATCGCCTCGATCGTGCCTTAGCTGGAAAAACGGACGCGTGTGAAGGGCGCTGTCTTGTTCGGAACGCGATCGCCCCTGGATCATCCTGCAGGCAATTGTCACAACAGGTATACGACAGAACGGTCTCCTCCCGCTTCAGGCTGCGGGACCCCATAGACTCGTACAGCTCCCGCCAGTGACCGTGCCCCATCGACTCGTCGCGTATTTGGTCGCAGAAACAGCATACCAGCAGCATCGGTTGCTCCTCGTTTCCTGTTCGCTTCTACCGCCGCCTCCTCATTCACCCATCCGAGCGAGCCTTCGTTCGAGTGTCTTGCAACGCCATCTCATCCCGAATCATTTTCTCTGCCTCAATCCAATCTTCGATATCATGGCCGTCTTGACGACCGCGCCGCTCATACATGGAATAGGCCAATACGGCTACGCGCACATAGATAGAATCGGGAAAAGCGTGTGCGTTCTCCAGACCATTGTGTGATTTGCCCGTGCGGAGCACGCGTGGTTTTGCCTGCCGTTTCATGGCTCGTTCCTCCTCTCCCTCAACGTTCGGCCTCACCCTTCTCCAACCAGTGGAATTCGTTCGTAAGGACGCCCCAGACAGTCCAACGGAAAAGCTGGATCCCGTCCAATCCTGCGCAACGATTCAATAATCCGTGTCGGCTTTCCCCAATCGCTCCAAAGGACCTCGTGTATCTCCAGAACGGCGGCGCGGCCCGGCGCGCGCTGGAGCAGTTCCGACACCAAATCGTGGGCGGGAATATCGTGATAAATTTCGTCGAGAATCTGTGCTTCCTTCGACGTTCCGATTGAACGACTGAGTCGTTCAAATCGCGGCATGAGGTCAGGAAAACACTCCCATCCCATGTGCCATAGCGTCTCCGCCTTGGCTGCGAGCACAGATGTATTCCACAACGCGCCTCCGGCCAATGCCGCATCCGCCTGGGCGACACTCGGCCTCCCTACGAAGGCTTTGATAGCGCGGATTCGATACGGTTCGGAGCCGTCGATTCTGTCGTCCGGGACGATCCACCCATAGTCCAACTCCAGCCGGTCAGGAGGCACGCCAAGGACGACGAATCGATCGGGAAGCCACTCGAGGGCGCTCAGCGCCCGATGGACCGAGACCATGAACCCGGTCTCCGGATAGACGAAATGATCGGATGGATAGATGACGACCCTCGCCTGAGAATCTTTCGCTCTCAGATAGGTCAACGACAGATACATGCCGGCAGCTGAATCACGCTCTCTTGGCTGCAGCAGGACTGTCCCAGCACCTCGCGCTTCCAACTGGGACCAGGCCTCTTGACCATGCTCCCGGGCCACGACTGCCACGATATGTTCCTGCCGGCTGAGCGTGGAAGCGCGGTCCAACGTGTGCTGAAACAGTGATCGATCTCCAACAAAGGTGCAGTATTGTTTTGGCCGTGGGTACCCCAACCAGCGCTGAATGAAATCTGTCATGCGACCGCCGTCCCCGCCGCCCAAGACGATTGACCAGATTCGACCGGCCCTTCGAGATCCCTCCATGGCCACGTTCATGACTTGTTCTCCTTTTGCGATGCACCCCGGCGTTCCTGCGGCAGCGTCAGAAATGTCCGATAGGACTGCAAACAGTCTGGGCAGTACCCATGAGTGACTCGAATATCCGTTCGCTTGAGCTGATATTTGGCCATAAACCAGTGCTGATCCTTCCAGCGGGCCTTCCCCACTTCCTTTTCCATGTCATCGTAGACCTTCTCACAGAGGCAACACATGACGACCAATCTCATGACGTGTCCCTTCAATACTAGAATTGCCGCCCGTCTCTCTTCATGAGTCGTTGTATGAACTGATCAGGAGGCGGTGCAGTCGTCCATGCGACTCGAGCGATTGCAGGCCGATGGGGTGCTTGAGGGTAAGGATTCGGACATCACCTGAGGTGAGTGGATCGACACTTCATATCCAAAGCGGGCGGGACGGCGAAGGACGAGGCTTCCCTCTCGACTGAGCTGATCCACCACGCTGAATATCTCGCTCCAAGAGAATTGAGACAGGCGGGTGAGCAGACTTTCGAGGGTGCATGGCCCTTCCCGACTTAAATGCAATTGAATCGCGGATTGCACGGTCACGGAGTTCATTCGGCTCATTCCTTTCTTGCAACAACTGCAGTGGTCTCGATGGGCTCCGGCATAGCGAGATTATCCCGCAAAGACATGGTTGAGACTTATAGCGGAGCGCGGAAGGTCGCACTATCAATGCGACCACGATTGTGATGTCCTTATTCCAACGACAGGCGAAGGACTACACGGAGAATGGCAACTGCGAGGGGCTGCTATCCGATGCCTTGCTGAACGGCGTAGCGCATCAGTTCGGCATTATTCTTGAGATGCAGTTTCTCCAGAATGCGGGAGCGGTAGGTACTCACCGTGGTCGTGCCGAGATGCATGCTTTCGGCGATTTGCGAGACGGTCTTCCCTGAGGAGAGAAGACGCATGACTTCGAATTCACGATCTGAAAGCAGTTCGTGGGGAGGCCGCTCTTCGCCTCGATGAAACAGATGCACCAGTTTATCTCCGAGCGATGGGCTCACGTAATTTCCGCCGGACAGGACTTTTTTGATGGCCGTCACGAGTTCTTCAGGAGCGCTGGCCTTTGTAAGATACGCATTCGCCCCGGCTTTGAACATGCGCACGGCGTATTGATCCTCGGGATGCATACTCAGCATGACAACCGGCAGTGACGGATGTTGACGTTTGACTTGAATGAGGGCATCGGTCCCGGTTGTTCCCGGCATCCCGATATCCAAGATAACGACGTCCCACTTCTTCTGCTTGACCAACTGGAAGAGGTCAAAGGCGTTGGCGCATTCTCCGACCGTAATGGCTCCCAGGCCATCGCACAGCAAGTCCTTCAGGCCGCGCCGAAATATGGAATGATCATCCGCGATCAGAACTTTGAGCACGCAAGTCCCCCGCAACACATCGTCGACAACTGCAATCCCGCTCCTCTCACGCATCCTGACATCGTAATCGTAACATCACGGTCGTGCCCTTGCCGGGCCAGCCGGCGATTTCCAGCGAGCCGCCGATGGCCATTGAACGCTCCTTCATGCCGAGGAGTCCCAAGGAGGCCGGATCGTTGAGCTTTTCCGCTGGAATACCTTGACCGTTGTCCTGTATCTCGATCAATACCCCGTCGCCGCTCTCCTTGACCAGCACCCGGACAAACGTCGCCTTGGCGTGGCGTGCCACATTGACGAGCGCTTCCTGGCAAATCCGGAACGCCGCCGTGGCACGCGAGGGGTTGATCTTGATTTCATCGAAAGACGCTTCGCAGAGACAGCGGATGCCGCTCCGCCGTTCAAAATCCTGGCACTGCCATTCAATGGCCGCCACCAGGCCGAGATCATCCAACACCCCGGGCCTCAGTTCTGCGGCGAGCCGTTGCACTTCGGCGATCGTGGTATCGACTTCTGCATTCATCGCGCGGATTTTCTCCTCCATTTTTTCTCGAGGGAAAATCGAGTCTCGCATCATGGCCAGTAACCTGGATAGGTCCATCTTCATGCAGGTCATGCGGACCCCCAGCTCATCGTGCAACTCCCTGGCAATTCGTGTTCGCTCTTGTTCCCGCACCACATCCAGCCTTTGAGAAAGTGTGCGCAGGAGTTCAAACGACCGTTGCAGCTGGTTCTCCGCCCGCAGGCGCTCAGTGATGTCCTCTGAGATTCCGAGCAAGTACACAGGCCGGCCGGTTTCGTCCAGAATTGGAATTTTTTTCGTATGAAGGTGCCGCAGGCCTTTCCCCTCGGTGAGGATGGGTTCTTCCGGAATATCGAGCACCTTGCGGTTCCTGAGCACATCCCGATCGGCGGCCGTGAAGAAATCCGCCTCCTCTTTCGGAAACAGATCGTAGTCGGACTTTCCGATCAGGTGTTGGCGGGTGTGCCCAAGCAGCTCTTCTCCGGCCTTATTGAATCGCACGAATCTCAACTCACCGGCATCCTTCACAAAAATCATGTGCGGGATGTTTTCTACAATGGATTGGAGAAAGACCTCGCTCGTTCGCAGTTCAACCTCCGCCCGCTTGCGCTCGACGGCATAACGGAGAGACCGCCGGAGGAGAGATGCCGTCACTTCTCCCTTAACCAGATAGTCCTGCGCGCCACGCTGGAGCAACTGCAAGCCCAACACCTCATCTTCAAGGCTGGAGAGGACCACGATCGGCATGCCCGGCTTTGCCGTACGGACTTTGGCCAGCGTTTCGATACCCTGGCTGTCTGGCAGTGAAAGATCTAGTAACACGGCATCGAAGCCCGACGTATCCAAGGCATCCATGGCAGGCACGAGCCGGTCGACATGCACCACCTGAAACGCCTCGGCGCTACGATCTCCAACCATCAGATGTTCCCGGAGCAGCCTGACGTCATCGGGGTTATTTTCAACCATCAAGATGCGCATGGCCCCTCATCACTGTCGGCGGTTCTAGTCATTCACGAACTGCTGCGCACGCCAAAAGACTCGTGCGGGCAGATCCGACGCCATCGCCGTCACAAATCCTCTTCGTGTTCTTGCGGACGGGTTGCTGTTCACAGGATCGCTTTTCTTTGTTGCGGGTTGAAGTGAGGGAACGGACGTGTGCCCGCACAAAGGAATCTTGGACGAGAATTTCCATTCTCGAGACTTCACAAAAAGCCGTGGTCCGGAAGTTCGAGCCAGGAGGAACCAGAGCGGTAGGCCGATGGACCTTGCAGGACTCCGAATGCCGGTGCGCAATTATTGGTGCTGTTTCCCGTACAGGAGCGCGGAGGATAGCAAGCGACAAAGGGCGAGTACAAGGCCGAAATTCAATCAGGGGGGTTTTGTCCGTCTACCGCCTACGGAAATGAGCACCGAGCAGGCATGGATCTACGCTTTCCCCCTGTTCTCATTGAATCACAGAAGCGTCAAAATATTCTCTTGAAGCATAACTTCACCGTGGAAGAACGGCATGATCGAAGAGACTGTCACGATCAGGGATGACCGCACGACCCTCGTTGGGTTCCTGGAGATCCCGTCCACACCCGCCGGCATCGTTCTATTCTCCCATGGGAGCGGGAGCGGCCGATTTAGCCCACGTAACCGCTTTGTGGCTCGGCAGCTTCAGCAGGGAGGGATCGCCACACTCCTGATCGATCTGTTAATGACGGAGGAGGAGCATCGGCGCAACGTCTTCGATATTGATCTGCTCTCTGATCGTGTGTTGATGGCGAGTGCCTGGCTCCGCGAAGACTCTCGAACCAGGGCGCTGTCATTGAGCTACTTTGGTGCCAGCACCGGGGCGGCATCTGCACTCCAAGCGGCTGCACAAGCCTCTTTCGGCGTTTGTGCCATCGTCTCGCGCGGCGGCCGTCCTGACCTCGCCGAACGCTATTTGCCTCACGTGACCGTACCAACCCTGCTGCTTGTCGGCGGCGAAGATCACCCCGTGATTGAAATGAATCAGCAGGCCTACCGGCTTCTTGGCGGCCCAAAGCAATTGATGATCATTCCGGGTGCGACACATCTGTTCGAAGAACCGGGAACACTCGAGCAAGTGGCAGAGTATGCCTTAAAGTGGTTCCGACAACATTTTGCTCGCCCTGATTGAGCCGTCGACCCCGTTCACCATAATAATGATCAGTACAGAAACGCTCAAAACTCCCCACAGTTTCCATGCCTTATGCCGCTTGTATCCAGAATGCCTTTCGTACCGATTCTAATCGACTTGGGGTTTTATATTAGAGAGTTTTAACTGACCGTTAACATCCCGTTAATCTTCCATTGCTACATTCGCGGTCGTAATGGATAACGAAAATCCATCGGGAGGTGGGA
>Ga0070672_100002952_pt1 | contig 10946 bp, 11 predicted proteins | sample KBSM13metaG_FD_66151 | JGI IMG/M metagenome (GOLD analysis project Ga0070672, IMG submission 66151) | Miscanthus rhizosphere microbial communities from Kellogg Biological Station, Michigan, USA - KBS M1-3 metaG | ecosystem: Host-associated > Plants > Roots > Rhizosphere > Soil ... | reverse complement strand
TCGGTTCAACCAGCTCGGCTCCGCACCATACTTCGTCGCGCCTTCGCACTTCTCGAGGAGCGAGTCGAAAGCGTGGATATCGGCTGCTATGGATGCGCCACATGGAATGGGCTGCGCACGCCGCCCGATACGCGCGGCCATCTCGACTTGAGTGAGCTCGTCGGCATCGCACGCGATGTCGGCGGCGACAACCACCATTTCCGAGTTGTTCAGCTTCCGATCAATCTCGCGATGTCGGAAGCGATCCGGGTGCCGACACAGCGACTCGGTGGCCGGCGCGTGGTTCCGCCGCTCCAGGCAACGGCGGAGTTGGGCATCTCCGTCGTCGCCAGCGCGAGCCTCATGCAATCGCGCCTTACCAGCGAGTTGCCCGGCGCGGTGCGCGACACGTTTCCTTCCCTGACGACCGATGCGCAGCGAGCGCTCGCGTTCGTACGTTCGCTGCCTGGCGTCACCTGCGCGCTGGTCGGGATGCGGACGCTCGCCCACGTTGAAGAAAACGTCGCGGCGGGGATGCGCTAGTCACGCACGGCAGGCATCGGCGGCTGCGCGAAACACGGCTACATCGGCGTGACGTGATCGGCGAGGGAGAGGCCTTTCACCGGTCGTCCCCGGATGGCGATCGCGGTGAGAAGGCCGATCTCCACTCGCCTGCGTGCTCACGATCTCGCATCGCGAAATCACGCTGACCAGAAAGTTGGCGATTGTTGCGAATCACGCAATACATCCCTCGACGCATTTCGCGGCTGCTGGATTCGTTAGGGCAGCGAGGTCAACGCGCTAGGCGATCCATGCCACGCGAACCTTGTGATCTGCCTCTCGCGCGTTGCTGGTCCCGGACTCAACTTGGGAGTTCCGGCCTGCCGATACGGTTCGACATGACGAGCGTGACTCCATACGGTGCGTTGCCCTGGATAGCAGTGATCGCGTGTAGCCTCGCGTCACCTCGTGTGACAGAGGCACAGCTCATGAGCGCACGGCCGGCATCCGTTGCCCTCACAGTGGTCGTACCGCCACGCTCTCACCCGCTTGTCGCGGCCATATCCGACGCCAGCGTGTCCCTCACCAGCACGACACCGACCAGGATAGATCTCGAAACGGCCGTCGATGTGATGAATCGTTCGGCGACCCGGCTCGAAGTGCGGCTCGGTCGCACGTGGAGCGCGGAGTCGACCTTCGTCTCGGTGAGAAACTCGCGTGGCGAGTTCGAGCGGCTGTCGGGAGAAACCGGCGTCGTCGCGATCGAGGCTATGCCGTCGGTGATCGGCTCGACCCGCGCGCTCCGGTTTCGCGTGGAGTCCGCGCAACCACTGAATGCGTCGCTTCCAGCAATTCCGCTCGAGTACCGACTGACGACGGGCCGCGGCGACGAGTTCTCGGTGTGGAGCTTCTCATCACTGCTGCAGGTGGGCACGGGCCGGTGACGACTCCGGCAACACACGAGGTCAGTCGTTAGGCTGCGCTGGTCGGATCGGTGCCGATGCTGAATCGGTCGGCCCGCGATTCGAAGGAATCCGCCGTACGACGATCCTGACCGGTGTGCTCTCCCGCTCGACTCGCGGCGTGACCGTCGCCGGCGTGGAGACGACCTCGAACTGGCCGGCGGCGAGGAACTCATCGACCAGAACGCGGACAGCCGCCGCGCGCTTGGAAGAACGTCGGACAAAGAATCGGCCCTGCGAATCCGTGAAGACCGTCGACCCGCCGACGTCGATTGCCGCGCCCTCCACGGCGACACCCGATTCGTCCACAACCGTTCCTTCCACGATGTAGCGCTCGAACTTGATCTCGACTGGCCGGTTTCCTCCTCCCAGGACGTCACCGGCATAGAAGAACGTGTTCGCCGAGCCCGTATAGTTCACGCGACCGTCCGGAGTCACGAAGCTCGCGGCGCTCACACGGTAGTTGCCCAGGGGGAGACGAACGTTGAGCGCGATCGTTTGGGCAAACGGCGCGCGCGGCCGGTAGGGCGTATGAATGACCTGGTAGTCGACGCCGATGGTCGTCAGCCCCGACGCAAACGCTCCGCCGAATGCCACCGTCGTCCGTCCGCTCGCGCGCGTGACCACCTGCAGGAGCGACGCGCGCGGGGTGATGAACTCGCGCAGATGCAAGATAGGAGTAGTCGAGCGCGCTGGTGAGGGTGACCACACGCGAAGCAGATACAGTTCGGTCTCAAGCCACCTCGTGATGTCGCGCGAGGCGCTCACGTACGAGCTCGCACTGCGCGTTCCAGGCGTGCGCGAATCGAACACCCCACCCGCCACGCTCGAGCCAAAAAGCCGTGCGGATCCGAACACCTGATTGAGGGTCGCCCGATCCGGAGTCCCGGGAAGCGTCGAGTCCTGCCGAAAGTTCTGTCGACCGATGCCGAACGAGAATCCTTCGGCGGGCCGCAGTGTCAGCAGGACGTTCTCGCGATCCGCCTCGCTCTGCACGGGCGAGGGGACGCCCGTTCGGCGAAAATGCTCGCCCATGCCGACATACGCCATGCGCAGGTCGACCTTATCGCGCTTGACGGCCATGCTCGCTGAGCCATACGGCTCGTTGCCGCCCACTCCGACGGTCGCTCCCGCCTCCACCCCGGACGGTTGCTCCCACTTGATGCCTTGGAGCACCGTTTGACGGGATGAGAACAGGGCATGTGTCGTTAGGCGGAGCGTTGGCGACAGCGTGCGCTCCGCCTGCACGACACCGATGGCCTGGTCCTGATGGAGCGCGTTCACGAACGGTGCGGGCATCGCCGTTGCGCTCGCTCCGATGAAGGCGTAGAGCGAGGATCGCCGAGTTGCCCGACGAATGCCGGCGCCCTGCGCGAAGATGCTGTGCGAGCCTCCAAACACGTCGGTGGTGAAACGTACCGGAATGGCATCGTTACCCAACCGGAGCGTATCGCGGCCAATCAGGTGCTTCAGGAATACGCTGAACCGGAACCCGTTGAGATAGCCAAGTCCGACATTGCCCTCGAATCGATCACCCCAGATGCTCAACGCGCCGCCGTACCCCTGATACAGCGACGACCCACCCCCTTCGAGCTCGAACACCTGTGCGCGGACACGCTGCGGCGCCACAGCCAATGTCGCGCCGAGACAGACGACGCGAAGCCCGCGTCCGATCCGCGGATGCGCCCTCTGCGACCTTTTCACTGTGAGACCGCGCGAATGTTCAGCGTGCCCGAATACGACCCCGTCGTGAGCGTGCGTCCGGTGAGATCCAGCTGCAACTGCAGGTCGACCGTCTGCGTGCCGGTCTTGCTGTAGCCCAGGATCGGCTGGGTAAAGAGCAGCAGGCTCCCTCCGGCGGAGCCAACGCCACCGGCGCCGCTTTGGGTAAACGCGGTGTATGTCGTGGGCGCGCCCTGGACGCCCGTCGTCAGGACACGTCCCCGTATCCAGCTCGACGGGATCGACACCGGGCCGCTCGTCATCGCCGCCGCCGGATTGCTGAAGTAGCCGATCACTTGGACAGCGCCGGTCGACGGGGCCAGGTCCCACGCCAGCGTGATGCCGACGGTGGACGGGAAATTGTTAGGCGTATTGTCGACGACGCCGGAAAGCGATTGAATCGCACCCGAGGCAATGTTCACGGAGATGGCACCGGCAACCGCAGCGGCTGCGATTGGCGGTGAGCTGACGGTCGATAGCACCTTCGCCTGCGAGCTCGCCGCTCCCGGAAGGAGTGCCGAGCCCGCGATGGCGATGACCCACGACCGCTGCAACCACAACATGGGATCGGATCCGGGAGCGCAGGGCTGGTGGTGCGAGCGCAGGCGGCGTCAGTTCGCAGCCTTGCGTCGCTCCTCGACAGTGAAATTCGCGAATCGGAGCACGAGCTTCTCCGGAGTCGCGTCGTCGCTCCAGGGGATTTCGAGGCTCCGATGACTCTGGGGGAACAGCGGGAAGGCACCGCCCGGAATCGGTTTCTTGCCGTCCACGCTGACCTCACTACTGAGCACTCGGCCTAACGACGGGCTCGTATTTTCGAGCTCGACATGGACGCGTTTGGCCGCTGAGTCGAACTCGAACGCGCGAACCACGACGTCTCCGCGTCGCAGCGGCTCGGGCTGCAACATGTACACGACGTGCGGCAACTCGATCCGGACGTTGAGACCGGTCTGCGTCCGGGCGCCCGACAGTACACTGCTGACGAGAAACCACGCTGGAAAACTCTTGGCGGTGGCTTCGTAGAACACCGTGTAGGCCTCGCGTGGCGGAATCCGAAAGCTCATCGCGGAGAGCTTGACCTGCATGCGCGTCGTGTCGAGCGGCTCCTCGATGAGAGTCCCGTTCGGTTCGACGTGAAAGCCGCGCGCCTCGAGCACGACCGTCAACGGAAACAGCGTCTCGTTGACGAGATCGAACTTGCCGCGCGCCTGCCCCGAATACTCGACGACCGCTGGGCGCACGGTTTGCGCGCCCAGCGGTCGAGCGAGTCCGAGTACGAGGAGGAGTGGAACGAGGCGCACTCGGCGGATCCTGCGCATCGCTATTGGGTGACGGCGCGCAGATTGAGCGTTCCCGTATACGTGCCGGGAGTCGTCGTCTGGCCGGTGAGGTCGAGCTGCAGCGCCAAGTCGAAGGTGCGGCTCGCGCTCTTGTTCGCCCCGGTGATCGCCTCGGCGAGCAGCGTTAGGCTGCCGCCCGCGGTACCAACGCCACCGACCCCGTTGTTGGTGAACGCCGTAAACGCCGCCGGCGCACCCGATATGCCGGCCGTCGTCACCTTACCCTTCACGGAGCTGCTGGGAATGTTGAACGTACCGTTCGTCAGTGCGGCCGTCGGCGTTGTGAAGTAGCCCACGAGGGTGACCGACGCGGCCGATGGGTTGACGTCCCACGCCGTCGTGATGTTGACGGCTACCGGAAAGTCGTTGGTCGTGCCGTCCGTGATCGAGCTGATGCTATAATTGGCACCCGAGTTTACCGTCACGGTCAACGACGGTGACTTGGTGGCGTTGAGGGTCACGGTCCCGGTATTGGACGTGAGGCCGGCCTGCGCGGAGGCATTCGCAGTGACGATCGTGACCGCGGTTACGACCGCGGGAAGTGCGCGAAGTCGAATCATTCAGCCGGTACCAGAGAAGGGTGAAGGCGCATACCAGGTGCGCCGGCCATTGTGCCGCAGCTCACAACCGAGCTGATCCTTTCGGGCGTCACTTGCGCGGTTGACGAACAATCCATGCCGCCGTCACCCGAGTCCCATCGTTCGGTGACTCGAACACCGGCAGGTTCGACCCGGCTGACGCCACGCGAGCGGTCACATTCCTCGGTCGCGCAGGCCTACTGATTCACACTATTTGGCGGGGATTTGACTACCACATAAGTCGAAGCGAAGCAAAGGCTTCGAGTAAACGTCTCGACTTGACCCGGCGGAACAGCTCGCGACGCTTCGTCGGCTCGATCTCCGCCGACGCCGTTTTGCTCGCGAGTACCATCGCGCTTCCCACTCGCTTGCTGGTGCGTGCAGCAGAGTGTGCGAGGAGTTCGCGGAAACAGACGTTGCAATCCGCAAATAGACATTGATTCTGCGGCAAATTCGCAAAGTCGCCCTCGACCTCATCGAATCTTCGATGGGATTGCGTCGTCGCACCGACATCCAGGTGTATCGCCCATCGTGGACCTTCATCGCTGCGCGCGAATCTTGCGCAGGCTCGCCACGTACCCTCCCCGAGGATTCAATCAATGGCGACAGCATCGAAGTCGTCAGGCAAGAAGACGCGTCGGAAGACCACCGCCGCATCGAAGCGCTCGTCAACGCGCTCCAAGAGTACCGCGAAGGCAGCAACACGTCCGAAGCGAAAGAGCTCGACCAAGGTCAGCGCACGGAAATCGGCCGCCAAGCGGACCGGAACGCGGGCAGCAAGGAAGCAGTCGCCGGTGACGCGCATCAAACGCGTGGCAACGACGGTGCTCCAACAGGGAGCGACTGCGGCGAAACAGGGCGTTCAGGCCGTCGCAGGCCTCGTCGAAAACGTGAAGGACCGAGTCACCACCTAACGGCAGTTCGAAAATGCCAGGACGAGACGGGACGGCTCGAGCCGCCCCGTCTCGCACTCACGATACTCGCGGTTGCCCGGAGTGATGCGCGGCGCTCGGCACCTTGCCGGAGTGCTTGACGTGAGTCTCCAACCAGTCGGCGACCGCGGCGAACACGGCTTGCCTGCCGTAGTCGACGGTAACGATGTGCCCATTGCCTTCGGTCCAGAGCAGGCGACGGTCGGGTCCTCGGAACAGGTTGAAGGAACGCTCTGCGGCGTCGGGGGGGATGCGATTGTCCTGTCGCGACTGAACGACCAGCGTCGGAGTCGATACCGCCGGAGCGGCCGCACGCGCGCGATCGACGACTCGACGGAGCTCGTACACGAGCCGGGGCGTTGCAAACCCGTAAGCGAGATTCCGCGCGGCCTCGTTCGGGTCCCGAATCGAGCGGTCGCCACCCCCGCGCAAGAAGGGGAAGAGCACGGCCAGAGTGCGATGCACGCTAGCTGCGCGCCGAAGCCTGGTCGGCATACTGAGGTACGGCGCCAGGAGCACGAGCGCACGAACGTCTCGTGCGTCGGCTGCGAGAATCGTGGCGAGCGCTCCGCCCATGGATAGGCCGACGATGGCGACGCTCTCGTATCGTGCTCGAAGCTTCACCAACTCTTCCCGAGCGTAATCGACCCACTGATCGGCACGACTGCTAGCGAATGCGTCGAGCGTTCGCCCGTGACCCGGCAGCAGTGGTGCGCGCACTGCCCATCCCTGCGCGTGCAGGTGGTCCGCCAGATACCGCAGGGTCTGCGGGGTGTCGCCAAACCCGTGCAGGAGCAGCAGACCGTAGCGCCCGTCGGCAGGCAAATCGATCGGTGACGCACCAGTGACGATGCCGTCCGGGCCAGGCGTTAGGCGAGCACCCACGGTCTGGCGCGCACGGGTCGTCGCGCGGGTCCGCGCGAAGAACACGGCGGCGCCGACTACCAGGAGGGCAATGAGACCGGTCAAGCCGCCTCGGCGCGGGACATCGACACGTTGGTCAGTAGGTCGCGACCGTCGGATCGACGTCGGCGCTCCATCGATCGATCCCTCCCGTCAGGTTCCACACACGCCGGAAACCCCGCTCGACGAGGTGCTCGGCCGCTGTCCTGCTGCGCAAACCGTGGTGGCAATACAGAACCACGTCCCGGTCTGGCGGCATTTCCCGCGCCGCGTTTGCGAACTGCCCGAGCGGGATCAGTCGAGCACCATCAATGCGCGCGATTCGCCACTCGTACGGCTCTCGAACGTCGATGAGATCGATCGGGTCGCCTCGCCGAACTCGTTCAGCGAGATCCCGAGGAGTGATCTCCTGAACGCTCCCGGCGAGCTGGCCGGGTGCCGTTACGTGCGGTGCGCACAGCTCATCGTAGTCGGTCAGCGATTGGATCTCGCGAGTTCCGCAGGCAGCGCAACTCGGGTCTCGACGCAGTCGGATGGTGCGGAAGCTCATCGCCTTTGCGTCGACCAGGAGCAACCGACCCGCGAGCGTATCGCCGATACCCAGAATGATTTTGATCGCTTCGGTCGCCTGAATCGTCCCGACGATCCCCGGAAGGACACCAAGCACTCCGGCTTCGGCGCAGCTGGGCACGAGTCCTGGTGGCGGCGGTTCTGGAAAGAGGCATCGGTAACACGGGCCATCCGAGGTCGCGAAGACCGACGCTTGCCCTTCAAACCGTAGCACGCTGCCGTACACGTTCGGCTTTCCGAGCAGCACGCACGCGTCGTTGGTGAGGTAGCGCGTCTTGAAGTTGTCGGTCCCGTCGATGACCACGTCATACGCAGCGATGATGTCGAGCGCGTTCGCGGTACTGAGCTCGTCGTTGATCGTTTCGACGTGCACCAGCGGATTGACGGCGCCAAGTCTCGCGCGCGCGGAATCTGTTTTTCGTTGACCAACGCTGTTGGTGTCGTGCAGAAGCTGGCGCTGCAGGTTGGTCAGGTCGACCGTATCGAAGTCGGCGATGCCGATCCGTCCCACGCCGGCGGCGGCCAGGTAGAGTGCTGCCGGCGATCCAAGCCCGCCCGCGCCGACAATCAGAACGCTCGCACGCTTCAGCCGGCGTTGACCGGCTTCACCAACTTCGGAGAGCCCGATGTGCCGGCTGTATCTGACGAGCTCTTGCGCCGTGAGCGAAGCGTCGGGAAATGAAACCTCGGCAGGCAGAGGCGTTGGTGTTACGCGGGCCATGGCCTAAGGCGAGTGATGGGAACCGGGAATTCCCAATATACTCGGCCGTACCAACGTCGTCTGTACGCGACGAGCGGTCGAAATGGCGTTGATTCAGTCGCGAACGTCGGCTGCGAGGCGGCCAGTCAAGATGATCGGAACCTCCCCGTCGAGCCTCGCGCCATCGAGGCGTTCCGCGAGCGCACCCACCGGCGAGACGTAAATGGTGGAACCCTCACGTTCCGCCAGACCTTCAGCGACAAGGCGCGTGAGAACCAGCGACACCGACTCACGTGTCGCTCCCACTAGCTCGCAGAGCAGCTTGTACTGAGCACCCCCGAGCGCGATGCGACCGTCGTCTGTGGTGAACACCCTCGCGCGTGCGAGCTGGACGAGCGACGAGATCAACCGCTGTTCGACGCTGAGGGTCGCTAGCTCACGAAGCTTCTCGAGGAGGGCGGTGCGTTCCTCGACCATCTGCCCGACCAGAACGAGTGCCTGCTGCGGCCTTTCGCGAACAAACTCTCTGAATCTGGAACTGCTGAGGTGCAGCGTGTCTGATTCTTCGTCGGCGCGGGCGTCAGTGGCGTAGCGTGCGTTGGAGCCGAGTCCTTCCCAGCCGAACGTTTCGCCCTCCCGCGCCAGCGCGGGGACAAACGCTCGCCCGGCCTTTACTCGACTCCGCAGCACGACTCGCCCGCGGACGACGATGAACATCCCGTCCGCTTGGGCACCACGTTGATAAACGAGGAATCCTGCAGGCCAGGTCGCCCTCGCAGCGTATGCGGCAACGGCATCCGCAATGTCGCCGGGTAGTCGCCTGTCTCGGTGTCTCAGTGCAGCATCCAGCAACTTTGTAGCTCGCATCCATCAGACAAATGTCGCACGTCTGCAATGTCTGTTCCGTCTGGACACGACGTGTGTTCAGCGCTTGCTTTGAACAGCAACCTATTTCTCATCATGTCCGCGCCTCTTCATTCGGCCGAACGTCGCCTGGCATCGATGGTGGCGATTATCGGCAACGATGCCGTGCTCGAAGCTGCACCGGCCACGCCGGTGCAGCTGGCGCACGCATGTCTTCGTCGAGGGTTCAGCGTTGCGGTCCCCGCGAGCTGGGGTGACGAGCTAGTCGCGACCGAAACTGTGCGTCGGCTCGCATCGAGGGAGCGCGGGCCCGCGGTGATGTGTGTCTGCCCGTTCGTCCGATCGCGTCTCCTCGCACCCGGTCCCGACCTCGCTCCGTTCCTCGTGTCGCTCGTGGCACCTCCGGTGGCAACGGCGCGCTATCTCCGAGCCGCATACGGAGAGCGCGACGTGCACATTACCTACATCGGTGGCTGTCCGAGTGCTGAGGATCCGTCGATCGATGAGCGCCTAACGCCTGACGCGTTTCTCGCCGACCTCGCCGAGCACGGCATCGCACTCGCGGAACAACCGCTCGTCTTCGATTCGATCGTCCCGCCAGACCGTCGCCGTTGGTGCTCACTCCCCGGTGGCACGCCGACCGCCGAAACGCTCTGGAGCGATAGCGACCCGCGCGCCCTCATCGAGATCGACCGCGACGACGTATCGACTGACCTCGCGCAACACCTCATCACGCACGAGCACGTGCTGCTGGACCTTGCTCCGGGTCTGGGGTGTCTGTGTAGCGGCGCCGTCCGATCGTCGCCAGCGCGCGGTGCCCGCGCGGCTGTCACTGCGCTCGAACCGCCTCGAGCGCCCAAATCGGTCGTCGAGCCGGCACCTACGGTCTCGCTCGACGCTCCCGTGGCCGAGCACGTCACGTCGCCTCCGCTGGTCGCGGTAGGGCCGGCCGGAGGACTCGAAGAGCGGTCGTCCCTGGAGAGCGGCTTGGATGAATTGTTGGGGAAACAAATCGATCACTCGTGGACGGAAGTCGAGCCGGAGATCGAGGTCACCGTCGACTTCACGGTCGAGGCCGCGATACTCGGTCTTGGTGCCGCCGAGATGATGGATCGAGCGCCGACCATAACCGAGTCCGCACCCCAAGCGCCCGAGGGAAGTGCGGCAGCGGGTGCCGAACTCGCGGAGGCGGTTGGTGACCACCCCACCGGCCCTCGGACGGTGCCTGAGCCCGAGGCCACGGTGTCAACCGTGTCCACGCCGGAGAGCGTCGCTGAACCGGTCGCCGCTGAACCGATCGCCGCTGAACCGATCGCCGCTGAACCAGCTGCGCCGGCGACATCCGAGCGTCCCCGCGTTAGGCGCCACGCGCCGTCGCCAATGCCTGTGCGGTACCCGACGTCGGCCATCCCCCGAGCGACAGCCAGCGACGGGAAGGCGCTGCCGCGTGCATACGTCGCGAAGCGACGGATCTCATCCGCCGGAACCCCACCGATACACGAGGCTCGAGGAGGAGCGGAAGCGGCACTGCCGAAGAGCGAGGGTGAGAACGGATGCGCTCCACCCATGCCCTTTCCCTCGCCAGCAACCGGGGCCGACATCCAGACGGCAGCACAACCGTCAGCGGGTAGTGATCCATCGCCGGCTGAAGAAACGTCGGCGATCGATACCGAGCGGGCGCCGGAGAGCACAACCGCCCATGAGTCGGAAACGAGTGAGCTGGTGACACCCGCGCCAAGCACGCCATCGTCCGACGCACCCAGTGGCACGCCGGGCTCGGATCAGTCATCCCGCTCCGACTCGAACGCGGCGGGCAGCGCGCCTACCGAGACGGATAGTAGCACCGGCCCGCTCGTCGCACTGCTGGTTGCGCTGCTGCGCGCACTCAAGTGACC
>Ga0070672_100002950_pt1 | contig 10952 bp, 7 predicted proteins | sample KBSM13metaG_FD_66151 | JGI IMG/M metagenome (GOLD analysis project Ga0070672, IMG submission 66151) | Miscanthus rhizosphere microbial communities from Kellogg Biological Station, Michigan, USA - KBS M1-3 metaG | ecosystem: Host-associated > Plants > Roots > Rhizosphere > Soil ... | reverse complement strand
GACCGACCAGCCCACCCGCTTCGGCACCGCCGTCCTGTCCGCGGAGTACGCGGTCCGCAGGGACACGGCGCAGGGCGTGGCGCTCGCCGTCTACTATCATCCGGCGCACGACGTGAACGTCGACCGGATGATCCGCAGCATGCGCGCCTCGCTCGCGTACTACGGCGAGCACTTCGGCCCGTATCAGTTCAATGAGCTCCGCGTCGTCGAGTTCCCGCTGTACGCGGCGGGGGCTCGGGCGCACCCCGGCACGATCGCGTTCTCCGAGGGTAGCGCGTTCCTCACGCGCATCGACTCCGGCGGCGTCGACCGCACGTTCTTCGTCGTCGCGCACGAGACCGCCCACCAGTGGTGGGGCGGGCAGGTGATCCCCGCGTCGGCGCCCGGCGCCAGCTTCGTCTCCGAGACGCTTGCGCAGTACAGCTCGATGATGGTGCTGGAGAAGGAGTACGGCGAGGCGATGGTGCGCGACTTCTACGACTACGTCATGAAGACGTACCTCTCCGGCCGGACCGTCTACACGAACCGCGAGGTGCCGCTGCTCGACGTGGTGAACCAGAGCTACGTCTATTACATGAAAGGCGCCGTCGCCATGTACACCCTGCGCGAGCGCCTCGGCGCCGATGCGGTGAACGGCGCGCTGCGCCGCTTCCACGACAAGTACGCCGGCGCGAACACGCCGCCGCCGACATCGCGCGCGCTCTACGCCGAGCTCAAGGCAGCCACCCCGGACTCGCTCAAGCCACTGCTGTCGGACCTGTTCGAGCACATCACGATCTGGGATGTCCGCGCCGATTCGGCGAAAGCCGAGCCCGCGGGGGGCGGGGCGTACCGCGTTAGGCTGTTCGTCGACGCGTCGAAAGCGCGCGCGGACAGCATCGGCAACAAGACGCCGATCCCGATGGACGACCTCGTGGACGTGGGGGTCTTCGCCAAGCGAACCGGGAGTCCGGATGGCCTGGGCGACACTCTGTACCTCAAGCAGCACCGCATACGCAGCGGCAAGCAGACGATCACCGTCATCGTGCCGCGCCGGCCCACGCAGGCCGGGATCGATCCGTATCGGACGTTCATCGAGCGCGTGCGCGACGACAACGTCGCGGCGGTCGGGAGCGATACGACGGGAAGCGGCGGTCGTTAGGTGCAGGGCCATGCAACACGGTGCACTTCCGTGCTCGTGCCTAACGCTTCTCGAAGCGGCGTCGGCGGCGGGACAGCCGCCGCCTACCGCGTGCGCCGGCGAGCTCCGCGCGGCTCGCCGACGCACCATCGACTCACCGCTTCATTGGCGTGAGCAGGATGTTGTTGTTGAAGCCCTTGTTGGTGCCGCCGCCGGTCACGAGGCTGCCTGACCGCACGACGTAGTGCAGCAACTCCCCGGTCTGCACGTTGGTCACCGTGCCGTGGGCGCGCGTGTTGTCCTCGGTCGCGCCCGGGGCGCCGGCTGGCGCGAGCAAGTTGTTGCTCGTGATCACGTAGTCCGCGGTGCCGACCGCCAGCACCGGCGTACTTGCGACGAACGCGCAGAAGTCGGTGTTGAACTCGTAGTACCCGTCCCACACCACCACGGCGACGTCCTCCGCCTGCAAGTGCTCGAGTACCTTGCCGGAGGGGGTCGTCAGCGTGCGATAGGTGAACACGTCGGCTTCAAACGGCCCGCCGCTGCAAAAGAGCTCGGTGGCCGCCAGCGTGGTCCCCAGCGTCGTCGTGAGTTGCCGCTGCGGGTCGTTGGTGATGATTGCGAAGAAGTCGTCGGTGCCGATCACGAAGATGGCGCCACCTGACCCGCCCGCGCCGGCGGCACCTTGGCTGGTTAGTGCGCGGCTTGTGCGGGCCGCAGATGCGCTAGCGGCGTCGGGACCGGTGGGCGCGTCGGGCGCGCATGCGGCGAGTAGGGTGACGAGGGCAGTGGCGAGCTGGGCGACAACGATGCGGCTGTGGGACAAGTGGACCTCCATGGGTCCTGCCGGCAGTCATGCCGGCGTTGCGCTTCTCGCCCCGGGACCGACGGCCAGGCGGGGGCGGGGGCGATGGCGATGTGCACGATATGGCACAGGGCGACCGCGCGATAGAGCAACGAGCCGGCGCCGTTCGCTGCGAGCGCAGAGCGGGATGGTGCGCCAGCACCGCTCGTCGCCAGGGCGATCCGCTCGTCGCCGATTTGCGCCGCCTGCCGGCTGCGTCATCGCGCCGCGGCTGATTGCGATGCGACCTTGCCGCGATACCGAGCCCGACACCGCGGTCGAGAGACTCGTTAGGACGTCTCGCGTTCCTAACCACCACGCCAGGCGTTCGTAGCGATCTTGCAATGATGGAGAGGAGGGCCGACTTCTACCTTACCCGCGATCGCAACTTCGCCAACGATTCCCTGCAGCGATGACGCCCTTGTCCACACTTCGCGCCGGTGCGGCGGATTTCCTCGAGGTCGCCCCTGACGTTAAGCGACCCTGGAGCTATTGGTTGCTCACCGTCGGCGGCTGGCTGGTGTTCGGCATCGCAATGATGATCGGCTCGCTCGACGTGATGCCGTGGGATGTCATCCTGGCGACCGAGTCGGTGTACGTCCTCATCGGCTTCCTGCTGGCGATGCTGCTCGGCCGCGTATACGACCGCCTCGGCGTTGGGCCGGCGTCCTTCGGCCGGACGCTCGCCATCAGCGTCGTGGGGTCGATCGTGGCAGGGATGCTGTGGAACGTCGCCTTCTACTACCACCGGCAGTACGGCGCCGCCACCCTCCATTCTGTGATCATCGATGCGCCGTCGCGGCTCCGCTTCCCGCGCGAATGGATCCTCGACGGCGCGCTGGAACACTGCATCCTGCCGCTGTTCGGGTGGAGCCTCGTGCACCTGGGGCTGCAGTACAACACCGCGCTGCGGGAGCAGCGGGAGCAGGCACTGCGCGCCGTGGCCGCGGCCCGCGACGCGCAGCTCCGGATGCTCGCGTACCAGCTCAACCCTCACTTCCTGTTCAACACGCTCAACTCGATCCGCGCGCTGATCAACGAGGACCGTCAGCGCGCCCGCGAGATGGTGACTGCACTCTCGCGCTATCTTCGCTACGCACTGGTGGAGCGTCCGCTGCACACGGCGTTGCTGGAAGAGGAGGTGGCGTCGGTGCGCGGCTACCTGGCCGTAGAGCAGGTGCGCTTCGAGGAGCGTCTCGACGCTCACATGGAGATCGAGCCCGCCGCGCTGCGCTGCGAGGTGCCGGCGTTCCTCCTCAACCCGCTCGTGGAGAATGCGGTGAAGCACGGCGTCACCGGCACCACCAATGCGCCGCTCGTGCTGCGTGTGGCGGCGCGGCTGGTGCCGCCAGACCGGCTCAGGCTCGTGGTCGAAAATACGGGACGGTGGGCGGGCGAGCAGACGACCGCGCCTAACGCCGACGAGGACGACGACGGCCGGCCTGGCGGTGTGGGGCTCGCCAATGTCCGCGCACGCCTCGCCGCGCTCCATCCCGCGGACCATCGCATCGAGATCGATGAGACGGGTGGACGTGTGCGCGTTGTCGTGGAGTTGCCAGCCCGCTTCCGCGCCGAGGCAGCGACGTGAGCGCGCGCCGACGCCACGCCGTGATCGTGGACGACGAGCGCCTCGCCCGATTCGAGCTTCGGACGTTGCTCGAGGAGCACGCCGATCAGTTGCACGTCGTGGGCGAGGCTGCGTCGGTGGCCGATGCTGCGCGACTCGTGCATGCCACCGACGCAGACGTGGTATTTCTCGACATCCAGCTCGCGGGCGAGACGGGGATGGACCTGCTACCGCTGCTGGGCGCGGATGTGAACGTCGTGTTCGTGACCGCGCACGACGAGTACACGCTCCGCGCCTTCGAGGTGAATGCCCTTGATTACCTGCTCAAGCCGGTAGAGCCCGAGCGGCTCGCGGTGACGGTGAACCGGCTCGCGGCGTCGCAGCCGACAACGCCTGTCCGCGAGACAGTCACCTACGAGGACCGTCTGTTCCTGCGCCTCGGCCAGGAGCGCGCCTTCGTCCGGGTGCGCGACATCGTGGCCATCGAGGCGGAGGGGGACGGCTCCACACTACTCCTGGCCCCGCACCTAACGCGCAAGCCGTCGTCGAAGTCGCTCCGGGAATGGGAACAGCGCCTCCCAGACCGGCAGTTTGTACGTATACACCGCTCGACGATCGTGAACCTCGATTTCGTCGAGCGGATGGAGCCATGGTCGCACGCGAGCCAGCGCGTTTACCTGCGCGGCCTGCCGGACCCGATGACCATGAGTCGGCGGTTCGGGGCTCGGCTCAGAGACCGGTTCGGATGAGGCGACCGCGGCGACGACGTCGCGTCCGCTTGCCGCTCGTCGCCAGAATTTTCCGCTCGTCGCCGATTTGGGCCGCCCGCCGGGTGCGTCATCGCGTCGGTCATGCTCGCATACGACCTTTCAGCACAGCAACCCAACGAGGCCTCTCGCGATGCCGTCCCGTCGGGAACGGGTTGGCACGCCCGGCCGCCTAACGCCAGGCCGGCCTCGTCCCGATCGAGTCGCGCCTATCGTGGCGTGACATCATCAGATTGGAGCTGGCAGATGAAAACGACGAAGGCACCGTTCGTGGTTGCGACGGTCGCGGCTTCAACGCTGCTCTGGGCAGCCTCCACGCTCTGCGCGCAGACGACCCCCGGTGCGACGAGGATCGATAGCGACGACATCGCCGGAGTGGTGACGGGAGCGCGCGGCCCCGAGGCCGGTGTGTGGGTTATCGCCGAAACGTCCGACCTCCCGACGAAGTTCGCCAGGATCGTGGTCACCGACGGGCAGGGGCGCTATCTGCTCCCCGATCTGCCAAAGGCGAGCTACGACGTCTGGGTGCGCGGCTACGGGCTCGTCGACTCGCCCAGGCAGCGAGCGAAGCCGGGCGCGATGATGAACCTGCGTGCGACCGCCGCGCCGAATCCGCGTGCCGCGGCCCAGTACTACCCGGCCGGGTACTGGTACTCGCTGCTCAAGGTCCCAGCCGAGAGCGAGTTCCCCGGCACGGGCCCGGAGGGGAACGGGATCAATCCTGTCTTCAAGAGTCAGGCGGAGTACGTGCGCCTGCTCAAGAACAGTTCCTGCCTGGGTTGCCATCAGCTGGGGAGCAAGGGGACGCGCGAGCTGCACCCCGCGTTAGGCACCTTCGAGAGCTCCGTGAAGGCGTGGGAGCGTCGGCTACAGTCCGGCCAGGCAGGAGGGGCGATGGCGGGGCCAGTGCAGCAGATGGGGCCGCGCACGCTCAAGATGTTCGCTGACTGGACGGACCGCATCGCCGCCGGCGAGGTACCACCGACGCCGCCCCGCCCGCAGGGGATCGAGCGGAACGTCGTCATCACCATGTGGGACTGGGCGGACCCGAAGGCGTACCTGCACGATCTCGTCTCCACAGACCGACGCAACCCGACAGTCAACGCGGGCGGCTCGATCTACGCGGTGCTCGAGGCGAGCGCCGACTACATGCCGGTGCTCGACCCCAAGACCCACACGGCGACCCGGGTTCCCGTCACGCTCAGCGACCCGAACATCCCGCCGTCGTCACCGCAGCAGGTCCCGTTCGCCTCGCCGTACTGGGGCACCGAGCCGATCTGGACCAGCAAGGCGAACGTGCACAATCCGATGTTCGACGAGACGGGACGCGTGTGGCTCACCTCCAGAGTGCGTGGTCCGGCGAACCCGGACTTCTGCAAGGCGGGGTCGAGCCATCCGTCGGCGCGCCTCTTCCCCCTCAATAACTCGGGCCGTCACCTCGCGGTCTACGATCCGAAGAGGAAGGAGATGAAGCACATCTCCACCTGCTACGGGACGCACCACCTGATGTTCGCCGAAGACGCGAACCGCACGCTCTGGACGAGCGGTGGCGGCCCGGTGGTGGGATGGTTGAATACGAAGCTGTGGGACCAGACGGCCGACGAGGAGAAAGCGCAGGGATGGACCGCGCTGATCATGGACCTGAACGGGAACGGCCGCCGCGACGAGTACGTGGAGCCTAACGCGCCCGTGGATCCGGCCAGGGACAGGCGCATTCAACCCGGGCAGTACGGAGGCGGTCCGTATGCGCTGGCGCCGGCGCCGGACGGATCGGTGTGGGGCACGATGTTCGGGTTCCCCGGCGCGATATTCCGCCTGACGCCGGGCGCGAACCCGCCGGAGACCGCGCTCACCGAGGTGTTCGAGATCCCGTGGAACAACCCGGCAGCGCCTAACGTGGGCTTCTCCCCGCGCGGCGGGGACGTGGACCGGAACGGGGTGTACTGGGCCGCCCTGGCGAGCGGGCACCTGGCGAGCTTCGACCGTCGCAAGTGCAAAGGTCCGTTGAACGGACCGACTGCCACGGGCCAGCACTGTCCCGAGGGGTGGCGCTTCTACGCCGAGCCGCTGCCGCAGCTCGGCAACGTCGCCGGCCAGGGGAGCGGCGAAGGCAGCTACTTCACCTGGGTGGACCAGTTCAACACGTTAGGCCTCGGCGCCAACATCCCGATCAACACCGGGAATCAGTCCGAGGGGCTCCTGGTGCTCAAGGACGGAAAGTGGGTTGTCCTGCGCGTTCCCTACCCCATGGGATTCTACGCCAAGTGGCTCGACGGCCGGATCGACGACCCTAACGCGGGCTGGAAGGGGCGTGGTCTCTGGGCCTCCATCAGCACGCGGGCGCCGTTCCACATGGAGGGAGGGAAAGGAAATACCAGCAAGGCGATCCACTTCCAGCTCCGGCCGGATCCGCTGGCGAAGTAGGAACGTAGCGCGGGTGGACTCACGTTTTGGCTTCTTAGTTCCCGTCCGGGAGGCTCATGCAGTTCTCGACATCGATCTCTACGCTCCCGCTTGCGTTGGCGGCGACATCCATTCTCGTCGCCGCGTGCGGGAAGGGTGACCCTGGCAGCCCGACTGCGACCGAGACCGCCACCGCGACCGTGTCCGGCGTCGTGACGGCGGCCACCGGAGCCGTCATCGAACGCGCATCGGTGAAAATCGGAAGCGCAACCGGCACGACCGGTACCGACGGACGATTCGAGCTCCGGGATCTGCCGGTCGGTAATCGAACGATCATCACGAGCGCGCCGCGCTTCGATCAACGGTCGGAGAGCGTCAGCCTGAGTGCGGGGACGAACGCCCACGACGTCGTGTTGTCGCACCAGACGATTTTCACGCACCAGAACGCTCTCGCGAATCTGCCGGCGGGGAGAGCCGAGTACAAAGTCGCGATCGCTTTCCTGCCTGGCTTGAGAGACCCTGCCACCGGCAATCCTCTGGATTCGCGCCGCCTCGTGAGCGGCGCCTCGGGCACAGGATGCAGCATCTGGTGCTTGCCTAACGAGCTGGAGGAGGTGAAGCGGCGCGCACTCGAGCTCGCGGGCGGAAACGTGGCGCTCATCGGAACGACGACCCTGCTCGACCAGCCTGCAGACTACGAAAAGCTGCTACAGGCACTCTCCCAGTTTGGCGCGCAGAGCCTTCATCCGGAGCTCGCGAACATTCCCATCCTGTTCGTCGGGCACTCGCAGGGGGGATGCACCGCGTACGGGTTCAGCCGCGCTCACGGTCCCCGGGTGGCGGGGTTCGTCACCATGAAGGGCGGCTGCCACGCCCCTGGCCCGGCGGGGGCGGCGGCCCCCGTTCCGGGATTTTTCCTGATCGGAAGAGTGGATGAGCCGCACCGGACCGCGAACATCACGCCCGTGTTCGAAGCCGGTCGAGCCGCCGGGGCACCCTGGTCGCTTTCCATCGATGCCTTTGGTCACGGACCGATCGTCGACATCGCTCTGATGTTCGACTGGATCGATGCGGTCCTCACGGCGCGTCTTCCGGCGACTGCGGGGGCGCCGCTCCGTGCAGTGTCGGAAACGGTCGGCTGGCTCGGCAACCGGTCGACCGGCGCGATCTCGACGTACGCGTGCTACGGTTCCGCTCGTTCGAGCGCGAGCTGGCTGCCCTCTCGAGAGGCGGCGCTCGGTTGGCAGCGGATGTCGGGAGGAACTGTCGTAGTAGGTGCTTGCTGAAGCGATGTGCGAATCGAGGAGACCGAGCATGAAACCGAAGAAACCGACAATCGCGCTGGCAACTGCGTTGATTTCCGCCGGCGACGGCACTGCGACCGAGCCGAGCACCCCGCCGTCAAGCCGTGGCGTCGGAGGTCCCATGCGGCGTGCACTCGGGCTCGCGGCAGTCGTCATTCTCGCCTCCTGCGGCGGTGATGGTACGACCAAGGTGAGCCCTGATACCACCGGGAGCATCCGAGGCACCGTTACCGACAACGGCGGCGCCGGCGTGGCAAACGCCGTGGTTACGTTGACCGGAAACGCGCAGGCCGCTCGCACGGCGAATAGCGGCGCCAACGGCGTCTACACCTTTGCGAAGGTGCCCCCGGGAACGTATGCGCTGGCGGTTACGTCTGCAGCCGGATTCGTCATCGATGCGGCGGGCACGGCCTCCGTCACGGTAGCAGGCGGAGCGGAGGCAAATGCTTCCGCATTTGTGCTCAGCCGCGCGCCGGTTGCCCCCGGCGGATGGGGGCTCCGCGCTGGATTGCTCGTGGCGAACTCCGAGTTCGCCCTCGCCGAATCGAACGGCAAGATCTACGTCATGGGCGGTTATCCCGCTTCCCGGCAGACGTCCCGTACGCTGCAGATCTACGACATCGCGAGCGACCGCTGGCAGCTCGGACCGGAGCTCCCGCAGCCCAACAACCACGGGATGGCGGCCGGCGTCAATGGAAAAGTCTACCTCATCGGCGGCCAAACCACGGATGATCAAGAGGGCGCCACGGCTGTCGACCGGGTGTACGAGCTGGATCCCGCGAAGGGTGCATGGGTCGAGAAGGCGCGGATGCCCACCGCGCGCAGCGGGGGGGTGGCTGTCGTGCACGACGGCAAGATCTACGTCGCCGGGGGACGCGTGCCGCGCGGAAACGACTTCGCCGTCTACGACCCGGCGGCCGATCGGTGGGAGGTGCTGCCGAACCTACCCAGCCAGCGCAATCACATTACCGGTGCGGCGATCAACGGCCGCATTCACATCGTCGGCGGGCGTCTCGGCAACGGTCTGTCGCCCCTGAAATCGGATGCGAACGAAGTCTTCGACCCACGAACCCGGGTTTGGACGACCGCAGCCCCGATGCTGCGCGGCCGCAGCGGCATGAACGGGGTCATGGCCCGGGGCTGCTTCCACGTCTGGGGCGGCGAGGCGCCGACCGGCATGACGCCCGATCATGACTACTACGATCCTCGAAGCGACAAGTGGACAAGCCTCGCCAACATGCCCATCCCCATCCATGGAGTCGTCGGGTCAGCCTTTGTAGACGGTCTGATCTGGGCAGTCGGCGGCGGCACCGATATCGGCGGCGCCTCCGGTAGCCTGCATAACCAAGCCTACCGTCCGGCGGTGAGCTGCGAATGACGCCGATCGTTGCTGTCGACTGATGTTGCGCATGCATGCACGAGCGGGCAGCGATCGCTACCGTGTCCGGACGAGCGTCTCGCCGAATCTTCTGATGCCGTGAGGTGAACGTCAGCCGGGCGATGTCCCGGAAACCACGACAGCCAGCACAACCAGCTCTTGACCATCGAATTGATGAACTTCGTTGGAGAGTGTCGATGAGAAACGCGATTGTGCTGGCCGCTCTGTGCACGTCCGCATGCGCAGGGTCCCCGGCCGACCCGAGCACCGTGCCGACCAAGCCGAGCCTCGTCGCCGATTCCTGTGCAGTCGCACGCCCCGATTTCGGAGGCGCGGCGACCGTCGCAGACCTCGCCCTGTTCGCCTACGACGTCAACGCGCCCCTGAACCTGAAGAAGACTGTCGAATCCACGAACAACGGCGTGGAGGTCAGCGCCATCACCTTCGATAGTCGGGACGGCGGATCGGTAACCGGATTGTTGTTCGATCCGGTCACGCGCTCGAGTCTGCGGCCCGGCATCGTGCTCATGCACGGCATGCCCGGCACCGCGCGCGGCATGGCGCCTTACGCGCAGGTGCTCGCGCAGTTCGGTGCCGTAGTGATTGCGATCGATGCCCCGTTTGCTCGCCGCGCTGGAGAGCCCGTCCGGTTCAGCACTGAGGATCGGGCCGAGCAGATCCAGTTGATCAAGGATCTGCAACGCGCCGTCGATGTGTTGCGCGCACGGGCCAACGTCGACGATGAGCGCATAGCCTACCTTGGCATCAGTTACGGCGGCGCGATGGGTGCGCTGTTCGCTGGGATCGAGCGGCGCCTCAAAGCTGCGGCGCTCGTTGTAGGAGACGCGGGTCTCGTCTCGCACTTCACCGGACCCGAGGATTTCAGCTTCTTGGCCAGTCTGTCCTGTGCGACACGCCTCGGCTGGTTCCGGGCCATGGCACCCATCGAGCCGATTCGATTCATCGCGCACGCGTCGCCCACCGCGTTGTTGCTGCAGAACGGACGAATAGACAACCTGGTACCCGCAGCCGATGCGCAGGCGTTGCACACAGCCGCGCCGCGGTCAAAGACGATTCGCTGGTATGACGCGGGACACGGACTCAATCAACAGGCCTTGTTCGACAGGCATGATTGGCTGCGCGAGCAGATTGGTCTGGACGCCCGGCAGTAGCACGAACCGTTAGGTAACAGCAGCATCGTTGCGGCTTTGTTTGCACAGCAACGGTCGTATTGCCCACCGAGCCTTCGCGGCGCCGAGCACCGCTCCTCTTGACAGCGACAGGAATACACTGATAAGGTGTTCTGTCGACAGCTACAGAAAACTGTCCGGAGCCCACATGCCGCCACGCCCACAAACGGACGCCCTTCGGGGCTCCCTGGACCTGCTGATCCTGAAAACGCTTTCCCTCGCCCCCATGCATGGGTGGGGGATCAGCCAGCGCGTGCAGCAGATCTCCAAGGGCGTGCTGGAGGTGAATCAGGGGTCGCTGTATCCGGCACTGCAGCGCCTCGAGAAAGCGGGTCTCGTGACCAGCGACTGGGACACGACCGATAACAACCGTCGCGCC
>Ga0070672_100002948_pt1 | contig 10958 bp, 8 predicted proteins | sample KBSM13metaG_FD_66151 | JGI IMG/M metagenome (GOLD analysis project Ga0070672, IMG submission 66151) | Miscanthus rhizosphere microbial communities from Kellogg Biological Station, Michigan, USA - KBS M1-3 metaG | ecosystem: Host-associated > Plants > Roots > Rhizosphere > Soil ... | reverse complement strand
GCGGAGAGGATCGCCAGCGCGATGATGCCCATGGTCTTCTGCGCATCGTTCGTGCCGTGCGCGTAACCCATGTACGCCGCAGATGCCAGCTGCGCCTTGCCGAAGAACGCGTTGACCCAGCGCGGCCGCGACCACCGACGCAGCAGGCCCCCGGCGCGATTGAGCCCGGCGATGATCGCGTACAACAGCGTCAGGATCAGCGCGCCGAGCAGGAAGCCGGCGATCGGCGAGCTGATCATCGGCACGAAGACCTTCCACAGCAGTCCCTTGTTGTGGCTCCAGTCGCCGACACTCTGCGACCAGATGAGCGCATGCCAGTTGTTGTGCGCGGCGGATAGCGCGGCGCCGCACAGACCGCCAATCAGCGCGTGCGACGACGACGACGGCAGACCGAGCCACCAGGTGATCAGGTTCCAGGTGATGCCGCCGCCCAGAGCGCACAGGATCACCTGCGAGGTGACATTGACCACGCTCGCGTCGATCAGCCCAGACGCGATCGTCTTGGCGACGGCCGTGCCCATGAACGCACCGATCAGGTTCATGCCTGCCGCCAGGATCACCGCCTGGCCTGGCGAGAGCACCTTGGTCGCCACCACGGTGGCGATCGAGTTCGCGGTGTCGTGGAAGCCGTTGACGAATTCGAAGACCAGCGCAGCCAGGATCACCATCATCAAGAGGGTCAGCACGTCGGCATCTCCATGAATGCCGGCCTCAGCTGTTCTTCAACACGATCTGGTAGGCAACGACTCCGGCCTCGCGGCAGCGGTCGATCGCCTTTTCCAGGATCTCGAAAAACTCCTTGAGCAGGAACATCTCGCCGGCATCCAGGCGGCCGGAATAGATGTCCCGGTGCAGTTCCAGGATCAGGCGGTCGGCCTCGGCTTCGAGCACCCGCAGCCGATCGTTGAGCTTCTTCATGCGCTCCAGCTCCATGTGGCGGAGCTCGTGCACCATCTCGACGACCACGCCGGCGGCCTGTTCCAGCATCGCTGCACGCGGGGCGAAGTCGATGCCTTCCAGACGGTGCCGCGCAAGCGCGAAGCGGTCGGCGAAGCGCTCGACCTGTTTGGGAATCTTGTACAGCGCCGACGCCAGCGACTCGATGTCCTCGCGCTCGATCGGGGTGATGAAGCTGTCGACCAGCGCCTGGCTGATCTTGTCCAAGGCCACCCGCTCGCGCTGGCGCGCGATCTTGAAGGCTTCCAGCCCGGGCGTCCGCTCGGACGCCTTCAGCATCTCGTACAGCGCCTTGGTGCTGTCGTGCGCGGCGACGGCCGCTTCGTCGAGCAGGGCGAAGAACTGCTTGCCTTGGCCGAAGATCGTCTGCAGGGAGAACATCGGGCGGTCCGTTATGAAAGTGTGGCAAGGATATGGCCGGATTGTGACGGTTTCGTTTCGCGTCCGCCGCGAGCGCTCCCGCCTGCGTCGAGGCCCGGCGTACCTCCGGGCGCCCCCGGGCCCCGTTCATCGGTGCCAATCCCGCCCATCCTGCCGCGTTATGATGCCGGCGCGCCGTGGCGCTCATATGGACATGATTTCCCGCCCGCCCTCCCCCTCTCCCCCGTCCGCCAGCCGGCAGTCGTCGACCCTGCGTCGTCCCCGGCGGACGTTTCCACCGGATCCGAGCGCGTGCTGGAACTGCTGATCGTCCTGGTGCTGATCCTCTGCAACGCCTTCTTCGCGATGTCGGAGATGGCCGTGCTCACCTCGCGCAAGAGCCGCCTGAAGCACATGGCCGAAACCAGTCGTCGTGCGCGCAAGGCGCTGCTGCTGGCCGAGCATCCGGAAAGCTTCCTGTCGGCTGTGCAGCTGTGGATCAGCCTACTGAGCCTGATGATCGGCTACTTCGGCGGCGAGTCGATGGGCGCGAAGATCGCCGGACCCCTGCGCGACGTCCCGTGGCTCGCCGAGTACGCGCGCCAGATCGGGTTTGCCGCAGGCTTCCTGCTGATGCTGTTCTTCTTCGGCCTGATCGGCGAGCTGGTCCCCAAGCGCATCGGCACGTTGCGCCCGGAGCAGATCGCCACCGCCGTGGCCTATCCGATGGACTTCTTCGCCAAGGCGGCCAAGCCCTTCGTGGTCGCGTTGTCGTTCTGCACGCGTTCGGTGATGCGCCTGCTGCGGCTGGACCGCGGCAATGAATCGATGATCACCGAGGAAGAGATCCGGTTGCTGGTGAGCGAAGGCCACGAGCAGGGCGTCATCGATTCGGACGAGCGCAACATGATGAACCGGGTGATGCGTCTGGGCGATCGCACCGCGGACAGCATGATGACGCCGCGCACGCGCATCGTCTGGCTCGATGCCGGCGCGAGTTTCGAGGAGAACCTCGCGGCAATGCGCGAGACACCGTATTCACGCTATCCGGTCTACCGGGACAGCGATTCGGAGGTTCTGGGCGTGCTCGAAGTGAAGACGTTGCTCGATCGCCTCGACCAGACCCAGCCGGAGTTGTTCAGCAAGTTGCGGCCTGCAGTGTTCGTATCGGAATCCACGCATGCGCTCAAGTTGCTGGAGATCTTCCGCGAAGAGCAGCAATCGCTGGCGCTGGTCGTCGACGAGTACGGCGACGTCACGGGCATGGTCACCCTCAACGACCTGATGGGCGCGGTGCTCGGGCGCGTGCAGTCCGGTGAGAGGGCCGACGCCGAAGCACTGGTCGTGACCCGCGACGACGGTTCATTGCTGGTCGACGGCTCGCTTCCGACCGATGACCTGCGCGATCTGCTCGGCGGTCGCGCATTGCCTGGCCAGGACGAGTACGACTACCACACCGCCGCCGGCATGGTGATCGCATGGTTCGGACGCATCCCGCACGCGTCCGAGCATTTCGACTGGGACGGCTGGCGGATCGAGGTCGTCGACCTGGATGGGCCCCGCATCGACAAGCTGCTGCTGCAGCGGGTGGCCGCATACGAGGAGCGCGATGACGGCTGAAGCCGGCCGATCGCGGGAATCGGATATCCGCGCAATCCTCGACGGATACGCGGTCGGTGATCCCGAAGACGTGCTGCCGCTGCGCGAACTGCTTGCTGGCCTGGACCACAGTGCCTTCGGCATGCTGCTGTTCCTGGCGACGCTTCCGGCATTCATTCCGATTCCGGTCGGCGGCGCGGTCAGTGGTCCGCTGGTGGCGTTGATCGGCGTGCAGCTGGCACTCGGGATGCACCGTCCCTGGCTGCCGGACTTCCTCGCGTCCCGCGGGCCGCACCGGCGGTCGCTGGCGGCCTTCGATCGCAGGATTTCGCCATGGCTGGTGCGGCTGGAGCGCCTGGTGCGCGCGCGCCTGACGCAGCTGGTGGCGCATCGCGCGGCAATGGCGTTCACCGGGGTGTTGCTGGTGTTGCTGGGACTGTTGCTGTCGCTGCCGATCCCGCTGACCAACTACCTGTTCGCCGGCCTGCTGTTGCTGTTCGCACTCGCGCTGATCGAGCGCGACGGCGTGCTGATGCTGATCGTCTGGATCGCCGGTGGCATGGCCGTCGCCGTGTTCGGCATCCTGTCGGGCAACCTGGCGGCAATGACCATGCGTTGGTTCGCAGCCTTGTCCTGATCGGTCGGGATGCCGAGGGCTGGCGTCAGGCCAGCAGCCGCGAGAATTCCTCGGTGCTCAGCGGTCGGCCCAGCCAGAAACCCTGCGCAAGGTCGCAACCACGCTCGCGGAGGATGTCGTACTGGCCTTCCTGCTCGACGCCCTCGGCGACGACGATGATGCCGAGCGAATGCGCCATAGCGATGATGGCGGTGGTCAGCGCGAGATCATCAGGATCCTGCAGTACGTCGGCGACGAAACTTCGGTCGATCTTGACGCCGTCCACCGGCACCCGGCGCAGGTGGCTGAGGCCCGAAAAGCCTGTGCCGAAATCGTCGAGCCAGACCTTGACCCCGGTGCTGCGCAGGCGCGAAAGCAACATGCTGGCCTGCATCTCATCGCCGATCACCGCCGTTTCGGTAAGTTCGAGGTGCAACTGCGGGGCAGGCAGGCCGGTCGCGCGCAGGATGCTCGCCACCTGCTCGGGCAACGTACCCGCACGCAACTGACGGGGCGATACGTTGACCGAGACGAACAGTCCCGCACCCTTGGCGAATTCGGTATGCCAGCGGATCGCGTCCCGGCAGGCCGCGCTGAGCACCTGCGGGCCGATGGTCTCGATCAGGCCGGTCTGTTCGGCCACGTCGATGAATACCGACGGCGCGATCAGTCCCTGCTGAGGATGCTTCCAGCGCAGCAACGCCTCGGCGCCGACCAGGCGCTTGTCCCCCAGCCGCAGGATCGGCTGATAGGCGAGGCTGAGCTCGCCGCGTTCCCACGCGCCACGCAGGTCCTGCTCCATGCGCACGCGGCGCTCGACGGCCTGGTCCATCGCCCGGCTGTAGAAGCGGTAGCAACCCTTGCCGGCGACCTTGGCCTGGTACATCGCGATGTCGCCGTTCTTCATCAGCATCGTCGCGCCGGTGGCGTCGTCCGGGAACAGCGTGACGCCGACGGAAATGCCGAGGAAGATCTGCCTGTCCTGCACGGCGATGGGTCGCGCGAGTTCCTCGACCAGCGTATCTGCCAGGCGGCTGGCGAGCGTGCGCACGTCCTCGCCGGGCCGGTCACCGGCTTCCAGCAGGATCACGAACTCGTCGCCGCCGAAGCGCGCCAGCGTCGCATGCGACCCGTATTGTTCGACGGCGCTGCGGATGCGGTTGGCGAAGCGCACCAGCACCTCGTCGCCCACGTCGTGCCCGAGCGTGTCGTTGATGCGCTTGAAATCGTCGATGTCGGCGAACAGCAGCGCGAGTTGCCGCCCGAGGCCGCGCAGCTGCGTGAGCCGCTGGTCGAGGTGCTCGCGAAAGGCCAGCCGGTTGGCGAGGCCCGTCAACGCATCGGTGTACGCCATGCGGCGGATATCGCGGTCGTGGCGCGCAACGCTGGTCCCCATCCGTCCGAACGCACGCATGAGGTCGCCGATCTCGTCGTTGCGATGGCTTTCGGGAACGTTGGCGTCGTAGTTGCCGGACTCGAATTCGTGCGCGACGGCGGCCAGTTGCCGTACCGGCCTGACCAGGGCGCGCTGCAGCACCAGGCTGGCCAGTCCACCCAGCGCGACCAGCATCGCCAGCAATCCAGCGACCCAGAGCAGGTCGCGGGCCCCGATCTGGCGCAGGTGCGTCGCCAGCGCCTGGGTGGCGCGCGACTCGTCGTTGCGTATCGACGCCAGCGAATACCCCACGCGCACGCCGCCGAGCCGCTGGTCTCCCACCGAGATCGGGCTGGCGACATCGAGGTAGCGGTCGCTCCACTGCGTGTGCAGCCCTTGCGCCGAAATCGCCTCGTAGGCGAGCGGGTCGCGCATCGCCTGGCTGTACGCCGCGATGTCGCCGTTGCCCTCCTGGATGATGTTGCCCTGGGGGTCATAGACGATGACGTAGGCAACGTCCGGCTGGCGCATGACGTTGCGGGTGATCGTCGCGATCGCGTCCAGGTCGAAGTAATACAGCGGATTGGCGAGCGCCTCCGACAACTGCGAAGCGAGCGCTTCGCCATGCATGCGCAACCGGTCGCTGACCAGCGTGCGCATCGAGTCGCGGCTGACCCCGACCACTTCCTGCTGCGCGACCGCCTCGCGCTGGAGCATCACCGCCACCACCGCCAGCATCAGCACCAGCGTTGCGGCAACCACCAGCGAAAACCGCGCGTGCAGTCCGCGAAGACCGCGTGGAAGCCTCATTCGACCTCCGCGCGCACGCGGGCGATGCCGACGCGCAGGTGGTCCAGTTGCACGCGCGCCGCCGCGTCGATCGGCACGAAGCCGGTCGTCCCGGAGAACTGCAGCAATGCATCGCGGGCGTCGGGATCGCCGGAGGCAGCGGCAAGGACATCGCGCAGTCGCTCGAACACACGTGGATCGATGTCCCCTCGCGCCACTTCCAGTGCAACGGGAAATTCAGCGCTTTCCCCCACAACGTGGAAATCGCTGCGCAGGGTGGCGGGCATCCGCCGCCAGTCCACGGCGCCCATGACGCCGATATCCACCAGCCCGCGGCGCACCCACGTGGCGGTGTTGAGGTCCGCACCCGCCAGCACGAAGCCCACCGTCGGGCCGTCGGCATGGTCCATCGGCGACAACAGTCGCTGCAAGGTCATGCCTTCCTGCAGCAACTGCATCGCAGGGACGAAATACGCGCCGGACGACGTCGTGTTGCGGAAGGCGATGCTGTGTCCGCGCAGGTCGCCCAAGGATGCGACCGTGCTGCCGTTACGGACGAAGAACAGCGTCCGGTCGCGGCTGATGCCGTTGCGCTCGGTCATGAGCAACGGCCGCGTGCCCGCACGGGCCTGCAGCTGCAGGCCGGTCGCGACGCTGCCGGTGACCCAGTCCACGCGGCCGCGCCGCACGTAACTGCCCATCTGCTGGATGTCGCGCGCCATCAGGATGCGGCCTCCGCGGATCCCGACGTCGGCCATGCGCGGCACGACGTAATCGAGCAACGGTTTGAGCTGCTCGTAGTCGGCCTTGGGGTCGCTGCTCACGCATCCCAGGACCAGCACGTGCGCATCGCCGGCAGCAAGCGCCGGCAACGACGTGCCGGCGACAAGCATGAGCAGACAGGCCAGAAGGCGTATCCGGAAGGTGCGCAAGTTCGGTCCCGCGATGCAAGGCAGCGGCGAGCCTAGCCGATCTTTGGACCGTCCGACAGCAGGCCAAGAGCGTCATTTTGCGACGTGGCCACAGGTTCTGCGGCCAGCCGCGCCATTCGTTGCGCGTCGGCGAGGATGCCCCGCAGCAACCGCACCTCCCGGGTGTCCAGGTCGGCGCGCAGGAACAGGCGACGCAGCTTGCGCATTGCCGACTCCGGCGCACGGCCCTTGTGGAAATCGATCGCGTCCAGGGTCTGCGCCAGTTGCGCGAAGAATCCTTCGAGGTCCGCATGTTCGGCGGGCGCCTTCGACACCACCGCCTGCGCGGCCACGGTCGCGTCCAGCACCGACACCCGCAGTTCGTAGGCCAGCACCTGCACGGCCGCAGCGAGGTTCAGCGAGCTGTATTCCGGATTCGCGGGGATGTGCACGGCGCCGTGGCACAGCTGCAGCTCGTCGTTCGTCAATCCGGTGCGTTCGCGCCCGAAGACCAGGGCAACCTGCCCGTCCCCGGCAGCCACCTCGAGCGCGCGGGTGGCCGCCTCGCGCGGAGATTGCTCATCCAGTGCGACGCGACGGCTACGAGCGGTGCAGCCCAGCACAAGCCGGCAATCGGCGACGGCCTCGGCGAGCGACGCATGGACCTCCGCGGCAGCGAGGACGTCATCTGCGCCAGCCGCCAGCGCGTCGGCCTCCGCGTGGGGGAACCGAGATGGCGCGACCAGTACCAGCCGCGAAAGGCCCATGGTCTTCAACGCGCGTGCGGCCGAGCCGATGTTGCCGGGATGCTGGGTGCCCACGAGCACGATGCGGATGCGTCCCAGCGCGGAGTTCATGACGGGCGTCGTGGAAGGATCGCTCATGGGCGCAATGGTAAACTCCGCGCCCGGTCCCGCACCGGCCGCTCTTTCCCCCTGCCCGTTCCATACGCTCGCCGGCCGTGTCCTGGCGGGCCCGCCGATCCCCGGAGTCAGCCCGCGCATGCAAAAGCCCGCCGTCAACGTCATGGTCAAGGCGGCCCGCGCGGGCGGCAACGTGTTGTTGCGGCACATGCATCGGCTGGATGCGATCGACGTGGTGGAAAAGGACCGCTTCGACTATGCGAGCGAGGTCGACCGTCTCGCCGAAGCTGAAATCATCAAGGAACTCAAGCGCGCCAACCCCGACTACGCGATCCTCGGCGAGGAAGGCGGCAAACAGAAGGGCATCCGCGACGGCGGCCGCTTCACCTGGGTGATCGACCCGCTCGACGGCACCAGCAATTACCTGCACGGAATGCCGCACTGGTGCGTTTCGATCGCGCTGGTCGAGAACGGCGAGCCGCAGCACGGCGTGGTGTTCGATCCGCTGCGAAACGAGCTGTTCACCGCCAGCAAGGGCTCGGGCGCCGTGCTCAACGAGCGCCGCGTACGCGTCAGCGATCGCAAGGAAATGTCCGGCGCGATGTTGATCACCGGCTTTCCGCCGCGCGAGCGCGCGCGTGCCGGGGCGCAGCTGGAATGCGTGCGCGAGCTGCTTCGCGATGCCGAAGACGTGCGCCGTACCGGCTCGGCGGCACTGGACCTGGCGTGGGTCGCCTGCGGTCGCGCCGACGCCTATTTCGAAGCGGGCCTGCAGCCATGGGATATCGCCGCCGGCGTGCTGCTGGTGCGCGAGGCCGGCGGTCGCATCTGTGATTACCGCGGTGCCGCACTTGGACGCATGGACATCGCGCCGACCCGCGGACACCAGGTCGTTGCCGCCGGCATCAAGCTGGCTGAACCGTTGCAGAAGACGATCGTCTCGTCGGGATACGCCGCGAGCTTCAACTGACCGCTTTTCGTTGGAGCGACGTAAGTCGCGATGGTTCTTCGCACCCGGCTTTCGCGACTTACGTCGCTCCTACGAAGAGCCACAAAAAAGGCCACGCATGCGTGGCCTTTTTTGTACTGTGAGCAGCTACGGCCGTCTCGCCAGTGCCGCCTCGTCCTTCGCCTTCGGCATCAGGTCCTGCTTGGTGACGTTGAGCCACAACAGCAGCGGACACGCGACGAAGATCGACGACAAGGTTCCGATCACCACGCCGATGATCTGCGCCTCGGCCAGGCCACGCAGCGACTCGCCTCCGAACAGGTACAGCGCCAGCATGCTGAGGAAGGCGACGAACGAAGTGATGATCGTACGTGACAGGGTCTGGTTGACCGAGGCATTCATCACCTCCTCCGGCGTCGCGCGCATGCCCCGGAAGTTCTCGCGGACGCGGTCGAACACCACGATGGTGTCGTTGATGGAGAAGCCCATGACCGCGAGCACGCCGGCCAGCACGTTCAGGTTGAACTCGTGTCCGCTGATCGCGAACCAGCCGCACACGATGATGACGTCATGCAGCGTGGCGATGATCGCCGCGATCGCGAACTTCAGCTCGAAGCGGAAGGAGATGTAGATCAGGAAGCCGATCATCACGAAGCACAGCGCGTAGAAGCCGTTCAGCGCCAGCTCCTTGCCGACCTGCGGACCGACGAAATCGCTCTTGGTGACCTTGGCCGGGTTGGCCGGCGTGGACACGGCATTGAGCACGTCGTCCGCGGTGCGGGCGGCAGCGCCCGGCGCAGCCTGCAGCCGCACCAGGATGTCGTTGCTCGAACCGTAATTCTGGGCCTGTGCGCCGCGGAAGCCGTGCGCACTCAGCCGTTCACGTACGTCGTCGACGTTGGCGGGCTTGGCGAAGTGCAGTTCGGTGACGGTGCCGCCGGTGAAATCGAGCGCGTAGTTGAAGGTACCGGCGCCATTGATGTGGCCGTCGCGGACCGTGTTGAACACCATGGCGCCGAGCGAAACGAACATCAGCAGCGCCGCGATCGTCAGCGACACCCAGCGCAGCCGCATGAAGTGGATGTTGCTGCCGTAGGGGAACAGGTTGAACGGTTTCATGGAAGTTCCTTCAGATCGCGATCGACTGCAGCTTGCGACGACGCCCGTAGATCAGCGCCGCGATGCCGCGCGAAACCGAGACCGCTGTGTACATCGAGGTCAGGATGCCGACGATCAGCGTGACCGCGAAGCCCTTGATCGGGCCGGTACCGAAGGCGAACAGCGCGACGCCGGCGAGGATCGTGGTCATGTTGGCGTCGTAGATGGTGCCCTTGGCGCGCTTGTAACCCTCGGCGATGGCCGTCAGTGGCGGCAGTCCGAGCCGCAGATCCTCGCGGATGCGCTCGTTGATCAGCACGTTGGCGTCGACCGACATGCCGACCGTCAGCGCGATGCCCGCCAAGCCTGGCAGCGTCATGGTCGCGCCCATCACCGACAGGATGGCGATCACCGCCAGCAGGTTGAGCAGCAGCGCCAGGCAGGTGATCACGCCGAACATGCGGTAATAGAAGAGGAAGAACACCAGCGCGAAGAGGAACGAATAGCCAACCGCCTGGAGGCCGCGCTGGATGTTCTCGGCACCCAGGCTCGGGCCGATGATGCGCTCCTCGACGAAGTCCATCGGCGCGGCGAGTGCGCCGGCGCGCAACAGCAGTGCCAAGTCCGCTGCTTCCTTCGGGCTGTCCAGGCCGGTGGTCTGGAACTGCTTGCTGAAGACGCCCTGGATGGTCGCGACATTGATGACCTGCTCGCTGGTGCGGATGGTCCGGACTTCCTGGCCGTCGACCTTCTTCACTTCAGGAATGCGCTCGATGTAAACCACCGCCATCGGCTTGCCGACGTTCTGGCTGGTGTAATCGAACATGCGCTGGCCGCCGATGCCGTTGAGGGTGATTGATACCATCGGCGTGCCCGATTGCGAATCGTAGCCCGACGTCGCGCCGACGAGTTGCTCGCCCGAGGCGATGATTCGCTTGTTGAGCAGGATCGGAATGGGCTTTCCGTCCGGACCGAGCTCCTTGCGGTAGTACACGCGCGCTTCGGGCGGAACGTTGCCGCTGCTGATCGCGTCATAGGCGTTGCCCTCGACGACACCACGGTATTCCAGCGTCGCGGTTGCGCCGAGGATGCGTTTGGCCTGCGCGGTGTCCTGCACGCCTGGCAGCTCGACCACGACCCGGTCGGTGCCCTGGCGCTGGATCACCGGCTCGGCGACGCCAAGCTCATTGATGCGGTTGCGCAGCGTGCCGACGTTCTGCTCGATCGCGTCGGTAGTGATCCTCTGGATCTCGGCATCCGGCACGCGTACGACGATCGTGTTGCCGGCGATATCGTTGGTCAGGTTGGGCAGGTTCTTGGCGATCAGTCCCTGCGCAGTCACGGTGGTTTCACCCGGCGCCATCGCGACCACGATGGAGTTGTCCGGACGCCGCTCGACCGACTCGTAGCGCACGCGATTTTCGCGCAGCAGCACGCGCAG
>Ga0070672_100002944_pt1 | contig 10960 bp, 9 predicted proteins | sample KBSM13metaG_FD_66151 | JGI IMG/M metagenome (GOLD analysis project Ga0070672, IMG submission 66151) | Miscanthus rhizosphere microbial communities from Kellogg Biological Station, Michigan, USA - KBS M1-3 metaG | ecosystem: Host-associated > Plants > Roots > Rhizosphere > Soil ... | reverse complement strand
TCTTCGCCGCGAAACGGTTTCTCATCGAGGGGCATCGGCGTCCTCCTTGCCGTGGTTTCCGAGAAGTCTATCGAGAGTCGAGGCGTCCCCGCGCTCCATGGCGTGCTCCGCACGGAGCGAATCCACGTCCCGGTTGAGGGTGACGACGGCCAGGATCTTCCCGGCCTTGCGGTAGGCGACCAGGGCGTCCCGCCGCGAGAGCTCGCCCGCAATCCGGACTTCGTCCCACTCCTCGGCGTGCCCGACGTAATTGAGCGCGACGTCGTAGTGCTGGCTCCAGAAGAACGGCACGGAGGTGTATCGCTCCTCGGCGCCGAGCATGTTCCGGGCGGCGGTCTGGCCCTGGCGCTCCGCGACGACCCAGTGCTCGACGCGGATCGGCCGGCCCGAGTACGGATCGGGCCAGCGCGCGATGTCGCCGGCCGCCCAGATTCCCTCCGCGCTGGTCCGGAGCTGGGCGTCGACCAGGACGCCGCGGTCCGTCCGCAGGCCCGCGTTCTCCGCCAGCGACAGCTGGGGGCGCACCCCGATGCCGAAGACGACCAGCCCGGCCTCGATCCGGCTCTCGTCGTTCAGGATCACCGAATCCTCGCGAATCTCCGCGACCGTGTGGCCCAGATGGAACTCGACGCCGTTGCTCTCGTGGAGTCCCCGGACGAACAGGCCGACCTCGCGGCCGAGGACGCGCTCCATCGGCACGGAGTCCGGAGCCACGACGTGGACCCCGAGCCCGCGCTTCACGAGCGAGGCCGCGACCTCGAGCCCGATGAAGCTCGCGCCCACGACGACCGCCGTGCGCGCGGACCCGGAGGCGGCGATGATCGCGCGGCTGTCGGAGAGCGTTCGGAGCGGCCGCACGTGCGGCAGCCCGGCGCCGGGAACGCCGAGGGGCACGGGCGAGGCTCCGGTCGCGAGCAGCAGCGCGCCGTACCGGAGCGAGGTGCCGTCCTCCAGCCCGACGCGACGCTCCGACGGCGTGAGCATGCGCACCCGGCCCTTCGCGCCGAGGCGGACCTCGATCCTCTTGTCGCGGTACCAGTCCTCTCCGCGCAGCGGCATCCACTCCTCGGGCGCGGTCCCGGCGAGGTAGTCCTTCGACGCGTTGGGGCGGTCGTAGGGGCGGGCCTCGTCGGCGGAGAGGAGCGTGATCGGCTTGGCGTAGCCCTCTCGGCGGAGCATCTCCGCGGCGGCGAAGCCGGCCGCGCCTCCGCCGACGATGATGACCGAGTCCGGCTGCGGTCCGCGCGCGATGGAGGGCGCCGCCATGGTGAGCACGCCGGTCACGTACGCGCGGTCCCCGCGGATCTCCACGGAGTAGCCGGCGACGGGATCGAAGGCCGGAGCGTGAACGGCCTCCCCCGACTCGGCGCGGAAGCACGCGTGGTGCCACGGGCAGCGGACGAGGTCGCCGTCGAAGATTCCCTGGGCGAGCGGTCCCCCGTAGTGCGTGCACTTCGCGCCGATCGCGCGGACCAGGCCGCCCTCCCCCTTCCGGACGAGGAGCACCGGCACGCCCTCGAAGTGGCCCTCGAGCATGTCGTTCGCGAAGTCCTTCAGCGCCGCGCCGTCGCGGGCGAGGTCCGGGCCCGGGAGCTTCTCAGGCGTTTCCATAGACGGGGATCGCGGCGCCGTGGATCAGGCGGGCTGCATCGCTGCAGAGGAACACGATCACGCGCGCGATGTCTTCGGGCTTGGGCCACTTCGAGAAGTCCGACTTCGGCATCGCCTTGCGGTTCGCCTCGGTGTCGATGACGCTCGGCAGGACGGCGTTCGCGCGGACGCCCGTCCCCCGGAGGTCGGCGGCCAGCGAATCCGTCAGGGCGAGGGCCGCGGCCTTGGAGGCGGCGTAGGCGGCCTGGCCGGCCTCGTGCACGAGAGCGGCGCGCGAGACGACGTGCACGATCGCGCCATTCTTTCGGGCGAGCATCCCCGGCGCCGCGGCCCGCGAGAGCGCCCAGCACGGAAGGAGGTTCGCCCCCACCATCTTCTCGAGCTCCCCCGAGCCCGCGTCCCAGAGCTTCGCGCCCCCGGCGAAGGCGCCCACCGCGTTGACCACGGCGTCGAGCCGCCCGCGCCGGGATTCGATCTGCGACACGAGCTCCTTTGCGGCCTTCTCGTCGCTCACGTCGGCCATGGCGCCCTCGAGGCGCGAGGCGGGCGCCGCCTCGCCGCGCAGGCGGTCCAGCTCCTCCTTGCGGCGATAGGTCGCGACGACCTCCGCTCCCTCCGCGAGGAACGCGAGGCTCACGGCGCCGCCCAGCGCGCCCGTGCCGCCCGCGACGAGCACGACCCGGCCGTCGAACGCGCTCATGTCCTCGATCTTCCCCTCACGCCGCCGCCTCGCGGAGCGCCGCCCGCGCGAGCAGGCGCGTCGAATCGAGGATGGGAAGCGACGAGTCCGCCTCGCCGATCAGGATCGGGATCTCGGTGCAGCAGAGGGCCGCCGCGTCGCAACCGTCGTCCCGGCCGCGGTCGATCACTTCCCGGAGGAATGCCCGCGCCGGCTCCTCGAAGCGGCCGTTGACGAGCTCGTCGAAGATGATCGTGTTGATCCGCTCGCGGTCCTTCGCCGGGGGCGTCTCGAAGTCGATGCCCTTCGCGGCGAGCTTCGGCGGGTAGACGGGACCCTCCATGAGGTAGCGCGTGCCGAGAAGCAAAAGCCGCCGGAAGCCGCGCGCCCCGGCGGCGGCCGCGACCTCCTCGGCGATGTGCAGCCAGGGCAGCGGCGAGCGCTCGCGCACGCGGTCGATCGCCTGGTGCGCGGTGTTGTCCGGGCAGATCAGGAAATCCGCGCCCGCGCTCCGGAGCCTCGCCGCCGAGCACAGCACGAGCTCGCCGGCCGCCCCCCAGTCGCCCGCCTCGATCGGGCGCATGTAGTCGGCGAGCGGAATCGTGTGCAGGGTCACCTCGGGGTGCCCGTGCCTCCCGAAGAGCGCCGCTCCCTCGACGCACAGCGTGCGGTAGCAGAGCGCCGCGCCCTCCGCGCTCACGCCCACGATGCCGACGTGCTTCGTCACGGCTTCCTCTTCTTCGTTCCGGCGGGGCGATCGGCGCCGGCGGACGCCGACTCCAGGAACGTCTCGGCCTCGACGCGGGAGGAGAAGACGCCGCTGCGCGTGAAGAGCCGCGCGGTCAGCGTCTCGAACGCGCGCGCCATGCCCGCGGCGTCGCCGCCGTCGGAGACGATGGCGATGGCGCCGAACCGGACCTTCCCTCCCGCCGCCGCCGCGCGATCCGCGGCCGACCGGAGCTGGCCGACGTTCGGGAGGGAGGTCATTCCCATCAGGTCGAGGAGCACGTCGGCGCCCCCGGGGACGCGGGGATCGCGCTCCAGCTCGTCGAAGTGGGCGAGCACCTCCGGCAGCGTCGTCTCGCCGGTGCAGCGGGTCAGGATCCGGCGGCGCCCCGGATCGATGCGGTAGGTCACGGGCATACGGGCGCGACCGATGATATCGAGGCGGGGCCGGTCAAGGCGCTCCCGGGAATCCGGCGCAAGCGGCGGAGGCTTCCCGAGTCTGCCGTCAGGCCTTCCCGAGCAGGCGTTCGACCAGCCGCGACGCGGACTCGCCTTCCTCGACGCCCTCGAGCGCCGGGATCGACCGGCGGAGCGCCGCGAGCCTCCCCGGGTCGTCCGTGAAGTCGTAGGCCAGGAGGACCGGAACCCCGGATGGGAGCGCGGGGGCGATCGCGGCCGCGACGTAGAAGCCCTGGCGCTCGGCGAGGGAAGCCCGATGTTCCGCCGGTCCGATGAGATCCTCCGGCGGAGTCCGGTCGAAGACGACGTCGAGGAAGACCGCGTCGACCCTGTGCCGATCCAGCAGGCGCAGCGCGGCCGCGGCGTTCGGGGCGTGCAGCCACTCGACGGAACCATCGGCGCCCTCGGGTGAGAGGCGGCGGAACGCGTCCCGATACTCCGTGCCGTCCTCGACGATCAGGACGCTCCTCGAGCGCGCCGTCACGCGGGCTCCTCGGCGGCCGGCAGGTCGAGCGCGATTCCCTTGGTGAACCCGGCGGCCGGAGCCGGCACGACCGCGACGGATCCCTCGCTCCGGCGCAGCAGCTCGACGACCACGCCGAGGCCGCGCTCGGCGCCGCGCTCCCGCAGCCGCGCCGCGTCGATCCCGCCCTCGAGGTCGTCGGCGAGGACCAGCCGCAGGCGCGCCTCGCCCGTGACCGGATCGCGCCGCGTCTGCGCGCACAGCCCGAGACGGACGCTCGCCGCGCCCCGCCGCTGCGCCTCCTCGAGCGCGTTGGCGAACAGGTTGCGCCAGACCGTCTGCCAGTCGAGGGCCGAGATTCGCACGGCCGGCAGCCCGCCCTCCGCGAGGTCGCCGACCAGCTCGAGCTCCGGCGCCGGCGCGCCGTGCTCCTCGGCGACGCCCGCGAGGAGCGCGCGCAGCGCGTCCGCCCGAACCGGAAGGACCGCGGCCCGCTCGATCGTCCGCGCGAGCTCCGGCCCCGAGGAGACCGCGAAGCACGCCGCGGCGCGGCGCAGCAGCCGGCGGGCGAGTGCCGCGTCCCAGGTGCGGGTCGGGCGCTCCGCCACGCGGCGGAGGCCGCGCCGCGCTCCGCGGAGGACGGCGAGGCCGCGCAGAAGCCAGGAGAAGACCGGATCGCGGTGGCGCAGGTTGAGCCGAACGCCGCTCTCCCGCGCGAGGGCGCGCAGCTGCGCGACCGCGGAGTCGGCCTCGTCGAGGAGGCCCCGCGCGCCGGAGTCTCCGTAGAGCCGCGCCGACAGCAGCTGCGCGGTCGCCCGGCGCGTCTCCGCGTCGCCGTCCTGGAGGCGCGCGGCCGCGTCCGAGAGCAGCATCCCTCCGTGCTTGAGCACCTCGTGGCGGAGCCGCCCGACGACCGGACGCGCGTCGCGCGCCTTGCCCGGATCGCGCGCGAGCCACTCGGCGAAGCTCACCCCGGCGCGCCGGCGCCAGACGAGCCAGAGCGCGGCGGCGGCCAGCGGCGCGAAGACGGAGGACACGGCGAGGACGGTCTTGCGCTCGCCGGCCTCGAGCCGCGCGGCGGAGGCCGCGGCCTCGTCCGCTCCGGGACCCGCGGGCGCCTCGTTGCCGTAGCGCCTGTACAGGCGGAGGGCCTCGCGGGGCGATCCCGCGCGCTCCGCGGCGCGCGCCAGGCGGATGAGGGCCTCGGTCGAGCCGGCGGCCTCGGCCCCGCGCCAGGCCTCGAGCGCCTCGGCGCTTCGCTCCGGGAAACGATCCAGCAGACGCGCGAGCTGCTCGTGGTTGGCGACGCGGGACGGATCGAGCCGCACGGCTCGGCGCAGCGCCGCCTCCGCCTCCCGCCACTGCTCCCTCCGCAACGCGATCGAGGCCGCCAGCTCGGGAGCGCCGGCGAAGCGCGGATCGAGGCGCTCGGACTCCGCGAGGAGCCGGAGAGCCTCCTCGTCCGCACCGTCTCCTCCGCGCTGAAGGTAGACCTGCGCCTTCTTCCAGAGGTCGACCGCGGCGGAAGCGGTCTCTTCCGGAGAAGCGGGAGCCGGCGTCGGCTCCTCGGTCGCTCCGCGCACGCGCCGCGACAGCGCGTCGCGCAGCGCCTGGGCCTCCGCGCGCTCCGGCGGCGACGCCTGCTCCAGGAAACGGTCCAACCGCTCGAGCGCCTTGGGAGCGTCGCCGAACTCCGCCCAGCGATTGGCCGACAGTCGCAGAAGCGGCCGCAAGTCCGGCCGCAAGGCCGCGGCGCGGTCCAGCAGCCGCAGCGATTCCTCCTTCGTCCGCCGATCCGGCTCCTCCCACAGGAGGTTCGCGAGCGCGGTCAGCGCCTCGACGCGGTCGGGCTCGGCGGCGAGGGCGCCGCGGTACGCGCGTATCGCCGCCGCCGGCCGGTGCGAGCGCGTCTCGACCGCGCCGAGGGCGAGCAGCGCCTCCGTGTAGTCCGGCGAGGCGTCGAGCGCCGCGCGCAGGCTTTCCCGCGCCTCCTGCAGCCGGCCGGCCGCGAGCGCGCGCTTCCCGTCGGCCAGCGCGAGGCGCGCCTCGGCGGGCGGGCCCGCGGACGGAGGCGCGATCGCGTCGGCTCGCGCCTCGAGCTCGAGCTCTCGGACGCGGCCGGGAATCCAGTCCGCGGCCTCGCCGCCGGCCTCGAGCGCGCGGCCGAGGTCCTGGTAGCGCGCGATCGCCTCGCGCCAGCGGCGGCGTGCCTGGGCCCGGCGAGCGAGCAGCAGCAGCTCGGGCGGCGAGAGCCGGGCCGCGTCCCGCTCCGCGGCGGCCGCGAGGAGATCCGCTCCCTCCTCCTCGTCGCCCGCGGCGAACGCGACGTCGGCGGAGGAGAGCATCAAGGCGGCATCGGACGATCCCTTGCGCGCGCGGCGCAGGAGGTCGCGGGCGCGCCGCAGCGTGGCGGCATCGGGAGCGGCGCCCGCGTCCTCGAGAAGGGAGCGCGCCTGGGCGGCGAGCGCGGCGGGATCCGACGAGCAGTCTCCGGCCGCGGGCGCCGGAGCCTCCGGAGCGGGCGCGGCGTCCTGAGACGCCGTGAAGGCGAGCGCGGCGAGAAGAGCCTCGAGGATCATTTCTCGTCGCGCGCCGAGAGGCCGAGCTTGTTGAAGCGCAGCCGCACCGCGCGCGCCTCCTTCGCCGATGCGGAGCCGGTCATCCGCTCCGCCATGCGCGCGAAGTCGCCGCCCGCCTCCCGGAAGAGGGCGCGCAGCGCCGAGCGTTCGAGCTCGCGGCGGAAGCCCGCCACCGAGGAGGCGCGCGGCCGCTCGGAGCCGGAGCCGAATCCGGCGAATCCGCTGAAACCTGCGCCGGACGGCGGCGGCTCGGAGGCGCGCGCGCCGGCGAGCAGGTCGAAGAGCATGCGCGGGTCGAGCGGAATCCGGACGCGGCCGCCCCGGTCCAGCGAGGCGCCCGGCCCGGCGTAGACGGCGGCCGCGAGCGAATCGGCCAGGATCATCTCGAACTGCCGGAGGTTTCCCGGCCAGGGGTGCCGCTGCATCGCCGCCCAGGCCTTCCCGGGCAGGACGAACACGACCGCGGAGGCGGAGTCGCGCGCCTCCCGCTCCGAGACGGCCAGAGTGAAGGCGTCGGCGGGCTCGGGGTCGGGTCCGCCGGCGGCGCGGACGAGCGATGCGATCGCGCGCCGGTGCCGCGGGTTGTCCCAGAACGCGGAGGCGGTCAGGCGCGCGAGCTCGGGCAGGTCCTCCCGCCTCTGTGACAGGGGCGGGAGCTCGAGCGCGAGGGACGGGTTCAGCCGCATCAGGAGGTCCGACCGGAAGCTCCCCTCCGCCGTCCGGCGCCCGAGCGCCGCGTTGGACGCGGCATGAGTCAGCGCCGCGTTGGACGCGGCGACCACGCGCGCCGTGTGCGGCGTCTCCGCGGCGCTGCCGAGACGGCGGATCGTCCCGTCGTTCAATGCCGTCAGCAGCATCTTCTGCGCGTCCGGCGCGAGGTTCTCGATCTCGTCGAGGAAGAGCGTCCCGTCCGCCGCGGCCTCGAAGACCCCGGGCCGGTCCGCGACCGCCCCCGTGAAGGAGCCGCGCAGCGCGCCGAAGAGCGCCGCCTGGAGGAGGCCCTCGGGCACCGTCGCGCAGTCGAAGGCGACGAAGGCGCCCGGGCGACCCGAGAGAGGGTGGATCACGTCGCGGACGAGAAGGCTCTTGCCCGTCCCCGTCGGCCCCGTCACGAGCAGCGGCATCGGCGTCGGCGCGAGCGCGGAGACCTTGCGGCGCAGCTCCCGCATCGCGGCGCTCGTTCCCCAGAAGAACCGGCCCGTGCGCTGCGGGGCGGCGCGCTCCTCCAGGATCCGCCGCAGGCGGGAGACGAGGAGGCGGCCCGAGCCCGACTCCTCCTCGGCGGCCGCGTACGTGAAGGCGTCCGCCTTGAGCTCCAGCGCCTCCTGCTCGAACGGAATCTCCTCGTACGCGGTCGTCAGCAGGACCGCGATCTCGGGGCGGCGGCGCCGGAGCCGCTCGAGGATGAACAGGCCCTGGCGGTCCCGGCGCTCCCGCCGCAGCCGGCGCGCCGCGGCCGACTCGCCGAGCGGACGCTCGTCGGGGAGCAGCTGCTCGTCCGGCAGATCGAAGCGAAGGTCGAGGACGACCACGTCGGGAGGACGGCGGCCCTCGAGAACCGGCGCCGCCTCGCGCCACGACCGCGCGTGCGCCCGCGCCTCGCCGCCGGAGCGTACGGTCTGGATCTCGAGCTCGGGCGCCTCCCGCGCGAGCAGCTCCGCGGTCCTGGGCTGGTCGTCGATCACCAGGACGCGGGCGCGCGGCCGGGTCCGCGCGCTCATCGTCGCGAGTCCCGCCGCGCCTCGCTCGCCAGCGCGCGGCACTCCGAGGCGACGCGTCGCGTCAGGGCGTCGAGCCTCTCGAGCTCCGGCCGCGAAAGCGACGGCAGCCGGACGGTCAGCCCGCGGACCTCCTCGATCGCCGAGGCGATGTCGTCCACCCGCCGTCCGAGCGCGCCGGCGAAATGCCGTCCCTCCTCGAGCCGCCAGGCGTCGAAGACCTCGGCCGCGGATTGACTGCCCGAATCATCCCGCCGGGTCGTCGCCACGTCGGCGTGGAGGCGCTCGCGCAGCGCCTCGGTCTCCGTCTCCGGGACCTCCGGCGCCGAGAAGCGGATCGCCTTCGCCAGATCGTGCCTGAGACGCTCCGCCGCCTCCGAGACTCCCATGGCGGCCCAAGCATACGGCGCGGGCGGGCGGGCAGGCAAACCGAAATCTCCGATTTGGGACCAGGTACTCCAAATCGGAGCACAAAGAGCTCGAAATCGCCCGTTTTTCCGGGCACGCGGCTTGAAGTGGCAACGGCTCGTGGGCCGCCGCGAGCGCGGACCCGAACGAAAGCGAGGACGCCATGTCGACGTCGAGCCTGAATCTCAATGACCCCTTCGAGCCCGATCCCGAGGAGCCGTCCAAGATCGAGCCGGAGCGGGAAGCCGAGCCGGCCTGGTGGCGCGCGCTGCACTCCAGGCTGCCGAAGCTGGGGATCCATGGGCGGATCCCGTGGGAGCCTCTGCGCCGCCTCTCCCTCCTCGCCCTGCTCGTCCTCGGCGCGGTCCTCCTCTGGCGCGGCGTCGAGAAGAGCCTCCGGAGCATTCCGCCCGGCTGGGTCGGCGTCAGCGTAAACCGCCTCACCGGCTCCGTCGCGGTGCTCGACCCGGGCACCTTCCTGCGACCCTCCGCGCTCTTCCAGATCCATCCCGTCCGGATCTCGGACCAGCTGCTCTCCGGGGACGAGGGCCAGTTCAACGTGACGACGAAGGAGGGCGTCCTCGCGCGCGTGAGCGTGCAGGCGCGCTGGGCGATCAGCCGCAAGAGCCTCCTCGCGACCTGGTCGGCCCTGCCGCAGCGGCCGGGCGAGGAGCTGGTCGCGCCGGTCCTCTTCGCGGCGTTCCGCACGGCGGCGCCGCGGTACGAGGTCCTCAAGCTCATCGCCGAGCAGCGGGAGGAACTCTCCGCCGTCGCGGCCGCGACCGCCCGCGAACGCCTGGCGGAGAGCGGGATCGTCCTGAAGGAGGTCCTGATCGGCGACCTCCAGCTCCCCGAGGAGTTCGAGAAGGGCCGCCTCGCGATGGTCGACGAGGTCCAGACGACCGAACGGCTCGACGTGACGCTCAAGAAGAGGGCCAAGCAGATCGAGGAGACCCGGCTCACGGCGGAGGCGCAGAAGGCTCGACAGATCCAGGAGGCCGAGGCCGCGGCGGAGCAGAAGGTGATCGGCGCGCGCGCCGAGGCCGACTCGATGAAGCACGTCCTCGCCCTCAAGGAGAAGCAGATCGAGCAGCGCAAGCTCGAGGCCGAGGCGGAGCGGCAGTCGATCGTGGAGCGCGCACACGCCGCCGCCGACGCCGCCAAGATCCAGGCGATCGGGGCCGCGGAGGCCACGCGCATCCAGACCGAGGCCGAGGCCGAGCGGCGCCGGACGATGGCGGACGCGGAGGCCTACGCGACCCGCACCAGCTCGCTCGCCGAGTTCGAGGGCCTCGAGCGCGAGGCGCGGCTCGTCACGGCCAATCCGCTCCTGATCCCCAAGACCTTCGCCGACCGACTGTCCGACCGCGTCCAGGTCATCCTGACGCCGTCCATCGGCGGCGAAGCGTTCACCGGCGAGTTCGTCAAGCGCGCCGCGAGCGGCCAGTCCGTAGTCGCCGAGCAGGCCGAGCCGTCGCAGACGGCGAAGGTGGCCTCGCGCAAGAAGTCCAAGAGCGAATCCACGTCGCACACGCAGTAACTAACGACCAGCGACTAACGACTAACGACTAACGACTAACGACTAACGGAGAACGCCATGAAAGAGCTCGCCCGGACCCTCATCCCCCGCTTCGCGCTCGCCCTGCTCCTGTCTCTCGGCTTCGCGATCGCCTGCTCCGTGGCGCTCGGCGAGGAGGGCGCCGAGCCGCCGGGCTCGGATCTCTTCACCTCTCCCCGCGAGGCGCTCCTGCGCGAGAAGCCCTCGCCGAACGGCCGCGTCCTGGGGCGCCTCCCGCAGGGAACGCGCCTGACGCTGGTCGAGGCGCGCCCGGCCTTCCTTCGCGTCAACGGTGGCTGGATCTCGCGCGAGGTCGTCGTCGTCTTCGCGCCCGATTCCGCCGCAACCCGCGAGCTCGTGACGGTCGGCCGCACGCTCTCGAAGACCGACGCGCAGCGACGCCTCGCGGCCGCGCTGCTCCTGCGCGCGTCCGACCGGCTGCGCGAGTCGAACACGCCCGACCCGGAGGTCGAGATGCTCCTCGGCGAGACGACCGAGGCCCTCGCGGCCGGCGGCGGGACGTTCCCGCCGGAGCTCGGCATCGTCGACAGACCCGGCGCGTCGGGGACCCGCGCCGCCTACGGAGGCGCCGCGTTCCAGCGCGCGCTCGATCTCCTCGGCAAGGACACGAGCCCGGAGTGTGCGCGCCTGCGCGAGCGCGCGACCGCGGGCCTCCTGCGCACGCGATTCCCGGAGCGCTCCACGAACCTCACGACCCTCACCGAGGAGTCCGCGGCGTGGCTGGCGCTGGCCGAGACC
>Ga0070672_100002929_pt1 | contig 10987 bp, 12 predicted proteins | sample KBSM13metaG_FD_66151 | JGI IMG/M metagenome (GOLD analysis project Ga0070672, IMG submission 66151) | Miscanthus rhizosphere microbial communities from Kellogg Biological Station, Michigan, USA - KBS M1-3 metaG | ecosystem: Host-associated > Plants > Roots > Rhizosphere > Soil ... | reverse complement strand
TGGCGGGCCGCAACTTCGTCCGGAAGATCGGCGGCCGCCGGTACGAGCTCTACTACAACGGCCCGCACCTGCACATGGTCGTGCTGAACACCGACGGCGCGACGTACTGGGTCGTCAACACGCTGCTCGACCGGCTCTCGAACGAGACGATGATCGCGATCGCGAAGGGCCTCCGGCCGCTCGCGACGGTCGCGAAGTCGTAGCGGCAGAAGCGACTATCGTGCGGCCCGACATGGCCGACCAGCGAAAGCGCATCGCCGTCTTCGGCGCGGGGTACGTCGGGCTCGTCACGGGCGCGTGCTTCGCGGAGCTCGGACACCGCGTCGCGGTGAGGGACGTGATCCCCGAGCGGATCGAGACCCTTCGCCGCGGCGAGGTGCCGATCTTCGAGCCGGGTCTCGACGAGCTGCTCGCGCGCAACCGGGAACGGCTGTCGTTCACCCTGGACGTGACCGAGGCGATCGACGGCGCCGAGTTCGTGTACGTCGCGGTCGGCACGCCACCGACCTACTCGGGCGACGCGGATCTCTCCGCCGTCTGGACGGTGATCGACGAGCTGCCTGCGGTCGACCACCGGGTCGTGGTCGCGATGAAGTCGACCGTGCCCGTCGGGACCGGTGAGAAGGTCCGGCACCGCCTCGACGCGCGCGGGCTCGGTCACGTCGGCTACGTCTCCAACCCGGAGTTCACCGCCGAGGGCACCGCGGTCAGGGACTTCATGGAGCCCGACCGGATCGTCGTCGGGGCCTTCGACGAGGCCGACGGCGACGCGGTCGAGGCGCTCCACCGGGGCATCGACGCGCCGGTCGTGCGATCCGACGTGGCCTCGGCCGAGATGATCAAGCTCGCCGCGAACGCGGCACTGATGACCCGCATCTCGTTCATCAACGAGATCGCCAATGTCTGCGAGGCGACCGGCGCCGATGTCGTCAAGGTGGCGGAGGGTATCGGGCACGACCGGCGGATCGGCAAGAGCTTCCTCCGCGCGGGTGTCGGTTTCGGCGGCAGCTGCTTCCCGAAGGACTCGCTCGCCCTGAAGCAGCTGGCCGCGAACTCCGGGTACCACTTCCAGGTGCTGAACGCCGTGATCGAGGTGAACGAGCTCCAGAAGCGGCGGGTGATCGGGAAGCTGACGCAGGTGCTCGGATCGCTGCGCGGGAAGCGCATCGCGCTGCTCGGCCTCGCGTTCAAGCCGAACACGGACGACACCCGCGAGGCGCCCGCCTTCGTGCTCGCCGGCAGGCTGCTCGCCGAGGGTGCCGACGTCGTCGCGTGGGACCCGGTCGCGCACGCCGATGGCCTGCACGGCGTCGAGCAGGTCGCGACGGTCGACGACGCCGTCCGTGGCGCCGACGCCGCCGTGCTCGTCACCGAATGGCCCGAGCTGGCAGACGTCGACTGGGCGGCGGTGGCGGCGGGCATGCGCACGCCGTTCTTCGTCGACGGTCGCAACATGCTCGACCCCGAGACGATGCGCGCGGCAGGCTTCACGTACGACGGCATCGGCCGCGCGGCCGCCGCCGAGCGCTGATGGAGGCGATCGTCCTCGCGGGCGGCAAGGCGGAGCGGCTGGGCGATGCCGCCGGGGGGCTACCGAAATCGCTCGTCGAGGTGGGCGGTCGACCGCTGCTGGCGTGGCAGATCGGCCGGCTCGCACAGGCAGGTGTCGACCGCGTCATCGTCAGCTGCTTCGGGGGGCAGGAGGACGTGTTCGTCGAGGGGCTCGGCGAGGTGGGCGTCGAGCTCGTCTGCGCGGGCGAGCCCGAGCGGCTCGGGCGCGGAGGCGGGATCCGCTACGCGGCCGGCTTCCGCCGCGAGGACGGCGACGTGCTCGCGATGAACGGCGACGAGCTCGTCGACGTCGCGTTCGGTGCGCTGCTCGAACGGCATCGCTCGACGGGCGCCGCGGCGACCGTCACCGTCGCGCAGCCTCCGTCCCAGTTCGGCCAGGTCGAGCTGACCGACGACGACATCGTCACGGGGTTCCACGAGGTCTCCCGCGTCCCGTACTGGGTGAACTGCGGGATCTACGTCCTGTCCGAGGAGGCGCTCGGGCGCTTCCCCGAGAAGGGCGACCACGAGAGCACGGCATTCCCCGAGCTCGCCGGCGAGGGCAAGTTGCACGCCTTCCGGCACACGGGCCTGTGGTTGACGGTGAACACACCGAAGGAGCTCCGTCGCGCCGACGAGTACGTCTCCGCCCATCGGGAGTGGCTCGCGTGAAGAGCCGCTTCGCGGTCGAGCCGCGCCGGGTCGAGAAGCCCTGGGGCTGGGAGCTCGTCTGGGCCGAGACGGAGGACTACGTCGGCAAGCTCCTCTTCGTCCGCGCCGGCCAGTCGCTCAGCCTGCAGTACCACGAGGTCAAGGACGAGTCGTGGCTCGTCCAGCAGGGCCGCGCCTCGCTCGAACTGGGCGACGTCGGAGGAGATCTCGAGACGATCGAGATCGGGCCCGACGACGTCTTCCGCTACCGCCCACGCACCGTGCACCGCGTGACCGCGATCGAGGACACGCTCGTCGTCGAGGTCTCCACGCCGCATCTCGACGACGTCGTCCGGCTCGAGGACCGGTACGGGCGTGAAGGAACGTCGGCACCCTGAGCGGTCCTGCCGTCCACACCTTCACGTACGCCGAACGCCCCGATCTCGCCGCACGCACGGGTGAGGTCGAGGACACCATGGCGTCGTTCATGGGCCACGGTGCGGTCGCCCTGCGCTACTGGCACCTCCTGCGCCCCGAGCTACCCGAGTTGCAGCTCGTGCTGTGGGACGAAGAGCGCGACGCCGTTGTCGGCCATGCGCGCACGATGCCGGCGCGGACGGCCGAGGGCCTGCCTGGCGGGGTCGACGACATGCTCGAGTCGTGGTTCGGCGAGGGCCGACGGCCGGAGCCCGACGTGCTCTCCGCGATGGTCGCCGTGGTCGACCGTGGCCGCCAGGGCGAGGGTCTCTCGACGAAGCTCGTCGAGGCGATGCGCGGCCTCGCCCGCGCGCACGGCTATGCGGCGCTCGTCGCGCCGGTCCGCCCGACGTGGAAGGAGCGCTACCCGCTCATCCCGATGGAGCGGTACGCCAGGTGGACGCGGGACGACGGCCTCCCCTTCGATCCCTGGCTGCGGGTGCACGCGAAGCTGGGCGCCGAGCTCCTCGAGGTCTGCCCGGCGTCGATGCGGATCGAGGGCGGCGTCGGGGAGTGGGAGGACTGGACGGGGCTCGCCTTCCCCGACGACGGGGACTATCTCGTCCCGGGCGGGCTCGTCCCGGTGCGCGTCGAAGACGGCCGCGGCATCTACGTCGAGCCGAACGTCTGGATGCGCCACGCGACCTGATCCACGCCGTACCTTGACAAGACTGTGGTAAGGTTCGGCCGCGTTGCCGACCTTCACCGTCAGCCAGGCCGCCGACCGCACCGGCTGGTCGCCGCGGATGCTCCGCTACCTCGAGTCCACCGGGCTCGTCGTCCCGGAGCGGAGCGCGTCGGGCTACCGGCGCTACGGCGACAACGACCTGGAGCTCCTCCGCGGGCTCGCCGAGCTGCGGCGGCGCTACGACGTCGAGCTCGACGACGTGGCGTTCGTCGTCCGGCTGCGGCGCGACCCGAAGCTGCGGACCGCGGTCGAAGCCTGGCTGGACGGTGCGACCGTCCCGGCCGAGGGAGCGAGCGAGGCCGACTGGATTGCCTGGGAGCAGCGCAAGCACGAACAGCTTCTCGTAGCCTGATACGACAACAGAGAGAGGAACGATGGCCACGACCACCAAGCACGACGTCAAGGACCTCGCGCTCGCGCCGGAAGGCGTGCGTCGGATCGAGTGGGCCGACCGGCAGATGCCGGTGCTCGCCGCGATCCGCGAGCGCTTCGAGCGCGAGCAGCCGCTCGGCGGCTACCGCGTGTCGGCATGCCTCCACGTCACGACCGAGACCGCGAACCTGATGCGGACGCTGAAGGCGGGCGGGGCGGATGTCGTCCTCTGCGCGTCGAACCCGCTCTCGACCCAGGACGACGTCGCGGCGGCGCTCGTCGCGGAGTACGGGATCGGGACCTTCGCGATCAAGGGCGAGGACCACGACACGTACTACGCGCACCTCGAGGCCGCGATCGACCATCGCCCTCACGTGACGATGGACGACGGCGCCGACGTGATCGGGATCCTCCACTCGGCCCGGCGCGAGCAGCTCGGAGACGTGATCGCCGGCACGGAGGAGACGACCACGGGCGTGATCCGGCTCCGCGCGCTCGAGCGCGACGGCAAGCTGGGCTTCCCGGTGATCGCCGTCAACGAGGCGAAGACCAAGCATCTGTTCGACAACCGCTACGGGACGGGCCAGTCGACGATCGACGGGATCATCCGCGCGACGAACATCCTGCTCGCAGGTCGCACGTTCGTCATCGCCGGGTACGGCTGGTGCGGGCGCGGCGTCGCGATGCGGGCGAAGGGTCACGGCGCGCACGTCGTCGTCACCGAGGTCGACGCGATGAAGGCGCTCGAGGCCGTGATGGACGGGTTCCAGGTGATGCCGATGGCGGAGGCCGCGGAGATCGGAGACGTCTTCGTCACGGCCACGGGCGACAAGCACGTCATCGCCCGCGAGCACATCGATCGCCTGAAGGACGGTGCGATCCTCGCCAACACGGGCCACTTCAACGTCGAGATCGACATCCCCGCGCTCCGCTCGCTCGCGACCGACACGCGCGAGGCACGCGCGTTCGTCGAGGAGTTCACCCTGGCCGACGGCCGCAAGGTGTACCTCCTCGCCGAGGGCCGGCTCGTCAACCTCGCCGCCGCAGAGGGGCACCCCGCGCAGGTGATGGACATGTCGTTCGCGAACCAGGCGCTCGCGGCCGAGTTCGTGATCCAGAACGCCGCCTCGCTCGAGCGGACCGTGTACGACGTGCCGAAGGAGATCGACGACGAGATCGCGCGGCTCAAGCTCGCGACGATGGGCGTCGCGATCGACCAGCTGACGGAGGAGCAGGCGACGTACCTCGCAAGCTGGGACGAAGGCACTTGAGGAGGGGGAACCCGGCTCCGGCCGCAACGCGTGGTGCACGGGTAACTCGGTAGGGCCGCGCCAGTGGAGCTCGAACCGCACCGGATCGTCAGGCTCGAGGACGACGCCGTCGTCGTCCTCGACCAGCGGCGGCTGCCCGGTGAGGAGGTCGAGCTCCGCTGTGGGACGGCGGGCGAGCTCGCCGAGGCGATCCGGGTGCTCGCCGTGCGCGGAGCCCCGGCCATCGGCGTCGCGGCCGCCTACGGTATGGCGCTCGCGGCCGAGCGCGGCGCGGACGTCGAGGCCGCGTTCGAGACGCTCGCGGCGTCGCGGCCGACGGCGGTCAACCTCCGCTGGGCGCTCGACGCGATGCGCGACGACCCGACGCGCGAGCGCGCGGAGCGCATCCACGCCGACGAGGTCGACCGGTGCCGCAGGATGGGCGAGCACGCCGTCGAGCTGTTCGCGGCTGGCTCGCGCGTGCTGACGCACTGCAACGCCGGCGGCCTCGCGACGGGTGGCTACGGAACCGCGGTCGGTGCGATCCGGGCCGCGCACGACGCCGGGCTCGTCACGCACGTCTGGGTCGACGAGACGCGCCCGCTTCTCCAGGGTGCGAGGCTCACGGCCTGGGAGCTCGAGCAGCTCGGGATCCCGCACGCGGTGATCGTGGACGGCGCGGCGGCGTCGCTGATGGCGCGCGACCAGGTCGACGTCGTCGTGACCGGCGCCGACCGCATCGCCGCGAACGGCGACACCGCGAACAAGATCGGCACGTACTCGCTCGCCGTTCTCGCACGGCATCACGGTCTCCCGCTCGTGGTCGTCGCTCCGACCTCGACTCTCGATCCTGCCGCCGCGACCGGTGACGAGATCCCGATCGAGGAGCGCGATCCGAGCGAGGTGAGCGGTCGCTTCCCGGCTCGGAACCCCGCCTTCGACGTCACACCCGCCGAGCTCGTCTCCGCGATCGTGACCGAGCGGGGCGTGCATCGAGCGCCGTACGCGGCGTCTCTCCCGCGCGAGACGGCCGCCGCTAGATGACCCTCGACGAGGTCGACGCGGGCACGCGAACGGTGCTCGACCGCTTTGGGTTCGACCCGGAGATGTTCGAGCTGCTGCGGGGAAGGGTCGCGTCGGGCGAGCTGTCCGCTGCAGCGAACGTCGCGCGCGGCTCGGTCGAGCCGCCCCGCGCAGACGACGTGGTCCCTCTTCCCGAGCGCGGCTCCGACCGCTGGCGGGATGCGCGCGCAGCCGGGATCGAGCTGCTCCGGGCCGGCCGCGTTGCGCAGGTCGTGCTCGCCGGCGGGATGGCGACGCGCTTCGGCGGTGTCGTCAAGGGCGCGGTCGAGGCGCTGGACGGTCGCAGCTTCCTCTCCTGGAAGCTCGGCGAGACCGCGCGCCTCGCCGAGGCGCTCGGCGTCGAGATCCCGGTTGCGCTGATGACGAGCTTCCAGACCGAGGACGAGACGCGTGTCCACGTCGGCGGGCTCGGTGTCCCGGGGCCGCTCTGGTTCTCGCAGTCCGTCTCGCTGCGCCTCACCGAGGACGGCGAGCTCTTTCTGGAGGAGGGGCACCCCTCGCTCTACGCACCGGGCCACGGTGACCTGCTCGATGCGATCCGCCGCTCGGGCACCCTCGCGTCGCTGCGCGAGCAGGGTGTCGAGCACGTGGCGGTGTCGAATGTCGACAACCTCGGCGCGCGCCTCGACCCGGTCGTCCTCGGCGCGCACGTGCTCGCCGGACGGCCGATGACCGCCGAGGTCGCCCGCAAAGTGGGCGACATGGGCGGCGCCCCGGCCCGCGTCGACGGCCGGCTCGGCCTGCTCGAGGGCCCACAGTTCCCTGCGGCCTTCGACCAGGACCGCATCACCGTCTTCAACACCAACACGACGACGTTCGTCCTCGACGCGATCGACCGCGAGTTCGACCTCGAGTGGCTCTACGTCCGGAAGTCCGTCGACGGCCGGGCGGCGGTGCAGCTCGAGCGGCTGTACCACCAAGTCGCGTGGGAGCTCGACGCGACCTTCCTCGAGGTGCCGCGCTCGGGGGATCGCGGCCGCTTCTTCCCGATCAAGGAGCCCGAGGACCTCGGCCGCGCGCAACCCGCACTGCGCACGATGCTCGCCGCCTCCGTGCTCGAGTGACGGATTCGGCACGAAGACGGCGCAGAGCCGTCACACCTTTCGACCTAGCGTCGGGTCATGGGCCTGCTCGGGCTGGTACTGCCGACACGCTGCGCGGGTTGCCGTGTCCCGGGAGACGCGCTGTGCGAGAGGTGCCTTGCGTCGGTCGTCCGAATCGGCCCGCCGGTGTGCGAGCGGTGCGGCTGCCCCGGGGCGTGGCCGGTACGCCGGTGCGTCGAGTGCACCGGGCGGAGGCTCGGCTTCACGAGGGCGCGGGCCGCGATCGTCTACGACGGACGGACGAGGCCGCTCGTCTCGGCGTGGAAGGAGCGAGGGCGGCGCGACCTGGTCGAGCCGTTCGCCGCGCTCGTCGAGGAGGTCGTCGCCCGGCCACTCGTCGACGCGGTGACGTTCGTGCCTGGAGACCGGGAGCGCGGCCGCGACCGCGGACACGTCCCGGTGGCCCGACTCGCCCAGGCGCTCGCCGGCCGCTGGGACCTGCCGCTGGCTCTCCTGCTCGCCCGCAGCGGCCCGTCGTCGCGGCAGGCCGGGCTCTCGCGGGCGGACCGCCGTGCGAACGTCCGCAACCTGTTCGTCTCCCGCAGCGAGGCCCACGGACGGCTCGTGCTCGTCGACGACGTGTACACGACGGGCGCGACCGCAGCCGCCTGCGCGGCGACCCTGCGACGGGCCGGAGCGAGGTCGGTCGAGGTCGTTTGCCTCGCGCGGGCGGTGCGCTAGCGTTGGCGTACAGGACAGACGACGAGGAGGTGCCATGCGACTCCAGGTCACCGTGCGGCGTGGACACGTCAACGACGATGTCCGGAGCTACGTGGAGGCGAAGTTCGCGAAGCTCGGCAAGCGCCTCCACGAGTCGACGCTCGTCGAGGTCGTCCTCGACCGTGAGCGGAACCCGCGGATCGCCGACGACCACGTCGTCGAGGCGGAGCTCCACGTGAAGGGCCCGAACCTTCACGGCCGCGAGGCGGCCCAGACGTTCGAGGCCGCGACCGACCGGCTCGTCGATCGACTCGAACGGTCGATCGAGCGGGAGCGGGACAAGAAGGTGCAGGAGCCGCGGCGCCGCGCGCAGGCCGCAGAGCCCCCTGCGCCGGTGCCGGTCGAGGAGATCGAGCAGGCGCTCCGCACCGGCGACTGAGGTGCGGCTGCCACACGATCCCGGGCCGCACTGGGGCGAGGTCGGGATCCACGGGCTCCACCGCCACCGCGTGTGGGACGCCGTCGCGACGGTCGCTGCGCCAGATCTCGTGGGCGAGGACGTGTGGTTCGTCGTGCTCGACTCGGGGGACGTCGTCGCCGAGGAAGGCAGCGTCGATGCCCGTCTCGTCTCGTCTGTCGCTCTCGCGGCGCCGTTTCGCGCGCATGCGGTCCGGCGCGACGCAGGGATCTGGGTGGTCGGGGCCTCGAGGATCCGGACGACGGCGCTCGTCGACGACCCGGGCGGCAGCTCGGTGGAGCTCGCCTGGGACGGCCGGGAGCGCAGCGTGCGGATCGACGGCGAGCCGACGCTCGCCGGGGTGCCCGAGCTCGAGCGCCTCGGCGCGGAGCGCCACGCGACCTACGTCGTGACCGCTGCGCGCCTCGACGGCTCGATCTGGGAGGTGTTCGTCGCGCCGCTATGAGAGCGGGCCGGACCGCCAGCTGACGGTCGCGCCCTTCGCCCACGCGGCCCCGAGGCTGTCGGTGGAGAACGGCAGCGTCTGCCAGGGCTTGACCGAGATCACCTGCAGCAACGAGTCGGCGCCGCTCGGGACGACCCGCGCGCGCACCTGGCTGCCCTCGCGGTAGACGATGGTCGCCTGCCGGTAGTCGAGCACGAGCGCGCCTGTCGGGAGGGTGACGGAGCTCGTGCCGACCGTCACTGTGCGTCCGACCTGCACGACCGGCCCGGGCAGCCCGAGGGCGATCGCGGCGACGGTCGCGAGCTTCCGCTGATCCGTGGCGAGGACGTCGCCGGCGAGGGAGAGAGTCACGACGCGTCCGTCCGCGAGCGCGGCCGCGACACGTGCCTGTCCCGGCCCCGTCCCCGCGGTCAGCAGCCGCACGGGGCTACCGAGATCGGTGCGAAAGCGACGGGAGCCGTTCTCGGCGACGAAGGTGACGGTGCCGCCGACGGCGTACGGGACGCCGTCGCGCGTGCCGTTCCCGAGCACGATCGCAGGCGGCCCGCCGGTCTCGGCCGACGCGAATGCGAGCCTGAGCGGTGCCGGGCGTGTCGGAGTTGCCGTCCAGAGCTGGTAGTCCGTGATGTTGCCGCCGACGTTCGTCACCCAGAAGACGCGTCGCCCCGAGGTCGCGACCTGCCCGATCCCGAAGCCGCCGCTGAACCCCTCGTCGCAGCCGACGATCGTCCTCGACCCGAACGTCCAGAGACCGCGGCTGCCGGTGTCCCAGAGCCTGACCGTCCCGCAGTTCGCCTTCGTCCGGCCGACGGCGTAGGCGACCGACCTGCCGGTGACGGACAGCGCGGAGACCGGCGCGGCGTTCGCGACGCTCCGTCCCGGCGTGAGCAGCGCCGCGGCGGTGCCGGTCAGCACGACGGCACCGAGCGCGGCGAGAGCAAGGACGACCCTCTTCACGCGCGCATCATGCGCGCGGGCACGTGAAGGACGCATGACGAATCCGTTCGGAAACGTGGGCCTGCCGAGTGGCGCCACGCGAACCCGGTACCCTCTGTCCATGCCAACCGCGAGCTTCGGCCGGTTCGAGAAGGTCCTGCGTCTCGGCGAAGGTCGCCGCCTCAAGCGCCTTGCGGAGCAGGCGGCGTACATCACCTCGCTCGAGCCCGATTTCGAGGATCTCACCGACGCCGAGCTGCTCGCAAAGACCGCCGAGTTCAAGGAGCGGATCGCGAACGGCGAGTCGCTCGACGACGTTCTCTACGAGGCGTTTGCTGCCGCGCGCGAGGCGCGCAAGCGTGAATCCGGGCAACGCCTCTTCGACGTCCAGCTGATGGGTGGGATCGCGCTCCACGAGGGCGGTATCGCCGAGATGAAGACCGGCGAGGGAAAGACCTTCGTGGCGAGCGCGCCGCTCTACCTGAACGCGCTCTCCGGCGAGAACGTCCATCTCGTGACGGTCAACGACTACCTCGCGAAGCGCGACGCCGAGTGGAACAAGCCCGTGTTCGAGCGGCTGGGCGTCTCCGTTGCCGCGATCGAGAACATGATGCCGTTCGCGAGCCGGCGCGAGGCCTACGCGGCCGACATCACGTACGGGACGAACTCGGAGTTCGGATTCGACTACCTGCGCGACAACATGGCCGTCTCGCTCGACGGAACGGTGCAGCGCGGCCACACATTCGCGATCGTCGACGAGGTCGACTCGATCCTCATCGACGAGGCGCGGACGCCGCTCATCATCTCCGGCGAGCCCGAGACGGCGGCGAAGACGTACTACGACTTCGCGCGCGTGGTTCGCGACCTCGAAGGCGCCCCCCTGACGCGCAAGGTGATGAAGGGCGAGGACGAGACGGAGCTCTCGGGCGCCGACTACCTCTACGACGAGAAGTTCAAGACGGTGTCCCCCGCGCAGACGGCGCTCGACAAGGTCGAGCGCGCGCTCGGGATCGACAACCTCTACGACCCCCGGCATGTCCAGCTCGTCAACCACCTGTCGCAGGCCCTCAAGGCGGAGTCGCTCTACAAGCGCGACGTCGACTACGTCGTGCAGGACGGCGAGGTGAAGATCGTCGACGAGTTCACGGGCCGCATCATGGAGGGGCGTCGCTGGAGCGAGGGCCTGCACCAGGCGATCGAGGCGAAGGAGGGCGTCGCGATCCGCGAGGAGAACGTCACGCTCGCGACGATCACGCTCCAGAACTACTTCCGCCTCTACGAGAAGCTCGCCGG
>Ga0070672_100002927_pt1 | contig 10988 bp, 10 predicted proteins | sample KBSM13metaG_FD_66151 | JGI IMG/M metagenome (GOLD analysis project Ga0070672, IMG submission 66151) | Miscanthus rhizosphere microbial communities from Kellogg Biological Station, Michigan, USA - KBS M1-3 metaG | ecosystem: Host-associated > Plants > Roots > Rhizosphere > Soil ... | reverse complement strand
AACAGCAACATGACGGGCGTCGACACGATGTTCAATTCGTGGGACCTCAACCTCACGCCGGCGAACGCCGATTTCGCGAGCGTGTCGGATCCCAGCGCCCCCACGAGCGGGCAGGCGATGGGCATGAGCATCGAGTCGTCGGGCGCGCTCGGGCCACGCGCGCCAGACGGCAGCATGCCGAAGGTCGACTTCCTGAAGCTGGCGATGGGCAGCAAGATGATCGACAAGGGAACGGACGTCGGCCTTTCGTTCGTCGGCAGCGCGCCCGATCTCGGCGCGTACGAATACGGCGCGGCGACGACGACCGGCACCGGCGGCGCGAGCGGCGGCGCCGGAACGACCGGCGCGGGCGGCAGCAGCGCCGGCGCGGGTGGACGCGGCGGCGCCGGAGGCACGAGCGGCGCGGCGGGAACGACGGGCGCCGGCGGTCGCGGTGGAACCAGCGGCACGGCGGGCACCGTCGGGACCGGCGGCGCATCTGCCGGGGGCGCCGGCGGAACCGGCATGGTCGGCCCGGGAACGGGCGGAACCGGCATCTCGACGACGGGGACCGCAGGAACCGGCGTCTCGACGACGGGAGCCGCGGGCGACGCCTCGCCGGCGGGCAACGGCGGCGCGAGCGCGACCGGCACCGCGGGCGCCGGCGCGACGGGCACCGGCGGCACCGGACCCGGGGAAAGCGGAGTGGGCGGCTGCGCCTGCGCGATCGACGCTACGTCGAGCCGCGGGTCGCTGTTCGGGCTGGCCGTGTTCGGCGCGGTGTCGACGGTGCTGCTGCGCCGGCGACGGCGATCAAGGGATCGCTAGAGACCGCAGCGGACGAGCGGGGCCGGCGGCGAGAAGTTCCAGGCGCTGAGATCGAGATCGTCGTAGCGCTGGAGCTCGGTGGCGATCGTCGCCGTCACCTGGCCCAGCGTCTGGCCCAGCTTGTTGGCGGCGGTTCCGCCGGGCGCGGCCACGCACACGAACTTGGACGCGCCGCAGATGTCGAGCGGCTCGCACCCCGGGCTGGTGGGGCCGAGAGCGCCCAGCACGGCGTCGCCGTACAGCACGCGCCCGTCGACGCTCACCAGCCTGACCTCGGCGGGCGTCGCGGCCAGCAGCGCGTCGTACGGGTGGGCGCGATCCCCGCCCACGACCATAACGTCGGCCTTCATCCCCGGCGCGAGCGCGCCCAGCACGCCGCCCAGGCCCAGCGCCCGCGCGGCGTGCGTCGTCGCCATCTGCACCAGCGCGCGCGGCGTGATCGCGTCGCCCCACACGGCGTTGTCGACGCGGTCCGCGAAGCGCAGCTCGTCGAGCAGATTCTGGCTGCCGCCGATCGACCAGTCGGGCGCGAGCGCGACGTTGATCCCCTTCGCGAGCGCGAGCGGGATGTTCGCGGTCTTGGTCAGATCCGTCCCGCCGCCGTAAAGGAAGACGTTCGAGCGCGGCGACCAGATCAGGCTGATGCCGTGAGCGGCGACGGCGGTCAGCTCCGGGTCGCCCAGCGCGGTGCCATGAACGATCGTGGTGTGCGCGCCGTAAAGGCAGCCGTCCGTGCTGGTCACCGTGCCGAGCTTGGTCCACTCGCCACGCGCGGTCGCGTCGACACCCTCTCCGATGTGGATGACGTACGCGTCGGTCGATCCGTCGGCGAGGTTCTCGCACACCGAATCGGCGGCCGACGTGCTCGGGAAGATCGTCGACGCCTGTACCTTGTCGTCCGGTAACCCATTTGCGCTTTGATCGATCGTGCGCGCGAGCGAGCCGTAGCAGGTGCGGTTGGCGGGGTTCGCGGACCCGACCACCGACGTCGTGCCGGCCATCAACGCCTTGAGCTCGCCGTACTTGTCCATCTCGCAGCCGATCGAGACCGGCGAGCCCGCTTCGCCGTTCAGGTACTGCTTGGTGTCGACCATCGCCTTGTAGCGCGCTTCGTTCGGCCACTGATTGTGGTTCGTGTACAGCTTCGACGGCGACCAGTCCGTCTCGTCGAAGATGTCGAACAGGATGTGGTTGTGCGTGTCGATCAACCCCGGGAAGATGATCCCGTTCGTGGCGACCACGGTCGCGTCGGCAGCGGCCGGATCGGCCGCGCACGACGGCGCGACGCACGCAATCACGTCGCCGGCGATCAGCACCTCGCCCTCGAACGAAACGTCCGGCGTCACCACCGTCCCCGAAAGCAGGAGGCGATCGGGCCGGCCGCCGCGGACGATGACGGGCGGCCCACCGGGCAGCCCCGCATCGACGCCGACGTCGGCGTGGGTGGCGGCGTCAGTCGCGGCCCCCGCGTCGACTGTCGCGCCCGCGTCGGCGGCAGCGCCCGCGTCGACCGCCGCGCCCGCGTCGATCGCTCCGCCCGCGTCGGTCGCGCTGCCCGCATCCGATCCCGCATCCGGCGTGGGCGCCGGGCAGCCGCCCGGACCACACGGGTTGGTCGCCCCTTGCGTGCAGTCGATCGCCGTCGCCGACCACGGCCCCAGATCGGGCTGCCGGCCGAAGCACTGGCCCGCCGCGGACGACGCCGTCGGCCCGCCCGCGCCGACGTCGGCCGGCGTCCCGCACGCCGCCCCGCTGCGCGGCGCGGCGAGCAAGCGACACGCATCCGCCGTCACCGAGTTGATGTACGCGAACTTCACCCAGACGTGCTCGCCGGGCGCGACGACCGCGCAGGTCACGCCACGGCCTGCCGCGCCGCAGGTGGTGGAGCCCTCGGGATGGTTGACGATCGCGTCGGTGATCGCCCGCGGCGCGCCGCCGCCGGCGCCGTCGTCGACGTACCAGCAGCTGGCGGGATCGTTCACCAGATCGACGGCCGCAGCGCCGGTGTTCGCCAGCTCGAGCCAGCCGCTGGACCCGGACATGCACTCGTTCACGACGACCGCCGGTCCCTCCAGCTGGCGGGCCACGGTCACCGCGGCGTCGTCGCCCGGCGCGCACGCCCCCGCCAGCGAGGCAGCGACGGCAGCCAGTCGGGTGAGACGTCCCCTGTTCACCCCGATACGAACGCCGCCCCGTTGTCCGAATTCCGGACGCCCGGCCGATTTTCGGCCGCCGGCCTACGGCAACGCCAGGAAGCTGTCGGTCATCGTGGCGGCGCTGCCGGTGCCGCACGCGCCGCCGAATCCCTTCGCGTTGGCGGTCAGGGCCATGATCGGCCGGCTGGCCGAATCGAGCGCCACCGACGGACCGGCGTACATGCCCCACGACGCGGACGTGCAGCTGGCGGGAACCGCCGGCGCGAACCCGGCGTTCAGGTTGGACACGCTGACAGACGCCGTCAGCGTCCACACCCCCGCCGCGCCCGTGCAGTCACCCGTGCAGCGCGCGAACGACGACGTCGTGTCGGCCAGGATGCCGACGGCGGGCCGCCCGCCCGCGTCCAGCACCATGTTGAATCCCACGCTGGCGAAGTTGGCCGGGATTCCCAGCTGCAGCGGCAGCGTCCAGTTCGAAGCCGTCCGGCAGTTCGAATCGCACGCGAGCCAGCCGAACCCCTTGTCGGGCGCTGACGTGCCGGGATTGTCGCCGTAGAACAGGATGCGCGTTCCGCCCTGGCTGGTCCGCGCGAGCACGGCCTGCAGCATGCCCTGCGTGGTCACGACGTTGTCGAGGCCGGTCCAGTTCGCGGCGACGGCGCAGTCGCCGTTGCAGTCCAGCCAGAGCAGCCCCTCGGTGTCGCGGACCGCGTGCCGCGCAACGACCTGCAGGCTGGAATCGGAGGCGAACGCGATCGACTCCGCGTAGATGTAAACGTCGGCGAGCGTCACGCGCGTCCACGATGTCCCGACCGCGCAGCTCGCCTTGCAGGTCCACGCGTACATTCCGAAGCCGTCGTCGTATGCGAACGCGGCGGCGCCGCCCGGTGAAACCGCGAACGGCAGCGACGGACGGGGCGCGGGGCTCGCGCCCGGATCGCCCATCGTCAAGCGCACGTCGTGCCAGTTCGCCGGCTGCTCGCAGCCGGCATCGCATTCCAGGTAGTGGTAGCCGGGCGCCGCGCCCAGGTCCGACGCGTACGCGATGCGCGGCCGACCGTTCGACGTCAGCGCGACCGTCGGAACGTGCGACGTGTCGCTCTCCAGCGGCAGCACGACGAACGTCCACGACGCCCCGCGATCGCACTGGCCGGCACAGCGCCCATACGCGACGCTGTACGTCCCCTGCACCAGCGTCGCGGTGGCGACGTGGATAGCGCCGGCCGCGTCGACGGCGATCGTCATCCCCGCGGAGCCGTCGACCAGATCCACCAGCCCGCTGCCCGTCGACGAGATACCGCCGGTGCCGCCCGTCCCCGCGCCGCCTCCGCGTCCGCCCAGACCCGTCGTGCCGCCCGCCCCTGTTCCCGCGCTGCCGCCACCGCCGCGCCCGCCCCCGCCCACGCCGGTCGTCCCTGCGCTGCCGGCACCACCGCCCGAGCCGCCGCGTGCACCGTTGCCCGCGGTCCCGCCGCCCGCTGCGCCGCCGTGACCACCGTTGTCCCCGCCGCTGGAACACCCGGACGACAACAACGCGATCACCGCCAGCAACGCCGAGAGTCTGGTGATCATGTGGTCGCCGTATCTTCTCATGGCGCCACCGGCACCAGCCGAGGAACGACGCGCGGCCGGTTTCTTTCACATCCGCGTGCGCAGGCGCGCCGCGGCGAAGTCCACGAACGCCACGGCCAGGCGGTTGGACACGCCCGGCAATTGCACGACGTTGATCGGCACGAACGGCGGCGCGAACGCCTCCAGGATCAGACGCAGCTTCTTCTCGGCGACCGGCCGCTCCACCTGATACGACAGCGCACGAACGATCCCCAGTCCCGCGATCGCCGCATCGATCCCCGCCTGAGCCGTGTTCACGATCAGACGCGGGCGCACGGCGACGCTGCGCTCGCGTCCGTTCCGGCGCGGGAACGTCCAGTGATCGGTCACGGGGCTACCGGCATCGAAGGTGACGCACGCGTGACGCGCCAGCGCCTCGGGCGTGCGCGGCAGGCCGGCGCGCGACAGATAAGCGGGGCTGGCACACACCACCCAGCGCACATGCCCGACCTGGCGCGCGCGCAGCGACGAATCGGGGAGCGCGCCGATGCGGACGGCCAGGTCGATGCCCTCCTCGGCCAGCGACACGACCCGATCGACAAGCAGCAGCCGGGCCTCGACGTCACGATGCTGGTCCAGGAACGCGCCCACCAGCGGCGCCACGTGCAGCTGGCCGAACAGCACGGGCGCGGTGATTGACAGCCGCCCAGCCAGCGGCGCGCTGGCGTCCGGCGCCGACTCGAGCGCGTCCAGCTCGGCGAGCACGCGGCGGCCGCGCTCGAGGTAGCGCTCGCCGTCGCCGGTCACGGAGACGGATCGGGTCGTGCGATTGAGCAACCGCGTACCGAGCCTCTGCTCCAGCGCGGCGATCGCGCGGGTGATCGCCTGCGGCGAGCGCCGGAGCGCGCGGGCCGCGTCGACGAAGCTGCGCCGGCCCGCGACGGACACGAAGGCGCGCCATTCCTCGGTCCGGTCCATTGTTCCTTCTCGTGGAACAGTGTACTCCGATATCGTCAATTGTTCCGACCGCAATCTGGCGCCAGCTTGGACCTCGAAAGGAGATCGTCATGAGGTTCAACACCGTCACCGTCGAGGGCCTGGAAATTTTCTACCGCGAGGATGGCGACGCGCGCGCGCCCAAGCTGGTGCTGCTGCACGGCTATCCCGCGTCGTCGCACCAGTACCGGAACCTGATCCCGTTGCTGGCGAAGCGCTTTCACGTCGTCGCGCCCGACTATCCGGGCTTCGGAAACTCGGCCACGCCCGATCCGCGCGAGTTCCCCTACACGTTCGACCGCCTGTCCGAGATCACCGAAGCGTTCCTGGCCCGCGTCGGATTCACGCGCTTCGGCCTCTACATGCAGGACTACGGCGGGCCGGTCGGGTTCCGCATCCTGACTCGCCATCCCGACCAGGTGGACTGGCTCATCGTCCAGAACAGCAACGCGTACGAGGTCGGGTTCACCGCCGCCTGGGACGGCCTGCGCCACGCCTACTGGAAGGGGCGCACGCCGGAGGTGGAGAAGCAGCTGGAGGCGTTCATGGATCCGGCGACCATCAAGCAGATCTACCTGCACGGTCACAAGCAGCCCGAGCTCATCAGCCCGGACACCTGGAACATGGACGCGGCGTTGATCGCCCGCCCGAACCAGCGACGCATCCAGCTGGACCTGTTCTACGACTACCGCACCAACGTCGCGCGCTACGCCGACTGGCAGGACTTCCTGAAGAAGCGCCAGCCCCGGACGATCATCTTCTGGGGACAGGACGACATCTTCTTCACCCGCGCGGGCGGCGAGGCTTACCTGGGCGATCTACCGCGCGCCGAGATGCACCGCCTGGACAGCGGACACTTCGCGACCGAGGACCACGCGGCGTTCATCGCGGAGAAGATGATCGCCTTCCACGCGCGCCAAGTGAGCTGACGGCTGACGGCTGACGGCGCCGCGATCAGGCGGGCGAGGCGGCTTCGTCGGCGCGGCGGGCGGCTTCGACCAGCAGCAGCGTGGTCGGCGCGCCGATCTCGTCGAGGGCGCCGGCCAGATTTTCCTGCGTGAAGGTGAAGCGGCCGGTGTCCCACGTCAGCATCTCGTAGATCGCCGCGCGGTTCACGCGGCGCGAACCCTCGATGCGCGCGGCGAGAACGCGCCCGTTGTGCAGCCAGACGCGGCCCACCCGGTCGGGGGTGACGACGAGGATCTGGCCGGCGCGCCGCTCGAGGTCGAAGAACGTCAGCAGGGTCGCCAGGCCGAACTGCTCAAGCCGGCCGCGGAGCCCCGCGTCGTTTCCGGAAGTCGTAGGTAGTTCCTTCAGGCGTGCATGTGCCATGCGGAGAGTTGACCCCGGTCCGCGCCCGACCGCAAAAAATTACACCTCCGCGCTTTGCTAGGCTTCGTCCCGGACATGGATCCGAAAAAGCCGCAGCCCGTGATCGATACGGTCGCGCCGCCCCGCAACTTCACGCTCTCGCTGGAGGACCGGCTGCGGGCGTACGCGCAGGGGGCGCCCGGCTACATTCGCCGGCGGCGCCGCATCGAGGATCTCGAGGAGCGGCTGATCGGCAAGATCGCCTCGGCCGCGGCGCCGGTGGACGCGACGTCATCCGCCGAGTTCACGGCGGAGCTCGCGCTGCTCAACGACCTCATCGCCCGCCACAACCGTTACTACCCGATCGAGGCGAACCTGCCGATCGACGTGCGGACCAAACGCCTCGTCGACCGCGGCGCGCCCTGGCGCCCACTGCCGGCCATCACCGCGGCCGACCTCGTGGAGCGCGCTACTCGGTCGTGAATGGGTCCAGCCGCACCAGCCCAGGTACCTCCACGACTGGTCGCTCGATCGGGACGGGAATCAGCGTCGCGTGGATCTTGCGGATCGATCCCGCCTCGATCTCCACGTCCTGCTTCCACGCCTTGAACCGACTGACGCCGTGCAGCTCGATCACGTGATGCCCGGGCGCGATCCGGCTCGCGCGGAAGTTCGTCCGCGCCTGATTGCCCGATGCCTCCCGGACGGGCTCGTCGTCGAGCCACACCAGCGCGCCCGGCGGATCGCTGGTCAGCTCAAAGCCGGTATCGGGTGAAGGCTCCAGCTTCGCGTTCAGCGTGAGCGTGTGACCGCGATTGACCTCGATCTGCCGATCCTCGCGCGCATACCCGTCGCGCGTGATCGACAACGTGTAAACGCCGGGGAGCCGCTCGGCCGTCACCGAACCCTTGTTGCCCACCCTGACGTTGTCGATCAACACGGTGGCATCGGCCGGAACGACGTTCACGACGATGGTCCCGGGCCGGGAGCGCACTTCCCTCCCGACCGCCCACGCCGCCATCACGACCACCGCCGCGGTGAGCGCCGCCTTCTCCCAGCGCGGCATCTCCCGAATGTCCTTCAGCAACCGCACGCCATGATTTTACGCCCGCCCGGATCCGAAAGTCATCGCTCGATTGGGGGTGGGATACGACCGTTCAACGCACGGCGCCGGCGGATCGCGTGTCTGATGGCGTAGCCGGGCAGGCCGATCATCACCAGGACCGGCAGCAAGAACCCGGTCAGGCGAATCGCCCCTGTCACGATCCCCGACGCGATCGCCACCACGTCGTCCTTCGCGCGGCGCACGCTATCCCCGAAGCCGTGGCCGCGGCCCGACGCGGGCCCGGAAATCTCCAGCCGGATCGTCGAAAGCGAGGCCCGGTCGTCGAGGTACCGGTGGCGGCCCTCCATCTTTTCGATCTCGCCGCGCACGTCCGCCAGGCGCTTGTGAACCTCCATCATCTCGCTGACCGCCGTCGTCGTCTTCAAGATCTCGAGCAGCTGTGCCTCCAGCGCGCGCTGCGTCCGGATGCGCGCCTCGAGGTCGATGAACTCCTCGGTCACGTCCTGGCCCGTCACCTGTTCACGGCCGACGCCGCGCCCGAGGGCGCGCAGCTCTCCCAGCGCCGGCTCGAACCTGTTCGAGGGGACGCGCAGCAGGAGGTTCACGCGCAGCTCGGACCGTTCCAGCTCGTGGTCCGCGCTGACGGTGTCGGTGCTCTGCGCGAAGCCGCCGATTCGCTCGGCGACGGCGATCGCTTGATTGCGTGCTCGCCCGGGATCATCCGCTTCCACGCTGAGGTCGGCGTTGCGGATGATCTGGCGGCGCACCGCCGGCGTCATGGCCTGGTCGTCGAGTCCAGGAAGGCGAGGCGCCGAGGCGTTCACGATCGGAACCGCGCTCGCCGCGGGCGCGGGCGAACGCAGCATGTTCTTGGTGCAGGACGAGGCGAGCAAAACAACCAACATCACGAAGCGCGTGAACCGGTGCATGGCGTTTCCTCCACGCGTAGAACGCCGGACCGGCCGTGGGCTTACAGGGCGCGGGTGTGTGGCCGGACCGCCACGGGCGGGCGTCGGGATGGCCGCGTCGAGTTCCTGACAGCAGTGACGGCGCGGTCCCGCGGCTGCGGCGGGTGAGCAGCCGTGGCATGTGCATTGCTCAAACCGCGTACAGCCATGGACGAAGAGAACATCCAGATCTTGAGCGTCCGCCAGGCCCGTCGCGTCCTGACGAACGGCGACATCAAGAGCGAGGTCGCCTTCCAGCACGACGTCAACCGGCTGCTCGCGTCTCTCGAGGATCTCTGCGACAGCGCCGCCGACGAATCGCGCGCCGCTCAGAGCTGAACGCGACGGGTCGGGGCGCCGCTGGCGCCAGCGGTGTGATCACCTTGCCGCAACGCGGGAATCTGTATGCAGCCCGCGTCCGTGAATTTCCGTAAGTGCGCAGACGGCCGCATGAAATGCGTCGCTGGCGCCAAATTTGAGAGGCGCCGCGCGGTCGCGACACCGTGCGGCCGGGAATGAAGGGCATGAGATCCGCGTCGAGCGCTTCGCTCCGATTCGGCCTGGCGATCGCCGCGTTCGGCGTGCTCGGCTGTGGCGGGGCGGACCCCGGCGGAATGACCGGCGAGGCCGGGCGGTGGGGCTTCGCCGGCGCCGGGGGATCCCGCGGCGGCCGCGGCGGCGCCGGCGGCAGCGCGGTGGCGGGTTCCGGCGGCCAGGCCGGCACGACAGGCGGGGCCGGAACCGGCGGCGCCGGCGCCGCACCCACCGGCTGCGGCAAGGAAGACTGCGGCACCGACTGCACGATCCCCGCGCTGCCCGCGTTCTCGGCGCTGACATCGAACGACAAGCTCCCCGATCCGTTCATGACGATCGCCGGTACCCGCATCGGCTCGCGCGGCGAATGGCAGTGCCGGCGCGCCGAGATCAGCGCGCAGATCCAGGGCTACGAAGCCGGCCAGAAGAACCCGAAGGATCCGGGCGCGGTAACCGCGACGGTCTCCGGCAAGACGCTGACCGTGAACGTCCTGGGCAAGTCATTCACGGTCAGCATTACCCTGCCCGCCGGCGACGGTCCGTTCCCCGCGATCATCGGCCTGGATGGAATGTCGATCCCCGTGTCCGGATCGCTCGACAGCCTGGGCGTCGCGCAGATCAACTTCGACACGAACAAGATGGGCAACCAGAGCGGCAGCCGCGGAACGGGTTTCTTCTACGACGTGAACGGAGACAAATCGGTGGGCGCGCTGATGGCGTGGGCCTGGGGCGTCAGCCGCGTGATCGACGCGCTCGAGGTCACGCCCGACGCGAAGATCGATCCGAAGCGCATCGGCATCACCGGCTGCTCGCGCAACGGCAAGGGCGCGCTGATGGTCGGCGCGTTCGACGAGCGCATCGTGCTGACCATCCCGCAGGAATCCGGATCGGGCGGCGCCGCGTCTTGGCGCGTGTCCTACGCCGAGGATGCCAGCTTCGGCGGCACGATGACCAACCACAAGGTCCAGACACTGGACAGCGCCTACGGCGAGCAGCCGTGGTTCGGAACCGCGCTGCAGCAGTTCGGGACGTCGGCGAACGTGAACAAGCTGCCGTTCGATCACCACCAGCTGATGGGCATGGTCGCCCCGCGCGGCCTGATGGTCCTGGAGAACACCGACTACCAGTGGCTGGGCGTCAACAGCGCCGCGACCGACGTGGCGGCCGCGCAGCTGATCTACCAGGCGCTCGGCGTGACCGACAACATCGGCTTCTCCAACAGCGGCCACACGCACTGCGTGCCCAACAGCGCCGAGGCGCCCTACGTCACCGCCTTCATCAAGAAGTTCCTCCTCGACCAGACCGCCACCGACACGCACGCCTGGAGCATCGCGAAGACCGCCTTCTCGGGCAGCAACGCGACAATCGACAAGGCGAAGTGGATCGACTGGACGGTTCCGGCGTTCGAGTAGTCGCCGCCGCGCCGGGCGATCACTGAGACAGCATGAGGCGCTGGTGGTTCAGCCCGCCGTCAGCCGCCGGCGGCATGCCCGGGATCTGGCAGACGTTCTGCACGACATCCGTCGGAGGGTCCGACTGGAAGTTCGGGTTGTGCGCGCAGACCAGGCCCGCATCGCACGTCCCCAGGAATGGATCGACGAGTTCGTACGGCGGACAGCA
>Ga0070672_100002926_pt1 | contig 10988 bp, 3 predicted proteins | sample KBSM13metaG_FD_66151 | JGI IMG/M metagenome (GOLD analysis project Ga0070672, IMG submission 66151) | Miscanthus rhizosphere microbial communities from Kellogg Biological Station, Michigan, USA - KBS M1-3 metaG | ecosystem: Host-associated > Plants > Roots > Rhizosphere > Soil ... | reverse complement strand
TTGATGCTCCTGATGATTGTCCATCTATTCTTACACTTGCAAATATTTCAATATGACTGGCGCCGCTGGCATCCACATTTGCATTTTCCGAAAGGAGATCAAAGCCTCTTATCTCACTTGCTCCGGATGCGCTGCCTTCAAAATCTTTTGTTTTACCCTTTATACTTGTATTACTTGCGCCGGTAAGATGAACCGATATTTTCGGAGCATTCAATTCCAATCTTCCATCACTGGCTCCACTCAGACCTATGTCAATTGCATCAGCTGAGGTGATCTCGTTCTCACAACGAACACTACTGGCGCCGGAAACCTGGATCTCTTTGTATTCAGGATTGCTTATATATACTTTGATCTTATTAGAAGGTCTTAACCTTATATTGTTTTCGGTATAAATTTCAAGTGTTGATCCTTGAACATGTACCTCAATATATTCTAGTATATTATCGTCAGCCTCCACTTTTACAGAAGTACCAGAATCTTGTCTGACATACACATCAATTGCGCCTGAAACATCAATGCTGTTAAATCCCGATGCAGTTCTGTTTTCAGTTATAACATGACCACTGCCCTTTACCCGTTCGCCTGCTATTTCGCGGCAGCCACTTGCAAATACAAGGATGATCAATGAGAAGAGAGCTATTTTTTTCATTGTTTTGGTTTTAGTATTCCGAAGGTAAATAGTTTTCCTGTTTGGAAAACCAGCTATATGACTCTACTGACTGGTATGAGGTTACAGGTTTGAATTAAATCTCACGGATTACATGGAAGTACACAAATTAAATTCTGTGAAAATCTGTGACATCTGGGAGATATATCCAAATGCTGATTAGAATTACTGCAGCACAAGAGTGCGACGCAACGGAAGCCCAATCAAGGCACTTATGCTGGTATACACAAACCAAAAACGAAAAACTATAAACTGGCTATCTTCGCAGCCATGACCCACCTACGCTGAAGCTTCAGTGGGTAACTTCAAAACACTCTTACCTTTTTATAAATGACGGAAAAAATACTGATCCTTGATTTTGGCTCTCAATATACCCAACTGATTGCCCGTGCTGTAAGGGAGGCTAATGTGTACTGCGAAATAATCCCTTTTCACAAACCTTTTGAGTACGAACCGGGACTAAAAGGCATCATCCTCAGCGGCTCACCATTTTCAGTAAATGATGTGAACTCACCAGATGTGAATGTGCAATTCATGATAGATCGGGTGCCGGTATTGGGTGTTTGTTATGGGGCACAATTGACTGCAAAACGCTATGGAGGAAAAGTTGAAAAAAGCAATAAACGGGAATATGGAAGAGCCTTGCTTCATAAACAAAAAGATGATGTGCTGTTGCATGATGTAATGGAAAAAAGCCAGGTATGGATGAGTCATGCAGATACAATTTTGGAATTACCCGATGGTTTTGAATTGCTGGCGACAACAGAGAGTATTCCGATTGCGGCGTTTAGAAAGACAAGTGAAAAGTCAAAACTTAAAAGTCAAAAAGGAGGAAACGGCACTCACGACTCACAACTCACAACTCACAACTTTCCTCTCTACGGTCTACAATTCCACCCGGAAGTTTATCATAGCATTGAGGGTAAAAAAATACTTCACAACTTTTTAGTGAATATCTGTGGTTGCAGCCAGGATTGGACGCCAGCTCACTTTATTTCCGACACCGTTGAAACATTAAAAAAACAAATTGGCGATCGTAAAGTGATAATGGCATTAAGCGGAGGGGTTGATTCCACAGTTGCCGCCACTTTAATTCATAAAGCGATCGGCGATCGTCTTTATGGAATTTTTGTTGACAATGGTGTGCTGCGCAAAAATGAATTTGAAAATGTATTGACCACATATGCCAAACTTGGATTGAATGTAAAAGGTATCGATGCGAAGCAACGATTCTACCATGACCTGGCGGGTAAAACAGACCCTGAAACAAAACGAAAAGTGATTGGTAGTTTATTCATTGATATTTTCCAGGAAGAGGCAAAAAAAATCGAAGGCATTGGTTTACTTGGGCAGGGTACTATTTATCCTGACGTAATTGAAAGCATGTCGGTGCATGGTCCGTCGCAAACGATCAAATCACATCATAATGTTGGCGGCTTACCGGAGCATCTGCATCTTGAGCTGGTAGAACCTTTGCGTTCTCTATTTAAAGATGAAGTAAGAAAAGTGGGAAGGGAACTTGGCATTCCGGCTGAAATGATCGACCGTCATCCTTTTCCCGGCCCGGGACTTGCGATACGGATACTTGGTGAAGTGAATGAAGAAAAAGTGAATTTGTTGCAACAAGCAGATGATGTGTATACAAAAGCTTTAAAAGATCATAAGCTCTATGCAACGGTTTGGCAGGCTGGTGCAATCTTATTGCCGGTGAAAAGCGTTGGTGTGATGGGTGATGAAAGGACCTATGAGTTTACGGTTGCATTACGTGCAGTAACAAGTGTGGATGGAATGACGGCTGATTGGGCGCATTTGCCTTATGACTTTTTAGCCCATGTAAGCAATGAGATCATTAATAATGTAAAAGGCATCAACCGGGTGGTATATGATATCAGTAGCAAGCCACCTGCAACGATCGAGTGGGAATAGACAGAACCACGATTTATTTGATTAAAAATGATCAATAGAAAAAACAGGATTTATTATTTTTTTGCGATTGTCTTGCTTTTTGTATCGGCAAATTCGTTGCTGGCACAAAATACTTCTAAACAAAAGATCGCAGTATTTGTTCCTTTGTATCTCGATTCTGCTTTTGATGCAACCAATACTTATCGTTACGATAAAAATTTTCCAAAATTTATAAACCCGGGTCTTGAATTTTATGAAGGTGTGCAGCTTGCTCTTGATTCATTGATCAAAGAAAAAGCGCAGCTTGAAGTTTTTGTATATGATACACGGTCAGTACAAAGAAACTTACTGGAACAAATAAACGAGATCGACACAGCAGTTGGTTTGATCATTGCTCATGCCAATGCCCAGGAAAATTGGGTATTGGCGGGTGAAGCAATGCTTCGAAAGATCCCATACATCAATGTAAATCTTCCCAATGATGGCGGCGTTGTCAACAACCCCTATTTTGTAATGCTCAACCCATCTCTGAGAACACATGTGGAAAGTGTATACCGTTATGTTCAAAAATATTATTCGGTGGGCACGACCACTGTATTAAGGAAGAAAGGGCAAATGGAAGATCTTATCAAAACATATTTTGATGATTACAGTAAGTCAACCGCATCAGTTCCTTTGAAAATAAAGTACGTTGATCTTACGGATAGTTTTACTGTAAAGCAATTACTTCCTTTGCTTGACAGCAATCGCCAGAATACTTTTGTTGCAGCAAGTCTTGATGATAATTTTAACCGGCGGCTGATCACTCAACTGGCATTGGCCGGAAGATCATACAAGACAAGTATCATTGGTATGCCAACAATTGACAATCTTGATAAAGAATTCTTGAAAAATGAATTTAAAGGACCGGAAATAATTTATGGCCTTCCTTTTTACAATGCAAAAACAGATAAGATAAGTACGGACATCAATAATCATTTCAATACAAAAATGTATGCCCGCCCCAGCGATATGGTTTTTCGCGGCTATGAAGTGATGTGGAAATATTCAAAGCTGCTGGCTGAATACAAAACAGATCTTTCTTCCAACCTTAATAATAAAAGCAATAAAGTTTTTACTGACTTCGATATTCAGCCGGTACTGAACAAGCAAACAATGACGATGGAATATTTTGAGAACAAAAAATTATACTTCATCAAATGGCAGGATGGGATTATTAAAGGAGTGAATTGAATTTTTGTTTCCCCGCTTTTATACAGTTTAAGTGATGCTCACTATCCCTCGCTGGCGAGAGAAGTTGTTCGCTAAAAAAGTTTATACAAGTGGGGTGGATAAGGTCCACCCCCTTTCGAATATTTCCCCCAATTGTACATCCGGCCCCCGCCAGCGGGGGACAATGAATAACCCAATAGTCGTAATACAAAAGCCATCCCGATAATATCGGGATGGCTTTTTAGAAACTGTCCTTGCTGAAATTAATTTACTGTTTTATCAGCTTAATTGTTTTTCGGTTTACACCCTGGCGAACTTCAACAAAGTATACACCTGTCTTCAGATCTTCACCAAAGCGGATCGGACCCGTGACGTCCCCGCTTTCGATCTTCTTCACCTGTCTGCCGATCGCATCGTAAACAACGATCTGCACTTTTTCAGCTGTTGCTCCCCCGAGATATAAAGTGAACTGATGTTCTGTTGGGTTAGGAATTGCCTTTACACTGAATGGAGAAATGCTTGCTCGTATTTTCGGATTAGTTGAAAACAAACGGGTTTGTCCGCAAAACCAAATCACCGTTCTAGATATGGTTGATATGTTGGCACAACCATCAATTGCAGTAAAGGTTCTTGTTTGCGAAAGATCACAGCTGTTACTGATCACAGGCCCGTTGCTGAATGTGAGTGTTGGCGTGCCGCATGCATCAGAGGCAGTAGCTCCGTCAAGCGCTGCTGATATGTCGGTTGGATCAGGATCAACGCCGAGGTTCACCGTTGAATAGTCGCCAATAAATACAGGAGGCGAAACATCAACAATCCAGGTAACCGTTCTCGATGCACTGGCGAAGTTTCCACAGGCATCAATAGAACTGAATGTTCTTGTTTGTGAACGGTTGCAACCGTTGGTGACAACGGGTCCTGTAGAAGTTACCAATGTTGGTGCAGCGCATCCATCGAATGCAGAAGCAACACCAAGTGCAGCGTTGATTTCTTCCGGATCAGGATTACAACCCAGGTTCCCTGATCCGCTGATGGTTAATACAGGCGGAGTGTTATCGGTAAACCAATTCACTGTTCTTGATATCGTAGATACATTTGCACAACCGTCTATTGCAGTAAATGTTCTTGTTTGTGAACGATTGCATCCGTTACTGATAACAGCTCCGTCGCTCAATGTCAGTGTTGGTGTACTGCAGGCATCAGTTGCTGTAGCTCCATCAAGTGCCGCAGATATAGAAACTCCCGTAGGATTGCAACCAAGATTTATTGTTAGATAAGAACCAATAAATGCAGGTGGCGAAGCATCCACTTTCCATGTGACCGTTCTTGAAGCACTCGCGAAGTTTCCACAGGCATCCATTGAAGTGAATGTTCTTGTTTGTGAACGATTGCATCCATTGAAGACAACCGCGCCGGTAGTTGTTACCAGTGTTGGCGCTGCGCATCCATCAAATGCAGAAGCAATACCAAGTGCGGCGTTGATATCTTCCGGATCTGGATTACAACCCAGGTTTCCTGATCCGCTGATGGTTAATACAGGCGGAGTGTTATCAGTAAACCAATTCACTGTTCTTGATGCGGTGGATATATTGCCACAGGCGTCGATGGCAGTGAATGTTCTTGTTTGTGTACGATCGCATCCGTTACTCACTACTGCTCCATCAGATGATACCAGTATTGGTGCCCCACAGGCATCAGTTGCCGTGGCTACCCCAAGCGCTGCTGTAATTGAAAATGCCGGAGGATTACAACCAAGATTCAATGAGCCTCCACTAATGGTTAATAAAGGAGGAGTAAAATCGGTAAACCAATTCACTGTTCTTGATGCGGTGGATATATTGCCACAGGCGTCGATGGCAGTGAATGTTCTTGTTTGTGAACGATCACATCCATTGATAACGACAGGACCTGTTGTTGTTGTCAATGCAGGAGAGCCGCAATCATCAGATGCACTTGCCGTACCAAGAGCCGCCGCTATATCATTCGCCGAAGGATTACAACCAAGCCCCGATGACCCTGTGCTTGTGATAACCAATGTAGGTGGGTTAAAATCAGAGGTCCAGAATACCATTCTCATTACGCTGGAGGTATTCCCGCAGGCATCGACGGCCGTGAATCGTCTTGTCATAGAACTATTACATCCGAGGATAATTGGCCCATCAGTAGCAGTTATTGTTGGCGTACTACAAGCATCTGTTGCAGTTGCCGTACCCAACAGATCCAATATTATATTGAAACTCGGATTACAGCTAAGAAGGGTTATTGGGACATAATTACCAATAAATGCAGGAGGTGTTATATCGATCGTCCATATCGCCGTTCTTGATGCGGTGGATATATTACCGCAGGCGTCGATAGCAGTGAATGTTCTTGTTTGTGTACGATTGCATCCGTTACTCACTATTGCGCCATCAGATGATACCAGTATGGGTGCTCCACAGTCATCAGTTGCAGTGGCTCCGTCAAGTGCCGCTGTGATCGAATTTGTTGAGGGATTACAACCGAGATTTACAGTTGAATAATTACCGGTAAAGACCGGTGGAGCAAGATCAACCGTCCACGTTACTGTTCTCACAAAAAACCTCGTATTGTTGCAGGCATCAATTGCCCTAAAAACTCTTGCCTGCGATCTGTTACATCCACTACCGGTTATTAGTGTTGTCTCAAACGTCACCTGTGGAGTACCACAGTTATCAGTTGCGGTGGCTGAACCAAGTGCTTGTTCAATTTCACCAGATGAAGGGTTACATCCAAGCAGAATTGTTATATCAACAGGCGGACCAAAATCTGGCGGAGTCCGATCCACCACCCAGTTAACAGTTCTTGAAACACTAGACGTGTTTCCACAAGCATCACGGGCTATGAATGTTCGTGTTTGTGAACGATTGCAACCGCTTGTTAAAATAGGACCATCGGCTAATGTAAGTGTGGGTGAACTGCATGCATCACTGGCTGTAGCAAAACCGAGAGCCTGGTTAATAGGTTCCGAAGGAGTATTACAACCCATATTTACCGGTGAGTAATCACCAATAAAAACCGGTCGCGTCATATCTACGATCCAGGTTACGGATCGAGATATAGTGGAGAAGTTACCGCATGCATCAATTGCGGTGAACGTTCTCGTTTGTGTACGAATGCACCCACTGGTGAATACAGCTCCATCACTATTTGTTATTGTGGGTACACCACATGCATCAGATGCCGTAGCGCCATCAAGTGCTCCAGTTATCGAAGCTGCCGCCGGGTTACAACCAAGATTTACTGATGCATAACTGCCATTAAATACAGGGGGAGTAAGATCAGCTCTCCATGTTGCAGTTCTTGCCGCGGTTGCTATGTTACCTCTACCATCAATAGCTGTGAATGTTCTTGTTTGCGAACGATTGCAGCCCGAGCTTTGAATGGGTCCGTTGCTTTGCGTGAGTGTTGGACTGCCGCAGTTGTCTGATGCCGATGCCGATCCCAGTGCACCGCTTATTTCTGGAACAGAAGGATTGCATCCCAGGCTTAATGCTGTTCCTGATGCGGTGATCACCGGAGGTGTGAGGTCGATAGATAGAAGAGCCGCATTGGAAATAGTAAACAGACCGGTGCAGGTTTCTTTAACGATCACATCATAGGAACCCGCATCGTTATTGCCCACCGGTGCGATGTTATAAGAACTGGCAGTTGCTCCATTAATTTCTGTTCCATCTTTTCTCCATTGATATGTCAGGTCATCTCCTATTGCTACTACACTAAGTGAAACAGTATTTACAGTACAACTGGTGACGCTTAATGGATGGCTGGAAATGATAGGTGATGTGATTAGCCTGATATCGTCTATCCTGTACTGGGTAATGGAACCGTTCTGTCTGAATCGGACCCTTAGATTGGATGTTATAGGAACGCCAGGTCCACCGGCTATCCGGTAGTACCAGCCGGTACTCGAGCTACCTGTTGGAAGCGGAGCAAAGTCGAGCGCCTGATAATTGATACCATCGGCACTCACTTCGATGTTCAGATCTGATCCATTTGATGTCGCCAGGCTTTTAAAAATGCCAAAAGAGATCTGAACGTTTGGATAACTGCTTGTGTTTATTCCTTCGATCTGGAAATCTGTTCCGAAAATATTAGTAAGAAAAACATTTGCACCACCGGAAGCGCCGGGATAACCGGTACTCACAGGTGTTCCCCTTATTTCTCCTGTTCCTGACATCGTGTAGTTGTCATTATCAAACCCACTGGCAGCTTCATGGTTGGCAATCGAAACCGGTGGACCTTGAGGAACAGTGCCCATCGTTTCTGTAAAAATGAGATTGGGGGGATTGTCACATACATAAGTAAATAAATTATCGACGGTGGTCTCCACACTATTTACGCCTACGGTTACACTTACAGTACCAGCTACATGTGCCGGTGTTATCGCGGTGATCACAGAATTACTAACACGAACAACTGAGGTAGCGCTAACACCGTCAAACTTCACCGTATAAATTGCATTGGGAGGTGTAAAACCAGAACCGCTAATAGTTACAGCAGTGCCGCCAGATATTGTACCCGATCTTGGCGTTACCTGGTTAACGGAAGTAGCGAACAGTGTTTTCGTATTCACTGCTGCTGCACCAGGTTGAATGCTGTTTTTCCTTTTCTTTATTTCTTTGGTTTCTTTAGTGAGCGGCTCTTTGCCCTTATCAAATTCAAAAGGAATAGTGGTAGCGATAATTACTGATGAAACAAAAAGCAAAGCCACTAAAGTGAATTTTGTTCTAATGATTGCATGCAACTTTCTCATCGTGGTTGGTTTTGATGATAAATAAAAAAGGTGTAAAAGGTGTGGCCTGCGGTTTTAAGAAGGAAGAGGATAAAGTTTGCGGGGAGATTAAAACGTAATTTTCAAAAGGGTAACCTAATTTAAGCCAGTTTTATGAATTCACCAATTTGGTCAAAACTATTTATAGTTTATGGTTTATCGTTTTTTAGTGTAGCAAAAAAGCCATCCCGATAATATCGGGATGGCTTTTTAGAAACCGTCCTTATTGAAAATTTAGTTTTGCTTTATCAGCTTAACTGTTTTGTGGTTATCACCCTGGCGAACTTCGACAACGTATGCACCACCTTTCAGATCTCTTCCGAAAATGACCGGGATATTGCCACCTTCTTTTTCAAACTTCTTCACTTCTCTGCCCATCGCATCATAGACCACAATATGAACTTTATCATTGCTGGCATTTTCCAAATAAAGTGAGAATTGATCCTGACTTGGATTCGGGAATACTTTCACATTGAATGGAGCTACTATCGGTGTCACTTCCATTTGTGCATTCCTTGTTGTAATAGTATTGTTATTGTTAACGTTTGTCGGGCTAACACTAAACCCACTATGAATAACAAGATTTCCACCCGCAAGCAATGTATTGACTGTATTTGTTGCAATCCACTTGCTCGAGTACACGAGAGTGTTTCCGTTCCAAAGAGCAAATCCAATATCATCACTATTAATACCCGGTTCACCGCGATCAGTCATTGTAACTTGCATAATTCTATTTCCACCCAGGTTTGGACCAGTTGTAATAGGATTATCAGGATCTGTTATATCAGTCACGGTACACTTCGATGTGAAGTTTGCAGTAGCGACTGCAGGATTTGAAACATCAACACCCAATGCATCTATAGCAGTAGATTTTGCCTGGTATGTTTTTCCTCCACTTCTCCATATGAAATTCAACTTGCCTTGCAGACTTGTTCCTTTCTTATTGTACTTCACATTAAATCCGAAGTTAGTATTTGAAGTGAGATCCGAAGGCAACAGTCCGGCAGAATTTGTCGGCTTGATATGACCACCACCAGTGATGAAATCGCCGGTAGGTACATACACAGTTATAGGAACACACAATACATCAGAACAATAATAATTATTTACATAAACTTTCAATTCATAAACTTCTGAAGTTGAAGTTCCTGACAGAACTTTTGTAACGGCTTTCGAAACAACGCCTGTATATTGATCAATTAATGTAGTTATAGGAGTATAAGGAAGAACTTCAACTCCATCGAATACAAATCTCACTCTAGCGTTTCTGATATCACCACGTGAACCATCTGCAATATCCTGAATAGCGACCCTGAGATCAATATTGGCTGTCAGGTTAGTTGTACTTACAGTAGCTACAAGTTCATTGCCGATATAATCCAACACTGCCTTCTCACATCTAACTGTAAGATTATTTATTTGTGTACTAGTGCTTGGAAGATAAGGACCTGAATTGCTTGAACCACCAAAGCATGCTGTGACTGTTTTTGCGCCAGGTTTCAATGGACCATTTGTTGGATTACCAGGATCCAAAGTTGGTTCAGTCAATGCGACCGTCAATGTTGCAGACCCATCAGATGCAACTGGAGCAGTTCCCAAGACAAAAGTTCCAATCTTAAATGTAACAGTTCCATCAATAACTGCTCCGCTACAATTGTATGGAGTAATCTGTGCAACCAGAGTTACGTTATCACTATAGTCTTGCGTGCCGGGAGTAACTGTTATGCTTGTCGTAGTAGTGATTTTATTAACATCAACTGTGAATGAACAAGTAGATGTATTATTACTTGCATCGATAGCAGTCCACTTAATAGTGTTCGTTCCGTAACTCAAATACTTGTCAGCAAGTGAACCACTTCCGGTTTGCATGGAAGCGTTTAGATTTGTAATACACCATGTCAAATTTATTGACGAAGATGATGTACACCCATCCGATACAGTTGGATTAAATTCTCCTCCAACAACTTTATAAGTGCACTGACCAGCATTCGTACTCTTTGTTGTTGATGAAGGACAAGTTAATGTAGGCGCAGTTATATCCACTTTGTTTACTGTGAAGGAACATGTACTTGTATTGTTGCTTGCATCTTTTGCGGTAAGTGTTACTGTAACAGTTCCTGTTCCATTAGCTGCTGTTCCTGCTGCAGGTGATTGGGTAACCGTTGTCGGGCTACATGCATCATTGACTGTCGCAAGTCCAATATAATTTCCTAATGTTCCATTGCAACTTCCATCTAAAGTCACTGTCTGTGGTGCAGGACATGTGATCACCGGTGGTGTTACATCCACTTTGTTCACAGTGAAACTGCAGGTACTTGTATTGTTGCTTGCATCTTTTGCTGTAAGTGTTACTGTAACAGTTCCTGTTCCGTTAGCTGCTGTTCCTGCTGCAGGTGATTGGGTAACCGTTGT
>Ga0070672_100002919_pt1 | contig 10995 bp, 9 predicted proteins | sample KBSM13metaG_FD_66151 | JGI IMG/M metagenome (GOLD analysis project Ga0070672, IMG submission 66151) | Miscanthus rhizosphere microbial communities from Kellogg Biological Station, Michigan, USA - KBS M1-3 metaG | ecosystem: Host-associated > Plants > Roots > Rhizosphere > Soil ... | reverse complement strand
CTGATGACCTTGCCGCTCGCGCTCGCCGGCTACGCACTGACATGGCTGTGGAGCGCGTGGATCGGTGATGGCGCGGTCGCGCCGGGTGGCGCCGCGTTCGCGATGCCGTTCGGCCCGCGACCGATGGACTTCGTGCTGCTGATGTTCGCGATCGGCCTGTTCGCGTCGTGGCTGGGCACGCTGTGCTGGAACGAGGCGAGCCAGCGCCTGCCGCCGAGCCTGGCGGGCCAGCTGATCGTGTTCGAGACGCTCGCGGCGCTGAGCTACGCGTTCGTGCTGCGCGGCCATGCGCCGCAGGCCGAGACCCTGGCGGGGGTCGCGCTGCTGATCGCGGGCGTGGTCTGGGCGGTGCGCACGCAGCCTGAACAAGCAAGCGCCGACGCGCATCCCAATTGAGCTGAGTCATCGCGGCGGTTCATCGCGCTGCGCGGCGCGCTTGAGCGAGTTCTTGCGGGCCTTCGCTGTCGGTCGCCCGCTCGGCAAAGTCACCAGAAAACAGCGGCACAGATTCCGGGCTCGTCCGATCGAGACCGAGACGGGTCAAGAACGATGCTGATATTCTTGCGCGGCTCTTGATCCCGAGGGAGGTTTGCACCGGCGCTTGTCGCGACGGCTGTGGGATCACAAAGAATCCAAATTAGGACGCAGATGAAATTCAAGAAGTGCCTCGGGGCCATTGGCGCGATTTGGCTGTCGCTTTTTCTCGCCGCTTGTGGCGGTGGTGGATCCGATTCGAAAAGCACTTCCGCGCCATCTGCTCCGGCGCCATACAGCTTGACCCCTTCGACGGCTCAGGCCTCATTTGTTGCAGGCTGGCCGACCAGCATCAATATGAACGCGAAGCAAACGGTCGCGTTCTCGGGCGTCGTCTATATCAAATTGACCGTTGATGCTGCAGTTGTGGAATCGCCGATCATCGTGTCGACGAACACCGACGGCACTTTTTCGATCACGGCCCAGCCCTTGGCCAGTTTGGCAGTCGGGCACCACACCGGCAACTTCACGGTCAATGTCTGCACGGACGCCGCTTGCAACAGCCCTCTGGCCGGTTCGCCTTTTAATGTTCCCTACGACATCGACGTGATATCGCCTGACGGCGGCGTCACGACCTACAACCTGTCGACACTCGCTCCCTTGTCCGGCGGCTCGGATTGGGGCACGTTCCAGGGCAACGCGGGACACACCGGCTTCGTGCCGGTCACTCTCAACGCCTCGGCATTCAACCGACGCTGGAAGTGGGACGCCCCTTCGTACTCGGGCGTGCAATGGAGTCCCTCCGCACTGACCACGGGCGCGGGCATGTTCTATGTCTCCAGCGGTCCGTTCTGGAATGCCAGCGCAGACGGCCACGAACTGTTTGCCTACAAGGAAGATGACGGCACCAAGGTGTGGAGTCATTCCTTTGCCGATCTGCAGTACCCCACCACCAATCCGCCGGCGTTCTCTGGTGGCAAGGTCTTCATTGCCGCCGGATCGCAGAACTCGACCTATATGTTTGCTTTCGATGCGGTAAGCGGAGCGCAGGTTTTCAAGGCGCAGATGGCCTCGCAATGGGAGCACTATTTGGCGCCGACCATCCTGAACGAACTTGTTTATTCGGATGGCGGCTCGTATGGCGGCATGTATGCGTTTGACACGACGACCGGGTCGAGCAAATTCTTCACCAATGTGGGCCAGTACGATGGCTGGACGCCAGCGGTCGATGCGAACTATGCCTACGCGTATGCCGGGGGCAACCTGGGTATTCATGACAATCAGACCGGTGCGTTGATAGGCAGCATCAGCGACCCTACTTATTCGTGGAACGGGTACACCACCGCGGGTGCGCCGGTCCTGGGCGCGGCGAGCACCGTATATGCCGGCAATCTGAGCAACGAGAACAGCAATTCGATCGTCAGCTTCGACACCTTGAACAAGTCGGTCCGGTGGTCGATCAGCGGCGCGTATTCAGGCAATCCGGCCTATGCAGGCGGCGCCTTGTTTGCCTCCAACAGTTCACCGCTTGCACTGGAGGTCTACGACGAGACAGATGGCTCCAAGCTGTGGACCTGGACGCCTCCAGCTGGCAACAGCCAGTTCGTCAGCGACGTGCTGGTGACCAACAATCTGGTGTTCGTGAGCACAGACGCCAACACCTTCGCGATTGATCGGAGTTCGCATCTTCCTGTCTGGACCTATGCGGCGTCTGGATCGTTGGCGCTGTCGGCGAACGGCGTGCTGTACATCAAGGGCAGCCACAGCATCGTTGCGATCAATCTGCGGTAGATCTGTTCACCGTCGTGCAGGCGGGCCTGCAAACATTTGAACGCGTGGTTCACGGGAGCCTTGCAAGGCTCATGCAGGCATCCATTGAGGTCAAGACACGCTTCTTGCCCGAGAACCGTCGCTCGCACGCCGAATCCCAGACTCACCTCACCGCAGGTACGGCGCGTCCGGCAACTCGTTCGGATTCGCCGCGCCCGGCGTGAGCGCGAAGTGCGCGACGAGCAGCGCATCGACCGCGTCGACCGCCTGGTTCAGCCCGGCCTCGAACTGGCCGGCCTTGAACGCCGCGCTCATCGTCGCGGCGATGCGCTGCCACTGCGCCGCATCGACATGGCGCGCAAGGCCGCGGTCGGCGACGATCTCGATCGCGTGCTCGGCGAGCAGCAGGTAGATCAGCACGCCGTTGTTGTCCTCGGTGTCCCAGACGCGCAGCTTGCCGAACATCATCACCGCGCGCTCGCGCACCGGCGCATCGCGCCGCAGATAGCTCAGCGGCAGGCCCGCCTCGACGCAGACCCGGATCTCGCCGGTGTGATGCCGCTCGCTGGCGGCGACACGCGCCTCGATGCGCTCGAGTGCGCCATCGCCGAGCAGGCGCCTGGCATCGGTCTCGTCGAGGCGTCGATGCTTGAGCAGGCGCAGCAGACGATTCGCCATCACCAACTCCCCGACGCGCCGCCGCCGCCGAAATCACCGCCGCCGCCGGAGCTGAAGCCGCCACCGCCACGACCGCCGCCGCCGAAGCCGCCGCCCCCACCGCCACCCCAGATGATCGGCCCGCCGGAACGGCCGAGCCGGCCCGAGCCCATGCCGCCCATCCCCATCACGCCGACCAGGAACAGCGCGACCAGCGCCGCGCCGCCCGCGACCAGCAGGCTCGCGGTGAGCCAGAAGCCGATGCCGCCGACCGCGCCGCCGGTCAGCAGTGCGCCGAGCTTGCGGCCGAAGATGGCGCTCAGCACCGAGCCGACGATCGGCACGCCGACGAACAGGAAGATCGCCAGGTCCTGCAGGTCGAAGCCCGAAGCACTCCGGTTTGCGTCGCGGTTCGCACCGCGGCTCGGCGCCGGCAGGCCCTCGCCGCCGATCGCCTTGTCGAGCCGGTCGATCGCGGCGTTCAGGCCGCCGGCGTAGTCATTGGCGCGGAACGCCGGCTTGATCTGGTCGTTGATGATGCGGCCGGCCAGCACATCGGGCACCGCGCCCTCGAGCGCCTTCGCGACCTCGATGTTGATGCGCCGGTCGTTCTTCGCGACGACGATCACGATGCCGTCGCCGACATCGCGACGGCCGACCTTCCAGCTGTCGGCGACACGCTGGCCGTAGGTCGCGATGTCTTCGGGCTGCGTGCTCGGAACGATCAGCACGACCAGCTGCGTGCCGCGCCGCGTTTCGATCGCGGCGAGCTTGTCGGTCAGCGCCTGGGCTTGCGCCGGCGTCAGCGTCGCGGTCTGGTCGACGACGCGGCCGGTCAGCGGCGGCACCGGCAGCGTGTCCTGCGCATGCGCGGCGCCGGCCCACAGCAGCACGGCGGCGACGAGCGCGAACAGGCGACGCATCGGCAACGGGGCGGATCGGGGTTCAGGCCCCGGTCACTTGGCCGACGCCGGCTTGTCGAAGCTGACGCTCGGCGGCACCGAGATCTGCGCTTCGTTCTGCACCGTGAAGCTCGGCTTGACCTTGTAGCCAAAAACCATCGCGGTCAGGTTGCTCGGGAAGCTGCGCGCGAGCACGTTGTATTCGGCCACCGTCTTGATGTAGCGGTTGCGCGCCACGGTGATGCGGTTCTCGGTGCCTTCGAGCGTCACGCGCAGGTCCTGGAAGGCCTGGTTCGCCTTGAGTTGCGGGTATTGCTCGGCAACCACCATCAGCCGGCTCAACGCGCCGGTCAGCTCGCCCTGCGCCTTCTGGAAGCGCTCGAAGGCCTCGGGGTTGTTGACCAGCTCGGGCGTGGCCTGGATGCTGGTCGCCTTGGAGCGCGCCTCGATCACCTTGGTCAGGGTCTCCTGCTCGAAATTGGCTTCGCCCTTGACGGTCGCGACGATGTTCGGAATCAGGTCGGAGCGGCGCTGGTACTGGTTCAGCACCTCGGCCCATGCGCCCTTGACCTGCTCGTCCAGCGTCTGGAAGTTGTTGTAGCCGCAGCCCGACAGCGCGACGGCCGCGAGCAGCGCCAGGCCGGCGGCGCGGATGCGCGCGAGCGGCGCGAATGAAAGAGACGATGACAAGCGGGACGGGCCGACAACACGGGTCATGGGTGGTTCCTCCGAAGGATGGCGCAGCCATGCTACCGCGCGAGTCGGAGTTGGGGCCGCGCGCGCCCGATTCAATTCGCGCCGCCCGCGCAGCGCCGGCGCAACATCTCGCTACAGTGCGCGCATGAGCCTGCTGGAACCCGCCTTGCGCGCCGGCCATGCGCCGGCCGCCTCCGGTCGCGACGCGCGCCGTGCGGCCGTCGGCGCGCTGGTCGCCGGCGGTGGCGGCGCGCTCGGTTCGGCGGTGCTCGAGCAGCTGCTGGCCATCCGCCGCTTCGCACCGGTGTGGGTGCTGGTCACGCGCCGCCTCGAGGTCGCGATGCAGGGCCTCGAGACGGTGGTCGTCGGCGCGCCCGATGACGCGCGCACCGGGCACCCCGCCGCACCGATCGCCGAGGCCGCGGTGATCGTGTTCGACCGCGCGCGCCACGCCAACGGCCGCGAGCTGGCGTTCCTGCGGCCGGCGCCGCACGAGCTCGCCGGCCTCGCGCGCTGGCTCCATGCGCGCGGTGTGCGTCAGCTGGTGGTGGTGTTGCCGCACGCGCCCGCCCATCTGCCGGAGGCGCTGAAGGCGGGCCTCGCGAACCTCGATGAGCAGGCCGTCGCTGCGCTCGGGTTCGAGCATCTCGTGTTCGTGCGCCCGGCCCAGGCGCCGGCCGACGCCCGCGCCGCGCAATGGCTGCAACGCGTCGCCGACGGCGTGCTGGCGCAGCTGCGCCTGATGGTGGCCACGCCCAACCAGCCGGTGCGCGCGCGCAAGGTCGCGCACTTCGTCGTCGAGCTGCTCGCCCGGCTCGCGCAGAGTGCGCCCGGCACGCGGGTGGCGCCGCCCGAGCTGGTGTGGCAAGCGGCGCAGTTGCGCGATTCCGGCGCGCTGGTGCAGGCCTGGCTCGACGGGCAGGCGCTGCCGCCGCTCAACGCGCCAACGGCGCGAATGTGAACGCCGCGTCGGGCGCCCCACGCGACGCGGACGATCCCGACCAACGGGGCGCGACGCCCGACAGCCGGCTCGCTCTCGCGATCAGCATCGGCATGCGCTGACCTGCGCTGACCATCTCATTCGGCGGGCAGGAAACCCTCGATCGACAGGTAGCGCTCGCCGGTGTCGTAGTTGAAGCCGAGCACGGTGGCGCCGGCCGGCAGGCTCGGCAGCTTCTGCGCGATCGCCGCCAGGGTCGCACCCGACGAGATGCCCACCAGCATGCCCTCTTCGCGCGCGGCGCGGCGCGCCATCTCGCGCGCAGCCTCGGCCTCGACCTGGATGGTGCCGTCGAGCAGCTCGGTGAGCAGGTTCTTCGGGATGAAGCCGGCGCCGATGCCCTGGATCGGGTGCGGGCTGGGCTTGCCGCCGCTGATCACCGGCGACGCCGCCGGCTCGACCGCGAACACCTTCAGCTTCGGCCACGCCGCCTTCAGCACCTGCGCGCAACCGCTCAGGTGGCCGCCGGTGCCGACGCCGGTGATCAGCGCATCGACGCCGCTCGGAAAGTCGGCGACGATCTCGCGCGCCGTCGTGCGCACGTGGATGTCGATGTTGGCGGGGTTCTCGAACTGCTGCGGCATCCAGCCGCCGGGCGTCGCCGCGAGCAGCTCGGTGGCGCGCGCGATCGAGCCGTTCATGCCCTTCTCGCGCGGCGTCAGCTCGAAGCGCGCGCCGTACGCGAGCATCAGCCGGCGCCGCTCGACACTCATGCTGTCGGGCATCACCAGGATCAGCTGGTAGCCCTTCACCGCGGCCACCATCGCGAGGCCGACGCCGGTGTTGCCCGAGGTCGGCTCGATGATCGTGCCGCCCGGCCGCAATGCGCCCGAGGCCTCGGCCGCCTCGACCATCGACAGCGCGATCCGGTCCTTGATCGAGCCGCCGGGGTTGGAGCGCTCGCTCTTGATGTAGACGCTGTGCGACTTGCCGAACAGCCGGTTGATGCGGATGTGCGGCGTGTTGCCGATGGTGTGCAGGATGTCGTTCGCGAGCATGCGGTCTCCTCCGTTGGCGCCGGTCATTATTGCGACAATCGCGCGATGCACGCTCCGCTTCTCAATGACAACTTCCTGCGCGCCTGCCTGCGCCAGCCGACCGATCACACGCCGGTCTGGCTGATGCGCCAGGCCGGGCGCTACCTGCCCGAGTACCGCGCGACGCGCGCGAAGGCCGGCAGCTTCATGGGCCTGGCCACCAACCCCGACTTCGCCACCGAAGTCACCCTGCAGCCCATCGACCGCTATGCGCTCGACGCCGCGATCCTCTTCAGCGACATCCTGACCGTGCCCGATGCGATGGGCCTGGGCCTGAGCTTCGCCGACGGCGAGGGCCCGCGCTTCGCGCACCCGCTGCGCGACGAAGCCGCGGTGGCGCGGCTCGAGGTGCCCGACATGGCGAAGCTGCGCTATGTGTTCGACGCGGTCGCCTCGATCCGCAAGGCGCTCGGCGGCCGCGTGCCGCTGATCGGCTTTTCGGGCAGCCCTTGGACCTTGGCCTGCTACATGGTCGAAGGCGCCGGCTCCAGCGACTATCGGCTCGTCAAGACGATGCTGTATCGCCGCCCCGACCTGATGCACCGCGTGCTCGAGGTCAATGCCGACGCGGTCGCGCAGTACCTGAATGCGCAGATCGAGGCCGGTGCGCAGGCGGTGATGATCTTCGACAGCTGGGGCGGCGTGCTCGCCGACGGCGCGTTCCAGGACTTCAGCCTGGCCTACACGCGGCGCGTGCTGCGCCAGCTCGAACGCGAGCGCGATGGGCGGCGCATCCCGCACATCGTCTTCACGAAGGGCGGCGGCCCGTGGCTCGACGAGATCGCGGCCAGCGGCGCCGATGTCGTCGGGCTCGACTGGACAGTGAATCTCGCCGCCGCCCGCGCACGCGTCGGCGACCGGGTCGCGCTGCAGGGCAATCTCGACCCGAATGTGCTGTTCGCGACGCCGGAACAGATTCGCGTCGAAGTCGCGCGGACGCTTGAAAGCTTCGGCCCCCAGGTCGATGCGACCGGGCAACTGGGCGGCCATGTGTTCAATCTCGGCCATGGGATCAGCCAGCACACGCCGCCCGAGAGCGTGTCGGTGCTTGTCGACGCGGTCCACGAGGTTTCGCGCCGGCAGCGTGTCGGGCGCTGACGCCGCACAGAGACCACCGGCGCAGCCTTTTTATTTGCGGGTAAGTGAGCACTCAGGGCTTGACTTATCCCCAAATTCGGGCATTCCGGTGCGGCGTCGACGCTGTCGTTGCGAAGCAGCATGGTGGTTCCACCAATCAGCGCTAAGTCATTGATTTCATTGAATGTGTCAGATTGCTTCCAAAGCGGGCAATCTCTTCGGACGCAAGGCACAGCAAGCGTTTGGAGGCATTCCGCGCCTCGTTGCCCACAAAGTTATCCACAGCAGAAGTGGAAAGCTTCATAAAGCATTACAAATCAAAGCGTTAGGCCAGGAAGGTGAGTGAATCTCTAGCTGTCGACGGTAACTCGACGCTGCAACGACCCGATCCGCCGTACAGCGTCAAGGTCGCCGTCGATGCGCCCCAGCACACCGGCCTGGCAGCGCCTCTGGACTATCTCAGCGAGTGCCCACTTGCGCCGGGAACCATGGTCCATGTGCCATTCGGCCGACGCCAAACGCCCGGCATCGTGTGGGACAGCTCCCCTCCCGCGCCCGGCATCGAGCTCCGGCCGGTCACCGCCGCCCTCGAGGCGCTGCCGCCGCTGGGCGCGGCATGGCGTGCGCTGGTCGACTTCACCGCGGCCTACTACCAGCGCAGCACCGGAGAGATCGCGCTATCGGTCTTGCCGCCCGAGTTGCGCAAGCTCGACGACGCCCAACTCGCGAACCGCGTCAAGAAGCTGCACAAGGCGCTCGCCCGGACGGCCGTACCGCACGCGCCGGCCGAATCAGGCGCGGGCGGCCGCGCCGCGCCGGCGCTGACCGAGGCGCAGCGCGATGCGCTGGCGCAGATCGCCGCGTTGGCCGACCGCGAGACGCCGGGCGCCCTGCTGTTGCACGGCGTCACCGGCAGCGGCAAGACCGAGGTCTACCTCGGCGCGGCGGCCCAGGCGCTCGCGGCCGGCCGGCAGGCGCTGGTGCTGGTGCCCGAGATCAACCTGACGCCACAGCTCGAGGCGCGCTTCGCCGAGCGCTTCGGCGGCCACCACATCGTCTCGCTGCACAGCGCGCTGACGCCGGCGCAGCGCCTGCGCAGCTGGCTCGCGGCGCATCTCGGCCTGGCCGACCTGGTGCTGGGCACGCGGCTGGCGATCTTCGCGTCGATGCCGCGGCTCGGGCTGATCGTCGTCGACGAGGAGCACGACCCGTCGTACAAGCAGCAGGAAGGCGCGCGCTACTCGGCGCGCGACCTCGCGGTGTACCGCGGCCGGCTCGAGCGCGCCGTCGTCGTCCTCGGCTCGGCGACGCCGTCGCTCGAAAGCTGGCAGCGCGCCAACGAGGGCCGCTATGCGCGCGTCACCCTGGCCGCGCGGATCGGCGGCGGCGCGCTGCCGCGGGTGCGCCTGGTCGACATGAACCAGCAGCCGAAATCGCGCGGCGCGCAGACCGCGCTGTCGCCGCCGCTGGTCGCAGCACTGCAGGCGCGCATCGCACGCGGCGAGCAGAGCCTGGTGTTCCTGAACCGGCGCGGCTATGCGCCGGTGCTGCACTGCGCCGACTGCGGCTGGAAAAGCGGCTGCCCGCACTGCAGCGCATGGCGGGTGTTCCACAAGCTCGACCGCACCTTGCGCTGCCACCACTGCGGGCTGAGCGAGCGCGTGCCGCGCGCCTGCCCCGACTGCGGCAATCTCGACATCGCACCGATCGGCCGCGGCACCGAGCGCCTCGAAGAGCAGCTCGCGCAGCTGCTGCGCGGCCCCGACGACACGCCAGCGCGCATCGCCCGCATCGATGCCGACAGCACGCGTCTGAAGGGCGCGCTCGAAGCCCAGCTCGGCGCGGTGCATGCCGGCGAGGTCGACGTGCTGGTGGGCACGCAGATGGTGACCAAGGGGCACGACTTCCGGCGCATCACGCTGGTCGCGGCGGTCAACCCCGACGGCGCGCTGTTCAGCAGTGACTTCCGCGCGCCGGAGCGGCTGTTCGCGCTGCTGATGCAGGCCGGCGGGCGCGCCGGGCGCGAAGCCGCGCACGCCGAGGCCAGCGAGATGTGGGTGCAGACCTGGCATCCGCAGCATGCGCTGTACGGCGCGCTGCGCCGCCACGATTTCGATGCGTTCGCGGCCAGCCAGCTGAAGGAACGCGAGATGGCCGGCCTGCCGCCGTATGCGCATCTCGCGATCCTGCGCGCCGATGCCCGCAGCGTCGATGCGGCGCGCGGCTTCCTGCAGGCCGCCGCCGCGCTCGCGCAGACGCTGCCCGACGCCGACCAGGTGATGGTCTATCCGCCGGTGCCGCTCGGCGTCGCGCGGGTCGCGGATGTCGAGCGCATGCAGATGCTGGTCGAATCGGCGTCGCGCGGCGCGCTGCAGCGCTTTCTGGCGCGCTGGCTGCCGGCACTGCACGAACTGCGGCGCGGCCACGCCGGCCGTGCGGCGCCGGAGCGCATCCTGCGCTGGGCGGTCGACGTCGACCCGTCAGCGATCTGACGGGCCGCGCCGCCGTGGCGCTGCGGCCGGCGCCGCGACCGGGCGGCTGACATCGGCGAGCAGCAAGGTCGCGCGCACCAGGCCTTCGACCGCGTCGGCCAGATCCTCAGGCGGCTCGAGCGAATCAATCTCGGCCAGCAAGGCGTCGGCGTCCTCGAGATCGTCGGGCGCCAGGTGGCGATAAACCAGTGCCAGCGGCTCGGTCAGCGCGTTCGGATCGAGTGCCATCAGGTCGGGGAACAGCTCGAGCGCGGTCGCGAAGCCGGCGACCCAGGGGTAGACCGCATCGATCCCGGCGGGCGCGCCGCCATCGTCGCCGTCGTCCACGTCGTCGTCGAGATCGGGCTCGGGCACCGCGTCGTCGTCGGACAGCTCGAACACCCAGGGGTCGAACCACTGGCGCCGGCCGATCGCGGCATCGAGCTCGGCGTGGCGGCGCAGCGCGAGCGCATGCAGCCGCGTCGCATCGAAGCGCGCCGGCAGCGCGCGGCCGTCGGCATCGGTGACATGCGGCAACCAGCGCACGACCGGCACGTGGCGCGGCTGCAGCAGCACGCCGCACAGAAAGCCGTCGAGCATGCTGACGTCGAGCGGCTCGAGCGGCGCGGGCACGGTGTCGAGCAGGTCTTGCAGCTCATCGCGTTCGCGATCACTGAGCGGCTTGGCCGCCGGCGCGCGCGCCGCGGCAGCAGGGCGGCCTTCGCCACGGCGCGGCGGCGCGGGAGGAGTGCGGCGGTGCGAAACAGGCATGGCGCATTGTCGCGCGGCGACGGCGAGGCGAGAAATTCGTGACGCCATGTGACGCGCTGGCTGCGGGGCACCGCGACCTGTCGCTTTTCGGGCGCTTCCCTCAAACGTGGGATGCCCCGCGCAGCAGGCGTCCCCTAGAG
>Ga0070672_100002917_pt1 | contig 11000 bp, 9 predicted proteins | sample KBSM13metaG_FD_66151 | JGI IMG/M metagenome (GOLD analysis project Ga0070672, IMG submission 66151) | Miscanthus rhizosphere microbial communities from Kellogg Biological Station, Michigan, USA - KBS M1-3 metaG | ecosystem: Host-associated > Plants > Roots > Rhizosphere > Soil ... | reverse complement strand
GTGTCCATTCCGACGTCGGCAGTCTCGTCCCCCGAGAAGATCAAGGGCACGGTTGCCTCGACGCGACCCGCGCCCACCTGGTCGCCGTCGAGATAGAGCGTGACCGCGCCGCCCTTGGCGAGCCCGCCGCCGTCGTAGGCGAACTCCATTCGCGCCTGGTGGGTTCCCGCAGGGATCGCCCCGTCGCCCTCGACGACGAAGCGTTGCAGGCCGAGGAAGTTGTAGCAGTACTTGAGACGTCCGCCCTTCGCGTAGAGGCTCCAGCCGGCGAAGGCCCCGCCCTGCGCGATGATCACGCCTTCGGCGCCTGTCTCGGGCACCACGATCTCGGCCGTTACGGCGTGGGACTTGTTCTTGGTGTTGAGGATGCTGCTCTCGCTGAGGCGGCCCATGCCGCCGAAGAGCAGCTGAGAGTTGCCCCGCACGAGCACCGGCCGGCCGACGAGGTCCGCGTTGAATCGCTCGACGCGACGGTCGTCGAGCGGCAGCACGTTGTACGTGCGCGCCTCCTCGAGCCAGAGGTCCTGGAGCTCGGCGAGCTTCTCCGGCATCTCGGCCGCCACGTCGCGGGCCTGGCTCCAGTCGTCCGGCCCGTAGAGCTCCCAGACATCGTCGTCGAAGGGAGGCAGGGCCTGGTCCACGACCCACGGTATCGAGTGGCGGGTGACGGCGGTCCAGCCCTGGTGATAGATGCCGCGGTTGCAGAACATCTCGAAGTACTGGGTCTCGTGGCGGTCGGCTTCCGCCGCGCCGTCGAACGAGTAGCGCATGCTCGTGCCTTCGATCGGGTGCTGCTCGACGCCGTCGACGGTGGTCGGATGCGGGAGGCCGGCGACCTCGAGCACGGTCGGGGCGACGTCGATCACGTGATGGAACTGCGAGCGCACCTCGCCGCGGGCCGTGAACCCGCTCGGCCAGTGGACGATCGTCCCGTTGCGCGTCCCGCCCCAGTGCGAGGCAACCTGCTTCGTCCACTGGTATGGCGTGTCCATCGCGTGCGCCCAGCCGACCGCGAAGTGGTTGTAGGCCGACGGGGTGCCGAACTCGTCGATGCGAGCAGCGACGAACTCGGGCGTCTCGAGCGCGGCCGCGCCGTTGAAGACGAACATCTCGTTGAACGTCCCGTTGACGGTTCCCTCCGCCGAGGCGCCGTTGTCGCCGATGATGTAGTAGACGAGCGTGTCCTCGAGGACGCCGAGGTCGTCGAGGGCGTCCACGAGGCGGCCGACGTGGTGGTCGGTGTGCTCGAGAAAGCCGGCGTAGACCTCCATCTGGCGCGCGAGCACGGGCTTCATCTCGTCGGCGACGTCGTCCCAGGCCGGGATCTCCTCGTGCCGCTCGGTGAGCTCCGCGTCCGGCGGGATCACCCCGAGCGCCTTCTGGCGTTCGACGATCTCCTCGCGCAGCACGTCCCAGCCCTGGTCGAAGCGGCCCTTGTACTTGTCGGCCCACTCCCTGGGCACATGGTGCGGCGCGTGCGTCGCCCCCGGCGCGTAGTACACGAAGAAGGGCTTGTCCGGCATGAGCGACTTCTGCTGGCGAACCCATTTGATCGCCCGGTCGGTCATGTCCTCGGTGAAGTGATAGCCCTCCTCGGGTGTCCTGTCGGGCTCGACCGGCGTCGTTCCCTCGTAGATCGCCGGGTAGTACTGGTTCGTCTCCCCGCCGATGAAGCCGTAGAAGTACTCGAAGCCGCCGCCACCACTGGGCCACGCGTCGAACGGCCCCATCGGGCTCGACTGCCAGACGGGCACCTCGTGGCACTTGCCGAACTGCGCCGTCGAGTACCCGTTGAGCTTCAGGGTGTGCGCCAGCGGCGCGCAGGTGTTCGGGCGGAGCGAGTTGTACCCGGGCGCGGAGGTTGCGAGCTCCGTGATGACCCCCATGCCGACCGTGTGGTGGTTGCGACCCGACAGGAGGGCGGCCCGCGTGGGCGCACACAGCGCAGTCGTGTGGAAGCGGTTGTACTTCAGGCCGTTCCCCGCGAGCCGCTCGGCCGTCGGCGTCGAGCACGGGCCGCCGAACGCGCTGGAGGCGGCGAAGCCGACGTCGTCCAGGAGGACGACCAGGACGTTCGGAGCGCCGGCCGGTGGCCGCAGCGGCTCGATCGGCGGGAATGTCGCCTCGGGGTCCCTGGCGTCCAGAGGCAGCTCGCCCTCGTACCGGCGATCGGGGATCGGGAGCACCTCTCGGTCGATCTGGCCGGTCACTCTGGACTCCTCTCCGCGCTCGCGAGCGCCTTGGACGTGATCGCGTGAACCCTGCGGCTGCGCGATCGCGCAGCGTCGCGCTCGGCAAGCCACGGGTAGCGGCGATCATCACACGGTGACGCCGTGTGTTCGTCTCGCGGCACGTCATTCACCCGGGTGAATCCACGGTCAGGGGCGGGGCTCGAGCGCGCCGCCGGCCGGCAGCGCCGGGTCGTCCTTCGCCACCGGGGTCACGCTGACGAGCGAGAGCCCGAGTGCCGCGACCGTGTCCAGAAGCCCCGTGAGCTGTGCGTCGTCCTCGATCCAGCCGACGATCGCGGTCATGCCGTCGCCGGGGACGAGTTGCATGGGCTCGAAGGATGCCGCGTACCGCGACCCGAGTTCGCCCGTGATCACGATGCGGTAGTCGGACGGCTTCAACTCCACCCAGCCTCGCACGACCAGCGCCTGGTTTGACGACTCGGTGGTCGGATCACCCAGGTGAATCGGCGCACACGAGGAGACCGAGGACGTTCGCCTGGCGGACCGCCTCCTCCCTGGAGCGGACGCCGAGCTTGCCGTAGAGGTTGCGCGTGTGCGTCTTGACGGTGTTCATCGACAGGAAGAGCTCGCTTCCGATCTCGCGTTGCGTGAGCTCGGAGGCCAGTAGCCGAAGCACGGCCAGCTCCGCGGGCGACGGCGGCTCGACGGCTCTCGGAGAGCCCGTTCGCGCCTCCTCGAGCTGCCGCTCTACGTCGTCGGCAAGACCCGAGAGGCGCGCGACGTCCACGAAACCGTCGAGGTGCTCCCGGGCGGCTGCGAGCTCCGTGGCGGCAAGCGTGAGCCGCCCGCGCGCGATGCGGGCCTGCGCGAGGGCCAGGAGCGTATGGGCATGGTCGAGACGCGGGTCATTGGAGCGACGAAGGACTTCGGCCCGCTCGAGCTCGCGCTCCGCCTCCTGGACCCGACCGAGCTGCAGCAAGGCCTGGCCGAGCGAGTGATGTGCGATACCCGCTGACCAGAGCCCCGCCAGGCCGAGCTGTCGTGCACCGATCACCGTCTCTCGCGCCTCGGCCTCCGCCATCTGCGGGCGCCCCGCCTCGCACTCGAGGAGCGCGTGCACCGCACGCGCGTAGGTGAAGCCGTGCAGCTGTCGAGGGCCGTTGGGGTGGGCGATGCCCTCCTCGACAGCCGTGCGGGCGCCGGTGGAATCGCCGCGCAGGTAGGTCGCATACGCGAACACGGCAAGCGTGATCACCAGCAGGTCGTCGACGTGCCGCCGCGCGAGGTCGACGCAACGACTCGCGTTCGCGAGTGTGGTCTCGAGCTGCTGGTCGAGAAAGGACGCGCGACTCAGGGCGACGACGAGCTCCACGTACCGTTGCTCCGCCTCCGGAAGGCCCCCTCTGTGTGCCTCGGCGATGTCCTCCAGCCGCTTTCGCCTGGCCGTCGGCTGTCCCCACGCTCCCGCCACGATCGCGCCCCCGGCCGCGGCCATAGGGTGCCGCTCGAGCTCCTCGTCGGAAAGGAGGTCGAGGTACCGCATCAGGACGTCGACCTTGCCTCCGCGGATGAGGTTGAGATGCTCGGCGCCGAGCAGCGTGGCGAGCTCGTCGTGGCTCACCGCGGCGGCGTGCGCGAGAGCCTCTTCGACGAGGCCGTTCGCGCGGAACCAGTCGGCCGCCCGCCCGTGAAGCTCCCGCACCGTCTCCGGTCGGGTGGTGCCGAGCTCGATGCGGAGGAGCTCGCGGAAGAGATGGTGGTAGCGGTACCAGTCCCCACGACCGTCGAGCGCGACGAGGAACAGGTTCGTCCGCTCGAGGTCCGCAAGACTTCGCCTGGCATTCGTCGTACCGAGAACGGCGTCGCATGCCTCCGCCGAGAACCGGTCGAAGATGGACGTTCTCAGCAGGAAGTCCCGTTCGTCGTCGTCGACGGCCTCGAGCACCTCGGTCGCCAGGTAGTCGGCGACGTGACGATGAGTCGCGGAGAACTGCCGGATGCCGTCCCGCGGCTCATCGATCCCGGCAAGCCACAGCGCGGCCAGGCTGACCCCTGCCGGCCAGCCCTCGGTCCGCTCGACGAGAATCTCGATGTCCTCGGTGGTCACAGGGATGCCGGTCCGCGTCACGAGGAGCTCGTGCGCCTCCTCGGCGGTGAAGGCGGTTTCCTTCGCGCGCAATTCCCCGAGGGCGCCTCGGGCGCGCAGTCGGCTCAGCCGTCTGCCCGGGTCGGAGCGGGTCGTGACGACCATCCTGACCGAGGGCGGAAGCCGCTCGACCGCGTAGGCGAGCGAGCGGAGGCAACGCTCCGTGCTCACGTGGTGGAAGTCGTCGAGAACGATGACGATGCGCCCCTCGTAGCGGGCGAGCCCGTTCAGGAGCTCGTCGATCGCCTCCTCGACATCCGACCTCGGTAGCTTCAGCCTGGCCAGAGCGGGCCGAGCCAAGCCTTGTCGCACACGATCGACGGCATGCGAGACGTAGGTCCAGAGCCGGTACAGGTTGTCGTCACCCGGGTCGAGTGTCAGCCAGGCCGGCGCCAGGTCGGGGCGTGCCGCGAGCCACGACGACGTCAGGACGGTCTTGCCCGAGCCCGCGGGGCCGCTGATCACCGTGAGCTCGTTGCCCTCGAGCCGGTCCAGGGCGGCGAACAATCGGGCGCGTTCGATCACTCCGGCGCGGAGCCGAGGTTGCGCGAGCTTCGCCTCGACAAGAGCCGGTCCCGTCGATTCGATCTCGGCGGCACCCGGTGTGTTCACGATGACATGAGTATCGCGCACCGATCGCGGAATTCACCTGGGTGAAACCCGCGACCTGGCGCTGACTCACGCAGACCCGCGTTCTAGGTTCCTAGCCGCGTGCGTGATCGCACGCACCGATGCCGATCCACGCGCGGCACCATCCGGCGCCGCGAGAACAATCCCAAGATGGGCGGTCGACGCCCGCGAGGCGCTCACATAGCCGTCCGTCGGCCGCCGAGTCCGCCAAGGAGCCAGGAGCGATGAGACACGTGGAAACGACCTTCGGGGCTCCGTCCCCGGGCGCCGCAGCCGGATCGGCCCCGTGCCGGCCATGAGCGGGTTCTTCGAGCGATTTCGCCACGGAGGCTCGGCGGCGCACGACGAGGCGCCTGCCCGGACGGTCGTGGAGATCGATGCGTCGTCGCTCTCTCGGGTGTTCTCGGCACCGATGTGGCTACGAGACCTCGGTCTTCTCTCCTGGTTCCTCGTCGGGCTGGGGCTGCTGCTGGTGGGCCTGGTCTGGCTGCTCGGCCTGACGTCCACCATCGTCGAGCCCGTCCTCGTCGGCGCCATCCTCGCGACCGTCGCGGGTCCGCTCGTCACCAAGATGCAGCGGCGGCGCATCCCGCGAGCCGCGGGTGCGGCGGTCGTCCTACTGGGGCTGCTCGCACTCGGAGTTCTGATCGCGCTGCTCGTCTTCGGAGGCATCGTCGAGCAGTCCTCGGAGATCAAGGCCGCCGCCTCGGAAGCCGCGGACAAGGTGCAGAAATGGGCCGAGGACGCCGGTGCCGGAGGCACGTCCGGCGCCGCGGACGACGTGAAACAGGACACGGCCGCAACGGGCAAGACGCTGGTGCAGGGAGTCGTGGACGGGATCCAGGGCCTGACGTCGCTCGTCTTCTTCTTCACGTTCCTGTGCTTCAGCACGTTCTTCCTCCTGAAGGACGGACCGGCCATCCGGGCCTTCATCGATCGCAGCCTCGGCGTACCGCGGGCAGTGGCGACCACGATCACGGACAACGTCATCCGCTCACTTCGCAAGTACTTCCTCGGGGTGACGATCGTCGCCGCGTTCAACGCGGTCGTCGTCGGGCTCGGCGCCCTGGTCCTCGACGTGCCTCTCGCAGGCACGATCGCAGTGGTCACCTTCGTCACGGCGTACATCCCGTTCATCGGCGCCTTCGTCTCCGGGGCCCTGGCCGTGATCCTCGCGCTCGCCGGGCAAGGCGAGGAAACGGCTCTGATCATGCTCGTGATCGTGATCCTCGCGAACGGCCTGCTCCAGAACATCGTCCAGCCCATCGCATTCGGTGCGACGCTCGAGCTCAACCCCCTCGTGGTCCTCATCGTCACCATCGGCTTCGGGGCGATCTTCGGGATGATCGGCTTGGTTCTCGCGGCACCGCTCACATCGGCTGCGGTCCACATCAGCCGGGAGCTCGCTGCGGCCAAGGCGAAGGAGACGGCCCAGGACCCGGAGCGTGCTCCGCCGGCCGAGCCGAGCCCCGCCAGCCCGATCTAGGAGCCGCCCGACCTCACCGAGCTTCGCGCGGCCGCGGTCGTACGTGGGTGCCGTCGTCGAATCCCAGGTCCGGTCTCCCGCGGGCTGCCGCTTTCACCTGGGTGAAACCGCGCCGCGTCGTTCAACTCCTCGTGGCGACGTGTCATAGATCGTCCGGTGATCGGCCCGCCGGGCCACGAGCCAACGGCTGAATCGAGCCGAGAAGGGAGAACCATGTCAACGCAGGAGTACGACGAGGCCCGTTCGGGTTGGTTGACGTTCGCGGCGGTCCTGATGTTCGCGGTCGGCTTCGTCCGGATCATCTCCGCCATCCGCTACTTCGACGACGGCCAGGAGATCAACGACCTCAGCGCCGGGCTCTTCGGCGACAGCCTGTGGGCCTGGGGGGTCTGGGACCTCTGCGTTTCGGCGCTCGCGCTCTTCGGCGGGTGGTCGCTGCTCAGCGGCGGCGGCTTCGGCCGCGTGGTCGGCTATGTCTGGGGTGTCCTCGTCATCGTCCAGGGCTTCCTGATTCTCGAGCACGCGCCCTGGTACGGCGCCGCGGGGATAACGCTTGCGGTGCTCGTGGTCTACGGCCTCGCGTCGACCTCCGGGTGGCGCGCGGCGGAGGTCCGGCCATGACTCGCAATACATGGATCATCGTGCTCGTCGCGGGGGGTGTCGGCCTGGCCGTCCTGGTCGGGCTCCTCGGCGGCAGGGGTGGCGAATCGCAGGCAGAAGCGCAACAGAGCTTTTGCTCGAGTCTCAGTGGGCTCCAAGGCTCGATCCAGGCACTCGCTGGGCTCAGCCCCACGTCGGCTTCGAAGGACGACTACCAATCCGCGGTCTCGAACGTCGACAGCGCCTGGGATCAGGTCAAGACCGACGCGGGCGACCTGAAGGACGTGAGCATGGGCACGCTCGACAGCGCGTGGGACAGCTTCACGTCCGCCGTCGACGACGTCCCCGACGACGCGTCCGTCAGCGACGCATTGGACGACGTGTCGCAGGCGGCACAATCGCTGCTCTCCACCACGAAGTCGACGATCACAGGCCCCGACTGTTCGTCATCCTGAGGCCGAACCGAAGCTCATGGCGAAACGACGAAGCACCTGGACCCCCGGGCGGGAGCGGACGCCGCAGGCGCAAAGCCGGCGCTCCCGATCCGGGACCAGAGCCTCTGAGGGGAGCACGCGATGACGAGCGCGAACGACCGCGACCTCCAACCGTCCTCGGGCTCAGCGGCGGCCGAGGAGACCGACCCGCATGTCGTGGACGAGCGGACACCGACGCCGGAGACAGCCTCCGGACCGGGTGCGGTGGCGCACTTCACGCCGGCCGAGCGGAGTGCCCGTGGCAGGGCTGCGCGCGCGGAACTGCCGCGCTCGGCCCACGCCGACTGGCAGCCGGGATCGATGCGGCGGGACCCGGTCGAGCTCCTCGAGGAGCAGGCGCAAACGCGGCTGCCGGAACTCGGGCCGATCCGGTACGGGCGCATGCTCGTTTCCCCGTTCACGTTCTTCCGGGGAGGCGCCTACCTGATGGCGGCAGATCTCGCGGACGGACCCCGCACGGGATTGCATGCTCAACTCTGCGGCGACGCTCACCTGTCCAACTTCGGCGTGTTCGCCGCCCCGGATCGAAAGCTCGTCTTCAGCATCAACGATTTCGACGAGACTCTCCCCGGGCCATTCGAGTGGGACGTGAAGCGGCTCGCCGCGAGCTTCGCGGTCGCGGGCCGCGAGAGCGGCTTCGACGAAAAGGCGCGCCACTCGGTCGTGATGGCGGCGGTACGCGAGTACCGCGAGTCCATGGCGCGCTTCGCGGAGATGCGCAACATCGAGGTGTGGTACACCCGCCTCGACGTCGAGGGGATCCTCGATCGCTTCCGCGGTGCGATGTCGCGCAAGCAGATGAAGCGTGTCCACAGCGATGTCGCCAAGGTGCGCACGAAGGACAGCCTGCGCGCGCTCAGGAAGCTCTGCCGCACCGTCGACGGCGAGCTTCGGATCATCGGCGACCCGCCCCTCGTCACTCCGATCGAGGACGTGGTGCCCGGCGCGGAGTGGGACCACCTCGAGGACGTCGCGCGGCGAATGATGCGCACGTACCGGCGTACGCTGCCGCGCGACCGCCGACATCTGCTCGAGAGCTATCGCTACGTCCATGCGGCCCGCAAGGTCGTCGGCGTCGGCAGCGTCGGCGCCCGCGCCTGGATCCTGCTGATGGTCGGCCGCGACGACAACGACCCTCTGTTCCTCCAGTTCAAGGAGGCACAGGCCTCGGTGCTCGAGCCGTTTCTCGGAGCGAGCCGGTTCGCGCAGCACGGACAACGCGTCGTCGAGGGACAGCGGATGATGCAGGCCGCGCCCGACATCCTGCTGGGCTGGGAGAGGGTTGTAGCGATCGACGGGGAGAAAAGGGACTTCTACATCCGGCAGCTCTGGGACGCGAAGGGTTCGGCGGAGGTCGAACTGATGGACGAAACGGCGCTCGCTGCCTACGGCAGGATCTGCGGCTGGACGCTCGCCCGAGCCCATGCGCGCTCGGGTGACCGGATCGCGATTTCCGCGTATCTCGGCAGCAGCTCCTCGTTCGACCGCGCGATGGCGGCGTTCGCCGAGAGCTACGCCGACCAGAACGAGCGCGACTACCGCGCGCTCCAGGAGGCGGCGGCTTCCGGCCGCGTTTCTGCGGAGATCGGCGTTTGACCGGCTCGCAGTTCGGCCGCCAGCAGCCGTGCGAGCGAACGCTCGATCGTCATCCCCGACCGCTCAGCTCGAGGTTGCCCGCTCGTCGGGCAGAAGCTCAGAGATCAGCTTCTGCACACGCCGGTCGAGCTCGTCGCGGATCCGCCGCACCGTTTCCAGATCCTGACCGGCGGGGTCGTCGAGCTCCCAGTCCTCGTACCTCTTGCCCGGGTAGATCGGGCAGGCGTCGCCGCAACCCATCGTGACGACAACGTCCGCCGCGCGCACGACCTCGTCGGTGAGCGGCTTGGGGAACGCTTCGCCCATGTCGACGCCGAGCTCCTCGAGCGCGACGACGGCGTTGGGGTTGATCTCCTCGGCCGGGGCCGAGCCGGCCGAGCGCACCTGAATCCGCCCCTCGGAGCGGAGTTTCAGGAGCCCGGCCGCCATCTGGCTGCGGCCGGCGTTGTGCACGCAGACGAACAGGACTTCCACCGTGTCCTCGTGCATCGCAAGCCTCCTCAGGTGTCGACGGCGGTCGATGTGCTCGAGCCGCGGATGACGCTCGCCTGACCCGAGGCTCTCAGCAGCAGCCGGCCCGCGCGGCGGCGTGAATCACCGGCAGCCCCTTCGCCTCCGGCGCCCGAGTCTTGACGGCCTTGACGATCGCTCCGTGCATGCCGTCGGCGACCCGATGCGTGAATTCGACCGAGAGCTGCTCGAAGCCGGCCGCCTCGAGCCCGGCCTCGTACTCGCCCTTCGAGAGCGCGCCGGCGATGCATCCGACGTACGAGCCGCGCTCAGCCCGCTCCTCCGGCGTGAGCCGGTCCTCGGCGACCACGTCGCTGATCCCGATCCGGCCGCCCGGCTTGAGCACGCGGGCGATCTCGGTCAGAACCGCGGGCTTGTCGACCGACAGGTTGATCACGCAGTTCGAGATCACGACGTCGACCGAGTCCGCCGGGAGCGGGATCTGCTCGATCACGCCCTTGAGGAAGTGCGCGTTGCCGATGCCGGCCTCGCGCGCGTTGCGCTGCGCGAGGGCGAGCATCTCGTCCGTCATGTCCAGCCCGTACGCGGTACCGGTCGGGCCGACCCGCTTCGCCGACAGGATGACGTCGATGCCGCCCCCGGAACCGAGGTCGAGCACCGTGTCTCCCTCGCGCAGCTCGGCGACCGCCGTCGGGTTGCCGCAGCCGAGCGAGGCCAGCGTCGCCGTTTCGGGGAGCTCGCCGCGCTGCTCGGCGTCGTAGAGCGCCTCCCCGAACAGGCTCGCATCGCTTCCCCCGTCCGCGCAGCACGAGCCGCCGCCGCAACCCGCAGTGCCCGTCCCCTCGCTCACCACGCGCGCCGACTCCGCATACCGCCGTCGCACCTGCTCCCGCAGCTCCTCGGCCGTCGTCGCCATCAGCAACACACTCCTTTCAGGTCGGCGACGACCGCGAGCTTCTCCACGGCGTCGCGCCTCAACGAGAAATAGGCCCACTTGCCCCGCTGCTCGCGGTCGAGCAAGCCGGCCTCGACGAGCTTCTTCAGGTGATGCGAGACCGTCGGCTGCGCCAGCCCGAGCGGCTCGTACAACTCGCATGCGCACACGGGCTCGCTGCTCGTCGCGAGCAGGTTCACGATCCGCACCCGCGCCGGATCCCCGAGCGCGCTGAACAACTCGGCCGTCGCGAGCGCCTCCTCGTCATCGAGCGTGGGGGCGGCGAGCGGCGCGCAACAGGCGACCGCTGTCTCGACGGCCGCCATCAGGTCGGCCCCCCGTACCGTAGTGCGCTCACAAACGCCGCCTCACCCATTCTGCGCCACCCTTCGTATTGATGATCCTAAATGTATCGATGAACATCGATCTGTCAAGTAGCAACTCGTCGCGA
>Ga0070672_100002915_pt1 | contig 11007 bp, 10 predicted proteins | sample KBSM13metaG_FD_66151 | JGI IMG/M metagenome (GOLD analysis project Ga0070672, IMG submission 66151) | Miscanthus rhizosphere microbial communities from Kellogg Biological Station, Michigan, USA - KBS M1-3 metaG | ecosystem: Host-associated > Plants > Roots > Rhizosphere > Soil ... | reverse complement strand
CTTCTCCAGGCTGTCACCCGAGTCGGTGTCCTTGCCCAGGAATTCGGGCCAGATGTATTTCTCCGTGCGCGCCTTCAGCGCCTCTGCGTAGGGTGGCGCGGCCCCGCTATTCGCGTCGCCGGTGTACTTGCTGTAGATGTCCTCTTCACTCACCTTGCAGACCGGGCCGCTCCACAGCACCAGGAATTTCACCTCTGCGCTACGTTCCGCGGCCAGCGGCACGATCCATCCCGCCTGACTGATGCCGGCAAGTCCGACGGGTTTTCCCTTCAATGAAGGATGATTCGCCAGGGCCCGCAGCGCGGCCAACGCGTCGTCGGCCAGCAGCGAGATGTTCTTCTCGCTGACGCTCTGGTTGCCCTCGTATTCTCCGCCCGACTTCCCTGCGCCACGCTTGTCGTAGACCAGCGCGGCGATTCCCGCCTGCGCGAACCGCTCGGCCCATTGCAGGTTTCTCTCCTGCTTTCCGGAACCATGAACGAACACCACCGCCGCATGGAGATCACGCGCGGGAAACACAATGGAGCCGGACAGCGTCGCTCCGTGGCTGGCGAACCCGACCTCTTCGGTGCGGAGGTTTTCGCCAACGGCCTGCAGGCTGCAAGCAAGCGAAAGCAGCAATAGGAATGTCTTCTTCATGGGCACCATCGGTTCGTCAGTCTCACGCGCGCCGCCAGAACTCCCGCATCTCGAGATACAGGAAGGAGGCCGACCAGGTGATCAGGATGAAACCAGACAGTGCCTCGGTACCGCAAATGAATCGAATCGGTCCGAGGGGCACCAGGTCGCCGAATCCCAGTGTGGAGAATGTCGTCGCCGATAGATAGACGGCGTCGAGCAGACCATCCTGCGTGTCGCCCGCGATGCTTCCCGCCCCGGGAATATGCAGCAGTCCCCAGATCGCGCAGCCGAACAGCCAGATTTCCGAGACGTGCAGAAGGATGACGCCGTAGACGCCAATCAACACCTTGCGGCGTCGCACGCCGTGGGCGGGCCTGGCGAGACGCACGGATATCCAATGCAGGCCCTCGTAGTGCACCAGCACGACGAGCGCCACGGTCGCCGCCGTGGCGACCAGTACCAGGAGATTCGCGCTCCAGTCCGAATACATCGATGAATGCTAATTGCGCCGCGCTGAGCCCCCATCCGTAGGACTACGCACCCCGAACTTTGCGGTGGCGCCGCCACGCGACCTCGCGCTAGATTCGCGGCAATGCGCACTCTCTGGCGCCAACTCGCGCGCGGCATCGCCGCGCTTTTCGCAGCGACCCTGGCGCTCCCCTCGCGAGCGGCCGACATCGACTCGCCGAACGCCTTCACCTTTTATACAGGCCGGATTTCCGCCGAAGAAACCTGGCACGACGTGCTGATCAAGCCTTTCAGCACGAACTACACCGACTGTTACCTGCTCACGGCCGCGTACTCGCGCGCCTACCAGGAAACGCACGAGGGCGCGCTGCGCACGGAATTCGAGGTCAACGCCACCTGGATGTTCGGCGAGCAGGACTATTGGGCCGTGAATGTGGCCCCGATCATGCTGCGCTGGCAGCGCTTCCCGTGGAGCGACCGCCTGTACTCGTCGGTGGCCTTCGGCCTCGGGCTCTCCTATACATTTGAGTATCCCCGCATCGAACAGGAGCTCGAGGACGAGACGCAGCAATTCATGATTTTCTGGGCGCTGGAAATCTCTGCGGGACCGCGCGATGGGCCGTGGTCCGTCATGCTGCGTCTGCATCACCGCTCGCCGGCCTGGGGCCTCATGGGCATCGCCGACGGCGGCATGAACGCGCCGTCGATCGGCTTCCGCTACGCCTTCTAGGGCAATACCCCCGCCGCCGCCGCGGCGCCCTGCGCCTGAAAACTCAGCGGGCGTCCGCAGGCCAGCGTGTGCTTGAACTCCTCGTCCAGGTCGTGGACCGGCGCATCGGGTTCCACGCCGAGTGACTCGAGCACCTTGGTCCAGAACGAGCGTGCGGCCGCGACGGCGGCGACGTCGAACACTTCCGCGTCGCTCAGTCCCCGCTCGCGAAGCCGCTCGATATCCGCGGCCGTGATGTCCGAAGCACTGCGCGACATCTTGCGTGCAAACATCACGATCGCCACCTCGGCCACGCTCAGCGAGTCGGGAAATTCGCCGCGCGCCAGCTTGAGCACGTCTTTCTCCGACAGGTACTTCGCCAGGGCCTTGCCGTGCGCAATCGAGCACAAGGTGCTGCGCAGTGTGTGAGCGGCCACGAACGTGATGAGCTCGAAGCGCCGGCGGTCCATGTGGCGACGCACGCCGTTCTGCAGGTCGGCCCACAACTTCATCACTTCGGGCCGGTGCGAGAAAACCTTCGCATAGTTGGGCAGGTACCCATAGAACGAGGACTGGCGGTCGTACATGGCGCGTACCTCTTCGTTTGCATCGCGCTCGTCGATGGTGTCGATGAATGACATGGCGGCCTCCCTCACGCGCTCTTGCGTGGCTGCAGCCACTTGGGCAGCAGCGTGTAGGGGTCGATCTCGACGTCTTTTCGGTAGGCAATGCCCTTTTCGTCCATGAGCCGCTTGAGCGAGCCGTCGCGCCAGGCATCGAACAGGTCCGTGCAGCCGCCGATGTGCTTGCCGCCCACGAAAACCTGCGGGATGGTGCGCGCGCCGGTCTCACGCCCCACCGCGGCGCGAATGCGGCCGCCGAAGTCGTCCTGCTGGTAGCGCACCGAGTCGAGGTCGACGCTGTGATAGTCGATGCCGAGACGCTTGAAGAGCTTTCGTGCCGACCAGCAGAACTCGCACCACTCGAGCGCGAACATCACCACGGGCTTGTCCTTGACCATCGTCGCGACGAAGCGCGCCGACTCGGCGTCCACTTCGATGGGGGTGACGTCGGCTTTTACCGGCTGTGGCGCCGCTGCCGGTGCCGGCGCCGGCGCGGGGGCGTCGAAGCGGCACGAGGGCGTGGAGCGCGAGATTGTCAGTTCTTCGTTCGTCATCTCCTCGCTGATGTCCTCGAACAGCGGGGTAGATAGATAGCGCTCGCCGGTGTCGGGCAGCATGCAGACGATGTTCGTGCCCGGCGGTGAGCGCCGCGCCACGGTCAGCGCCGCCGCCAGCGTCGCGCCGCTCGAGGTGCCGACGAAAATCCCTTCCTGGGTTGCCAGCGCGCGCGCGAGCATCAGCGCTTCGCTGCCCGCAACCGGCACGATTTCATCGATCAGGCCACCATCCACAGCCGATTCGGTCAGGTGCGAGACGAAGTCCGGCGCCCAGCCCTGCATCAAGTGCGGACGGAAGCGCGGGTGACTCTCGCTGGCGACGCCGTCCGGCCGGCGTGGCTGGCGGATGCCGCTGCCCAACATGGCGGAATTGTCCGGCTCCGCCGCGATCACCTTGACGCCAGGGCTCACGCGCTTGAGCTCGCGCGACACGCCGAGCAGGGTGCCACCGGTGCCGAATCCCGACACCCAGTAGTGGAGTTGTTCTCCGGCGAAGTCCCGCAGGATTTCCTGCGCCGTGGTGCGTGTATGCACGTCCGCGTTGGCGGGGTTCTCAAACTGCCGGCAGAGGAACCAGCCGTTCTTCTCGGCGAGCTCGACCGCTTTCTTGAGCATGCCGCTGCCCTTCTCGGCCGCCGGCGTGAGCACCACCTTCGCGCCGAGGAAGCGCAGCAGCTTGCGCCGTTCCACGCTGAAGCTCTCGGCCATGGTGACCACGAGTGGATAGCCCTTCTGGGCGCACACCATGGCAAGGCCGATGCCGGTGTTGCCGCTGGTGGCCTCGATCACGGTCTGACCCGGCTTGAGCGCGCCGGATTGCTCGGCGTCTTCGATGATGGCGCGCGCCATTCGGTCCTTCACCGATCCCATGGGATTGAAGGCTTCCACTTTCACGTAGACATTCACGCCCTCGGGCGTGAGGCGATTGAGCTTCACCAGCGGCGTGTTGCCGATGGTCTGCAGAATATTGGCGAATCGGGCCACGGTTTTCTCCTGAGGTGTCGAGCCGACTGCGAAGCATCCTCCCGGGCGAGCGTGGCAACCAGCGTGGGAATGAGCGTGGTTTTTTGCCATGGGCCAGCCTTGGCCCGGCGCATGACGCGGCGCAGCACGACAAATTCCACGAGCCTTCCCACGCTGGATCAAACGGCCGGGGGCCAATGTGCCCGCCCAGCCGGTCGCCGATCGGCCGCAACACACTCATTCAGAAGAGGGACATCGCATGCTTCAGAACGCAACCCAGGTCAAACAGGTCAACAACGGCGTCAACGTGGGCGCCCTGCTCGACGCGCGCCAGGCGCTCACCGCCGCACCCGAGGCCGCCCGCTTCAAGTGGCGCGCCACCACCCAGTGGATCAATGGCACGCACAGCCGCTCCACGGTCAGCGGCTTCTACGGACTCGGCACCGAGCAATCGCGCAAGGTGGAGTTCAAGTTCGACGCGGACCATCCCGAGATCTTCGCCTCCGAAGACCACGGCGCGACGCCGGTGGAATTCGTGCTGGTGGGACTCGCCTCTTGCCTCGCCGCAGGTGTCGCGGCCGTCGCTCAGCATCGCAAGATCCAGCTGCGCAAGGTGAGCGCCACCGTCGAAGCCGGGATGAACGTCCAGGGCATCCTCGGCATCGACGCCGACGTGCGCAATGGCTTCGATGGCATCAAGGTCATTTTCGACATCGATGCCGATGCCACCAAGGAAGAGATTGCCGCGCTCGTGGCGCAATCGCAGAAGCGCTCGGCGGTGTTCGACATCGTCACCAATCCGACCGACGTCGCGGTCGAGGTGCGCTGATGACCCCCGCGCGCCGCGCGGCGCGCAACGGTGCCGTTGACGTGGTCGTCATCGGCGCCGGACATTCCGGGCTGGCGATGAGCGCCTTCCTCTCGCAGCACGGCGTGGATCACGTCGTGCTCGAGAGGGGCCAGGTGGCGAACTCCTGGCGTCGCGAGCGCTGGGATTCCCTGCGATTGCTCACGCCAAACTGGCTGAGCCGCCTGCCCGGCCATCGCTACGACGGCGACGATCCCCACGGATTCATGTCGCTGCCGGAAGTGATTGCTTTCATCGACGACTACGCACGCGTCATCGCGGCGCCGGTACACACCGGCGTCACGGTGCTGTCGGTCACCGATGAGAAAGACGGCTATCGCGTGTGCACCGACAGCCGTGACTGGCGCTGCCGCTGCGTGGTGCTCGCCAACGGCGCCTTCGGCCTTGCAAACATACCTGGCACCGCGGCGGCACTGCCGTCGTCGGTGCGCAGCCTTTCGCCGGCGGAATACCGCCGGCCACAGGATCTCGAGGAGGGCGGCGTGCTGGTGGTCGGCGCCTCGGCCACCGGTGTGCAGCTCGCCGACGAGATCCAGCGCTCGGGCCGGCAGGTCACGCTCGCGGTGGGCGAGCACATCCGGCTGCCGCGCAACTATCGCGGACGCGACATCCAGGGCTGGCTCGAATCGCTCGGCGTCCTCGATCAGCGCATCGATGAGGTCGACGATGTGGTGCGCGTGCGGCGCGTGCCGTCTCCACAGCTCGTGGGATCCCCCGAACACGCCACGCTCGACCTGAACGCGCTCACTGAGCGCGGGGTCGAAATCGTGGGCCGCCTCGCGGCGGTGCGCGACGGGCGTGCGCTGTTTTCCGGATCGCTGCGCAGCCACTGCGCCATGGCCGACCTCAAGCAGCAGCGCCTACTGGCCAGCATCGACCGCTGGATCGAAGACCACCCATACCGCGTCGACCTGCGGGATGCTGCGACCGTCATGCCGACGTGGGTGCCGGACCAGCCGCGCCTCGCGCTCGACTTCGGGCGGGAACGCGTGCGCACCGTGCTCTGGGCCACCGGATTCCGGCCGGACTACTCCTGGCTGCATCTGCCGGTGCTGGATGCCAAGGGACAGCTGCAACACGAGGGCGGCATCGTCAGCGCGCCCGGGGTCTATGCGCTGGGACTCAACTTCATGCGCCGGCGCAAGTCCAGCTTCATGCACGGCGCGGAGGACGACGTCCGCGAACTCGGCTATGAACTGCTGGCGCACCTCGACGCGCTCCACCAGTGTGAAGACCCACCACAGACCCAGGCCGTGGGAGCGGCGATGTAAGGCAGTCGCCCCGCGGCGACAGTCGGGAACCAATTGTCCCCCTCGTTCGTGTTTCTCCTGACAACAACTGACAGTCAGGAACCCCATGAAAATCAAGTTTCCCTCCGCCGCCGTGGTCTCGGTCCTGGGCGCAGTGGTGTGCATTGCAGTGCTCGCACTACTCGCCGCCTGCGGCGGCGGAGGACCTTCTTCCCCGGAAGCTTCCCAGTTCGGTCGCCTGACGCTGCGGGTCACGGATTCGCCGGTGACCTCCGCCAAACGGGTGGTCGTGCAATTCACCGGGGTCGAAGTCAAGGCGGTCAACGGCGACACAGAAGTGTTCGACTTTGCGCCCCGGCAGATCGATCTGCTGGCCCTGGATGGTGGCGGCAGTGAAATCCTGCTATCCGACGAAACGCTGCCCGCGGGGGACTACCAGTCGATCCGGCTCAAGGTGAATGCCGGCCGCGATGGCTCGGACTCGTTCATCGAGCTCGACGACGGCGCGATCCATCCGCTGTTCATTCCCAGCGGCAATCAGACCGGCCTCAAGCTCATTCGTGGCTTCACGATCGGCGCCGGCAACACGCACAACTTCACGATCGATTTCAACCTGCGCAGGTCGGTGATCCATCCGCCCGGCCTCGGCGAGCCGTACCTGCTGAAGCCGGTGCTGCGCATGGTCGACAACCTGGAAGTCGGCACTCTTGACGGCACGGTGGAGGCGGGGCTCATCGTCGAGGGTTGCAAGCCCGCGGTCTATCTATTTACGGGCGCCGACGTCGTCCCGGATGACGTAGGCAGCGCAACGCCACCGCTGGCCAGCACCGCGGTGAATCTCGACGAAACGACGGGAGCGTTCAAATTCCGGATTGCCTTCGTGCCGACCGGGTCCTACACGCTGGCGTTCACCTGCGACGCCGACGATGACGATGCCGAGATCGACGATGCCATCACCTTTGCGGCGCCTGTCAACGCGACAGTTACTGCCGGGCAGACCACCACGGTGGAATTTGTGGTTGAGACGCCGTGAGTTAAGGTTCCCCTGATGGATGTAGCGGCGGCGGCCGAATTTGACTCATTGATGCGCAGGCACGTGTCCGCGCTCTATCGATACGCCTTTCGCTGGACGGGCGACGTGCACCAGGCGGAAGACCTGGTGCAGGAGACGCTGACTCACCTGTTTCCGGAGTTGCCGCAACTTCGGCAGATCGAAAAGTTGCGACCCTGGGCGGCCCGGGTGATGTACCGGATCTTCATCGATAACCTGCGTCGTGCCCGCCGATCGCCGGTGTCCTTCGTGGGTCGCAGCGGAACAACCGGCTCGTTCGTCGATGACGAAGACGAAGATGGCGAGGCCCCGGACCAGACCTGGGATCCGCTCGCGCTCACCGAACAAGCGCTGGACCGTGAAAAGATCGTGGCTGCATGGCCACGACTGCAGGAACAGCACCGCGTCGTGCTGTCGCTGCACGAAATCGAGGGGTACAGTCTCGAAGAAGTCGCAGCGATCGTTAATGTCCCGGTGGGGACGGCCAAATCGCGGATCAGCCGCGCGCGTCGGCGTCTGCGCGCACTGTTAACTGAGGGAACGAATTCCGTCAGTGGGACGTGTAAGACTTCAGTGACACCAGAGAGTAGCCACCGTGATTGAAGATCTCGAGAAGTTGCGCGAAGGCTTGCGGGCGATGCCGGTGCCGGAACCGCGCCCCGGCTTCGTCGATCGCGTGCTCGCGATCTCGACCGCAGGCCAGCCCAAGCGCGAGACGCACGGCATTCGCGGCGCGCTGTCTCGTCCGCTCACCTGGTGGGCGGCGTGCATCGGCGCGGTTGCCGCCTCGGCGGCCTGGATCCTCGTCATGTCGCTGTTCGGACATGCGCCGCAGGAAGCACGTGTGATGCTGGCGCTCAATGAGAGTCGCGAGATCTCGCTGGTCATCGATTCGGAGCGCGCACTCGAAGGGGCCACCATCCGGCTGCACGTCACCGGTGGCGTCGCGCTGGCCGGTTACGAGGGCCAGCAGGAAATCCAGTGGCTGACTTCGCTGAACCAGGGCGCGAATCTCCTGTCGCTGCCGGTGATCGCGCGCACGCCGGGCGATGGCAGCGTCGTGGCGGAAATCGAGCACCAGGGTCGGACGCGGCGCGTGAGTGTCGTCATGCACGTTTCGGCACTCCCCTCGACACCCATGGCGCCGGTGCGCGGATGAACACGGGATGGCAATGCATGAGTAGTGTTGGCATCATGCTCAGCTTGGCGCTCATGGCTTCGGCGGTGTCGGCGCAAACACCGCCCACGCAACCTCGCGACGATCTCGACGTCACGATGCGTGTCATCGTGGATCCGAATGCGAAGGTACCCGACGAAATCGTGCATCGAATTTCCCTGCCGAAACCGGCCCAGCCGGCCAGCGGCACCGCGCCCCAGTCGGATAACCCGGATAAGTCGGACAAGTCGGATAGGTCGGATAAGTCAGGCAAACCCGCCGAGCCTGGTGCAAAGGGCAAGGACCACGCTCCGGATGCTCAGCAGCAGGGCCGCGAGTTTGGTCAGCAGACTGCGGAAGAGGCGCGGCAACACGCCGAAGACGCCCGCAAGAACAAAGAAAACAAGCCCAACCCGCGAGGCCCACCCAACCCACCGCCGGGCAATCCGCCCATGGGTCCACCGCCCAAGCCGGGCGATTGAAGCGCCGCGTTACGCGGCAATCGTATTTTTCATCGGTCTCACGATTTGCGCCGGCACGCCCGCGCAGGCCACAAGCCCGGATGCGCAGGCGCGATTCGATGAAGCCCGCGTCGCCTTCGAGGCGCAGGATTTTTCCACCGCGCTGACTTTGTACGAGCAGGCGCTGGCGCTGGGACTGGATGGGCCGGCGGTTCACTACAATATTGGTGTCGCGGCGTATCGCAGCGGCGCTCTCGATCGTGCCGAGCGCGCGTTCCTCGAGGTGGCGCGCACCCCGGCGATGGCCACACTCGCCCACTACAACCTCGGACTGGTCGAATTGAAGCGCGGCAAGCCGGAAGCGGCCCGCGGCTACTTCGAGCGCGCGGCGCACGACGGCGGCGACGAGCGCATTGCCGGCCTCGCTGCGCAGCGTCTCGACGAACTACCGCCCGCTCCCCCGCCGATCGCGTGGTCGCTGTATGCGCGCGCCGGCGCCGGTTTCGACGACAACGTCGCGCTGCGCTCGAGCTCGCTCGACAGCTCAGGCAGCGGCGAGGACGACGCCTTCGGCGAACTACTGCTGTCGGCGAGCAGTTCTTTCGCCCGCGACTGGCGTGTCGATGCCGCCGCCGCGCTGTTGAACTACGGCGACCTGGACGAGTTCGACCAGGGTGCCTTCTCTCTCGGCGGAGCGCGCGGCTTCGCGCCGGGCGGCTGGTATCTCGAGCCGGGACTCTATGCGAACTACCTGACGCTCGGCGGCGATGTCTACGAGCAATCCGCCACGGCCAGTGCGCGGGCGACGCGCACGTTCTCGGGAGCCGGCACGCTGCGGGCACAGTTCGCCGCCACCGCGGTGGATGGTGAGGGTGACTTTTCCGGCCTTTCCGGCTCGCGCACCGATCTTGGACTGAGCTACGAGTGGACCTGGCAGGCCTGGAGCTTCGTCGCGCAGGCGCGTGCTGAAAACAACGACAGCGATGACGCGGTGTTTGCAACTCGCTGGACCGAACTCGGCGCTTCTACGCAGTGGGCTCTGTCGCCGCGCTGGAGCTTAACGGCGGCCGCGACGCAGCGGCGCACCCACCACCCGACGCAGGCTGACATTGAAGAAGCATGGGAGGATCGACGTGGTACCTACCGCGTCGGCGCCATCGGCAAATTCTGGAAGCGCGGACAGGTCCTGATGCGCTACGAACACGAGCACAATGCGTCGCCGATCGACGCGTATCAATACGATCGCAACTGGGTCGCCGCCTCGATCGAGTTCTGGTACTGAATCCCATTGCGGGAACCAGTCTTTGCGTTCAACCTCGACCCGCAATGGAGAGGCGAGCTGTTGACCGTGGCGTAAACACGTCGACGTATTCCGTCGGTGATTACGACTACTGGGTCGCCACGCGGCAGGACGAGCCGATGGTGCGCGACATCCTGGGGCGCATTGCCACGGCCGGGCGAATGCGGCTTTCGTTCCGGCGCGAACCCGACGCCCTGCAGTCGTATTCGAGCCTGGCTCAGGGCTACATCCTGGCGCGTAATCGCCGCAGTGGCGAATACGTCGGCATCTGCGAACGCGTGGTGCGCGAGGCCTTCGTCAACGGTGAAATCCGCGCGCTGCCCTACCTGGCGGGCCTGCGCGTGGTTCGAGGTTTTCGTCACCGCCTGCTGGTGCTGCGCGGCGGCTTCGAGGCGGTGCGGCGACTGCTCGCCGAGCCAGAGGATCTGCCCTGGGCGCTCACTTCCATCATGAGCGACAACCCGATAGCGAGGCGCGCGCTGGGCGCCGATCTCAAGGGCATGCCGCACTACGAGCCCGTGGGCGAATTTTCGACTTTTGCGCTGCTGCCTGGCGGCAAGGTGGAATGCGAACGCGCGCGCGATACCGACCTCGCGGAAATCTCGTCATTGCTGATGCGACACGGCGCCACCCGGCAGTTCGCAGCCTGCTGGCGCGCCGACACGCTCGAGACCTTCGCGCGCAACCGCTGGATCACACCGCAGGATTACTTCGTGGTGCGCGACGCGGGTGGCCGCATTCGCGCCTGTGCCGCGGTCTGGGATCAATCGGCGCAGCGTCAGTTGGTCATCGCGGGGTATTCACCCTGGCTGCGACGGCTGCGCCCGGTGATCAATCTCGGCGCGCGTGTGGTCCGCAAGCCGCGATTGCCGCGGCCGGGTGAGCGCCTGCGCGCCGCGTGGCTGTCGCATGTTGCGATGGACGAGGATGCGGGTGAGGACCTGCAGTTGCTGCTCGGCGCGGCGCGCGCAGAAGCGAAG
>Ga0070672_100002914_pt1 | contig 11008 bp, 8 predicted proteins | sample KBSM13metaG_FD_66151 | JGI IMG/M metagenome (GOLD analysis project Ga0070672, IMG submission 66151) | Miscanthus rhizosphere microbial communities from Kellogg Biological Station, Michigan, USA - KBS M1-3 metaG | ecosystem: Host-associated > Plants > Roots > Rhizosphere > Soil ... | reverse complement strand
CAGACGACCCGGTGTTCACCAGCATCACCAACGACCTCCCGATCCAGAGCGGCGATCGTCTCAGCCACACTAACTACGAGACGCTCAAGGGCGGGTTGCTGCGCGCCGCGGCCACCTACGGTTATCTCGACGCGCGCATGCTGCGCAACGAGATGCGCGTCGATCCGCAGGCCTACACCGCGAACGTCGCCATCGTATTCGAGACCGGCGAGCGCTACCGGTTCGGCAAGACGACCATCCGGCAGGACGCCGTCCAAGAGCCACTGGCGCGCCGCTACCTGCGCTACCAGGAGAACGATCCCTTCAATGCCAACGAGTTGCTGCGGACCCAGTTCGCGCTGGACGACAGCCTGTACTTCTCGACGGTGGAAGTGCTGCCCGCGGACCGCGATCGCGAGAACCACATCGTGCCGGTCGTCATCGTCGCCGAGCCGAATCGCAAGCACCGCGTGCAGTACGGCGTGGGCTATGGGACGGACACGCAGGTGCGCGGCACGATAGCCTGGGAAAACCGGCGCGTGAATACCCGCGGTCACCGCTTCCGCACGGAAATCAAGGGCGCCGCGACCGCGCAGTCGCTGGATGCGCGCTATATCGTGCCCATCGGCGATCCGGCCACCGAGAAGTTCACCCTGCAGCTCACCGGCGAACACGAGCGCCGCGCCGACGTCGATGACCACACCATCGACTTCATGCCGAACATCACCCACGTGCGCGGCTCCTGGTTCGGCGACCATCACTGGCAGCGGGTGATGTACGTGGAAGTGCTCGATACGCGCTCCGAGTTCATCGAGTCGGGCCGCATCGACGAGCAGACCCTGCTCATTCCCGGCATCAGCTTCGCGCTGGTGCCGCGCAACTATCTGGGCGAGGCGCTGTTCACGCGCACCCTGTACGCCGAGCTGCGCGGCTCGCACAACGCGCTGGGATCGGACGCGGACTTCATCCAGGTGCGCGCCCAGGCAGAGCGCGTGTTCGACTTCACGTTTGCGCCCAAGTGGCACGTCTACATGCGCGCCGAGATCGGCGCGACCGCGGTTTCCCGGGCCAGCCAGCTGGCGCCTTCGCAGCGTTTCTTCGCCGGCGGCGATCGCAGCGTGCGCGGCTTCGGGCTCGACGATCTCTCCCCGGTGGAGCAGGTGATCGATGAGAACGGCAATCCCGTCTACAACGACGATGGCACGCCCAAGCTCGAAAAGACCGGCGGCAAACACCTGTTCGCCGGATCCGTGGAGTTGATCCGTGACCTGCCGAAGAACCTGGCGGTGGCCGTGTTCTTCGACGCCGGCAATGCCTTCGATGTCTGGGGCGATCCGCTCATGCACTCGGTCGGCGTCGGCATGCGCTTCCGGCTGCCCGTCGTGTCGGTGGGTATCGACGTGGCGCAGGCCCTCACCATTCCCGCGGGCAGCACCGAGCGCCCGGGTCCACGCCTGCACCTCAATTTCTCGCCCAAGTTGTGATGAAGCGCCGGCTCAAGATTGCGGCCCTGTCGTTCGGGTTGTTTGTCCTGCTGGTGCTGTCGTTCCTGGGCTGGATCATCTACACCGAGGCCGGGCTGCAATTCGCAGTCTCGCGCCTGCCCGAGAAGCTGGGCCGCGTGACGCTGCGGATCGAGGATGTGCGCGGCACGATCGCGGGCGGTTTCCGCGCGGTGCGCGTCGATGTGAACCACGAGCGCAGCCACGTGTACATCGAGAACGCCTCGGCACGCGTCAACTTCTGGCCGCTGCTGGTGGGCCGCATCTCGGTCCGCCGGGCGGACGCCGATCTCGTGCTGGTGGAGGTCAAGCGCCGGCTTCATCCACCGCCCGACACGACGCCCAGGTTCCTGCCGCGGCTGCTCAGCATCAGCGCCGAGCGCGCCACCGCGAAGAGCCTGGTCATCGTCGCACCCAATGGCAAACGCGTGGAATTCAGCGCCGTGAACGGCGCCGGCATCGTCGGCCACAAGACCATTCGGATCTTCGAAGGCGATGTCGTCTATGGCGTGCTGCATACGCGCGCCACCGGCGTGCTGCGCGCCGCCATTTCCACGAAGCTCAGCGGTGAATCCACCACGCGCATGATCATCGAGGGGCAGCCCGAGTGGCTGGCCGACGCGAGCTTCGACGGCGACCTCAACCGGCTTCCGGTGACCGGCACGCTGCTGACACCGTTCCGCGCGGACTTCCACGGCGACCTGCTCGACCTGTCCACCAATTTCCATTGGCAGGGCAAGGCCGACGTGCACAACTTCGACCTGCGCGCCTTCGGCGCCGGCGGCGCACTCGGCATCGTCTCGGGCACGCTGGACATGGGCGGCGAGATGAACGCGTTTCATGCGCACGGTCCGTTGCTGGTTCCCGGCCTGGGCGCGGGCCTCTTTGACGTGGGCTTCGAAGGCAGCTATGCCGATGCCAGGGTCAACGCCACGCACTACGGAATAGATCACCGCGCCACCGGCAGCCACGTGGACGGCGCGGGGACCATCGAAGTCGTCGAAAACGGTCCTAAACTGGCGCTCGCGGGACAGTGGAGCGAGGTGCGCTGGCCGCTGGCACAACGCTTCACTGCGGAGAATCCCCAGATCTTTTCGACGCCCTCCGGCAGCTACACGCTCGAGGGCGTCTGGCCCTATGCGCTCACCGCGCGCGGCGGGCTGTACGTGCCGCAACTCGAACCCATGACGTTCGCGATGCACGGCGCGCTTCACAAGGATCACCTCGCGATCGACGAGCTCGATCTCAGCGCCTTCGACGGGCGCGCGCTGCTCGCGGGTAATGCGCGCTGGACCCCGGACGAAAGCTGGGAGCTGGAAGGCGACATGCATGACTTCAATCCCGCCGAGCTGCGCCCCGGCTTCAGCGGCGCACTCAACTTCCACCTCAAGGCAAGCGGTGCACCATTTGGCGGGGACAATCTCGACTTCGCCTTCAGAAATCTGTCCGGCAGGATGCGTGGCAATTCGGCGGGCGGCAGCGGCCGCGTCATCAAGCACGGTGAAGACTGGACTTTCGAGGCGTTGCGGCTGCGTGCCGGCACCACCCGGCTGTCCATTGACGGCCATCTCGGCCCGACGCGCGCGCTCGACCTGGATTTCTCCCTGGATGCCGACAATCTCGGACTGCTGGCCGAAGGCGCGCGCGGCACCCTGCATGCCGACGGTACGGTGGCGGGATCTTCGGGGGCGCCGGTCATCCGGCTGAACGCGCAGGGCTCGGGCATCAAACACGAAGGTGTGTTGCTCGACAGGCTCGACGCGAACATCGATATCGACTGGCGCGGCCAGCGCGCCTCGCACGCGGACGTCACCATCTCGGGGTTGACGGTCGATGATCGCGTGCTCACGCGATTCAACGCGGTGCTCGATGGCACGACCAGCGAGCACGCTTTCAGGCTCAATGCACTCGCCGGGCGCACCAGTCTGCACCTCTCGGGCAAGGGATCGTTCGTCAACCAGGTCTGGAACGCGAACATCGCGGACCTTTTCATCGACGACACGGCCAGCATCAACCTGCAGCTCGACGCGCCGGTGCGTCTTACGGCCAGTGCGAAGACTTTATCGCTCGGCTCGTTGTGCCTGCACGGCAAGATCGCGCGATTGTGCGGTCAAGGCGCGTGGAACGACGGCCAGTGGAATGTGCACGCAGACGCGCAAAACCTGCCGATCAGCACCCTCACCGCGGGCCTCACGCCGAGCGTGGAATACCAGGGAACCGTCAATGCGTCTGCGAACGCCAGCGGCAGCCGCGGCACGCCGTGGGTGGGCGAAGCCCGCGCCGATCTCGTCGACGCCGCGATCCGACACCGCCTCGCCAGCGGGCGCACGGACGTCATCAGCTTCGGTTCGGGCTCGGTGGCGCTGCGCGCGCAGCCCGAACAGGTGAGTGCGGATCTGCGACTCGATGCGGCGGCTCGCGGCGTCATCGCGGGACGACTGCGCGCCGATCGCACTTCGCAGGATCTCTCCCAATGGCCGCTGCGCGGGCAACTGCAGATGGCCACCGGCGAACTCGGCTTCATCACGCTGTACGCACCCGAGATCGATCGGGCCAGCGGACACTTCGACGCGAACCTGAGCTTCGAAGGCACGCTCGGGCAACCCGTGGCGAGCGGAGTGATCAAGCTCTCCGGTGCCGAACTCGATTTCTACCAGCTGAACCTGGCGCTGCGCGCGCTGGAGATGGAGGCGCGCATCGTCTCGAACAATCTCGAGTTCAACTCCACCGCCAATGCCGGCAACGGCAAACTCGAGAGTTCCGGGAAAATCGAGTGGCGCGAGGGGCTGCCGTACGGAGACCTGAGGCTCGCCGGCGAGAACCTGCGCCTGGTCGACGTGCCCGAGGCGCGCATTGATGCCTCGCCCGATCTCGACTTCCGTATCTCCGCCCGCGACATCTTCGTCAAGGGCGAGGTCAAACTACCGCTGGCGCGAATCAAGCCCGCCGACCTGACCAATGCCGTGCTGCCGTCGGCTGACGAGGTACTGGTCGGGCCCACGGAGCAGGTCGAGAAGGATCCGTATCGTGTCACCAGCGAAATCACGCTGACCCTGGGTGACAAGGTCACCATCGAGACCTATGGATTGTCGGGACACGTGGAAGGCAGTATCACCGAGCGCACGCTGCCCGATGAACCAACCCGCGCGACGGGTGAGCTGCAGGTGCGCGACGGCCAATACACGGCGCTGGCGCGCAAGCTCGACATCGAGCGCGGGCGCCTGATCTTCAGCGGTGGCCTGCTGGTCGACCCGGCGGTCGATATCCGCGCCGTCAAGGAATTCCCTGACGTGAAAGCCGGCGTCAACGTGCGCGGTACGCTGCGCGAACCACGCCTCTCGTTCTTCTCGGAACCGTCGATACCGCAATCGCAGATCGTCTCGCTGCTGCTCGCGGGCGGCTCGCTGCAATCGGCCCAGAACCCGGGCAACCAGGGCACACCGCAGGCCAAGCAGGAAGTGGCTGGCCAGGCAGCGGCGCTGCTGGTATCCCAGTTTGGCGGCAAGATCGGTCTGCCCGATATCAGCGTGGAATCGGACTTCGACCGGGCGACTGACCAGCAGGGCACTTCGCTGGTGCTTGGCAAGTACCTCTCGCCGCGGCTGTACGTGAGCTGGGGCGTGTCGCTCACCGAGTCCATCAACACCTTCAAGATGCGCTACACCATCAATGACCGCTGGACGGTCAAGACCGAGGCTGGCAAGGAAGGCAGCGCCGACCTGGTGTATACCATCGAGAAATGAACACGCTCGAGATGTTCGGCAACGATGCCGGCGCCCCGCTGCCGCTCGGACCGGGAATCTTTCTGTTGCGCGGCTTTGCCGATTCTTCCCGCCTCATGCCACTGATCGAGCGCGTGGCGCACGCAGCCCCGTTCCGGCACCTCGTCACTCCCGGCGGGCAGACCATGTCGGTCGCCATGACGAACTGCGGTCCGTTGGGCTGGGTCAGCGATCGCAGCGGTTATCGATACGACGGACGTGATCCGCTCAGTGGCAGGAACTGGCCTCCCCTGCCCGGGGAGTTCCTCGACCTGGCGCTCGACGCCGCGACGCGCGCCGGCTTTCCGCGCTTCGTTCCGGATGCCTGCCTGGTGAATCGCTATTCGGCGGGCAGCCGCCTGACCGCGCACCGCGATGCCGACGAACAGGACTACGCGCAGCCGATCGTGTCAGTGTCACTCGGCCTGCCGGCGAGTTTCGCGTTCTACGGGCTCAAGCGCGGCGGCAGGGGCAGCAGCGTGGCGCTCACGGATGGAGACGTGCTGGTGTGGGGCGGGCCGTCACGGCTGGTGTACCACGCGGTGCGGCCCATCAAGCCCGGGCACCACCCGGTCACCGGCGAGTTTCGCTACAACCTGACCTTTCGCCACGCCCGCTGACCGGTAGTTAGTTCCGTGCGTGCAGCATGCGGAACAGCGGATCACCCTTGAAGCCGTAGTTTTCGCGCGCAAAGGCGAACTCCCACAGCAGTGGCGACGAGTACAGCACCGTTCCCTTGCCGGTGACCGGATCGAGCGACAACACCACGCTGGCGGTGCAGCCCGTGTGCAATCCATTGCCGTGCGCCGGACACCAGCGCCAGATGCCGAACTTGCGATCGGCGACGTCGGTCGAGTCGCCTTCCATGGTTTCGATGACCACCTTGCCGCGGCGCGTGAAGCCCTCGGGCCGGCCGTACTTGTCGATCAGCTTCTCGAGCAGGCGATCGTAGGTGGTCTCGTGCTCGTCGGACAGCTTGCGCAGCTGCTCGCGGCTCTCACTCTGGAACACGAACTTCATGCCGCAGAACTTGTTGATCGAATCGAAGTTGGGCGGCAGCTCGGTCTTCCTGGTCTGCCCCCAGTTGGCACAGAACTGGTAGACCACGGGATGCAGCACGACGCCCGTGGTTTCGTCGCCGAAACGGAAGCCCTGGCCATCGATCGAGTATTCCGACAGCACGTACGTGCCGCCGCCCTCGAAAGTCTTGCGATAACGCAGCAGGGTGGCCTGGAAGTCGCATCCCTCCGGCGCTCCTGACATCGTCGGCCCCGGCGCCGAAATCGGCACGCAGGTCACGTCGGTCTGTTTTTCTTTGGGCTGCATCCACGCCGCGCCCACGCCGATGGGCTCGGCCGGCAGCCGCTCGAAGCTGGTGCGCAGTTCGCCCCACTTGTGCCCGCCGAAACCTTCCGGCGGCACGTATTTCACATGCTTGTCGGCGGCCTCGGCAGGCCGGGCCGTGACGGAAGCCGCCAGCAGCAGCGCCGCGAGAATTCCAGTCGCAAGACCATCCATTTTCATGCGCGCATCCTACTCAACCGGCGGGGCGGGAAACCATCCGTGTTCACGAGAATCAGACGCCGCCCGCAATTTTTTCCGACATCCCGCCATCATCATTTGAACATCACTTCGGAACCACGGTCTCGAGCAGCGGCGACGCGAATTGCGCGCCCGGCGAGATCACCGGTTCATCGAGCGGCACGTGCGTGCCATATCGCTCGCGCATCTTTGCCTTGACCGCGGCATCGCTGAGATCGAACTCGCGCAGCTCCTGGAGTTCCCCTAACTTCACGCCCAGGGCCTGGTCGTACATTTTCCAGACCAGCTCCGAGCAGTAGATGCGGGTGTTCGACCATTCGAAGTACAGATCGTAGGGCTTGCCTTCGAAAGACTTCGCCACATTGCGCAGTCGCGCCACCTGCGCGGGCGTCGGCGCCTGCTTCAGGCGCCTGACGACATAGCGCGCGCCGTCGCCGCGCGCAATCCAGGTGGCCAGCGGTGTGTAACGCACCGTAGCGATGGCTTCGAACACGTAGGGCTTGCCATCGCGAATGAAGACGATCCCCACGTGGCTGTAGGGGGAATGTGTGGCTCGCTGGATCGCGGCGCTCTGCGATGACCGCGAGGTGTGAAACACGACGTCACCGTCGCGCCAGCCACCGGCATTGGCGACCCCGCCAGCGATGCAACAGGCCGCGGCGAACAGCAGCCGGAGTGTCATTCGAGCTGCTTGACCGCGAGACGCGCGCCGCGCCGCTCCACGAAATCCGGCAGCGCATCCAGCAAATCGAACACCGCGGCATCCGAGTCCGGATGAATGCTGACTTCGATGTCCGTCGTGCCGTCGCCACATTGCTTGCGATACTCCGCCGTGTCCTTGTAATCGAGGTGCCCGGTCAACTTGCGAAACAGCCGGAAGATGGATCGCGGCGTCGCGTCCATCGGGGCTGCGATGATCACTGACATGACCGAGCCGCCCGACTCTCTGACTCCATGCACGTCGATGACGGTCAGATTCGGAATCGGATGTGTGTCGTCGATCTCCCGGGAATCGACCAGGGTGAAGTGGCCCGCGTTCCGCATCATGAGCTGCTGCGAGATCGGATACTGCGCGGTGCGATAGCCGTGATTGACCATGACCGCGAGGTTCCAGACTCCGAGCGGCGTGGTGTCGGTACTCGCAAACAGGCAGTCCCGCTCCGGAACCGCGGCCAGGATCTCCCGTGAATCGCGGAAGCGATGGTTCTTCCACACTTCCTCATCGAGCAGCAACGAGGCTTCGAAGGCGCCTTCGGCATCGAGCAGCCACGCGCCATTGACCGGTGAGAACTCGCGCCTCGGCGTGCGCGAACGCAGGTTACGCAACGCCAGCGCGCGGATGTTTTGCGGGTTCAGGCCCACCGCGACGAAGTCGCCGCGCGGCCGATACGAAAATCCTTCGCGATGCTCGGCGTATACCACCACGAGTTCTTCGTTGTAGTCATCGACCCAGAAGGCCACGTCGGAACCGGGGGCCGGCGGCTCGGTGTCGCGCGCGTATTGATCGTCCAGCCAGCTGCGCGCCTTGATCATCGGCACGACATTGCTGGTCTCGAGCGGCAGATCCTGCCGCTGCTGGAGCAGCAGGGACTTGAAGCGTTCGAAAATGGCGTCCCGCTGCGAGGGATCCCGTTCGAACTCCTCGTATGCGCGGTGCAGCGAAAGCACCGCCCGATCGTCATTTCCCATCCCTGAGACGATGATCTCCAGCTCATCGCCTTCCGACAGCGTGCATTCGAGCCGCGGCGCTTCGTCCCGCAACGTCTCGACGAATTGCCTGCAAAACTCGCTCTTCGAGACTCGCCCACGCCACTTGAAGATGCCCATCTTTGGATCTGTCTCCTCTAAAATGCGCAGCCTTGCCGATTCAGGGTGAGCCTGCCATGCATTTCCTGCTCTTCTATACCTATGTACCGGATGTGCTCGAGCGCCGCGCCCAGTTTCGCGGCGCCCACCTCAAGCATGCCTGGGCAGCCAAGGAACGCGGCGAGCTGGTGCTGGCCGGCGCACTGACCGACCCGGTGGATGGCGGCGTGTTGTGGTTTTCGGCTCCGAAAAAGGAAGTGTTGGAGCGATTTGCGAGCGACGACCCCTACGTGAAGGGTGGCCTGGTCACGAAATGGCAGGTCCGGGCCTGGACCACCGTGGTTGGGGACGCGGCCATCAACCCGATCCGTCCGGACGCCTGACCCGGCTTCCCGCCCCGGCACGCGCCTGCCACCGACATCACGCGTCGCCAAAAAGGCCATTGACGGCTTCTGCATTTTTATGCACGATTCGCAAACTTTATTCACCGTGGATCCTGTCCATGCTGACCGACCATCACCGCGAGGCGCGTCGTACCGCCATCGTTCGCCTGTTGCGGCACGCCCCGGTGCGCCGCCAGCAGGAGCTCGTGCGCCTGCTCAAGCGTGAGGGCCATGCGGTCACGCAGTCGTCGGTGAGCCGCGACCTGCGCGAACTGGGCGTGCTCAAGGCCAGCGAGGGGTACGTGCTGCCTGACAGCGCGGAAATATCCGCAAGAACGCAGGATAATTTCGTGACCGTGGCGCAGTTCGTGCGCGAGGTTCGCACCGCTGGAACGTCGATCACCGTGGTCAAGACCACCATCGGTTCGGCGGGCAGCGTGGCCGCGGCCATCGACAAGGCCGGCTGGGAAGAAGTCGCCGGTACGGTTTCTGGTGACGACACGATTTTCATCGCCACCGCCGATTCGCGCGCCCAGTCGCGCGTGCTCGAGCGGTTGCATGAAGCCTTTGGAGTTTGAATAAACATGCCTTCCGCGACCTCCGCTACACCTATCGTGCTGGCCTATTCCGGCGGCTTGGACACCTCCTTCCTGGTGCCCTGGCTGAAGGACAATTACGGCCGCCCCATCATCACCGTCACCGTGGACACCGGCGGCATCGACGCCGCCGGCGCCAACCTGCTGCGTGAGCGCGCGCTGGCGCTGGGCGCTATCGAGCATCACCAGATCGACGCGCGCGCCGACTACTTCGAGCAGGTGCTGCGCTTCCTGGTCATGGGCAATGTGCGACGCGGACAGCTCTATCCGCTGTGCGTGGGTGCAGAGCGAGTCATGCAGGCACAGACCATCGCGCTGATGGCCCGCAAGCTCGGCACCAACTCCATCGCCCATGGCTGCACGGCCGCGGGCAACGACCAGGTGCGCTTCGAAGTCGCCCTGCGCACACTCGCGCCGGAGCTGGAAGTGATCGCGCCGGTGCGCGACAAGGCCTTCAAGCGCCAGGAGGAGCTCGACTATCTTCAGTCGCGCAATCTTCCGGTGCCGCCCTTTGGCGCGGCCTATTCCATCAACCGCGGCCTGTGGGGCGTGACCATCGGCGGCAAGGAGACCCTCACCTCCGAAGGCAGCATTCCGGATCACGCCTGGGTACTCTCCAGGGACGCGTTCACGAATCCGAAACCGCCGGCGAAGCACACTATCCACTTTGAAAAGGGCCGGCCCGTGGGCATCGACGGCAATACGCTCTCTGCCGTCGAGGTAGTCGAGCAGCTCGAAGTGCTCGGCGCGCCGTACGGTATCGGTCGCGGCATTCACCTGGGCGACACCATCATCGGCACCAAGGGTCGGGTCGCGTTCGAGGCTCCTGCCGCCGAAACCTTGCTCACCGCGCACCGCGAGCTCGAGAAACTCGTACTCACTCCGCGTCAGCAACGCATCAAGGAATCTCTTGCCGGACCCTATGGCGACTGGGTGCACGAAGGCCAGCTGCTCGATCCGGTTTGCCGTGACATCGAGGCGTTCTTCCTGTCATCGCAGGAGCGCGTCACCGGCTCGGTGAACGTGTTGTTCCGCCCCGGCAGCGTCTTCGTGGAGGGCGTGGAATCGCCCTGGTCACTCATGGCCGCCTCGAAGGGCGTGTATGGCGAAGCTGCCGGCGAATGGACGCCGCAGGATGCGCTGGGCTTTTCAAAGATTGTTTCGCTGACCGGCATGTTCCATGCGCGGGCGGCGGAGCGCGCCCAGGCCACCAAGAAGGGTGCGTAAGGAGTGGATATGCGTACGGTAGTCGTCGACAAGATTGCTTCGGTCACCCAGGCCTGCGGCCTGGGTAATGAGGTGCGCGTCGCCACCGACAACATTCCCGCCGAGGAAGGCGTGGTTGTGGTCGTGGAGATCCTCACCAACAAGTCCACCTACAACACGCTCGAGCTCACCAGCGGCCGCATGGCCAAGGTCGGCAAGGGCGACATCGTTGC
>Ga0070672_100002909_pt1 | contig 11015 bp, 10 predicted proteins | sample KBSM13metaG_FD_66151 | JGI IMG/M metagenome (GOLD analysis project Ga0070672, IMG submission 66151) | Miscanthus rhizosphere microbial communities from Kellogg Biological Station, Michigan, USA - KBS M1-3 metaG | ecosystem: Host-associated > Plants > Roots > Rhizosphere > Soil ... | reverse complement strand
CGATCGATCCCGCCCACGGCGAGCTGGTGGCGGAGTTGCTGCGGCGCGAGGGGATCGCGGCGCGGTTTCACCGCGTCAGCAGCACGCTGATCGGGCTGCCCGAAATGATGGTCGAGATGAACGTCGACGTGCCGGTCGAGGCCGAGGCGCGGGCGCGCGAGCTGCTGGCGGACCTGGAGTACGTTGGCGCGGTCGAGGAGGCCGGCGGGGGCGGCGACGAGGACGACGAGGAGGACGAGGACGAGGAAGAGCGCGTCGCGCGCGAACGAGCGGGTGGCGCCGCCGCGCGGCCGATTCGCGCCCGGCGTCCGGCGCTGGCGGCGGGCTTCGCGGTGTTCTTGCCGGGCGGCGCTCACCTGTACGCGCGCCGTCCCTGGACGGCACTGGTGCTCGGCGTCGGTCTCGCCGTCAGCTTCGCGATCCTGGTCATGGCCGCGCGCGAGAAGGTCGTCCCCGAGATCGCGACCGCCGTGATCATCGCGATCGTCGCCTGCGACGCCATCGCGGGCGTTCGGGCGACACGCGCCGAGCGCGACGGGAAACACCTGTCGCGCGGCGGGCAAGTCGCGCGTGGGCTGCTCTTGTTGCTCTTCGGTGCAACCGTCGGCAGCGGCGTGCGCGTAGCGGCGGAGGCGCCCAGGATGTTACGCGACTGGCGGTTCGTGAAGTACGGCTCGCAATACAAGATCAGTTGCACCGCCCGTTCGATCGTCGTCGAGAACCACGGCCGCGAGGCGCGCGAGATCGAGATCGGGGAGCCTGAGCTCGTGCAGTCGTATCTGTGGAACCGTAGCGACCGTCAGAACATCATGATCGTGGGACCGCGCTTCCAGACAGTCGCCCCGGGTGGCCGCGCGGCGGTGGCCGTGGAGCTTCCGGAGTCCGTCGCCCGGGAATGCAACTTTCCCGGTACGCCGCGGCGGGTCCAGATCGGCATGGACACCGGCGGCCAGTTGGTGACGCTGGGCGGCCTTGGCCAGGACGCGATCGGATGTCATTTCTCGTTCGGGTTCGCGGCGCGCAGGCTCGACGGCGTGGACGACGCTCCGTTCGTGGCCGAAGGTTCCTGCAACCCATCCAGCAAGACCGGCGGTGAGGTTGCGGGTAGTCTGGAACCCCCGCACCAGGAGACCCCGAAGGACCAGGACTGACCGACATGGCCGACGACGGATACACGACGATCCTGCGCACCACGGATCCCACCCAGGGCGAGCTGTTCGCGGAGATGCTGCGCCGCGAAGGGATCGAGGCGCGCTTCCATCAGGTGCGCAGCACGCTGATCGGCATGGCCGGGAACCTGATCGAGATGACGGTGGACGTCCCGACCGAGGCGGAGGCGCGGGCGCGCGAGGTGCTGGCGGACCTGGAGTACGTCGGCGCCGCCGAGGCGCTTGAACAGCAAGCGCTGGAGCGACCCGCCGGGGATGCCCCGAGCGCGAAGCAGGAGGCGGGCGCGGACGAGCGGGCCGACGCGGCCGGGCCGCTGCGCTCGCGGCGGCATCCCCTTTTCGCCGCGGGCTTCGCGCTGTTCCTGCCCGGAGGTGGGCATCTTTACGGACGCCGACCCTGGACGGCGCTGGTACTGGCGCTGGGCCTCGTCGGCTGCCTCGCCGTCGTAATGATCACCCGCGACGGCTTGGTTATCGAGCTCGCCGTGCCGGTGCTCTTCGCAATCGTCGCGACAGATGCACTCGATGGCGTCGTCGCCGCGCGCGCCGAGACGCGAGGTCAGCATTCGGTACGCGGACGACAGCTCGCGCGCGGCTTCGTGCTACTCGGGATCGCGGTCGTCCTGGGGATTGGCGCGCGCCTCGTCACCGCAGCGCCGCAGCTGGCGCGCACCGCCGAGCTCGCGCGGTACAAGGTGAGCTGCAGCGGCACAACGATCACGATCGAGAATGGGACCGATGGCGCGCGCGCTCTCGATATCTCGAACTTTCGCGTCGGCGCGTTCTCCGAGTTCGGCGAGGAGCTTTACAAGGTTGGTCCGTTCAAGCCGCTCCGACTCAGCCTTGCGCCCGGCGAACGCGGAACCCTGACGCCCGAGATCGCCGACTGGCTCGCGCGCTCGTGCAAGTTCGTGGCACCCGCACCGACGGAGCGCGCGGACATCTTTACCCGCGCGCTCGACGAGGCTCTCCAGGGGCCGGCGCCGCGGCCGCTCTATTGCGGATATGTGTTCTCGTTCGTCGCGCGCGATACGGCGACGGACAAGCAACTCGAGGCGTCCGGGCGCTGCATTCCGCCCACACCCACGAATCCCAACACCGGCGGCGGGCTGGATCTCGCGCGCTGACTACCGTCGCTGGGCGTGTAGAAGCCGCCCAGGATCGCCCCGAAGGCGAGGTGCGCGATCAGCACCGAGATCGGCGTGCGCGCGCCGTAGTTCAGCGCCAGGAATCCGGGCGGCTCCAGCTGCCGCGCCACCGTCGGCCCGCGCAGCTCGCTGGCCATGCGCGGGTGAACGCCCGGCAGGACGGGCGCCGCGACCGCGACCACGAACAGCCCGTGAATCAGCCCCAGCGCCATCCCGAACCACCAGGTGAAGAGGTGCGCGACGTGGAACCCCGCGACGTAGACGATGGAGAACACCCACCCGTTCAGGAAGTGAGCGACGACGCCGTACACCTTCGCGCGATCACGGTTGGCGGTGAACATCGTCCCGAGCATGTGCGGGATGTTCATGCGCGTGAGCCCGAAACCCTCGCTGCCCGCCATCACCGTCGTCAGCACGGCGGTGGCGAGAAAGCCCCAGACCAGCCAGTTCATCCAGCTCATGTCGGCGCGCACGCTTCCGGCGCGGGCTGCGGTCGCTCCTGCGCCGATTCGCTCCACAGCTCGGTCCGCCGGCGCGCCTCGATCGCCAGCGCCGCGCCGATCAACCCGACGTGGCTGTACGCCTGCGGGAAGTTGCCGAGCGCCGTGCCCGACGCCGGATCGACCTCCTCGGCGAAGAGCCCCAGGTCGTTCCCGTAGCCCAGGAACTGCCTGAACCATCCCTCCGCCTCGGCCAGCGAGCCGCCGCCGTTCGCCAGGTGCTCCGTCACCCACGCGCTGCAGATCCCGAACGCGCCCTCGGCCTGCGGGACGCTGGTCTGGTCGCGGTAGATGAGGCCCGGACCGGCGCGGAGGCGGTCCATGATCAGACGGTAGGTGCCGCGCATGCGCGCTTCGGACGGGTGCGCGTAACCGTAGCGACCGAGCAGCAGCAGGCTGGAATCGACGGTGTCGCCGCCCAGGATCTGCGTGTAGCTGTCGAGCGCAGGGTTCCAGCCCGGGCCTTCGACCTCGGCGGCGATCGCGGCGCGCTCGCGTTCGAATTTTTCGACGGGCAGGCGGTGGATGAAGCCGGAGCGATGAAGCTGCAGCAGGCGATCCAGCGAGACCCAGCACATCACGCGCGAGTACGTGTGGTGGCTGGGCGGCTCGCGCGGCTCCCAGATCCCCTGGTCGGGGTCACGCCAGCGCGCGCAGATGAAGTCGCCGATCTGCCGCATCATCACCTGCGTCTCGCGCGCCAGGCGGCGGCCGCGCCGGCACATCTCGGCGACCGCTTCGACCAGCTCGCCGTAGCCGTCCAGCTGCAGCTGCCCGGCGGCCGCGTTCTGGATGCGGACCGGGCGCGACCCGAGGTAGCCCTGCAGGTGATCAAGCGTCGCCTCCGCGGACGGCACGCCGCCGTAGACGTCGTACAGCACGCGCAGCGCCGGCCGCGTCAGCCGCGTGCTGTGCAGCAGCCAGTCGAAGAACGCGGACGCCTCGTCCTCGTAGCCGAGATCCGACAGCGAGCTGACCGTCAGCGCCGCGTCGCGGACCCAGCAGAAACGGTAGTCCCAGTTCAGATCGCCGCCGATCCGTTCGGGCAGCGACGTGGTGGGCGCGGCGACGATGGCGCCCGACGGCGCGTAGTTGAGCAGCTTCAGCGCCAGCACGCTGCGGATGACCGCCTGCCGGTATGGACCGTCGTACGTGCAGCGCGCGGCCCACTGCCGCCACCACGCGAGCGTGCGCTGGACGGCGGCGTCGCTGTCGGCGCCCAGCGGCGGCAGCACCGCCGGCCCGGCGTGGTCGAAGGCCAGCGACACCATCGCGCGCTCGCCCCGGCGCAGCGTGAAGCGGCCCTCGACGTCAGCGTCCGCGACCTGGGTCAGCGTGCGGTCGGCGCGCAGCGTGTACAGCCGCTTGCCGTCCTCGATGCGAAAACCGAGGTGCGGGGTGGCGTGGATGGGGGCGACCCGGCGTCCGTAGTCGGTGCGCGGGTGAAACTCGACGCTCAGCTCGACCTCGCCGCGGACGCACTCGCAGACGCGCAGGATCTCGTGTTCGGGAAACAGCGTGGTCGCCTTCTCTTCTTCCGAGAGGACGGGCATCAGATCGGTCAGGCGCGCCTCGCCAGTCTCCGTGGTGAACGTCGTGACGAGCACATTCGAATCGTCCGCGTAGGCGCGCGTCGCCGTGAAGGGCGCCGTGGGCGTGATGGCGAAGTGGCCGCCGCGCCCGCGGTCGAGCAAGGCGGCCAGCAGCGACGGGCTGTCGAAACGCGGCCAGCAGAGCCAGTCGATCGACCCCGACAGGCTGACCAGCGCGGCGGAACGGCCGTTCCCGATGATTCCGTAGTCCTGGATGAGCGCGGGCCCCATGCATGCGCCTTTGCGGATAAGGTAGGCACGCTGATGCAGACCGGAATCGCGCCCACCGTGGTGGTCCGCCAAGCCGCGCCGGGGGATACGGCGGCGATGGCCGCGCTGCACGTGCGCGCGTGGCGGGCCGCCTACGCCGGGCTGGTGCCGGATGAGTTTCTGGCCGGTCTGAAGGTCGAGGACCGCGAGGCGATGTGGCGGGGCAGCGTGACCGCGCCCGAGGTCGCGCCGGCGGAGCGCGTGATCCTGGTGGCGGAGGAGGGCGGGGTCGTGGTGGGACTGGCGGCCGCCGGTCACGCGCGCGGCGACGACGAGTTCGGGCTCGGCGAGGTGTACGCGCTCAACGTCGATCCGCCCGCCTGGGGGCGGGGTGCGGGCCACGCGCTGCTGACGGCGGCGACGGCCTGGCTGGACGGGCGTTATCGCGTATCGATCCTGTGGGTGGTCGATCGCAACCCACGCGCCCGCGCGCTGTACGAACGCGCGGGCTGGTCATTCGACGGCGCGACGAAGATCGAGGAATACGGCGGTAGGGCCGTGGACAATTGCCGCTACCGCCGCGCCGCCCCGGGCTAGCCTACTGGCTGGCGTTCGACATCCCCGACAGCGTTCCGCTGGCGAGGTCGTGCATCATCATGATCGTTCGCACCGCTTCGGGCATTCCTCCGATGTTGACGCCCGGGAGCGTCGCCACATCGATGGCGTAGACCTCGAACGTGTAGACGTGCGTTTGACCGCTGGGGCAGGGACCGAAGTAGCCGTCACCGGTGAAGCGGTTGATCTGCTGGGCCATGACGGGCGTCGTGATCATCTGCGTCTTGGGAAGGTTGGCGGGCAGCGTCGTCGTGGTCGCCGGGATGTCCCACATCACCCAGTGAACGAAGCCGTTGTTCGTATCGACCAGCGCGACAGCGTAGCTCATCGTGCCCGACGGGCCCGCCGTCCAGGTGAGCGGCGGCGACATGTGGCTGTTGCCGGTGCAGGTCGAGACCGCGGGGATCATCGATCCGTTCGTGAAGGCGGTGCTGGTCACCGTCAGCGTGGCGCCCGCGCCGCCGCCGCCCGTGGTGCCGCCGCCGCCCGTGGTTCCGCCGCCGCCGGTGGTGCCGCCGCGGCCACCGCTGCCGCCGCCGCCGGTGGTGCCGCCGCGGCCACCGCTGCCGCCGCCGCCCGTGGTTCCGCCGCCGCCGGTGGTGCCGCCGCCGCCGCCGCGGCCGCCGGTGCCGGTCGTGCCGCTGCCGCCTGTCGTGCCGGCGGTGCCGGTGGTGCCGGCGGTGCCCGTCGTACCGGCGGTGCCGGTGGTTCCGGCGGTGCCCGTGGTGCCGGCATTGCCGGTGGTGCCCGCGTTGCCGACCGTGCCGGCGGCCCCGGTGGTGCCCGCGGCGCCGGTCGTGCCGGCGGCGCCGGTCGTACCGCCTTTACCTGTGCCGCCGCCGCCGTCGTCGGAACAACCGACTCCCGTGGCAGCGGAAACGAGCGCGAACGTGAAGAAGATGGCGAGAGTGGAGCGCGTCATGGGGGGCCTCCCGGCGGCGCTTCCGCGCGTCCGCCTCAAGAAATGATCAAGGGCCCCCAGACTACGATTCCGCGTCCGGAAGTCAACGCGATCCACGAAAGTTCAAGTGCAGCGATAGGCCCGTAACGTAAGGCCGGATAGTTCCACGGCGATCTCCGTCGCATCGAATTCGGACGCGACGCGCTCGCGCGCCGCCGACGACAGCAAGATCTCGCCGCGCGCCGCCACATCCTCGCCCAGCTTGGAGGCGACGTTCATCTCCGATCCGAACAGGTCCTGGTCGCCGATCAGCAGGATCGGCCCGTAGCCGATGCCGATGCCCGCGTGCAGATCCCAGTCCTCGGGCAGGTAGGTGTTGGCGGCGTCCAGGCTGCGCTGGATCGCGCGCGCGGTCGCGAGCGCCGGCGGGACGTCGTCGAACGTCGCGAACACGTTGTCGGCCTCGGTCTTCACGAGGCGGCCGCCGCCCTCGGCGATGACGGGGCGGACGAGCGTCTGCAGGCGCCGGATCATCGCGAGGAAGTGCGTGATCCCGTAGCGCATCGTCAGGCGCGAGAAGCCGCACATGTCCAGCACCAGCACCGCGCGCGTGTGGCCGAAGCGGCGCCAGATCTCGCCGTCGATCTCGGCCAGCGATTCCGGGTGCTCGTTGCGCGCGTCCAGCAGCCGCGAGAGCTCCGCCTCGTCGTCGCCCATCTCCTCCCAGGATACATGTATTCTGGCGGGGTGAACGGGCGGCTGCTGGGCGCGTGCTGGTTGGCGGTGGGGATGTGCACGTTCGCCGGCGGCGACGTCCGCGCCGAAAAGAAGAAGCCCAGCCTGCTGGACATCGGCGGTTGGAAGCTGCCGGTCACGCGGGAGCGCGACTTCATCAAGGGCAGCCTTTCGCCGCAGGGCGTGAGCCTGGATCCCGCGGTCGCGCCCGCCGGCGAGGCGCGCACGATCCGCCTGCGCATCTACGCGGATCGCGATTATCGCGGCACGGTGATCCGCTGGCAGGCGAAAGCGCGCGCGCAGATTCAGCGCATCAACGCCATCGTCGGGGCGGTATTCAACGTGCGCTTCGAGATCGAAGCATTGCGCGACTGGGATCGCAGCCACGTCGGCGTGCCGCTTGGCCACCCATTGATCGAGGACCTGGAGAAGCTGGATGACGGCAAGCAGGTCGACCTCGTCGTCGGACTGGTGACGCCGCTGCACGGCGTGGCGACGTCGGTCCACAGCATCGGATGGGCAATGTACATGTCGCGCCACTTCGTGCTGCGCGGAATGGACGACGAGGAGGAGTACCGGGCGTTCGAGCGCGAATTCAATCTGGTTTCGGTGGAGGAGCGCCAGCGCCTGTACACGGACCGGAAGGCGCACAAGGAGATCGTCTGTTTCCTGCACGAGTGGGGACACACGCTGGGCTTGATCCACCACGAGGATCGGAAGGCGATCATGAATCCCGCTTACGATCCGCAGCAGACCGAGTTTTCCGACTACGACAAGCAGATCCTTGCGCTGGTGATCGAGCGCCGACTGGCGGCGCGCGACATGCCCACCCCGGAGAGCGCGGATCTGCTTCCGCTGATCGCGGCGATGCCGGTCGGCGAGGGGTCGGACGCCGATCGGAAACAGTTGCTCGATCTGGTCCGCGCCCGCGCCGAACAGGCCAAGCGGCCGGCTCCGATCAATGCCGTCGACCTCTCGGCGGCCGACGTCAAGGCGTTCAACCGGGCCGTCGAGTTGCTGAACGCCGGTCACGCGCCCGACGCCTGGAAGGCGTTGGCGCCGGTGGTCACGCACGCGCGAGAGCGCAAGGTCGACGCACGCACATGGCTGCGCCTCGCCGACATGGCGGCCGCGACGGGCGCTCTGACGGAGGCGGACGATGCCGCGACCCGCGCCGGGAATTCGTCGGCCGAAGCGCGGAAGATCGCAGGCGACATCGAGTCGATGCGCCATCGGATCGCGCTGCCGCTCGACGGAGGCAAGCTGGGCGTCCCGCCGGAGCAGGAGCCGGCCTACATGGAAGGCTACTGGGACACGGCGAAGCTCGTCGACGGCAATGACGCCGCGGCGGCGCGCGCGCGGCTGGGCGCGCTGGCGCAGGCGTTTCCCGACGCGCCGGGTGTCGAGGTCCTCACGTGCGATCTCGAGCTGAAGGCGAAGCACCTCGCCGTCGCCTCGAAGCACTGCGAGGCGGCGCTGGCGAAGTTCAAGGGCGCCACGCGCGCGCACGTGTTGTTGGCCCTCATTGCCTTCTCGATGCGCAAGGGTCCCGTCGGCGAGCAGCACCTGCGCCAGGCGATCTTGCTGGACCCGGCCGATCCGACGGCGTGGACTGCGCTGGCGCGCTTCTACCGCCAGACGCGCGCCAGCAAGCAACTGGCGGCGCTCGAGAACCAGCACAAGGAGTTGCTGTCGTCGCCGCTGCCGCAGTGACCGCGTCGCACTAGAATGCGCGGATGTTCGACGGCACGTACGCGCTGCTGATGGCCGAGTACAACCAGTGGATGAACGGCAAGCTGTACGCCGGATGCGCGCGGCTCAGCGACGACGAGCGCAAGCGCGACCGCGGCGCGTTCTTCAAGTCGATCCACGGCACGCTGAATCACCTGGTGTGGGGCGATCGCGCCTGGCTGCCGCGTTTCAACGGCAAGACGTACGCGACCGGGCCGGCGGGCGTCGATCTCTACGACGACTTCGGCGCGTTGACGGCGGCGCGCGAGGAGATGGACCGCGAGATCCTCGACTGGGCGCGGGCGGTGACGCCGGCGGCGCTGGCCGAGCCGATGACCTGGACCAGCAAGATGTACGGCTTCACGCAGACGCACCCGCGCTGGGTACAGGTCGTGCAGATGTTCAACCACCAGACGCACCACCGCGGGCAGGTGCACGCGATGCTGACGGCGGCCGGCGTCGACGTCGGGCCGACCGACGTGCCCGTGCTGCCGCTGCTGAACGGCTAGGCGAAAGACGACGATGGCGCGCGAGCTGAAACGCTGTTTCTGGGCGGGCGAAGATCCGCTGATGGTCGCGTACCACGACCAGGAGTGGGGCGTCCCGATCCACGACGACCGGCGCTGGTACGAGAAGCTGACGCTGGACGGCGCGCAGGCCGGGCTGTCGTGGATGACGATCCTGCGCAAGCGCGAGGGCTACCGCGACGCGTTCCGCGGCTTCGACACGGCGGCGGTCGCGCGCTTCGGCGAGCGCGACGTCGAGCGGTTGATGAAGCACGAGGGGATCGTGCGCAACCGCCTGAAGATCAAGTCGGCCATCGGCAACGCGCGCGCGCTGCTGGCGGTCGCGGCCGAGCACGGCTCGTTCGACGCCTGGATCTGGCAGTACATCGGCGGGCGGCCGCTCGCCGGCAAGAGCCGCGGCCGCGGCGACATGCCCGCGCGCACGCCGCTATCGGACGCGCTGTCCGCCGAGCTGCGGCGGCGCGGATTTTCGTTCGTGGGCTCGACGATCGTCTACGCGTTCATGCAGGCCGCCGGCCTGGTCAACGACCACACCCTCGGCTGCTTCCGCCGCATGCAGGTCGCGGCGCTCAGTGGCGCGCGAAGCCGTCGCGCAAGCCCTTCCGGCCGAACAGCACGTCGGCGGTGAGCATCGCCAGCCGGGATTCGACCTGGTCCCACGGCGCGTCGGCATTCACGCCGTCGGCCAGCGCCGTGGCGCCGTAGGTCGTGATCAGGAAGATACGCGTCACCTCGGCGCGCTCGGCCGGATACGCGTCGCAATAGGCCTCGATCAGATCGATCAGATCGTGCGGCGGTCGGCCGGCGGCGCGGGCGCGGCTCCAGGCGGCCAGCAACTTCGCCTGGAAGTTCCGGAACGCGCCCAGGAGCAGCGCGGGGTGCACGTCGCGGGGCGGGCGCTGCTCCAGGAACGGCAGGTACACGGCGGGGTCCGCCATCCGCTGACCGAGACTGGAAATCGCCATCCGGTAGAGGACGGTCGCGACCGTGTATCCGTTGGACAGCATCGCGTCGGCATCGCCGTGGGCGTGCCGCACGCCTTCATTGGCGCGAACGTCGGCGAACACGCGCAAAGCGCGGAGCTGGTCGCGATCGTCGATGATGCTCGGCGTCCGCCATTCCGCCGCGACCACCAGAAGGAAACAGATATAGCCGCTGCGCAGCGCGAGCGATGCGCGGCTCTCGTCGCGATCGGCCGGTGCGACGGTCTCGAGGATCGCGTCGGCGAGGCTCTCGACCAGTTCGCCGATCGTGTGGCGGGAACCCCAAGGGTGGGTGTGGTTGTCGGTGATCCAGAGCAGGGGCTGATCCTTCGCCAGCGTCGTTCGCCACCAGCCGATCTTCACCTCTCGCACAGGCTCGGGCTCGATCGGGGCGGGAATGTCAGCGTGAAGCGAAAACGAGGAGGGCCCGTCGAAGCGGCCCAGCACGAAGGTGGTCGGCGTGGTGGGGGCGCCGGTGGTCCGGTTGACGAAGCGCTTCGTCATCGCGTAGGTGCGCAGCATCTCGGCGCCGAAGCCGTTCGCGAGCAGCTGGCGGACGTAGAACGCCTCGCTGTCGTTGGCCGCCGCCGGCACGAGTCGGGTCGGCTTGCCGGTCGGCTGGCGACCGTCACCGACGTCCACCCGGCGCAGGAGCACGTAGTCGTCGTCGCGGGTGGTGCAGGCGAGCAGGGTCGGGGCGATCAGCGCGAGAGCAATCGGCAGCCGCATGACGCAGGGACACCGCCCGCGGCGCCAGGTTCCCGACTAGAACTCGTGGCCCAGCGCGACGCGCAGCGGGAAAACCCGCGCGAAGCCGGTCCGCGACACGTCGCTGCTGTAAACCCAGTAGCGAAAGTCGATTCCGAACGCCTGCACCATCACGAACCAGTTGCGGAAGGTGGCC
>Ga0070672_100002906_pt1 | contig 11022 bp, 10 predicted proteins | sample KBSM13metaG_FD_66151 | JGI IMG/M metagenome (GOLD analysis project Ga0070672, IMG submission 66151) | Miscanthus rhizosphere microbial communities from Kellogg Biological Station, Michigan, USA - KBS M1-3 metaG | ecosystem: Host-associated > Plants > Roots > Rhizosphere > Soil ... | reverse complement strand
TCAAACGCTCGATCCGCGACCTCTATAACAAGGACATCGATGAGGTGCTGGTCGCCGGCGATGACGCCTACCGCGAAGCCAAGGACTTCATGCGGATGCTCATGCCGAGTCATGCCAAGAATGTGAAGCCCTACAAGGAGCCCGAGCCCGTCTTCATCCGCTACCAGGTCGAGCGGCAGCTCGCGGCGATGTTCTCGCCGCAGGTAGTGCTGAAATCCGGCGGCTACATCGTCATCAACCAGACGGAGGCGCTCGTTTCGATCGATGTTAACTCAGGCAAGGCGACGCGCGAGCACAACATCGAGGACACGGCGCTCAAAACCAATCTCGAAGCCGCCGAAGAGATCGCGCGCCAGCTCAGGCTGCGCGACCTCGCCGGCCTGATTGTCATCGACTTCATCGACATGGACGAGCGGCGCAACAACCGGCTTGTCGAGCGGCGACTTAAAGAGGCACTCCGCAACGACCGTGCGCGCATCCAGGTCGGGCGTATCAGCCATTTCGGTTTGCTCGAGATGTCACGTCAGCGTTTGCGGACGGGCATGCTGGAAGGCTCGACCAAGCCATGTCCGATGTGCCAGGGCACGGGCATGGTGCGCTCGGTCGAATCGGTCGCGCTCGACATTCTCCGCTCCATCGAGGATAGGCTCATCACCGATGGCGTGGCGCCGCTCGTCGCCACCACGGCGGTCGATGTTGCGCTCTATATTCTCAATCAAAAGCGCTCGCATCTGAACGACATCCAAAAGCGCTATCAAGTCCCCATCATGGTCAATGCCGATGAGGACATGCATATCTCGCAATTCGTGATCGAGCGCGTTGCCGAAGGCGAGATCACCAATGGCGGAGGCGCGGTGGTGCATATGGATTGGGCACATCATCAGGAAGAGCCGGCCCAAGCGGCCGTTCCCGCTCGCGCGCCAGCGCAAGCGGCCGAAGCCGAAGGCGAGCAAGGCCACCGCCGGTCAAGGCGTAGGAGGCGGAGAGGCGGCGGACGCCTTCATGAAGGTGGCGCCGAGCACGCGCACCGTGCGCACGCTCCCGAGACGCGGCAGTCAGAAGAAGAAGCCGTCGCGGCTGAAGGGGAAGTCGAGGAAGCGGCAAGCTCCGAGGCCCGTGCCGAGCCGCAAGTTCGCAAAGGTTCGCGCCGCAGAGGCCGCCGTGGGGGTCGCCGGGGAAGGTCACGCGAACGGCAGCTTGGCGGTCAAGAAAGCGCCGAAGCCCCGCGCGAGAGTCATGGCGAGGTTCAAGAGAGGAAGCCGGCTTTCACCCAAGCGCATGTCGGCGAGACCGACTTTGAAGCCAGACTCCGGCAGAACGGCTCAGAGCATTCTGTGCACGAACACGCAGAGGACACTCCGGCACGAGAAGCTCCCGAGCGGCGCCATCGCGAGCCAGAGCGCGTCTTCGAGACGGTAACCACGTCGAGCGAGTCGCCGGCTCCGCCCAGTGAGCCTATCAGCAAAGATCAAGATCAGGTTGAACGGTTGCCCCGCCGAGGGTGGTGGCGGCGTTAGAGGTCAGGGAAGCGCGCCGAGTGCGCTTCCTATTTCCCTTTAAGCCAGCCGGTGATGCGGCGCGCTGCCTCCCGCATCTGCGCCTCGGCTCCCGCATAACAGAAGCGGATATAGTTCCGGCCGCGATCCGGATCGAAATCGATGCCCGGCGTGACCGCGACGCCGATGTCCTTGAGCATGGTCTTGGCGAAGGCTTCGCTGTCGCCAGTGAAGCGGCTGATATCGGCATAGAGATAGAAGGCTCCATCGGCTGGCAGGATGGATGAGAGCCCGGCCGCCTCGTCGGAATGGGCCAGCGCCGTCTCGGCCGGAGCCTCGTATTCGAGCCCGTGATAGATCTCGTCGGAGATAAGCCAGAGGCGATGCCGCCGGCAGGTCTCGGCGATCTCGGCAAGGCGGCGGCTGAGTGCCATGGTACCGGTCGGGTTATTCGGGCTTGCGAGCAGAAGGCCTGCGGCTCCCTCCCCGGCGAGCCGTTCGACATCGGCGACAGTCGGCATCCAGCGCCCTTGGCCTGATGTCTCGATCAGCGTTGGGCGAACGTTCAGAGCCTTCAGGATCTGGCGATAGCAGGGATAGCCGGGCGACGGCAGACCCAGGCTGTAGCCTTGATCGAGAAGGGCGAGGAAGGCGAGCACGAATCCTGCGGAAGACCCTGCCGTCACCACCACGCGCTCAGGCCTGACGCCCACGCCATAGCGTTCTGACATGTGGCGGGCAATGCGCTCTCTGAGCTTCGGCAGGCCGAGCGCCTCGGTATAGCCGAGTCGCTGATTTTCCAACGCTTGCCGCGCGCGCTCTCGTGCGGCTTTCGGCGCGGGTGACGCGGGCTGACCGACCTCCATATGAATAATGTCATCGCCTGAGAGTTCGCGCGCATTGGCCTCGCCCATCACGTCCATGACAATGAAGGGATCAATGGCGCTACGCTCGGCGAGAGGCCGCGGCAGCCCTTTGGCACTCTGTGCGGTCACTGGCAACTCGTTCATATAGCTGGGACTGGCGGTATTTCGAGCTGTTGGCAAGCGACACCCGTCACGCTGTCGCCGTATTCAAACGCCAATCAAAAGCCAAGTTTGGCAAAGACGTGGCTCGATGGGTTAGCTCGGCATTCGCCCCCGGCCGGGAGAAGCCGGCATCTTTGCCCGTCTTCGCGAAGCTACTCGGTCAAGCTGACCATGCCCGCTCTGGCTCAATCCAGCTCCCGGCCTGCCCTGCGGCGTCTCCGCACCGGGCTCGTGACGGGGCTTGCCGCCGCGCTGATCACCTCGACCTCGGCCGAGGCAGCGGGACTGATCCGCGACGCCGAGACGGAATCGCTTGTCCGCATCTACGCCAAGCCGATCTTCGCCGCCGCCGGTCTCGGCTCACAAGGCATCGATATTCACATTGTCAACGACCGCAGTTTCAACGCCTTCGTGGTCGACGGCCACAACATGTTCATGCATGCCGGCACACTCATGGAAGCGAAGACGCCGAACCAGGTGATCGGCGTCATTGCGCATGAGAGCGGGCACATCACCGGCGGCCATCTTGCGCGGCTCCGCACGCAGATGTCGAAGGCGAAGTCTGCCGCCCTTATGCTGCAGCTCCTGGGGCTTGCTGCCATGGCCGCAGGCGCGATCGGCGGCGCTCCCGGTCTTGGACAGGCGGGGATGGGTGCGGCCTATGGCGGCACCGATGCGGCCATGCGCAGCATTCTCGCCTACCGCCAGGACGAGGAGTCCTCGGCAGACCAGGCCGGCATGACCTTCCTCAACGCCACGCACCAATCCGGGCGCGGCATGCTCGAGACTTTCGAGAACATGGGACAAAAGTTGATTGGCATGCAGGGCATCAATCCCTACTTGCAATCGCATCCGCTTCCGCAACAACGCCTGGTTCAACTCCGCGAGCTCGTTATGTCGAGCCCCTATTACAACAATGTCGATCCACCCGAGCTCCAGTTCCGTCATGACCTGATGCGGGCGAAGCTCTATGGATTCCTCGATCAGCCCGAGATCGTATTCAACCGCTATCCTCAGACCGATCAGACGCTGCCGGCGATGTACGCGCGGGCGATCGCTACGTACCGTCAATCGGGCGTCGAAGTCGCCATGCCGCAAATCGACGCGCTGATCGCCGCAAAGCCCGACTGGCCCTATTTCTACGAGATCAAGGGGCAGTTCCTGTTCGAAAGCGGCAAACCGGCCGCCGCCCTTCCCCCTCTCCGCCAATCGGTGGCGCTAAACGGCAACGAGCCGCTGATCCGCGTGATGCTTGGCCAAGCGCTGCTCGGCACCAACGATCCGAAACTCGTCGACGAGGCGATTTCCAATCTGAAGACCGCGCTGACGAGAGAGGATAGCTCGGCCATGGGTTATCGCCAGCTCGCCGCGGCCTACGCCCGCAAAGCCGACGCGGCGCAATCTGCCGGCGCCAAACAGCAATACATGGCCCAAGCCGAGCTTGCATCGGCCGAAGCCTATTTCTATGAAGGGCAGCTCAGGCTTGCCAAGCAGCAGGCCAAGCGCGCCAAAGCCGGGTTCGTCGACGGCACGCCCAACTGGATCAAGGCCGACGATATCCTCGCTTTCGAAGTGCCAAAAAGCAACTGACTTAGCCCCCGGGAGAACCCCTAGCATGAACTTCAAGACAGGCCTTGCCACCGCCTTGGTGGCTGCCGTTGTAGCTGCACTTGTCACGGCGGCAACCATCGCTCTCATCTGGAAGCTCGCACCAGGGGTTGTGAACGTATCCTCCCTCGATGAGAAGAGAGTCGCCAACGTCGTCCGCGACTACCTCATCAAGAATCCCGAGATCCTGGTCGAGATGACGACCGAGCTTGATAAACGTCAGGCGTTGGATCAGGTCGAAAAGCAACAAAAGGTCATAGGCGATAACGCAGAGGCGATCTTCCGCTCGCCTCTCGCCCACACGGCAGGCAATCCGAACGGCGACGTGAGCGTGGTCGAGTTCTTCGACTACAATTGCGGTTTTTGCCGCCGCGCCCTGCCCGACTTGGTCAAGCTCGTCCACAATGACGACAAGGTACGCGTCGTGTTCAAAGAACTGCCGATCTTCGGTGAGGAGTCCGAGGCTGCGGCGAAGATAGCGCTCGCCTCAGCCAAACAGGGCAAATATTTCGAGATGCATCAGAAGCTGTTTACCGAGCCCGGCAAAGCCGACAAGGACAAAGCCATGCGCATCGCGACCGAGCTCGGTCTCGATACGGCGAAGCTCGAAAAGGACATGCAGGACCCGGAGATCCAGAAGTCGCTCGATCAGGCCAAGGAGCTTGCCAACAAGCTCGGGCTGCAAGGCACGCCGCTTTACCTCGTCGGCGACCACGTCATCCCTGGTGCGCCTGATGATCTTTACGATCAATTGACCAAGAACGTCACCGAGATCCGCGAGAAGGGCTGCAAGGTCACCTGCTGAGGCGGGACTGCGAGAGCATCACGGCAACGGTCTTCCCAGCTCGTTTTGCCGAACGGCGGAAAAGCTGATAAAGGGGCGCGTTTCGTCTGCCGGGACCAGGGCGGGAGCCCGCCGGTTCGGCATCACAGCCCGCCTGAAGCTCCGCCATGGCCAAACCGCTCTACATCCTGAATGGCCCCAATCTCAATCTGCTTGGGTCCCGGGAGCCGGAGATCTACGGCAAGGAGACGCTCGACGACGTGCGCGCAAGATGCGAGCGTAAAGCGGCTGAGCTTGGACTTTCGATAGAATTTCGCCAGAGCAATCATGAGGGCGAGTTGGTGGCGTGGATTCAAGAGGCAAGAACGAGCGCCAGCGGCCTAATCGTCAATGCCGGCGCTTTCACCCACACCTCGATCGCCATGCTTGACGCTCTGCTCGCCTGTTCCATTCCCTCGGTCGAAGTGCATCTTTCGAACATCTTCACCCGCGAGCCGTTTCGTCAAAACTCCTATATCTCCAAGGCTGTGAAGGGCGTGATCTGCGGCTTCGGGGCCCAGAGCTATGAACTTGCCATCGAGGCGCTCGCCGCCAGGATCGCCGCCAAGCCCAATCGATGAGGAAAGGGAGAGGACGCCGCCGATGACGAAGAAAGAGGCCACCTTTGACAAGGACCTCGTTCGCGAGCTCGCGGCGCTGCTTGAGGAGACTGGCCTCACCGAGATCGAGATCGAGCACGAAGGCAAGCGGGTCAGAGTCGCGCGCGGGGTGAACCTCACGACCACGCTTACTACCGACGGCGGCCAGTCGGAGGCGCGCGAAACCGCGGCGCGGCCTGCCACCGAAGCGCGGCCTCCCCAGCCTCGTCCGGATATCGTCATCCATCCCGGCACCGTGACCTCGCCGATGGTCGGGACCGCCTATCGCTCGCCTGAGCCTGGTGCGCCGCCTTTCGTCGAAGTCGGCACGCGTGTCGCCGCGGGGCAGACGCTGCTCATCATCGAAGCCATGAAGACAATGAACCAGATTCCCTCCCCCCGCGCCGGCACGGTCATCGCGATCCTCGTCGAGGACGGCCAGCCGGTTGAATATGGCGAGCCGCTTGCGGTGATCGAGCAACGCTGACCGGGGCGCGATGTTCGACAAGATCCTGATCGCCAACCGGGGAGAGATCGCCCTCCGCGTCGAACGCGCTTGCAAGGAGCTTGGCGTCGCCACCGTGGCGGTGCACTCGACGGCCGACGCCGACGCCATGCATGTTCGGCTCGCCGATGAGAGCGTGTGCATCGGCGCGCCACCGGCCAAGGACAGCTATCTCAATATTCCGGCGATTGTCGCCGCCTGCGAAATCACCGGTGCCGACGCCGTGCATCCTGGCTATGGCTTCCTGGCCGAGAATGCCCGCTTCGCTGAGATTCTCGAAGAGCACGACATCACCTTCATCGGACCTTCGGCCGAGCATGTCAGGCTGATGGGAGACAAGATTCAGGCCAAGGTTGCGGCTCGCGTTTTAGGAATCCCCGTTGTGCCGGGCTCAGGCCCCGTCAACAGCCTCGACGAGGCAAGATCTTTCGCTCGCGAAATCGGTTATCCCGTTCTGGTCAAGGCTGCTGCCGGTGGCGGCGGCAGAGGGATGAAGCTCGCGCTCGAAGAGAGCCAACTCGAGCCGGCGCTTGCCGCCGCGCGTAACGAAGCGCGCGCCGCGTTCGGCGATCCTACCGTTTATCTCGAGAAATATCTCGTGCACCCGCGGCACATCGAAGTCCAGGTCCTGGCAGACGGCCAGGGCAACGCCATCCATCTCGGCGAGCGCGACTGCTCGTTGCAGCGTCGCCATCAGAAGCTCTGGGAGGAAGCTCCCTCGCCCGCGCTCAATAACAGCGAACGGGCGCGCATCGGCGAGATCGTGGCCAACGCGATGCACGAGCTCAACTACCGCGGCGTCGGTACCGTCGAGTTCCTCTATGAAGGTGGCGAGTTCTACTTCATCGAGATGAACACGCGTCTCCAGGTCGAGCACACCATCACCGAGATGATCACCGGGCTCGACCTCGTCATCGAGCAGATCAGGATCGCGGCCGGCGCGCCGTTATCGCTCCGCCAGGAGGATATGCGGTTCGATGGGCATGCCATTGAATGCCGCATCAATGCCGAGAATCCACACACTTTCAGGCCATCGCCTGGCACCATCACCCATTTTCATCCGCCCGGCGGTCTCGGCGTCAGGGTCGATTCGGGCGCATATGCCGGCTACACCATCCCTCCTTATTATGACAGTCTGATCGGTAAGCTCATCGTGCATGCGCGGACCCGCAACGAGTGTCTGATGCGGCTGAAGCGCGCCCTCGGAGAGTTCGTCGTCGATGGCATCGAGACTACGATCCCGCTCTTCAATGCGCTCATCGCGGAGCCTGACATCGTCGACGGCAATTACGATATTCATTGGCTCGAGACATATCTCAGCAGGCTAGGGAACCGCTGATAGACCATGACCTCTATCGACGACGTCATGATCGAGATCACGCCGCAAGTGCTGCTCAAGGCCTATGCTTGCGGCATCTTCCCCATGGCCGAGAGCGCCGAGGACAACGCGCTTTATTGGATCGAGCCCGAGCGGCGCGGCATCCTGCCGCTCGACCGCGTGCATGTACCGAAGCGGCTGGCCCGCACCATCCGCAAAGGCGGCTTCGAGGTGCGCATCGATCGGAATTTCGAGGAAGTCATCGAGGGCTGTGCTGCGCCCCGCTCGGGCAGGCGATCGACTTGGATCAATGCGCGCATCAGGAATCTTTATCGCGAGCTGTTCGTGCTGCGCCATTGCCACACAGTGGAGGTCTGGCAGGATGGGCAGCTCACCGGAGGACTCTATGGCGTGCATCTCGGTCACGCCTTCTTCGGCGAGAGCATGTTCTCGAGAGCTCGGGATGCGAGCAAGATCGCTCTCGTCTATCTCATCGCCAGGCTGAAATATGGCGGCTTCACCCTGCTCGACACGCAGTTCGTCACGGGCCACTTGGCGCGCTTTGGTGCGATCGAGGTCAGCCGCGAAGAGTTTCAGCGATTTCTCGAAGCGGCGTTGGCCGGCGGTTTCGCCCAGGGGAGCGGTTCCGGGGCTTCGGCGGCAGGCGGACCGGCCGGGGGCTTTAGCGCAGGCGGCGCTTCGGCCGCGGCCGGCGGCATTTCGGCAGGCGGGGCCTCGGCAGCATCGGCAGGAGGCGCCGGGGCCGCGGCATTCGCGCTGTTGCCAGAGGGCGTGGCCCCGGAAGGCGTCTTGCAGCTCGTGAGCCAGACGTCGAAGACCGGGTGCTCCACGGCGTGAAGTCCAGGGCTTTCCGCGAACATCCAGCCGGTGAAAATCCGCTGCACCTCGCCCGTAAGCTTAACCTCATCCACTTCTACGAAAGACGCGGTGTGCGGTGCTTCGGTAGGCGGGCGCGTGTCGCAAACCCGGGGCGTCACCTTTAGCGCGCCAAACTCCACCGTCTTGTTCATAGGGATCTCGAGGTGCGAGATGCGTCCCGTCACCTTGTCGAGGGCAGCGAAAACCGCGATCGGATTCTTGACCGTGTCGGCGTGGACAATGGAAGAGTCCAATGCCGCAGCCGAGGATATTGCAAAGAGGAGGCAGCCCACAGCGATGAGACCGTCGGCGGGCCGCTCACGCCGTTCGGTCATGCCGCATACTTTCTGAACCGGCTCCCCAACTCTCGCTCCGGCGGGCTCGTTCTCTTGAGCGTGATGGCCTTGAAAAACCGGTGCCCACAGTTCCGGACCACGCTCGAACATCAAACGCCTCTTCCATGAATTGGGCATTGGTGTGGCGGCTTAGGTCAGGCGTTTCGTTCGGCGAAAAAGCGAAGCCTGATATGGTCTGCGGTCCAGATGCCTCTCGCGTCGCAAAGGCAAGGCCGTAGCAGCTCGACAACCTGGCCGACCACTTCTGTCCTGTGCGGCTCTGGGAACTGGTCGAAGAACGACCTGCCGAAAGTCCGGAGCCAGCCTTCCATGCCGGTCTTGAGCGGTGTCGGGCGCGGCACGAGCGCGATCTCCTTCACGCCGAAACCGCCATTCGTCAGAAGGCGGCTGTATTCCTCAACGGTGGGAAAGAACCAGGGCGCGACGAGCGCCGGATCGCCATTGTGGGCGCGACCCACCGCGCGCATCGCGGTCCCTATCGCCGCGACATTGCCATGACCGCCGAGCTCGCCCACAAAGCGGCCGCGCGAACGGAGTGCACGGTGAACTCCAGCAATCACAAGTTCCGGCTTGCGCATCCAATGCAGCGCGGCATTGGAGAAGACCGCGTCGAACTCGGAGACGAAGTCCAACGCGTGTCCATCCACTTTGCGGACTCTGAGCCCCTTCATGCGCGCGACCGCAAGCAGCTCGTCGCTCAAATCGACGCCAAGCACGTCGGCGCCGGAAGCCTTGATCTCAGCGGTCAACGCGCCGTCGCCGCAGCCGAGGTCGAGGATGCGCTCGCCGGGCTTCGGCGCGAGCATGGCGAACACCGGCCCGGCAAGCTCCTGAACGAAGCGCCCGTTCCTTGCATAGTCGGAGGCAGACCAACACTGCACCGTCTTGGGCGGCGTGGCATCCAGCGTGGTCGCCTTGCTCATTGCGGCTGCCACGGCTCGTAGTCCAACGGAGGTTTGCGCACATCGGGACGAAGCGTCGAACCTGGCGGCCGGTAGGCTTCGTATGTTCCCGTGAGATTGGGCCTGTGAGGTTTCTCCCAATTGTGTGGACTGTAGCTTTCGATCGTGGGGGGCACGTCGACCGTGTGGTGAAGCCACGCATGCCAAGCCGGAGGCACCTGCGACGGCTCCGACAAATTGCGGTAGATGACCCAGCGCCGTGGGCCGTTGCGCTCCTGGTAATAGACGTTGCCCAATCCGTCCTCTCCCACGCGCTCGCCTTTGCGCCAGGTAAAGACGCGCGTGCCGATGGTGTTGCCTGTCCACCAGGCAAAGAGCTCCGTGAAAATTCCCATGGATTGCTTCGGCGCTTCTTGAGCTTCGCGCCGGGACTATGGCCTTAAGGCCGGTCCCATGTCCAGCAAAGGGTAAGTGCTAGTTTCGCGCCGCCCTGGCTTTCACGGCGAAGTCGATGGCGGGCGGCTCCTCGCCTCCGGGCATGCTCTTCAGGAACGGGTAGCTTGCTTCGGCCGGAGTATAGGCCGGCCGATGAAGATTAAGCGATAGACGTCCTCGATGCCTGCAACGACGTAATGCTCGCCGCTCGAATGGACGATCGTCGTTGAGCAGCCAGGGGAGCCTCCGGGCGAGCGTGATCGCCGCAGTCGGAAGAACAAGAACCTATGGGCCCCTGCCCTCAGAGCGTCAGCGACAAGACCGGGCCTGCCATGGGCGCTTATAATTATCGCGGGGACCAGGGCAAGGGGGCCGGAGCGCTCTCGGCGCACGGTCCTGACAAAGGCCGGGCCAGGTCAGAGGCTGCATGAGGTCCGCGGCCATCAGGAAATCGGGGGTCGTCCTAGCCAGCGCGTCGATGGCTTCGGCCGGGCTTTCGTATGTGTCAATCCGACCCGCTCCGATGGCCGCGAGCATCGCCCGCATGACCGAGAGCATCGACCGCCGGTTGTCGACGACCGCCACGGCAAGCGTGGCGAGATCGCGGCCAAGAGCGCGATGGTACAACATGGAACGCACCACCCGCCGTATCGGCTTTCCCCGTGCCGACCAAGCTACTGGGAGGCTGGTAAATAGAGCCTCAATTGTCCTGCTGACAGGCGGTGAAATAGCCTCAAAGAATGGCGTTTCATTGCAATCGCCGCACAGGCTTTCCACATAACATCCCCAGGAATGCCCACAGCCTTTAGCGGTATGGTAAGAGCTGGCGCATAGATGTTGATGGCCGACACGAATCGCCTCAGGTTCGTCCGTTTCGTTGAAATAGCAACAGCCGTGCATCGATCCTCCACAGGCTTTCACCGAGCCGTGACGGGTCGGAAAGTCGGCGGGGCGTCATTACGAGGATGGAATAGTATGAGTGTACTACAGCAGGAATACGCAGCTCCCCTTACGGAAGAGCAGCGCAAACTAGCGGCTTGGGGAAATGCTTCCAGTACGTCTAATGATTATGA
>Ga0070672_100002904_pt1 | contig 11023 bp, 8 predicted proteins | sample KBSM13metaG_FD_66151 | JGI IMG/M metagenome (GOLD analysis project Ga0070672, IMG submission 66151) | Miscanthus rhizosphere microbial communities from Kellogg Biological Station, Michigan, USA - KBS M1-3 metaG | ecosystem: Host-associated > Plants > Roots > Rhizosphere > Soil ... | reverse complement strand
CGAGGACACCGACGTCGGCTTCCCCGGGCCCGAGCACCACATCGCCGAGCGTGAGTGGCCGATGAAGGTGGCGATGGCCGTCCTCGCGTTCGGGGCGCTGTTCGGCGGGCTGATCCAGATCCCCGGCGTCACCGACGTCCTCGAGAGCTTCCTCGAGCCGGTCTTCGCGGCCTCGCCGATCGCCGCCGGTGTCCACGTCTCGACGACCGACGCCTACATCGGGCTGGCCGTCGGCGGGATCTGCTCGCTGCTGGGGATCGGTGCCGCCTTCTACATGTACATGGTCGCTCCGGGCTCGACCGTGCGGCTCCGCGACCGCTTCGGCCGCCTCCACGACTTCCTCTTCAACCGTTGGTACTTCGACGAGCTGATCGACGCGCTCGTCTACCGGCCCGTCGTCGCCTGTGGGCGGTTCGCCTCCGGCACCTTCGAGCGGGTTGTCGTCGACGGCATCGTCCGCGGCACCAGCGACGGCGTCGGCGGGCTCGGCACGGTCGTCCGCACCGCGCAGTCCGGCTTCGTCCGCTTCTATGCCCTGCTCGTCGTCGTCGGCCTGGCCGGGCTCGGCCTCTACTTCCTGCTGGCGGCGTCCTGATGCTGGTCGCGATCTTCGTCGTCCCCGTCGCCGTCGGCCTCATCGGCTTCCTGCTGCCGGCCCGCGTCGCCGGCTGGTGGGCGACGCTGGGGGCGCTCGCCTCGCTCGTGCTGGCGATCGTCCTGGTCGCCGGCTTCGATCCGGCGGGGGGGAATCTCCAGGACGTCGTCGACCAGAGCTGGATCCCGCAGCTCGGCGTCCGCTTCCAGCTCGGCGTCGACGGCATCAGCATCTTCCTGGTGCTGCTGACCGCGCTGCTCTGGGCGGCGGCGACCTTGTGGTCGGCGCTGCAGGTGCCGGACCGTCCCCGCAACTACTTCTTCATGCTCGGGCTCTGCGAGACCGCGACGCTCGGCTGCTTCCTCGCTCAGGACCTGCTCCTCTTCGTCCTCTGCTTCGACCTGATGCTGGTGCCGCTCTACTTCCTGATCGGCGCCTGGGGCACCGGCGACCGGGTCCGCGCAACGATCAAGATGATCGTCTACACGCTCGTCGGCTCGCTCCTGATGCTGGTCGGGGCGATCGCGACCGCGGTCCTCAGCGCCGACGCGGCCGGCGGCGTCACCTTCTCGATCGAGACCCTGCGCCAGGCGCCCCTCGCCGACGGCACCCAGTACTGGATCTTCTGCTTCTTCGCGGCGGCGTTCCTGGTCAAGATGCCGGCCGTCCTCGTCCACGGCTGGGTCGTCGACGCCTACCGCTCCTGTCCGCTGCCGGTCCTGATCCTGCTCGGGGGCGTCCTCTCGAAGGTCGCCGCCTACGGGTTCCTGCGAATCGTCATCCCCGTCTTCCCCGATGCCTCGGTCCACTTCCAGGAGCTGCTGCTGATCATCGGTCTCGCCTCGATCCTCTACGGCTCGGCGATGGCCTTCACCCGCACTGAACTCCGCGACATCGTCGCCTTCTCCTCGATCGCGCAGATGGGGTTCATCACGATCGGGATCTTCAGCCTCAGCGGGGCCGGCGGCGACGGCTCGGTGATCCAGATGGTCAACCACGCGCTCGTCGTCGCGCCGATCTTCCTGATCATCGCGCTGCTCGCCGAGCGCACAGGCACCGAGGACATCCGCGAGATGGGCGGGATGGCGAAGCGGGCGCCGATGTTCGCGATCCTGTTCGTGGTCGTGACGATGGCGCTGCTCGCGATGCCCGGCTCGGCCAACTTCGTCGGCGAGTTCTTCATCCTCAAGGGCCTCTTCGAGACCAAGGTCGCGATTGCCCTGATCGCCTCCACCGGGATCGCGTTCGCGGCCTTCTACGCGCTGCGGATGTACCAGCGGACGATGCACGATCCGCTTCCCGACGGCGGCGCCTCACGCGAGATGACGCTCCGGGAGGGCGTCGTCCTGGTTCCGCTCGTCGCCTGCATCGTCGCCCTCGCGCTCTATCCGGGGCTGATCACGACCCGTGGCGAGGCCGCGGTCGACCGCAGCCTCGCCGCCGTCACGCCCGATGCGACGCCGCCGCCGGAGGCGGTCGCCGAGCGATGATCAACACGCCAGACATCGACTACGGCGCTCTTTCGCCGGTCATTGCGCTCGTCGCCGGGCTCTGCGTGGTCCTGCTCGTCGGCCTGATCGGCTCCCACGGCAGGCGCTGGCTGTCCTCGGGACTGACCCTGCTGACCCTGGCCGCCACCGCCGGGCTGATGATCTGGCGACTCGGCGAGCCCGACGTGGACCTCGTCGCTGGCGCCCTCCGCAGCGACGGCCTCTCGCTGACGATCGGGCTGATCGTCGTCGCGGCGGCGGCACTGGTCGTGCCGCTTCAGCTCCGCGACCCCGCCGCCGAGGAATCCGGCTTCGGCGAGAGCCACACGCTCCTGCTCGGCTCGGTGCTCGGGATGGTGCTGCTCGCCGAGTCGCAGAACCTGATCTCGTTCTTCGTCGCCCTCGAGCTGCTCTCGATCCCGCTCTACGTGCTCTGCGGATCGCACCGTTCGCGGGCGAAGTCGCTGGAGTCGGGGCTCAAGTACCTGATCGTCGGCTCGATCGGGTCGGCGACGCTGCTCTACGGCTCTGCCTTCATCTACGGCGGCTCCGGCGGCGCGACCGACTTCACCGCGATCGCGCAGGGGATCGGCACCGACCTCGCCGATGACCCGCTGGTCCTGATCGGGATCGCCTTCGTCGCGGTCGGCCTCGCCTTCAAGGTCTCGATCGCCCCGTTCCATCAGTGGACCCCGGACGTCTACGAGGGCGCGCCGACGCCGATCACGGCGTTCATGGCGGTCGCGACCAAGGCCGCCGCCTTCGCGGTCTTCGCCCGCTTCTTCATCGTCGCCCTCGGTCCCTCGGCCGACCAGTGGCAGCCGGCGCTCGCGGTGCTCGCGGCGGTGACGATCATCGTCGGCAACGTCGGCGCGCTCGGCCAGACCTCGCTGAAGCGCCTGCTCGGCTACTCCGGGGTCGCCCAGGCCGGTTACATGCTCACCGGTCTGCTCCTCGGCACGATCGCCGGGATCGACGCGCTCGTCTTCTACCTCGCCGCATACGCGCTGATCAACATGGCCGCGTTCGCGGTGATCGCCGTCCGCGAGCGCGAGACGACGCTCGGCGACGACATCACCGCTGTACAGGGACTCGGCAAGGACCGGCCCGAGCTCGCCTGGCCGCTGACGATCTCGATGCTCGCCCTCGCCGGGCTGCCCGGGACCGCAGGGTTCATGGGCAAGCTGTTCTTGATCGAAGCCGCGGTGGCCGGCGACTACACCTGGCTCGGCGTCTTCATCGTCGTCGGCTCGATGATCTCGCTCGTCTACTACCTGCGCGTCGTCGCGGCCGTCTGGATGCGGCCGGCACCGCGACTGGCCCCGGCGATCGCGGGAGCGGCGCCGGAGGCCGGTGCCGAGCCGCTGCCGAGCCGGACCGGCATCCCGGGCCGGACCCCGGAGGGGACTCCGAGCGGTGGGCGCTGCTGGCTCCTGCTCGGCTCGATCGTCGTCACCTCGGCGGCGACGATCGCCTTCGGCATCGTCCCGTCGCCGCTGATCGACTTCTCGCTCCACGCCGGCCGCGGGATCGCGAGCATGGTCGGCTTCTAGGCCGTTCTAGGCCACTCGGCGACAGCGGACCCGGTCGCGGCCGCCGCCTCCCCGGCACTCGTCGGAGCCGGGGCCGCCGACGAGCCGGTCGCGCCCGCCGTTGCCCGACAGACCGTCGCGACCGGCGCCGCCGCAGATCAGGTCCTCCCCCTTGCCGCCACGGACGACGTCGTTACCGCCGAGAGCGGCGATGACGTCGCGTCCGCGGGAGCCGCGGAGCCGCTCGGGCCGATCGGTGCCGACGATCGTCGCGACGCGGCCCTCGCAGCGGACCGGGCCGATCGAGGGCCATCCCTTCAGCTTCGCCCGGTAGAGGCGCTTGATCGCCTTGCCGTAGTAAGGCCCGAAGATCCGCCCGCGGGCCCGCCGCGAGTAGGCGTGGCTCGTGTTCGAGACGACGATCGCGCGCTGGGCGACCCAGCCACCGCCGCTCGCTCCCCGGCCCATGTCGCAGCGGATGCCGCGTCCCCGCGGGCCGCCGAAGCGACCCGGGTCCGCGGACTGCCGCGAGTCGCAGCGGATCAGCCGGGTGCCGTCGTAGGCGGGGCGGCCGCCGCCCGGGAAACCGTAGGCCTGCAGGCGCTGCTTCCGCGATTGGCCGAAGCCGATGCCGCGGGCGCCGACGACGCTCTCCAGGGTCCCGGCCTGCCGGCGCCGGGCGCGCAGCATCGCGATGTCGAAGTCGGGCGATCCGAAGCGGGCCCAGGCGCCGGGGACGATGACATGGCCGACGCTCCAGACGCCGTACGGGGTCTCGCCGCGGGAGTAGCCGGGAACGAACGCCAGATTGGTCGCGAAACGACCGGTCCCGCCGGCATCGAAGGCACAGTGCCCGGCGGTCGTGAGGAGGCTGCCGGAGCGGGAGCTGACGACGGTCGCCGAGCACGCGAAGTCGCCGAGGCCCCGGAAGGTGCCGAGGAGCTTGCCGTGGACGCGGTTCGGGTAGCGGGCGGGGTTTCTGACCCGGACGCTCCGCAGCGCCCCCGCCGTGATCGCCGCCGGACCGGGGCGGGCGGTCCTGACGCGGCCGCCGGCGTCGATACCGAGCCCCGGCGCGGCCGCGATCCGCTCCGGCGTCCAGTAGGAGCCGGCGGCCGCGCGGCCGGTCCCGAACGAGTGCTCCGGCGCCGTCGCGACGGGCTCGGCCCGGGCAAGGGCGGGCGCGGCGAGCGCCAGGCCCGCGGCCACTGTCGCGGCCGCCACGAGCAAGGACGCTCCGCTCACCTGCACCGTTCCACCTCCGTTCGTCGCTCCCCTGCTGCCGGGCGAGGCGGCGATGTTAGACGCGGCAGCATCGCGGCCTTACGGTTCCGGTCGATGCTCCAGCACGTCACCCTCGAGATCGACGCCGGCGACGCCGACCGGTTCGCGGAGCTCCTCGCCGCGATCGGGTTCGCGCCGGTCCCGGTCCCCGAGACGCTGGGAGAGGGGATCCGCTGGTTCGAGCGGTCGGGGACGCAGGTGCACCTGATGTCCGTCGTTGCGCCGGTCGCGCCGCCGCGCGGCCATGCCGCCTTCGTCGTCGATCCGCTCGAGCCGGTGCTCGGGCGACTCGCCGGGCTCGGCTTCGAGGCCGCCGACCGGCGCCCTCACTGGGGCGCCCGCCGGGTCTTCGTCGCGGCTCCGGGCGGACACCGGATCGAGCTCATGGAGGCCCCGCCGGGCCCGTCCTGACCGCGCGGCGCCCCGCCGATGGACTTCGTAGCATCGACGCCCCTTGCGCTATCCCGTCGAAACCTTCACCGCGGAGGAGCGCCGCGCGCTCGAGCCGCACTTCAGCAACCTCGACCGGCCGGTCTTCGCGCTGACGAACCTCCCCGAGACGGTCAAGGGGGCGCTGTTCGCCCGCTACTCGCGCTACCAGGGGACGCTGCGACGCCTTTACCTCGATGAGTTCGCCGCCGATGCGCCCACCGGAGGGCGGCCGTTCGACGGCGCCGAGGGCGAGCGCGCCGCCCAGCTCTACGAGCGGATCTTCATCGGCTACGGCGACGACTCGGTCGCTCAGCTCGGCGGCGCGCACCTCGCCTGCGAGTGGGTCAGCAACGTGCTCACGAAGGTGCTGCAGCGCGGTCGGCTCGCCGCCTACCTCGAGCAGTCGACCCGCTACATCCCCTACGACGCGCCGATCGAACCCGGTGCCGATCAGGGCGCGCCGGGGAGCTGGCGCTACTGGCGCTACGACGCGCTCGGGCCCGAGTTCGGCGCGGCGATGGACGAGATCTTCACGATCTACTCGAAGGCGCTGGCCGACGTCCGCGCCTGGGCCGAGCTGCGCTGGCCGCGAGGCGAGGAGCCGCAGGGCGCCTGGGAGCGCTCGATCAAGGCGAAGGCGCTCGACCTGCTCCGCGGCCTGCTTCCCGCCTCGACCCTCTCCCACGTCGGCATCTACGCGTCCGGGCAGGCCTACGAGCAGCTCCTGCTCCGGCTCGCCTCATCGCCGTTGCCCGAGGCCCGCGAGGTCGGGGCGATGGCGCACGACGCCCTCGGCGCGGTGATCCCGTCCTTCATCTCCCGGGTCGCCCGTCCCGACCGCGGCGGCGAGTGGATCTCCTACCTCGAGCAGCGCCGGACCGACACCGAGCGCTGGGTCGCCCGGCTCGGTCTCGACCGCCGCGCGGGCCCCGACGCACCGGCGGTCGAGCTGGTCCACGTCGACGGGGACGAGGATGCGCTGCTGGCGGCGTCGCTGTACGAGGCGACCGGGCTGCCGGAGGCGGAGATCGCGGGGCGGATCGACACGCTCGACCCGATCGAGCGCGAAGGCATCCTCGCCGACCTGGTCGGCGAGCGCGGCAACCGACGCCACCGCCCCGGCCGCGGCTGGGAGGCGGTTCGCTATCGCTTCGAGATCGTCTCCGACTACGGCGGCTTCCGCGACATGCAGCGCCATCGGATGCTGACCTGTCAGTGGCAGTCGCTCAGCCCCGACCTCGGCGCCGGCGTCCCCGACGAGGTCATCGAAGCCGGCGCCGGCGACGATTACCGTCGGGCGCTCGAGATCTCCCGGGCCGAGTTCGGGCGGCTCGAGGCGGCGGGGATGGCGGAGGCGGCCCCCTACGCGCTCTGCCTCGGTTACCGGATCCGCTACGTGCTCGACATGAACGCCCGCGAGGCGATGCACGTCTGCGAGCTCCGCTCCGGCCGCGAGGGCCACCCCACCTACCGCGCCGTCGCCCAGGCGATGCACGAGCAGATCAGCGCCGTCCACCCGGCGATCGGGGCGGCGATGCGCCACGTCGACTCGACCTCGGAGCCGCGGTTGGAGCGGATCATGAGCGAGATTCGCACCCACAGAAAACGCACTGCAACAGCCGGGCGTCCCTGACCGAGCGGATCAGGGACGCAGGAGCGAAGCGGCCCGGGGGCCGTGAGCCGTCGAGGACGCCGAGCTGCGAACCGTCAGGGACGGGCGGAGCCGCGCATTCGCTTGTAGAGCTTCTTCGCCGTGTCCGACAGATAGGGCCCGAACAGCGAGGTCGGTTGCGTTCCGTAGCCGTAGCTGACGACCGACAGCAGCGTCCCGCCACCGATCCAGCCGCCGCCACTCGATCCGCCGCTCATGTTGCAGCTCGCCCGCATCGGCATCGGACCGCCGCCCCCGGCTCCGTCGGAGCCGCGATAGGGACTCGAGCAGGCGTACTCGAACGTCGACACGAACGTGCCCTCGACCGGATAGCCGAAGATGTCGTAGCGCTGCCGGCGGGGCTGGTCGAAACCGATCCCGCGGGCGCCGACGACCGCCTGTAGCCGGCGACCGGTCGGATTGCGGCGGACGATCGCGGCGCCGAGGTCGTAACGGAGGTTCTCCCCCCGCCGCCACTGCCTGGTTGTCGCCGTCCGCTTCGCCGGCCAGGTCCCGTACGGACGCGCGTCCTCGCCGTTGTAGGCCGGGACGAAGGCCCATTCGGTGACCTTGCCGCCGTGGTCCTCCCAGTCGAAGACGCAGTGCCCGGCGGTCATCACGAGGCTGCGGTTGCGGCTGTTGACGGCGGTCCCCGAGCAGACGTAGTTGCCCGGCTTCGGGCCGCGGACGATCCGGAAGAACACCTTGCCGTGCATGCGCTTGTCGGCGGCGGCCGGATCGAGGACCGGCGTCGCGACTCCCACGGTCGCGCGACCGCCGGCGGCCGTCCCGCGGAGGATCTCGGCATCGGCCGGCCCCCCGGGCCCGGCGGGCGGCACGTAGGTCGGCGATCCGCCGGCTTCGGGCCCGGCCGGCGCCGAGCGCTGATCCGGCGTCGGCAGCGGCACCGGCTCGGCCTCGCGCATCCGTTGCCGGGTCCAGTAGTCGCGGACGGACGCCGCCGGCTGATCGACTCTGGTGACGACGACTCCTGCGCCGGCCGCGTCCGGGACGAGGAGGACGAGCAGGGCTGCGAGCAGCAGCGTCGCGAGTGTGGTTCGGGTCGGGGCCATTCGAGTCGGTCGAAGCGCGCGCGACGATACGTGGCTTACCGGCCGCTGGGCGTTGAAACACCGGTGGCAGCGGAAAGCTGCGGCGTCCGGTTGACTAAGGTCAGGCCGTCAGAAGCGACCACGGAGGAGGCGCGATGAGCGACGAGCAGCCGGCAGCCGGAGGAGACGGAGGACTCGACGTCCTCCTCCACACCGAGCAGACCTTTCCGCCGCCGCCTGAGTTCGCAGCCCAGGCGAACGCCTCCGACCCGGGGATCTACGAGCGTGCCGACGCCGATCCGGAGGCGTGGTGGGGCTCGTGGGCCGAGAAGCTCGACTGGATCGAGCAGTTCGACGAGATCCTCGACTGGTCCGAGCCGCCGTTCGCGAAGTGGTTCAGCGGCGGCAAGCTGAACGTCTCGGCGAACTGCCTCGACCGTCACGTCGCGGCCGGGAACGGCGATCGGATCGCCTACTACTGGGAGGGCGAGGACGCGACCCGCAAGGAGATCACGTATGACTGGCTGCTCGAGCAGACGCAGCGGGCGGCGAACGGGCTGAAGTCGCTCGGCGTCGGCAAGGGGGACGTCGTCGGGATCTTCATGCCGATGATCCCCGAGGCGGCGGTGGCGATGCTCGCCTGCGCGCGGATCGGCGCGATCCACAACGTCGTCTTCGGCGGCTTCTCGGCGGCATCGGTCGTCGAGCGGATGGAGGTGTCCGGCGCGAAGGCGCTGATCACCGCCGACGCGACGCTGCGCCGCGGCAAGCCGACGCCGATGAAGGCGGCGGTCGATCCCGCGATCGCCGACCTGGAGTCGCTCGAGCACGTGATCGTCGTCGATCGGGCCGGATCGGATCCGCCGATGACCGACGGCCGCGATCACCACTGGGAGGAGCTTCTCGCCGGCGCCGGGGCGGAGTGCCCGCCCGAGCCGATGGGCTCCGAGGACCCGCTCTTCATCCTCTACACATCGGGCTCGACCGCGAAGCCGAAGGGGATCCAGCACACGACCGCGGGTTATCTGACCGGGGTCACGGCGACCCACAAGCTCGTCTTCGATCTCAAGGACGACGACGTCTACTGGTGCGCCGCCGACATCGGCTGGGTCACCGGCCACAGCTACATCGTCTATGGACCGCTCGCCAACGGCGCGACGTCGGTGATGTACGAGGGGGCGCCGAACTACCCGGCCGAGGATCGCTGGTGGGAGATCGCCGAGCGTTACGGGGTGACGATCCTCTACACCGCCCCGACGGCGATCCGCGCCTGCATGAAGTGGGGAGTCGAGCACGTCGAGAAGCACGATCTCTCGAAGCTGCGGCTGCTCGGCTCGGTCGGCGAGCCGATCAACCCGCGCGCCTGGCTCTGGTACCACGAGAACGTCGGCGGCGGACGCTGCCCGGTCGTCGACACCTGGTGGCAGACCGAGACCGGCGCGATCATGATCACGCCGCTGCCGGGCCTGACGACGACGAAGCCGGGGTCGGCGACGGTGCCGTTCCCGGGGATCGAGGCGAGGATCCTCGACGACGCCGGGAACGAGATCACCGAGGGTGGCGGCCACCTGGCGCTGACGCGCCCGTGGCCGGCGATGGCGCGGACGCTCTACAAGGAGCCCGACCGCTTCGTCGAGACCTACTGGACGCGGTTCGGCCGCGAGACCTACCAGGTCGGCGACGCCGCCCGGATCGACGAGGACGGCTACTTCTGGATCGTCGGCCGCACCGACGACGTCATCAACGTCTCCGGCCATCGCCTCTCGACGATGGAGGTCGAGTCGGCCCTGGTCAGCCATCCGAAGGTCGCCGAGGCCGCCGTCATCGGCGTCCCCGACGAGGACACCGGGCAGGCGATCTTCGCCTTCGTCACGCCGGCGGGCGGCACGACCGGCGACGACTCGCTCGAGGCCGAGCTCCGCGATCACGTCGCCGAGAAGATCGGCAAGCTGGCGCGCCCGAAGCAGATGGCCTTCGCCGACGACCTCCCGAAGACCCGCTCGGGGAAGATCATGCGGCGGCTGCTCCGCGACATCGCCGCCGGCGAGGAGCTCGGCGACGTCAGCACGCTGCGCGATCCCGAGGTGGTCGACGACCTCAAGCAGCAGCTCTCGGGCTGAGCCCGCGCGGTTGATCGCGGTCATCGCCGATACCCACATGCCGAAGGGCCGGCGAGCGCTGCCGCAGCAGTGCCTGGAGCTGCTCGCGGCGGCCGAGCTGATCGTCCACGCCGGCGACTGGTCCAAGCTCGAGGTTCTCGAGATGTTCGAGGCGATCGGGCCACCGATCGTCGGCGTCCGGGGCAACGTCGATGACGTCGCGATCCGCCGGCGCCTGCCCGAGCGAGCCATGTTTGAGGCGGGTGGCCGGAGCGTCGGCGTCGTTCACGACGCCGGAGCGAAGCACGGCCGTACGGCGAGGATGAGGAAGGCCTTCCCGGACGCTGCAGCGGTGGTCTTCGGGCATTCCCACGCTCCGTTGCTGGCACGGGACGACGCAGACGGATTTCAGATCTTCAACCCGGGCTCACCGACCGAGCGCCGCCGCTCGCCGGTTCCGACGATGGGCACCCTCGAAGTCGCCCGCGGGGGCAGGCTGCGGTTCCGCCTCGTCGAGCTTCGCTGATCGCCGGGCTGATCCGGGCGTGGAGGTCAGGAGCGGCGGTCGAAGCGGGCTCGCAGCCGAGCGGCAGGGCCGCGGGCGTCGCGGATCACCTCGCGGGCGCAGTTGCGGCCGTTGGCACCGCTGACGCCGCCGCCGGGGTGGGTACCGGCGCCGCAGAGGAAGAGGTCGCGGATCGGGGTCCGGTAGTCGGCGTGTCCGCGGACCGGCCGAAGCGTGAAGAGCTGATCGAAGGACATGTCGCCGTGAAGGGCGTGGCCTCCGGTGATGCCGAGCAGCGATTCGAGGTCGACCGGGCTGAGGACCTGGCGGGTCTCGATCGAGTCGGTGAGCCCGGGCATGTAGCCCTCGAGGGTCGCGATCGC
>Ga0070672_100002903_pt1 | contig 11023 bp, 10 predicted proteins | sample KBSM13metaG_FD_66151 | JGI IMG/M metagenome (GOLD analysis project Ga0070672, IMG submission 66151) | Miscanthus rhizosphere microbial communities from Kellogg Biological Station, Michigan, USA - KBS M1-3 metaG | ecosystem: Host-associated > Plants > Roots > Rhizosphere > Soil ... | reverse complement strand
CGAGACGAAGCGCCGTTGGGAAGAGCTGGCGAAGACCCTCTAGCTCGGCGTTAGGCGTGCGGCCGGTCGGAGTGCTATTTCACGGAGGCGCGACGTTCAGAACAGCGAAGGCTGGCTGGGGTCGCTGGGTGGTGTGTAGCCGAAATGGCGATAGGCCGTGGATGTCGCCATGCGCCCACGCGGCGTGCGCTGCAGGAATCCGTTCTGTACGAGGAAGGGTTCGTACACCTCCTCGATCGTGCTCGCGTCCTCGCCGACCGCCGCGGCGATCGTGTTGATCCCGACCGGGCCGCCGTCGAACTTCTCGATGATCGACTTCAAGATGCGCGAGTCCATGTCGTCGAGCCCGAATTGATCGACGTCCAGGAGCTGGAGTGCCTCGTTCGCGACGTCGCGCGTGATCGTGCCGTTGCTCTTCACCTGCGCATAGTCGCGGACGCGACGCAGCAGACGATTCGCGATTCGCGGCGTGCCTCGCGACCGTCGCGCGATCTCCGCCGCGCCCTCGACCACGATCGCGACCTTCAGCACTTCGGCCGTCCGGTGGACGATCAGCTCGAGGTCCTCGGACGGGTAGTAATTGAGACGCTGCTCGATCCCGAAGCGCGCGCGCATCGGCGGCGTGAGCATGCCGAGGCGCGTGGTCGCGCCGATCAGCGTGAACTTCTCGATCGGCATCGTGATCGTCTGCGCTTTGGGTCCCTCCGACAGGCGGATGTCGATCTTGTAATCCTCCATGGCCGGGTAGAGGAACTCCTCGATGATCGGACGCAGGCGATGGATCTCGTCGATGAACAGGATGTCCCCGGGTCGCAGGTTCGTGAGCGTTCCCACGAGATCGCCGGGCTTCTCGAGCGCCGGCCCCGACGTCGTGCGAATGTTCACGCCGAGCTCGCGTGCGATGAGCTCGGCCAGCGTCGTCTTGCCGAGTCCGGGCGGCCCGAAGAAGAGCGTGTGGTCGAGCGGCTCGCGGCGACTGAGGGCGGCGTCGATGTAAATCCGAAGGCTGTCCTTGACCTTCTGCTGCCCAATGAACTCCGCGAGGCGCTGCGGACGGAGCGAAAGTTCTACGGGGCCTTCTTCGGCGAGCTCTTCCGGGGTCGTGACTTCGCGTGGGGACATCAGCTCTACGTCGCAGGTGGAAGGGCTAATCTAACCGAAGAAACACCGAGGCGCATTACGGAAGGTTCAAGGGGTCAGAGCCGTTAGTCCGGCCGCATCACGGGCTTTGCCCCCTTGAAACCAACGAGTCGAAACTCACCACGTACGCCCACCAGTTGGCCAGCTTCCCGTCCGGCCCGACTCCATCGACGCGCGGCAGGTGCGATAGCCACCATCGCATGTAGTTCCGCTGGTAGTCTGGCCCACGCCACGTGTCCCTCGACACGGCCGATCGCGCTCCGGTGAGCGCGGGATACCGTTGCCAGTCCGCCGCGTTGCTCTGGACGACGCGCGGATTGTCGTAATCGTACTCCGACGTTGCGTTAGGCGGATAATGGCAGCTGCCGACCCCGGCCCGCCCTCTCGATTGATGTGCGTTGGCGGCGAACCGCGCCCACGTCGTGTTCAACCTGGCAGCGTCCCACCCGCCGTACACGCGCGACAGCGTCGCCTCGGCGCGATGGCAGAGGTCGTGAAGCATCTCGGCCACACCGCGCTCGTAGTTGAAGCCCATGATGGCGAACGCGCGGGTGCTCGGGAAATTCTCGAACGCGTCACCGTTGATGTCGAACGCGCCCGGGCCAGCCATCGCGGCCTCGAAGTATCCAAAGTACGGGCCGCCGAACAGCCACACTTCATCGATCTCTCGACGCTCGATGAGTTTTGCGACGCCCTGTTCCGTGAGCACGCGATCGTAGTCGAGCCCATCTGGATCGTGACAGGTGGTCCTGTGTGTCAGGCATCGCGCATACGCCGCAGCCGAGTAGCGGTAGCTATCGCGCTTGGGCGGGAATTCGTTGAGGGTTCGCCACTCCGCAATGTCGTACCGCATGCGCCCGCCGCTCGCGGCTGCTACGTCGGCGATGTAGCCAGTCGCCAGCACCCTCGGGTCGCTCCACCCGAACGCCTGATGTGCGGGGCGCGACGCGCTGTCCTCGATCGTTGGATCGAAGTCGAGCACGAGCACCCGAATGTCGCCGGCCCCTGCGCGCGGCGCTGCGGGACTTGGCGCCTCGACCCCGAGCATTGAACTCTTCGAGGTCGAGCGTGGCGTGCACAAGGTCAGCAGGACGGCGATGATCGCCGCCATGATCGCGATCGCCACCGCTGGCTTGCCGAGTTTGGCCATGTCGGTCGCGCCCGTGAAGGCCTAACGAGGGCCGGCGCGCGATCCTACACGCGCGCCGTGATCCCGGCGAGCCGTTCGGCTGCCTGGTCGAGCGTTTCCTGTCTCTTGCAGAATGCGAAGCGGATCATGTTCTTCCCACGCCCGGCGCCGGCGTGGTAGAAGCTGGAACCCGGAACCCCCGCGACGCCGATCTCGGCGGCCATCCACTTGCCGAACGCCGTGTCGTCCTTGTCGCTCAGCGCCGAAAAATCCGCGAGGACGTAGTACGCGCCCTCGGGCGTCGAGAACTTGAACCCCGCCTCGGCCAGCACGGGCAGCAGCGAATCGCGCCGCGCACGGTAATCGAGCGACAGGTGGTTGTAGTACTCGGCGTCGAACGACATCCCGACCGCTGCCGCCGCCTGGAGCGGCGCCGGCGCGCCGACCGTGAGGAAGTCGTGGACCTTGCGGATAGCGACGCTCTCGCGCTCTGGCGCGATGGCGTACCCGAGGCGCCAGCCCGTGCAGCTGAACGTCTTGGATAGTCCCGAGATGGTGATCGTACGCTCGCGCATTCCGGGCCACGTGGCCAGCACGTGGTGTCCGCCTGCATAACGAATGTGCTCGTAGATCTCGTCGGTGATCGCCCACACGTCGTGCTCGATACACAGGTCGGCGATGAAGCCGATCTCTTCGCGGGTCAGGACGCGGCCCGTCGGGTTGTGCGGCGTGTTGACGACGATCGCCTTCGTCTTCTCGTTGAACGCGGCCCGCAGCACGTCGGGGTCGAACCGCCATTGTGGTGGCTCGAGTGGCACGTAGCGCGGAGTTGCCGAAGCGAGAATCGCGTCCGGCCCATAGTTCTCGTACCACGGCTCGAAGACGATCACCTCGTCCCCAGGATCGATCAAGGCGAGAAATACCGCGGCCATCGCTTCGGTGGCGCCGCACGTGACGGTGATGTGGCGGTCCGGGTCGACCGCCATGTCATACCACCGGCGGTACTTCTCGGCGATGCCGACGCGGAGCGCCGGCGCGCCCCAGGTGATCGCGTACTGGTTGATATCCCCATGAATGGCGGCGCACGCGGCTTCCTTCATCGCCTCTGGCATCGGGAAGTCGGGGAACCCCTGAGCGAGGTTGATCGCTCCGTGCTGCTGAGCGACACGCGTCATCTCGCGTATGACGGACTCGGTGAAGCTGGCGGTTCGGGTGGCAGGCATGCGAAGAAACTGGCCACCTGTTACGCCCCAGGCTAGCCCCCGACGTCATCCACTCGCAGACTATCCCAGTCCCCGAGATCAGCTGGAGGCCGCAGTGCACCACACACGAGGGCGAGTCGTACGTGGACGCCCGAAATTGTTTGCTTCGTCCATTGCCGGGCTGGTCGTGGCTTTGTCGGCGACTGCTGGTGGACAGTCGGCGCCCTCGCCGGCGTCTCACGGACGGCCGCTCGCGATCGAGGACTTCTATCGGATCAAGACGGTGGGCGCGCCCGCGCTGTCGCCCGATGGTGCGTGGGCGGCGTTCACGGTAATCACGCGGGTCGAGGCGACAAACACCGAGACTGGCGAGGTGTGGCTTGTCCCGTCGGACGGGTCGCGCCCGGCGGCGCGCGTGAGCCCGGAGGGGGCGAACGCAGGCACTGTGCGATGGTCGGATGACGGCCAGCTGCACTTCGTCGCTGGCGCGACGGCCTGGGCGCTCAACCCAACGACGCCCGAGCGGCTCGTCGAGAGCGAGACGGCGGCGGGGCAGCGTGGTGGGCGCGGCGACGCGTCAGGCCGCGTTACGCTCGCGAGCCCCGACGGCAAGTGGACGGCATCCGTGCGCGACACGCCTCCGCCGAAGCGCGAGATCGCGTATGCGTCGGAGTTCGAGAAACGTCACGAAGAGCGGTTCAAGGGCGTGGAGTTCGACTGGCTCGACTTCCAGCGGGACGGTCAGCCGTTCCCGGTGCCAAACCGCCTGGACCCGGAGGTCAGCCCGCCACAGGAGCTGTTCCTGACGCCTAACGATGGCGGGGCCGAGCGGCAGCTCACGCGGCTTGGGCTGCGTCCCTTGACCGTGAACTGGAATCGTGACGGGAGCCGGCTCGCATTCACCGCCGATTCCGGGTATCGCAACGAGCTCAAATATGGGGCAAGCCAGATCTTCACCGTGGCGATGGATGGTAAGGTCCGGCGGCTGACGACGGACTCCGACTACGCCTATACCGGGGCGCGCTTCTCGCCGGACGGTCGCTGGATACTCACGACGCGCCAGCTGTCGACCGATGCGGTCATTCGGCGCAAGCTGGACCACGGCGGCGCGACCGATCTCGTGATCATTCCGGCAGAGGGCGGGCCCGAACGGAATCTGACGGCGGATTGGGACTATCTCCCGTCGTCGCCGGTATGGAGTGCCGACGGACGCTCCGTCTACTTCAGCGGCGGAGTCGGCGGCGCCAATCACGTCTTCCGCGTGTCGCCTAACGGCGGGGCCGTCGAACAGGTCACGAAGGGGCAGCGCCGGATCACCGGCGTGAGCTTCGACCGCGACTTCACGCGCATGGCCTACACGGTCGGGCTGACCGAATCGCCGGCGGAGATCTACACGGCGAACATCGACGGCTCCGCCGAGAAGCGCCTGACGCACGTCCACGACGCGTTGCTCGACGAGATCGCGTTAGGCAAAGCCGAGCGACTCAGCTTCCGAAGCAGGGATGGCACGCCGATCGAGGGATGGCTGCTCTACCCGTACGGCTATCGCGCGGATGGCGGTCCCTATCCGCTCGTGGTGAGCAACCACGGCGGCCCGCACGCGGCGGACGGCTACACGTTCGATTTCAAGAACCAGTTCTTCGCGGCGAACGGATACTTCGTGCTCCAGGTGAACTTCCGCAGCTCCACGGGCTATGGGGAGAAATTCCTGTGGGGAACGTGGGGCGCTTGGGGAACGAAGGACGGTCAGGATGTGATGGCGGGCGTGGACTACGTCCTCGGTCGACTGCCGATCGATCGCAAGCGTGTTGCGACGATCGGGCACTCGTATGGTGGCTTCATGACGAACTGGCTCATCACGCAGTACCCGGACCGGTTCGCGGCAGCGATTCCGGGAGCGGGGATCGTGAACTGGATGAGCGACTATGGCACGGCGGACATCGCACGCACCAAGGAGACCGAATTTTTCGGGACGCCGTGGGAGGAGCGGTCGCGTGAGATCATGATTCGCCAGTCTCCGCTCACCTACGCGGGTCGGGTGAGGACGCCGACGCTGTTCATCAACGGCGAGATCGACCAGCGGGTGCCGTATTCCGAGGCCGAGCAGATGTACGTGGCGCTCAAGAAGAACGGTGTGCCGGCGAAGGTGATTCAGTACGCGAACATGCCGCACAGCATTTCCGGCTCGTGGAATCAGGTGCATCGCATGCTGAACGAGCTGCACTGGCTGGATACGTATCTCAAGCCGGGCAAGGTGAGCTGACAACAGCTAGCCCCGAACCTTCGCGAGCGCGTTGCGAATGAGCTCCGTCGCGGACTGGGCGCGGCCATTGGAGTCCAGCGCGGCGCGCACGGCCTTCTCCGCCTCGGCCAGCGTGTAGCCTAACGACACGAGCGCCCGGATCGCGTCCTCCGCTCCGGCACCCTCCGGTCGCGGGCCGGCCACCGGCCCGCCCCCCAACCCGTCCAGCTTGTCGGCGAGATCGAGCACCAGCTGCTCGGCCTTCTTCCGTCCCACGCGCGGCACACTCTGTAGCGTCGCGATGTCCTTCTCGCGGATGGCGCGCACCAGCCGCTCTGCCGACAGTGTCGACAGGAGGCCTAACGCCAGCGCCGGGCCCACCCCCTTCGCGTCCAGCACCCGCCGGAACACGCGCCGCTCGAATGGCGTCGAGAAGCCGAACAGCTGCCAGCCGTCCTCGCGCACCACGAGGTGCGTGTGCAGCGTCGCCGTCTCCCCGACCTTCGGCAACGCCTCGTACGCGCTGAGCGGAATCGCCAGCTCATAGCCGACGCCGCCCTCCGTCATGATCTCGACGTGGTCGAGCTCCTTGGTCGTCAGCCGACCGAAGACCTGTGAGATCACTGGCGGCGGCCCGGCACGCCGGGTTTCGTCGCGAACGGCGACGGCATCGCAGGCGGCGTCGCCGCAACCTTCGGCAAACGCGCCGTCATGAGATACGTGAGTGCCGCCGCAACGCCATCAGCAGCGTCCGACGGCGAAGGGACCGCCTTCAATCGAAGCAATCGTGTGAGCATGAACTGCACTTGTTCCTTGGTTGCGCCACCGGACCCGACGACCGCCTTCTTGATCTCGGCCGGCGGAAACTCGTAGACGTCGATCCGCGCCTGCGCCCCCGCGAGCAGCACCACGCCTCGCGCGTGGCCGAGCACGACTGTCGTCCGGACATTCTTCGCGTAGAACACGTCTTCGACGGCGATCGCATGCGGGCGGTGCCGCGCGATCAGCTCGGTGACACCACTGTGGATCTCGAGCAGGCGATCCGGCAGGGCTTCTCGCGGCCTCGTTCGGATCACGCCACACTCGATCAGTGTCGGCGGACGCGTCCCGTCGCCGCTCACGACGCCGTACCCCGTCGTGGCCGTTCCCGGATCGATGCCGAGAACGATCACGTCGCGGTCCTGGGCGTCACGCCTTCGCCATCTCCGACACGTCCATGTCGAAGTTGGCTTCCACCTTCTGCACGTCGTCCAGCTCCTCGAGGCCCTCGAGCAGCTTGACGAGCGTCTCGGCGTCCTTGCCCTCGACGCGAATCGTGTTCTTCGGAATCCACGCGATCTCCGCGCTCGTCGACGCGAGGCCCTTGGCGTCAAGCGCTGACTTCACCGCGTGCAGATCCGCGACGGCTGTCGTCACGACGAACTGATCGTCCTCACGCTTCACATCTTCGGCGCCGCCTTCGAGCGCCACCTCGATCAGTGTGTCTTCCTCGATGCTGCCCGCGTCGAGATAGATCTGCCCGCGACGATCGAACATCCATGACACCGAGTTCGCGGCGCCGAGGTTCCCGCCGCCGCGCGAGAGCTTGTGCCGAATCTCGGCGACGGTGCGGTTGGGGTTGTCCGTGACCGTCTGGATCATGAGGGCGACCCCGGCCGGTCCGTAGCCCTCGTAGAGGATCTCCTGATAGTCGACCCCCTCGAGCTCCCCCGTGCCCTTCTTGACCGCGCGCTCGATGTTGTCCTTCGGCATCGAGTTGTTCCTGGCCGTCTCGATGGCGGTGCGGAGGCGAGGGTTCCCATCCGGATCGCCGCCGCCCTGCTTGGCGGCCATCGTGATCTCGCGGATGAGCTTCGTGAACAGCGCGCCGCGCTTGGCGTCAGCGGCCGCCTTGTAGTGCTTGATCTGCTTCCATTTACTGTGGCCAGCCATAAGCAGCTCGGAAGTGCGCGTGGGTCGTGTGAAGGACCAAAAATATACCACCGGAAACCGTGCGGCCGCTCGCGCGGCGGTGTTGGCTGCGGGAACGCTAGCGAGACGTTCGCACCTGCATCGCCTCGGGCGGCCAGTCTCCCAGAAAGAAGCGCATGAGCGCCGGCAGCACGCGATCACTACGCTCGATGTACGCCAGGTGGCCCGCGCCCGAGAGCATAATGAGGCGTGCGTTCGGAATGATCTCCGCCCAGCGGCGAGCGCCGTCCGGCGACACCGCGAAATCCTGGTCGCCTTGAATGACCAGCGTGGGTGCGCGAATGGCTATCGCCTTTTGCGTGTAGTCCCAACGTCGTGGCAGCGATCGCATGGTCTTGTCGACCCGCCACTGGAAACGCGACGGCGACTCGTTCGCGTTCTCACAGAAGTCAGTGGATACCTTCGATGCGTTTGCGGGATTGCCCAGATACACCGGCAGGTACGCGGCGTACCATCGACGGCATTCCGCCGCGAGGTCAGCGGTGTCCGATGCCGCTGCACGGGCCCGGCGGAGTTGGGCAGCGGCCGTGTCGGATCGCAGCCGTCCCTCGACGGGCGCATAACGCGACACGGTGGCCTCGTCAGGCGGCATCGGGTCGAGCTGTGCGAGGCGAGTAACGCGGTCGGGGTGATCCGCGGCGTAGAGGGCCCCGACGAGTCCCAGGTAGGAGAAGCCCACGATGCCTACCTTCGAGACGCCCAGCGCCGCGCGAACGGCTTCGATATCGCGAAGCTCATCCGCCATCGTCAGGCGTTTGGGGTCCGAGATCCAGTCGGATCGTCCTCGGCCCCGCTGGTCATAGAACACCAGTGTGATCAGCTCGCTCAGAGACGCGAGCGGGCCCGCCAGGAGCGCCGCCGCCGGCACGATCACGGTATCACGCCCGCTTCCATAGATGGCGTAGTACAGCCGTGCGCCATCGGCGGTCGTCACGAAGCCTGACGAGTCGGGCTTCGGCTGGCACGGCAAGGGCGCGGTCGCGGCCATGATGGCAAGTCCGATCGTTGCACACCCGCGCGCGAACGACAGACCTGCCGTGTGCACGGTGCGAACAGCCACACGTGTCTTCGGATACATGCGAGACCTCCCGAGAAGGCCTGCGGTCGCGCTCAGCGATCCGGCTCTAGCATGTCCTCGAACCGCATCCACTGCTTGTAGAAGTAGAGATCGACATATTCGCGCGCGCCGTTGCGGTTCTTGAGGACGATCAGCTCCGTTGCGCCGTCCACGTCCGGTGCGCTGTCGTACATCTCCTGCCGATAGAGCCCGAGGACGACATCGGCGAACTGCTTCGGTGCGCCAAGCGCGCCGAAGTCGTCGAGCTGCGGTCGCAGGTCCTTGCGATCCCGAACGATTTGCGGGAGCCCACTCGTCGCAATGATGCACACGTCACGGTCCACCGCCAGTCGCTTCAACGCCCGGGCGGCGCTCGCCATCTCCTCGTCCAGCGGACGACCGCCGGAGGCGAGCGCCTGAAGCGGGTCGATGATCACGATATCCACGCCGCGAAGACGCACGTCGTCGTGCTCGAATGCCGCGAGATCCCCGGCGAGCAGCGCGTCGAATGCCGGGAACCGCTGCTCGAGCCTTCGCGCGGCGATCTCCAGTCGCGACCGTGATTCGGGGTCGAGATTGCCGCGCCTCAGGTCGTCCACTCGGACGCGCGCTTCAATGGCGAGCGCGCGCTCCGCAGCTCGGCTCTGATCCATCTCGGCCGACAGGAATCGCACTTTCCCTCCGACCTCGGTCGCGCGAAGCGCGATGGCCAACGCGAGCGCTGACTTCCCGCTCCCAACCTCGCCGCCGAGGATCACGAGATCGCGACGCCTGACGCCGCCGCCAAGCGCGTTGTCGAGACTGGGAAAGCCAGTGGGGATCGTGTCGCGCGGCGCGCTGCCGTCGATGATCATGCCGATCGCGCGACGGGCTCGCGCTTCGTCGAGGTCGCTCATACGCTCGTCGCGAGCACTCGGATGATCTCCCGAAGCTCGGTCAGGGCCGGTGCGTCGAGGTGCGGCGCGCTGACGTCGACCAGCGCCCGCAGCGCAGCTTCGAGGCCGTCGCGGTCGACGGACGTCGTGGCGTCCATCAGCCGCGTCAGCGATTGGCGAAACGATGGCGGCACCGCCAGCGCGGCGAACCACGCGCGCGCACCATTCGCGCGAACGATGCGCACCTGCTGCGGCAGCGGCGCTGGCGGGAGGGCGCCGACCACGAGGCGCGCCGCGAGAAGCGTTGCCAATGCGACCTCCCGTTCTCCGCCAAGAGGAGATCGTCCGACGAGCGCGGCGAGCGCGCGGAATCGGAAACGTGGTAACGCGAGAGCGTATGGTGGCGAGAGCGGCACCGGGCCAATATTAGCGGGCGCAGCGGTCACGGCAACGACGCCGGCACGACTAGATTCCCTGCATGGCTCCCCCCGCGAAATCGGTACTCTGGGTGGACGACGAGGCCGAGCTCCTCGAGTCGCACCGCATCTTCCTGCGTGAGAAGGGCTACGAGGTCGAAACGGCGACGAACGCCGACGACGCCGTGGAACTGCTCCGGCGCCGACCGTTCGATCTCCTCCTGCTCGATGAGCAGATGCCCGGCAAGCGGGGGCTGGAGACGTATCAGGAAGTGCGCGAGCTCGCGCCAAATCTCCCCGTGGTAATGGTCACGAAGAGCGAGGAGGACGCGACACTCCGCGAAGCCCTCGGCGCCAATATCCGCGAGTACCTCGTCAAGCCGATCAATCCGCGTCAGGTTCTCACCGTCATAACGCGGATCCTCGAGGGGCCGCGAATTCGCCAGCAGGCGATTGCACGACGCTTCGTCGAACGGTTCCGCGCCATCGAGGTCGAGCGGGGTCGGGTGCTCGACTGGCGCGGCTGGGTGGATCGTTATGTCGAGTTGATGCAGTGGGACGTCGACCTCACGGCCGCGGGCGAGACGGGGCTGTACGAGTCGCTCCGCGGCCTGTATCCCGACATGCAGCGAGAGTTCGCGGAGTACATGCGCCGGGCGTACCCGGCATGGCTTCGCGATCTCGAGGGCGATCGGCCGCCATTGTCGATCGACATCGTGGGTGAGTTCCTGCTGCCCATGCTGCAGCGCGCGCGTAACGCGGTCTTCATCGTCGTCGACTGCCTGCGGCTCGACCAGTGGCTCGTGCTCGAGCCGCTTCTGTCCCAGATGTTCGACGTGGAGCGCACGCACTATTACGCGGTGCTCCCGACGGCCACGCCGTATTCGCGCAACGCGTTGTTCAGTGGATTGTTCCCGGGCGAGATCGCCGCGCGGTTCCCCGACTGGTGGGGCGAGCGCGAGGACGAGACACTCAACGCGCACGAGCGCGA
>Ga0070672_100002899_pt1 | contig 11028 bp, 6 predicted proteins | sample KBSM13metaG_FD_66151 | JGI IMG/M metagenome (GOLD analysis project Ga0070672, IMG submission 66151) | Miscanthus rhizosphere microbial communities from Kellogg Biological Station, Michigan, USA - KBS M1-3 metaG | ecosystem: Host-associated > Plants > Roots > Rhizosphere > Soil ... | reverse complement strand
GATATCGCGTGCGGGCCGCGGCAAAGCGAGCGATTAGTTCCGGAATCGTCCCCACGACGTAGGCTGTCGGATCGCGATCGAGGAGATAGCGTCCTTCCGAGCGCAGGGCGTCATGGGCCCACTCCTCGAACCACGCGAGGTGGCCGACCAGCCAGCGCACGTTGTTCGCCGCGGGGTGCGGGCGCCAATCGGCTTCGGTTTCGGTGATGCCGGAGAGGTTGCGCTGTAATAGGCTCCACATCTGCTCGTCCATCTCGTCGAGCATTTGGACAGGTGCGATCATGGCGCTCCCGGGGAACCTGGAGTTGAAGACGAGATCTGTGAGGGGGCGCACTCGGCACGCAGATGTAAACGTCAAGATTGCGCGACGACGGCCATCGTTTCGCCGAGCTCGGGCGTCGACTCGAATGCGCGCGCATCCGGGAGGATGGCGATTCCTCGCCTCCGCGCCTTCGGCGCTCCGTTCGGAATGACACTTTGGCGTCGGTCATTTCACCGTTATGCGTCGTCGTGCCACCTCCGGAAGCCGCGTGACGCTCAGGAGACGGCCGGTCGCGAGCATGACAGCGTCGAGTCCCGGGTTTCGGTACGCGCCGCTGCGCCCGAACATTGTCGCATGATCGAGCAAAACCGATGAGTCGGATGAGCCGCCTGTGGCTTGTGGTCGCGCTCGCGACACTCGTCACGGGCTATCCCGATGCCCTCCAACCTCAGGGCCTTGCCGGCGCGGCGGCCATCGGCGTCGTCACGCGAAGCTCCTGGCAACCAGTCCCTCAGGCTCGCCTCGTTCTCCGGAACGCGAGCACGGGGTTCACGCTCGAGCACCGAACGGGCTCGAACGGTCGATTCGCATTCGAGGGCGTTCCGCCCGGCGGGCCTTACGAGCTCCGGGCGTTCGCCCTCGGCCTCGATCCCGCGCGATCAGCCCGCACGTTCACGCTGGCGCTCGGCGACCGGGTCGCGATCGACCTGGCACTCCCGGAAGAGGCGACGTCAGTCCTGCCGACCGTCGGGGTTCGCACCGATCCGCATCGTGACGAAGGCGGGCCGTCGTTCGCGATGCCCGATGAGCTGGTCCACGGCCTTCCGCTCCTGAGCCGCAACTTCGTTGGGCTGTTCGCCACCATCCCCCAGGCCATCAATTCTCGGGGGACGTACTCCGTCAGCGGCCAGCTTCCGGCCCTGAACGCGATTCAGATCGACGGCGGAATCGCGAGCGACGTGTATGGCGTGACACGAACGCCCGGCGCCAACGCGGGTGCCAAGTCCATCTCGCTCGAGGCGCTCGACCAGATCCAGGTGCTCGTCGCGCGGCTCGACGTGCGACACGGGGCGTTCACCGGTGCGCTCATCAATGGTATAACGCGGTCGGGCACGAACCGGTGGCAGGGGAGCGTGTTCACGTCGGTGCAGGACCAGGTACTCGTGGGAAAGGACACAGCGGGGACACGCGCGAGCGGATTCGACTTTCTCCAGTACGGCGCGACGATCGGTGGCCCCATCATCCGGGACAAGCTGCACCTGTTCGTCGCCGCCGACCTGCAGCGGAGGCGAACGCCTTTCATCGGGCCGGACGCGAGCGACCCTGCGACCGGCATCAGCGTAACGACGGCGACGCGCGCGTCAGCCGCGTTTCGTACGGTGTACGGGTTCGATGCAGGTGGACCGGAGCCGCCCATGCTCAGTCAGCCCGATCGGTCCGTGTTCGCAAAGGTGACCTGGCAGCCGTCGAGTCGCCATCGCGTCGAGCTGTCGCACAACTGGGTGGACGCGTCGGACGAGAACCTCGGGCGCAACACACGCTTCTCGGCGCTTCGTCCAGGCGGATGGGCGCTATCGCGAAGCGGCATGGTCACGTCGGACGTCATCCACACGACCCGGCTCCACGCCATGAGCGCGTTTGGATCGTTAGGTAACGAGCTCATTGCTGGCGTTCAAACGACGAACGAGGATCACGCCTCGACGCTCCGCTCGCCGCTGTTTGTCGTGCAGGGGGATTCGCCCGGGAGCTATCTGGCGGGAGGGTCGGTTGGCGGTGCGACCGGCACCATTCTCGATCAGCGCATGGCCGAGCTGACGGACAATGTCACCCTTCTCCTCGGTTCACACGAGCTAACGGCGGGCGCGCACGCGGAATGGTATCGGTTCACCGACAACTTCTTCCCCAACTCGTGGGGGGCATGGCGCTTCCCAAGCGTCGAGGCGTTCGAGCAGAAGCAGCCGGACTGGTACCAGATTGCTTTGCCGCTCCGGCCCGGTGGACCGTTAGGCGACTTCGAAGCGGGCCAGGTGGCGGCGTACGTGCAGGACCGGTGGACGCCGGTGGAGCGATTCAGCGTCACCGCGGGCGTCCGCGCTGATCGCCCGCACAGCGACGTGCCGGCCGAGAATCCAGCGCTCGCTTCGAGTGTGGCGTTAGGCGCCGGCTACTCGCGCCGGTTCGCCGTGGCGACGCAGCTCTCGCCGCGGCTTGGCCTCAGCTGGCGCGCGACCAACCGTCACGCGGTGGTGGTGCGCGCGGGCGCCGGAATGTTCGCCGCGCGTGCCCCGCAGGTCTGGCTCGGCAACGAGTTCACGAGTACCGGTCTCGATCAGGCGACGCTCGTGTGCACGACGAAGGAAGGCGTCCCGGCTCCTGTCGTCGAGCTTGGCTCGCTTCCTCGGCAGTGCACGAAGTCCGGAGGCACGACACCAATCAGCACGGCGGCGTACATCGGCCGCGGCTTCCGTTCGCCGCAGGTGTGGAAGTCGCTGGTCGGTATCGACGCGGTGCTGACGCGGCAGACGTCGGTCTCGATCGATGTCGTGCGGACCGACGCGCGGTACCAGATGTATGTCCGCGATGCGAACCTCACGCCGACGGGGACGAACGCCGAAGGCCGGGCAATGTACGGACTTCCCGGCGCAACCGGCAGCCTAACGCCGTCCCGACCCGATCCTGCGTTCGGTCAGGTGCTCGCGTACGACAGCCGGGGTGGCGATCACTCAGCGGCGGTATCGGTGTCGGCTACGAAGCGGTGGAGCAATGGATCGATCGGACAGGTGGGATATCAGTGGTCGCGCGCGGTCGACGTGCTGACGCTGTTCAATCCCGGCGGGATGCTCATGTTCCAGAACTCGGCCCTCGATGGAACGATCGACGCACGCCGCCAGACACGATCAGGTACGGATGTGCCGCACAGTCTGGTGGCGAGCGCGGTTGCTCGGCTCCCATTCGCGGCGCAGGCGTCGTTCCTGCTGCGCGCGCAGAGCGGTCGTCCGTATAGCTACACCATGAGCGGCGATGCAAACGCGGATGGCGTGTCGCTGAACGACCTGTTCCATGTTCCTCGCGACTCGGCGGACGTCTCGCTGACGAATCCCGAGCGGTGGGGCGAGCTCGATCGGTACGTCGAGAGCCACGCATGCCTGAGGGCGCAGCGCGGACGCATCATGGCCCGGAACTCGTGCCGCAACCCGGCAGTCCTGACGCTCGACGGGCGGCTCGCGAAGACCGTCTCCCTCGGGGGCATCCAGCGCATGGAGATCGGCGTCGACGTCTTCAACCTGCCGAATCTTCTCAACCGCGACTGGGGACTCGTTAGGGAAACGGCATCGAACCAGTCGGTCGCCATGCTCGGTGTGTCTGGATGGGATCCCGCGTTCAACCGGCCGCAGTACAAGTTCCTTCCGGGTGGGCTTCCGGTCGACAACGTAGCGCTGGTGGACGCATCGCGATGGAAGATCCAGCTAGGGATGCGGTACTGGCTTCGCTAAGACCCACACTCGCCGGCGGCGCCCGCCGCTGCGACCGATTCCGCGTCCATCGCGATGCCGAGGACGGTCTTCCTCGGGTCGATCTTCACGTTGCGCGCCTTTCTGGTTCGAAGCGACGGGTCCCGAGTCGAGGTCCCGAAGCCGGAATGGTTCACGCCGAACTTCTCGGTCCTCGCCATCAACCCGGCGACGGGCATCGCGGCTGCGGTCGGCGTCGGTACCGCCGTCGTGACCGTCAGAGCAGACGGGCTCACGGCTAGCGCGATGCTCACGGTCGAAGCGCCGACGTCGACTGCCAATTCCGGCGCCCTTACGGTCAACGCCTTTTCCGTAGTCGAATTCAGATACGGCTCGGCTCCGGACCAGCCGTTCTACGCACCGCAACTGCTCGTGACGGCTGCGACCTCCACGTCCGTCACCATACTGACTCTCGTCTTCCACATCCCCGGGCTGGATGATCCCATCCCAGCCATAGGGTGCGGTGGCCGCATACTCGCCGGCGCAACGCGGCAGCTGAACGGAGAAGTGTATGGCGACTGCACGTTCAGCCTCTTCGGACAGCGTGCGACCGGGGAGCCCGCGACCGCCGTGGTTACGTTCATCGACGACACGGGTGCTACGGGTACGATCACGGTGCGCGGGCCCATCGAGTCCGGTGGGCTACCCGGCACCTACACGGGCGGCGAGAACGGTGGGCCCTGTTTTCACGGCCGCGGAAGTGGAAGCTGACTAGGGTAGGGACGCGGCACCGGCCGCGCCAAGTCCCACTTGGGCAGCGACTCCAGAATTTGCCAGAAGCGCGGCCACGACCGCGCCTCGTCTGCGTTCGGCTGACAGACCGCGCGATAGACCGCGACGTCGCCCTTCGCCGCCGCTTTCGCCATCTCGTCGAGCCCGGCGTCGATCTCACCGGCGGCCATCTGGTCGAACGCGATGCGCATTGGCGCAACCCATTTGCCCTCCCGGACTCGGGCGAGCGTTTCGTCCAAGCGCGGCTTCCCGTCGGCGTGAATGAGTTGCCAGTAGCCGAGCTCACCGCGCGCGAGTGTGTCGCGCAGCGCTGAGTCGCGTGCCGTCTTCGGCGGCCAGGCGATCCGAAGCTCCGCAACGGCCTCGTCCCACTTCCCCAGCCGTGCGAGCGAGCGTGCGACTCCGCCGTGCCCGAGTGCTGCTCGAGGCGAGATCATCACCAGCGACCGATAGAGCTCGAGCGCCTCACTCGGTCTATTGCTGCACAAACCGATAATGGCCTCCCGATCTATGAGGCCCGCGCGCATTGGATCGAGCCGACGGGCGATACGGGCCGCATCGCGTGCCTCGTTCCACGCCCACGCATGGCGGTACAGGGCGGACTTCACCTGTTGGATTTCGGGATTGGCTGGATCCACGGCGATCGCTTTCGCGATCAGAGGCTCCACTGCACGCATCGAGTGTGTCTTGTACGCGCGCATTGCGGCGAGGTTGAGCCACGCCGACCCTTCCAGTGAGTCGAGCTCCAGCGCCTTGCTCGCCGCTCTCTCGGACTGCTCGATACCCTCGTCGAACGGCACGCTCATCACCGTCACCGCAGTCGCCCAGTACGAGCTCAGTCCGGCCCAGGCGCGGGCGTTGGTCGCGTCGCGGCGGATGGCTTCCTCGAACGTCTGCCGCGCTGTCGCCTCGGAGGCCCCGTCCTCGAAGAGGAGGTCGTGCCAGCCCTTCATCGTCAAGCGAAATGACTCCGCGTCGATGCGATCCGAACGGCCCCTTGGCATCTCGGTGACCGGAGCGCGGAACATCACGCCGGCGATCGCGGCACTCACCCGGCTCGACACGTCACGGGCCTGGTCCACCAGGAACGCGTGGCGTCCGACGTCCGACCGAGTTCCGCTCGCGATATCGACCACGTATCCAGTGACGACGAAGCTATCCGACTCCTGGCTGAGCTTCCCGTCGAACGCGACCCGCGCGCCAAACTCGTTGCCAATGCGTGGGAGATCGATCGGTGTGGCGTCACGCAACGACCAGTTGGCGGACTTCGTGGTCTCGAGCCCACCAATGCCGCGGAGGCGCGTCACGATCTCGTCGTCAATCCCTGTCGCGAGGTAGCCGAGATCGGGGCGGTTGGTCGCATTCTTCATCGGCAGCACGAGCAACGTCTGCGGCCGAGCCGTCGGATGGAACTGTCTCGTTAGGTATGTGGCGATGGACGCCGCCACTAAAACGAGTGCCGTGGAAAGCACGGCGATCCGGTGAGTGTGTCGGGGCCTCGACCCGAGACCCGACGCCTCGGTTACCGTTTCCACCGGCGCGCGCACCACCACGTCGGCAGGACCGGCCGAGGCGCCGGGAGCAATCGCGGCCGGTGAGTGCGGCTGCAGCGGCTCGCGGTCCGGCACGCGCCGCGACCGTATTGCATCGGCCAGCCGAACCGTTTCCACCGAAGGCTCGGCCTCGAACTCCTCGGCGAGCCGCGCCCGGAAGCGCTCGTAGACGTCGAGGGCACGCGCGCGGTGGCCAGCGACGTCGAGCAGGGTGACGAGACGCCTAACGACCGACTCGTCGATCGGATCGACCTTGAGCACACCGGCCAGCGCCTCGGTGGCCCCCGCGAAGTCGCCACTCTCCTCGCACGCGGCGGCCAGCCCCAGTCCGGCGCTCCGTGCCAGTACGCGAGTGCGCATCCGTTCCTCGTGCAGCCACGTCTCGAAGCCTTCAGCTTCGCCGACGTGCAGTCCGGGTAACGCATCGCCTTCGTACCGCGCGAGCGCGTCGCCGAATCGGCCCGCGGCGACATCTGCCTCGAGCAGCGCGGCGTCGGTCCTGAGAAGCGACGGGTCTATCGACACCTCTTCGTCGCCCCGGGTGCGAATCACGCCGTCGTCGAGGTGCTGGCGCAACACGTACAGCGCGTTGCGGAGCGCGGTACGCGCGTGCGCGGTGTCGAGCCCCGGCCAGAACGCGGCGAGCAATACGTCCCGCCGATGCCATACGCCGGGGCGTGGCGAGGAAAGGTAGGCGAGCAGCGCGAGTCGCTTCGGCTGTCGCAGCACCTCGTCCAATTCGGAACCGTCGGTTCGAGTCAGTCGAATCGAGCCGAGCGTTTGGAGAAGCATCATGCGGCCCAACGATGTGTCCACGCGCATCGAGACGTAAGAGGACATGCACCCAGTTGGCCAGCATGTCACGCCACCGTGTTCCGACCGTGAGCCGAGCGTGAGTCGAAAGTGGTTCGGCCGCGAATAGGCCGAGCAACGTCGGGATCACCGATGATCACGGTTGTCTCACACTCCGCTTTGGATCGATCTCCATCGTGCGGCCGTTGGCTTCGCCACTCGGCGGAGCGCCGCTTTCACCTGGAGAGTCTCATATGAGCACGTCGTGCAGACCGATCGCCCGGTTGTTCGGGGCTGCTGCCGTTGTTGTATCCGGGCTTGCGTGCGGGCCGGATTCGTCGGCGACCCGTATCACGCAGCCCGCCGCCCCCTCGCTTGGATCATCAACCGATCGGCAACGACTGCCGCACGCCGAGGCGGAGGCAGCGCTCGCCTCGGTCTTAGCGGCCAACGACCGGGCCACCATCTCGGCGCCGTCACTCGTTCCGCCGGGCGCCCCGCTCGCACCCTTTATCGAAGCGCGGCTCTACTCCATCGCGAATCTCGCCGTTCACGACGCCCTCAACGCGATCATCCCGCGATTCGCGCGTTACGCAGACACGGGCCCGCTCGTGCCGGACGCCAACGCCGCGGCCGCCGTGCTCAAGGCGGCGCACGACGCGATCGTCGGCGCGGCGCCGGCTGCGCAGGCGGCCGTGGATACATGGTATGCGGGGCAGATCGCGGGACTCGCGGGCAGCGACGGGTTGGCGAATGGCGTCGCCCTCGGGGCTCGTGTGGCTGCCGCGATTCTCGCGAACCGAGCCAACGATGGTGTGGCAGGCGGCGGCGTTGCGCCGTACACGCCCGGCACCAACCCCGGCGACTACCGGTTCACGTTCCCGTTTAACACGCCGGGGTTCGACTTCTTCGGCACCGGAGGCTTCGCCGACGCCTCGCGGTGGGGCAACACCGTCGCGCCGTTCGTGCTCACGAGCGCGTCGCAGTTCCGCGCCCCGCCGCCGTACGGGGCGGCGTCGAACGCCGCGGCCGTGCTCACGCCGCTCTACACGGCGGACTTCAACGAGGTGAAGGCCCTCGGCTGCATGGGGTGCGCGGCTCGAACAGCGGAGCAGACCGAGATCGCGCTCTTCTGGATGGAGAACTCGCCGACCGGCTGGAACCGCATTGCGCGCACCGTGGCCGACCAGCGGAACCTGGACGCGTGGGACGCTGCGCGGCTGTTCGCGGTGCTGGCCGTCAGCGAGTTCGACGCCTATACCGCGAGCCTCGAGTCCAAATACTTCTACAACTTCTGGCGTCCAGTGACCGCCGTCGCGCTGGCGGGCACGGACAACAATCCCGCGACGGCGTCGGCGGCGGGCTGGGAGGTGCTGGCGTTCCCGACGCCGCCGGTGCCCGACTATCCGAGCGCGCATTCCACGGCCGGCGGCGCCGCGGCCGCCGTCATTGAAGCGCTCGTCCCGGGACGAGGCCAGGCGATCACCACCACGAGCGGATCGCTGCCCGGCGTGTCGCGGACGTTCGCGAGTGTCGCCGACGCCCAGGACGAGAACGCGGCCTCGCGCATCTACATCGGCTATCACTTCCGCCACGCAACGGTTGAAGGGATCGCGCAGGGGCGACGTGTGGGCGCCTACGTCGCGTCGCACGTGCTTCTTCCGGTCACGAAGGAGGAGCGATGAGGTCGCACAATCTTCTGTCGACGCTCGCGGTCATCTCCGCCGCTGCCTGCTCGACTGACGAGCCCACCGCCGCCGTCGATCACCAACTCCGGCCGTCCTTCTCGTCATCACAGGAGAGAGTCGCGATCTGCCACCAGAGCGGGTGGGGCGCTGGCTACCTCGAGGTCGCCCAGCCTGCGCTCAAGGGCCACCTCGGCCATGGCGACTACGTGACGACGCTGGTCGTGAGCCACGACGCCGCGCAGACGGGCGATGGCGTCCACTTCGTCCGGATCGGCGACGCGTTAGGCGCGGCGCGCGCCGGGCGCCTCGACCGCGGCGAGCTCGCCGAAGCCGCGTGCCGCATCACCATCGCGGTGGCGGCCGGCGTCTACAACGGGACCGTCACCGGCCAGCCGTTCGACGACATCGATCGCTTTCCGCTGATCGTGGACGTACCGGACATCACGCTGCGTGGCGCGCTGGTGATGGGGCTGGACGAAGCCGGACGGGCGACCGGCGACGCAACGGGAGGGGTCGCGACGACCCTGCGCCCCGTCGAACCGCTTCCCAACATTGCCGGATCCCAGACGCCGATCATCATTGCCAATGCTCATCCCGGCGGCTCCGCGGGGAACGGGCTGTCGGTCGAAGGCTTTGTCTTCGAGTCCGGTCATGCTCCTCCGGCGAGTCACGGGGGCATCGGTGTGCTGAGCATGCGAGTCGTCGGGCTGACCATCCGAGGAAATCGATTCAGCGCGTTCCTCGACGGTGTCGACCTCCGAGCCGGCAACGCCGACGTAGCGCAGAATCTGTTCGCGACGAACGACGACTGTGACATCTGCCTGGCGGGCCCCGGGCGCTTCAGCGCGACAGGGAATCGGATCCTCGAGAGCGGAATCGCCGGGATCATCGCGGGCACAGTCATCAGTCTGCCGCTTCCGAGCGCCGTCGAGCCGTATGCTCTCGCCGCAACGAGCGAGACGTGGGCGGAGATCCGGAACAACGAGGTGCGGGACCACCGCCGCATTCCGGTGGGCGTCGGCATCCGGCTGGACGCGTTAGGCGTCGGCGCCCCGAACGTGCACGGCGTCGTCCACGCGGTGATTCAGGACAACCTACTGGTCAACAACCGGTTCGGAATGATGCTGCACGCCGGCTTTCCGGTCGCGGGCACCGACCGAACGAGCAACGTCGATGTGACGTTAGGCGACAATGTGATCCAGCAGAGCTGCCAGGCGAAGCTGCTCGTGGCGCTGTCTCGCCACCAAACGGCGCTGGGGTTGAACGCCAACACGTCTCTCCTCAACTCGACGTACCAGCTGTCGCTCGGCGGGCACGTGGACTGGAACGACGTGTGGTTCGCCCATGCGGCCGGGTTCGGAAACACGCTCATCGTGGACGGGCAGACAATCGCGAACGGGAGCCGGCAGTTCTATAGCGCGGCGGGATGTCCGGGACTCTGAGTACCCGAGCTTGCGTCGCGCCGCCGGAAGCTCGCCTGTCAGGGCACCTCGTTAGGTGCCCTGGCAGTCCCACGGAGTCATTGCTCCTGTCGCAGCTCCCGGAATAACCAGGCCCTCGCGAGCTGCCACTCCCGTTTCACCGTGCGTGGCGAGCGCCCGAGCACGTGCGCTGTCTCATCGACCGTCAGGCCAGCGAAAAACCGCATCTCCACAATCCGCACCTGATCCGGGTCGATGTCCGCAAGGCGCTCGAGCGCCTCGTCGATCGCGAGCACGTCGGCGATGTCGCTCGCTTCGTCCGTCGCGGCTGCGAGTGACACGAACGTCGCTGATCCACCACGCTTCGCGGTGTGCTTCGCGCGGGCGTGATCGACCAGAATCCGTCGCATGAGCCGCGCGGCGATGCCAAAGAAGTGCGCACGATTCGCCCAGCTCGCCCGTCGCTGATCCACGAGCCGCAGATACAGCTCGTGCACGAGAGCAGTGGGATCCAGCGTATGGTCGCCGCGCTCTTGCCGGAGCTGCCGAGCGGCGATTCGGCGGCACTCGTCGTAGATCAACGGGACGAGCGCATCGAACGCCGAACCGTCACCGTCGGACCAGCGTCCGAGTAACGTTGTGATGTCGCCAGGCGATCTCTCCACGGAGTTGGCTACTCCAGCCCGGCACGCACCAGCAGCGCTTGAAAGCGTGGATCGCGTCTGAGCGCCGGCGTGTTCCCATCGACGTTGAAATACGCCACCACGTTGGATTGCTCGGCGAACGCCTTCTCCGCCCACACGACGGCGCTGTCGATTTCGGAAAGAGAGGCGTAGATGCTCGCAATCGACCACGCCGGCACGAACTCCGTCCTCGATCGCTCGAGCAGCTCTCGCAATGTTGCTCGTGCGGCACGCGTGTCGCCTGCGTGTGCCTGGATGGGACCCAGCAGCGCGAGGCTGGGCGACGCGCCGTGCATGACCGACACGAGCCGGTGCGCGTGCGCAAGCGCGCTGTCGTGGCGACCCGCCGCGTCGAACGCGCCGGCAAGACGCATGTGCGCCTGGA
>Ga0070672_100002887_pt1 | contig 11048 bp, 8 predicted proteins | sample KBSM13metaG_FD_66151 | JGI IMG/M metagenome (GOLD analysis project Ga0070672, IMG submission 66151) | Miscanthus rhizosphere microbial communities from Kellogg Biological Station, Michigan, USA - KBS M1-3 metaG | ecosystem: Host-associated > Plants > Roots > Rhizosphere > Soil ... | reverse complement strand
GCCTCAGGTCCCAGGGTTGCTGGTTCGAAGAACTCCAATCGCAGCAAATGTCACACCAGCGAGCAGGCAAAGAGAAGACGCGCTGTTCGCAACCAGATCCTTGTGCTGAAGAAATGAGTCACTGGCGAAACCGGCGATCTGAAGAAAGATGAGACAGGTCGACAGCGACCAAAATGTCCACCTAACCTTCCAGATGAGTGCACGCCATATGACGGCAAGTGACAACCCGCAGAGCGCGGCGACACATGCGTTCAAGATTACTGCCAATGCATTAATTGTTGCCAAGGCGCGGGCGTCCATTCCGATCGCCTGCGTGTCGCCATACAGGATCGTTAAGGCCGGAGCATTCTTTCCAAGCACAATAATTGCAAAGAGAATGCAGAGAGCGAGCACGAGATTGAATCCCGCCCATAATGTCAGAAAAATTGCGCCCGCGCGAAGCATAGGGTTATTAAGACCTAACGATAAAAGGGCCCGCGTGAAGAAGATGCCACCGCGCACGGTAACAGACTCTTTCCGCCCGTAAACCTGCTATCCGTTGTAGCCCAAATCGAATTTATCTCCGGCACGAGCTCGTCGTTGAAGCTAGCTGATGTCACGGGTCCAACGAGTAGCAACGATCATGTTTCCCAAGTTTCTTGGCCAAACCGGGATGGTTCAGATAGAGTCGCACACTAGGAACCTTGATCGAAGTCTGAAAGACGCAGTAGGCGGCGTGCGTATGTGAATGAGAACGACTGAAGACACTGGAGCGCTGGCGATATTCAAAGGTGCGATTCGCGATTTCGCTGGCGATTGGAGAACGCTCGCCGGCGTTGAAGTCTTTGTCGCTGCGATCGCCTTCATCGTCATTACGCCGCTGAGCGAGGCATTGCTGCGGACGCTGGTGTCCCGTTCGGGTAGCTCAGCGGTGACCGACGTAGATATCGCGCTCTTCTTCTTCACGACGACGTCCGGACTCGCGGCGTTGTTGCTGTTGGTCGCGGCGAGTATTGGCATTGCGATCTTCGGACAGGCGTGCCTGATGACGGTGGGCCTCGCACACGCCCGCGGCGTTCGCGTGCGCGTTCGGGACGGGGTCATGCACGGCGCGGCGCGGGTGGCCTCGATTCTCTGGCTGACGCTCGGACTCTTCTTCCGGCTCCTTCTTTTCGCGGCTCCATTCCTCGCCGCGATCGGCGCGACCTATTGGCTGCTCCTGCGCGAACACGACATCAATTTTTATCTGAAGGCGCACCCTCCGGTGTTCATCGCGGCATGTGCGATCGTTGCGATACTTGCGTTGTCGCTCGCGATTGTGCTCGCACGGAAGCTTTCGGGCTGGGTGCTGGTTCTTCCGCTGGTCGTCTTCGAGCGAATGCGTCCGTGGCGCGCGTTCGGGGAGAGTGCGCAGCGCATGAACGGACACCGCGTTCAGACTGTGGTGGTGTTCGCGCTTTGGGGTTTGATCACGCTGGTGATGTCGTCCGTCACTTCGGTTGGAATCGAATTGCTCGGACGCCTGCTTGCGCCGGCGTTCGGCGGCACAATGGCGGGATTGCTTGTGCTGGTGGGTACAGTCGTGACACTTTGGTTCGTCTGCTCGATCGCAGTGAGCATTGTTTCCGCAGCGTTGTTCGCGCTCATCGTCGTACGCTTTTTTCTCGCTACCGGTCCCGGAGCACAACTACATCTGCCGGAGCCGTTCCGCGATGAGCTGGAGATCGAGGGCAAACGTTTCCGAATTTCATGGGCGGCAGTGATTGCCGGGCTCGTCGTCGCAATCGTCGTCGCGTCTGGATTGGCACATCTACTAATGAAAGACACGTGGACCGACCGGCACGTGCTCGTGTTCGCACATCGTGGCGCGTCCGCCTCAGCCCCGGAGAATACCCTGGCGGCGTTTCGACGGGCGGCCGAAGAGCATACGGATTTTGTGGAGCTGGATGTGCAGGAGTCATCAGACGGAGTCGTAGTTGTCGCGCACGATCGCGACCTTATGAAAGTGGCGCGCTCGCCGCTCCAAATTTGGTCCTCGACCGAACAACAGCTTCGAGAGATCGACATTGGCAGCTCGTTTTCTGCGACCTTCAAGGACGAACGCACGCCGACGCTGGCCGAGGCACTAGCGGTCTGCAAAGGCGTTTGTCGAGTCGACATCGAACTGAAGGATTACCGAAAGAGCCAACGTCTCGAGCAGCGCGTCGTTGAGTTAGTCGAGGCAGCAGGCATGCAAAACGACATCGTCACGATGTCGCTCAACCGCACCATGGTCGACAACATGAAGCGGCTACGACCGAACTGGACGGCTGGACTGTTGGCAGCGAAAACAATTGGGCAACCGAGTCGTTTGCCGTACGACTTTCTCGCGGTGGAATCGCGCACGGCGACACGGCGATTCATCCGTGCTGCGCACGCGGCAAACAAGCCGGTTTATGTGTGGACCGTGAACGATCCCCAACGCATGATCCGCATGATCGGCCTCGGTGCGGATGGATTGATCACCGACCGGCCTGCGCTGGCACGAGAGGTATTAACGCGCTACGCCGCCATGACTCAGGACGAGCGGTTACTCGTCTTCGCGATGACTCAGCTAGGTGTCCGCGAGGAGATCTCAGAGCCCGAGGACGAGCTCCGACCGTAATTAACCCCGATCACGATCGGCCTCGCCGCCTAGGACCGTCGTCGCATTGGTTCTGTCGTCCCTACGGGACTCCGATGCTTTGGTGGGCAGCGAACCCAGCGCTAAAGCGCTCGGCTATTCTCAACGTGCCTTCCGACTAGCTCTCCATTGGGATTGGCTGCTCTTCGCTCATTAACGAGACCCGCGCATCACTTGGTCGATCAGCTCCATTTTTGATCAGGACGTTACGCTCACGTTTTCATCCGCGGCGTAGACTGCGAAAGATAACCTCGATAGGGGGTCCAGATATGTCGAGCCGCATACGCAAACTGGCCATATCGAAATTCGCCAACTGGGCATTGTGCCTCCGCTATGTCGCCGGTTAAGCAGATATCATTATGAAACTAAACCATATGTTCAGCAGCATTCTGGCAGTTTTGTGTTCGTTTCCATTGACGGGAACGTTCGCGCAGCCGCCACCGAGCTCAGGCTCAATCGAAGTGATCGCAACTTTTGATTATCCCGGCACGGGAAATCAGACCTTGCCGCAAAAGATTAACGGAAAAGGCGACGTCGTTGGGGTGTTCATCGATTCAACCGGAGTGGAGCGCGGTTTTATCCGGTACAGCGATGGTAGCTTTAGCGCGCCGATCGCTGACCCAAACGATACCGCGGGCTTTACCGAAGGCCGAGGCATCACTAACTCAGGCCTGGTCGTCGGTGACTACCTTATCAGCGATGGCACCATTCACTCGTTCTTCCTGTCGGGCAGCACCTTCACAGAGTACGACGTTCCCGGCACGGTCCAAACCAATTTCCTCGGGATAAACGACCCCGGCGACGCTACCGGTGGATTTGATCCTGACGGCAGCGGGGTTTTCCAGGGGTTCATCCTTGACCGTCACGGAGTCGTAACCTCGTTTGCCGTCCCGGGAGCGGGCGGGACCTTTGCCTACGAGCTTAGTAATACAAACAAGTTGCTGGTAGGATACTTCGTAGATAGCTCAGGCATCCTTCATGGCTACTATCGAGACGCTGCCGGAGCGCTGCACTTCCCGATCGATCCGACGGGCTCTGTTGCGACGATTCTGTTTGGACTTAACGAGAAGAACCTGGTGGTTGGCAGATATTCGGACAGCTCAGGCGTAACTCATGGTCTTTTCTTTGGCTTGCCTAGCAGCTTCTTCACTTTCGATTATCCCGGAGCAACCTTTACATCCCTTAACGGAATCAATTCGAACGGGACTGTTTGTGGTCGTTACGTCGATGCTTCCGGCATTGCTCACGGATTCCTGGCTCGCGTCAAAGGCAAACTGCCGCTGACTTCGATGGGAATGAAAACGAAGACGACTGTTGCCCCATCGCAGGTCGTTTCCCTCGACTCCTCCTCCGCGGCCTGGGGAAATGCAACACCGGCGCGCTGAGTTCAGTTCGGGGAATTCATTCCGCGTGTAAGTGTCTCGTGAACCTCCCGGCGGCTGTCGCCGGGAGGTTAGTCGGGCCGATTCGAAAAGGTGTACCGTTTCCCGCGCCACGCTGTTTCAGTTGTCTTAACGTCGATGCTAGTTTCGCCAAACCCTGTTCAATTTGCGCATGTGACCAGGCAGCAAATCCAAAGGCGAATGCCGGAGCTAACTGAGCCTCCATGCAGAAGAAAGAGAGAGGCCGTGGCCAACCGCCGAGTTGCTCACGAGCACGCATGAGCAAAGGGAAATCTTCCTCGCGCCGCAGCCAGGCGACGAAATGCAACCCGGCCGGTGTTATTTCCAGGTCGAAATAGTCGCCCAGCCATTTTTGGAATCGTTCGATAAAGAATACGCGCCGCTGAGCATAGAGTTCGCGGATGCGTTGCACATGGCTGAGGAAAAATCCCTCGGTGATAAAACGCGCCAGCGTAGCCTGATCAATCGCTGGAGAGTGCTGGTCCATGACAGCGCGCACCTTGACCAGGCTGTCGACAAGTTCTGGTGGTGCGACCAGAAAACCGAGGCGCAGCGAGGGATAAAGGATCTTACTCATGGTGCCGGCATAAATCACCCGGCCGGCATGGTCCAAACCTTGAAGACATGGCAGCGGCGGCCCGTCGAAGCGAAACTCGGAATTATAATCATCCTCCATGACGTAGGCGTCGCGCGACTCCGCAAACTCGATGAGCGCTTTGCGCCGCTTCAGGCTCATCGTCACACCGAGCGGAAACTGGTGTGACGGTGTGACGAAAATGAGGCTGGGTGAATTTGGCCGTGAGCACTTCCCGATTACCAGCCCCTCACGATCGATCGGGCGCGGGACCACTTTGGCGCCGACAAACCCCAGGACATTACGGATCTGATGGTAGCCGGGGTCTTCGATCCATGCTACGCCACCTTTATTGACCAATGCGAGCGCGCACGCCAGCATCGCCTGTTGCATGCCGCCCACGACGACGATTTGGTCAGGTTGACAAGTAGCACCGCGGAAGTCGCACAGGTAGGCAGCGACGGCCTTCCGCAGTTCGATCTCACCACGGCTCGAGGCATAGCGCAGTAGGTGCGCTCCCTTTTTCGCCAAAACCTGCGCGCGCAAGCGTTCCCAAATAGCAATCGGAAATTCATCTACCGCCGGCAACCCCGCGACGAATGTAACGCCCGGCGGCCCGCCCATGCCGACATCGAGTTGTCCGCCTGTGCGAACATCGGTCAGTCTGGTGACACGTCGGGCGACACGCGTGGAATGCTCGGTGTGCGCGGTTGTCGCGAGCCTGGCAGCTTTAAGAAAAGATGCCGGTGAATGGTCGGCGACAAACATACCAGACCGTTTCCGGGTTTGAAGATAGCCCTCGCCCAGCAGTTTTGAGAACGCCAGGTTTACGGTCGGCCTTGAAATCCCGAGAGTTGCAGCGAGAGCTCGTGAGGAAGGCACCCGGGAAGCGCTTGAGTCAAAACTGCCGTGCTCGAGTTCTTCTCGAATCTGACGATACAGTTGTTCGTAAAGAGGCTCGGAAGATGCGCGATCCAGGCGCACCATTTCAAACGACATCACTAAACGGCGCCGGCGCCGCTTTGGGACCGATGAAACCATGCGGCAGTGAATCCCGTTCTTCCTTTTCACCGATTTCGACTTTCGCACCAGAGAATGCTTTCTCAAGACGAGGTACTGCTGACGCCACCGGGGCGAAGCGCGCACGATTGTGTCAAGAATCATGGCAACGGATGCGAGGCAAATCTTGATGCGGGAGCCAGACGGCGCCGCGTCGGGAATGGAGATTTATCGACATAGCCTGGATGGCTCGCGATCAGCGAGGCAGGCCGGGCAAACAATTGCGGCCTACAACATTCGCGTCTATTAGCGCCTGCCGCGCCGTAGCCTTGGCGAAGGCTGGTCCATTCGCGGTTAGATCCGATTCATCTGTGCCGTCTCGACACGCTCGAGGCCCTGAGCTGGCCGAAGGGTCATCCGTGGTTATTCCCTGATGGTGAGTTACACAACGGCCGTTTCTGTTTCTTCGATCACTTCGGGCTGCTTGGGTTTGCCGTAAATCACTGCTAACAACACTCCGGTTATGACTAACAATATGCCGCAGACGGTCTGGGCACTGTAGGTTTCGCCGAAGATCGTGACGCTGAAGATTAACGCGTAGATCAGGCCGAGATAATTCAACACTGCTACTTTCGCGATCCGCTCGGATTGAAGGGCATTGGTCAGACAAACCTGGCCGATTTGAGTCAGGACGCCGCACATGAGAAGCGAGAGCCATTCCCAGCGCACTGGCGTTTGCCACCCAAAGCAAAGGAAGACGAGCCCCGCCGCGATGCCGACGAGCTGGAATTGAAACACGACGATGATCGGGTCTTCGCGTTCGCGGAGTCGGCGCACCAGATTATAGGCCATGCCCGAGCAGAACGCCGAGACTATGCCAACAATCAGGTAAAAAGTGGAGACGCGCGCGTCGAAGCCTTTGAGCACGAGCACGCCGATAAAAGCAATTCCGTAGAAGAACCATTGCCGCGCTGGCACAAGTTCGCCCAGAAGAAACACGCCAATGAGCGCGGTGAAAATCGGCGATAAATATTGGATGGTGACCGCAGTGGCGAGGTGCATGTGTTGCAGGGTGATGAAGAAAGTGAAAAGGGCGAGCGTGCCGAAAGTGCCGCGCGCGATCAGGAGAGTGTGATTGTTGCCTTTCCAGTCGAGCCGCCGCCGCGCAATTTCCACCCCGCAGATCAGTCCGGAAACGAAGCAACGGAAAAAGACGATCTCCATCGCCGGAATGCGATCGAGTTGTTTGATGAAAACGTTCATGCTCGCGAAGGCGAAAGTGGCCACGAGCATGTTGGCCACGCCACGGCTGAACAGGGGCGAACGGGTCTCAGCCGGCTGATGCATCCCGCAAGCTGGATGCAGGCTGTTGTTGGGACAAGATCCTAGTCAACAACCCGCGAATGGACGTAAATAAGCGCGAATGTTGTAGGCGCGTTTGCCGACGCCGCGCCGTACGGCTTCCGCATGGAGAGCATGAGCAAGACAAAGAGTATGATGGGAAGCTCGCGACATTTAGCGAGGCAGCCAAGCGATGGGCGGACTGACAATGGAGCCGCTAGGAAGCGAGCGACATGGATGGGCAGACCCGCGAGGGTGAGGCTTTTGGGCAAAAGCCGAATCAAGCCGCGCCATAGACGTCCAGAGCACGGACAACGCCTGAGACCTGGGAAGGTCGATTCAAATCGGTGATCTCGGTGCGCGTGACTACGCGCTCAAGCCTAAGCAGCTTCACGGCCCGCTAAGTGTCGATAGTAAGCTCAGCCCCCTTTCCGCGGACTCAGACCCCTTCCGCCCCTGGAACCCCCTTTCCCCTGGCCCCTCTCTGACCCTTTATTCTTGACGGCGGCTAGTAAGCCTGAAAACCTGATTATCGTGTGAAGTTCGGCTGGGCGTCTCCCATCCAGCGCCTGACCCTCTTCCCCACCAACTCAAACGAACACTATGAAAACACTTCACTCTTCACTGCTCTTCTTCAGTGCGGCACTGCTGCTTAATCAGCCTTGCGCGGGCGCTCCCGGGCAATGGGAGGAGACCGGCAGTATGGTTACCGGACGCGCCCACCACACCGCGACGCTCATGCTCAATGGTGACGTGCTCGTAATCGGCGGTGAAGGCGAGTCCAGTGCCGAACGGTATAACCCGACCAGAGGAACCTGGAGTAGGATTGCCACTCTCTTGAGGGGAGTCAGCGGGCATACCGCGACTTTGCTGCTAAACGGGAAGGTCCTCGTCGCTGGCGGCGCTGCTGGGGCCAATCCGCTTATGACACAGTTGTTCGATCCGCCGAGCGGGACCTGGTCGTTCACTGGCAACCTCAACACCGGGCACTCCGGGCACACGGCGACGTTACTGCCTAACGGCAAAGTGCTCGTCGTCGGCGGGTATGATGCGAATATCGGCAATGAGACTACGAGAGCAGAGCTCTACGATTCAGTCAGCGGCACTTGGACGGTTACCGGGAGTATGAAGGAGGCGCGCAGCTACCACACCGCGACATTGCTGCCTAATGGAAAGGTGCTTGTAGCAGGTGGCTTCAATTTCACTACCAACCATCGCACTCAAGTTAAACCCACGGAACTCTATGATCCGACCACTGGAAGGTGGACTTACACCGGCTTGCTGAACGAACACCGTGAGTCTCATGGGGCGACGTTGCTGCCCGACGGGACAGTGCTGGTCGCTGGCGGCTCAACTAACCAGGGTTATCTTGCGAGCGCGGAACTCTACGACCCGGCGAGCGGGATCTGGAGCCTCACCGGCAGAATGATTGTGCCACGGTCGGAGTTCACCCTGACGCTGCTACCCAACGGGCAGGTGCTCGCGGCCGGTGGCTACACCCGCGACACTATCAGCGCGAGCGCGGAACTCTACGACCCAGCGGCGGGCGTTTTCACCCGCACAGGCCAAATGATCAATAGCCACGCGCAACACACCGCCACGCTCCTAACGACGGGCAAGGTGCTCGTCGCCGGCGGCTACCCCGATGTGCAAGCGAACGCGGAACTCTACGATCCGGGCGATACCGACTAACGCCATGAAAAGTCTCCACTCTTTACTGCTCCCGCAGAAGCAAAGCAGATCGGTTTTAGCGCATAACCATTCCGGGACTGTCAGTTCCATTCTGCGCCTGTCTGCCTTCGTTCCGCGGCTGTATTTCTCAATTCTGCGACTGTCGGCGGCCATTCCGGCGCTATCAGGGTTCATTCCGGGGCTCTCAGGTCCATTGTACGACTGTCAGCGTTCTTTGTCTTCCCAGACTCTGCGGGTTAGCGGCCCCTATTTCAGTATTGCGCTCCGCGCGGGCAGCCCGGCGGGTGCATTTCTCAATTCTGCGACTGTCAGCCGCCATTCCGGCGCTGTCTGGGTTCATTCCGGGACTGTCAGGTCCATTGTGCGTCTGTCGGCCTTCCTTCGGCGGGTGTAAATCTCTTCCCAGACCCTGCAAGTTAGCCGCCCTACTTCAATCTTGCGCTCCGCACGGGCAGTCCGGTGAGGACACCGGACGCTACACTTCCTGAGTTCACGCCGCGGCGCATCTGCGATCTGGTTTCCAGATAGATTGGTGATTCGGCAGGCTCGCGCGTCCGACCGAAACCAGGAGGCCGATTCTGTGGAGGAGTCTTAGCACGGCTTGAATCTTTAAGTCGCCCGCTGAAATTGACCGTCCGATGCCTTCGCACGCCTCTGCCTCTTCAAAGCCGCCGAACGCGGAACGACACGACCAGCTTCGGGATTTCCGGACCAACCCGCGCATGCTGATCCTGGCCGCACTGGCCATTCCGGTCGGGGTAGTGAGCGCGCTGATGGCGAAGCTGCTCCTGTGGTTGATCGCTGAAATCACCAATCTGGTTTTCTTCCAACGCTTCGGCGGCGTCCTGCCTCCGCTGGAAGGCCATCATCTCGGGCCGTGGATTATTGCGGCTCCGGTGGCAGGCGCTCTCATCATTGGATTGATGGCGCGGTACGGCTCGGAAAAGATTCGCGGCCATGGAATCCCGGAAGCGCTCGAAGCGATCCTCCTGGGCGGCAGTATGGTCGAGCCGAAGGTGGCTTTGCTGAAGCCGATTTCGTCGGCCATTTCCATCGGTACCGGCGGGCCGTTCGGCGCGGAAGGTCCTATCATCATGACCGGCGGGGCGTTCGGCTCGATTATCGCGCAGTTTTTTCATCTGACCGCCGCCGAACGAAAGACGCTCCTCGTGGCCGGCGCGGCCGGTGGTATGGCAGCGGTATTTTCTGCGCCGATCGCCGCGACGCTTCTAGCCGTGGAGTTGCTCCTTTTCGAATGGCGCCCCCGCAGCCTAATCCCTGTTGTTGTCGCCGCGGTGGTCGCGAGTCTCTTGCGCGTGCCTTTGATCGGCGCCGGACCGATCTTTCCAATCGCACCGCATGCGGCGCTCGGATCGTCGGCGATCCTTTGGGCGGTTGCGATCGGGATTCTGGCCGGGTTGGGCTCGGGATTGCTAACCGTGCTGGTCTATTTCTGCGAAGATATTTTTCTAAAGCTGCCGATTCACTGGATGTGGTGGCCGGCGATTGGCGCAGCTTTTGTTGGGCTCGGCGGATGGTTTGATCCGCGTGTCCTTGGGGTTGGGTATTACCTGATCGATGGCCTGCTCAAAGGGCAAATCCTGGGGGCGGCGGTCATCTCTCTCCTCGTGTTCAAAGCCGTCGTCTGGTCGATCTCGTTAGGCTCGGGCACTTCGGGTGGTGTATTGGCGCCTTTGCTTATTATTGGTGGCGCGCTCGGAGCATTTGTCGGGCAGTGGATCCCGGCCGGCGATCCGGGCCTTTGGGCGATGGTGGCAATGGCCGGAATGATGGGCGGAACGATGCGGTCGCCGCTGACGGGCATGTTTTTCATGCTCGAGCTGACGGCGGATTTCAACGCCACGCCTGCTTTGCTTTGTGGCTCAGTCGGCGCTCTGGCCGTGACTGTGCTCCTTATGAAACGCTCCATCCTGACGGAAAAGCTCGCCCGGCGGGGACAACACATCGCCCGGGAATACAGCGTCGATCTTTTCGAATTGATGCGCGTCGCCGACGTGATGGATCGGGATTTTGCGGTCCTCTCTGCGAACACACCGCTGTCGAAGTATTCGGCTCGGGTGGCGAGTGGTGACCCGCTGGTTTGTTCGCATCAGGGAACGCTAATCGTGAATGAAGGCGGTGAGCTGGCGGGGATTATCACGCGTGGAGATATTGTGCGCGCATTCACCCGGCCACAGGATGCCAGCCTTACTGTGCTGGAGGCAGGACAGAAAGAACTGATCGTCACTTATCCCGACGAAACTCTCTATGACGTTATCGCCAAGCTTCTGCGCCACGACATCGGCCGTCTGCCTGTGGTAGACCGCGAATCGCCGAAGAGGGTGGTCGGTTATCTCGGCCGAGCGGGGATATTGAGGGCAAGAGAGAAATATCATCG
>Ga0070672_100002882_pt1 | contig 11059 bp, 10 predicted proteins | sample KBSM13metaG_FD_66151 | JGI IMG/M metagenome (GOLD analysis project Ga0070672, IMG submission 66151) | Miscanthus rhizosphere microbial communities from Kellogg Biological Station, Michigan, USA - KBS M1-3 metaG | ecosystem: Host-associated > Plants > Roots > Rhizosphere > Soil ... | reverse complement strand
GGGAACGGCGATGTCGTCCTGGTCCGTCAATATCGACACGCTACGGGAACGCGTCTGCTGGAAATCTGTGCCGGGGGACTGAATCCTGGAGAGGCTCCGCTCGATGCTGCGCGACGTGAACTCGAAGAGGAAACAGGTTACCTCGCTGGAAGTCTGGTCGAGCGGGCGCGCTTCTGGACCACGCCGGGTTTTACGACGGAGTTCATGTACCTCTTCGAAGCGACCGATCTCGTCAAAACGCAAACGAATCTCGACGAAGATGAAATCATTGACGTCGAGACTGCGACACAGGACGAAGCTCTTCGAATGATTGACGATGGGCGTATTCAGGACGCGAAGTCCATCCTTGGTCTGCTGCGGGTTCTTCCCCATCGATGACGCAATGGCGTAGGAACCAATTCGCGATCACGATTTCCGCTGCGTTTATCTTCTTCGGCTATACGCTGGTGATGCCGTTCCTGCCTTCTTTCGTGCGTGAGCTGGGTATTACATCCAAAGCCGGCGTCGCGTTCTGGAGCGGATTACTCCTCAGTTGCAGCCCGCTGGTCTCAGCTCTTTGCGGTCCGGTCTGGGGACGCATTGGCGACCGGTGGGGCCTTAAGCTCATGGCGCAGCGGGCGACGATCGCGAACGCGCTGATTTGGTTCAGCATGGGCTTCGCACAAAACGTTTACCAGTTGCTTGCGTTGCGCGCTCTGCTGGGACTTCTTGGAGGATTCAATAGTGTCTCGGTGGCGCTGGTCACGCAGGCGGCGCCGCGCGAGAAAGTGCCCCACGTTGTCGGCACGCTGCAAGCAGTTCAGATTCTCGCGGCCGGTGTCGGGCCTTTTGCAGGCGGCATTCTCTCTAATGTCATCGGAATCCGCTCCACATTCTTCGTGACGGGAATTGTGATGTTGGGTTCGGTAGTCAGCGTCTTCGCGCTCTATGGCGATTCTCCAAACAAGAGCGAGAACGGAGAAGCCACAAAAGACGCCTCGAGATTCTGGCGACGGCCGCAATTCTTCACGACCATGCTTGTTCTGTTTTCCGTCAATCTTGCGGATCGGACGTTCGGTCTGACGGTACCTCTCTTCCTGGAGGAACTCGGAACAACTGCAACATGGGTAGCCGGCGCTGTAATTTCCGTAGCAACATTTGGAGAAGCCTTATCTGCATGGATGTCCGGGAAACTTGCCACCCGCATCACACTACGACGATTGATTTCAGTGCGGCTCCTCCTAAGCATTGCTGTGCTGGTTCCGATGGTCTACGCGCGCTCAACCGCGTCATTCTCCGTACTTCGGGTGATGCTAGCGCTCCTCGCAGGCGGAACTCTCACCTTGACGGTCACTGCGGCCAGCGACGTGATACCAGAAGAGTATCGTGGCACCGGCTTCGCGTTGCTACAGTCGACAGGCATGCTCGGTGGCGCCGCAGGCCCCCTCGTTGCGGGCAGCCTCGGCGGGTGGAGCATTCGATCCGTCTTCCTGTTTAATGCAATCGTGTATGGGCTGATGGTGGCGTTTGTGCACAGGAATGTGCGGCATTAGGCCGCTGAGATCCCGCGTTTACCGACGCCAGGCGGTTTAACGCCGCATTTCGAACCCATCAAATTCTTCTAACCTCTTGGACCGTCGTCATCTATGATTCTGACCAGCCGCTGCCAACCGCGGGGGTTAAGCGGGCGTCCAAATTCAGCGAGCGCAAAATGGTGCCGCCGGCGGAAACCGAACTTATTGCAAAGGCCAAGCAAGGTGATGTAGATGCCTTCTGTATGCTGGTATCGAATCACAAACGATCCATGCATGCCCTGGCTTTGCGGTTTTGCGGCAACTATCATGATGCGGAAGACTTGGTCCAGGAGGTCTTTTTAAACGCCTATAAGGCGATTGATCGGTTTCGTGGCGATTCGTCGTTTCATACGTGGCTGCACAGAATCATGGTGAATTCGTTTGTCAGCCAAAAACGCAAGAAGGTTCTCCCGCGGGCCGGAGACGTTACGGACGGTCCTGGCTTTGCAATTGCCGGCTCTGATCGCACAGCTTTCAACAACATCCTCGTTCAACAGATCCTGCAGCGTATCGAAGAGCTCTCGGCGCAGCAGCGTCTGATGTTCGTGATGAGACACCGGTCAGGTTTGACCTGCGAGGAAATCGCTGACTATTTCGGCACGAGCGTGGGTACGGTCAAGAAGACACTTTTCCGGATTCACACCAGGCTGCGCGAGGAGTTTCTCACTCGGGAAATGAAGTTAAGTGAGGGGAGTAATGCACGATTGCCAGAGATTCCGTGAGGACTGGATCGCTGGTTTGACCGAGGACGTCGGCGACTGCGAGGCGTGTCAAGCTTTCTGCGAGGACACCCGGCTCATTCTGCAGGCGATTGACGGGGCTGCTCCGCCGATACCGGAACTACCCGAAGTCTACTGGAATCGATTCGACGAGCAGCTTCGCACGGGCCTCATTGATAGCAATACGTCCCGAGTGTACCGCTTATACCTCAAGTGGTCGGCAGTGGCCGCGGCGGCGATTGCCGCGGTCGTCACCCTGGGCGCGTTGCGCACGCCCGTCGAAGGCCTGGCGAAGGCAGCGCCTCAGATCGAGTTTGTTGACGACCACATCAAAGGGCTCAATCACACCGTCGTTGAATTTCTCCGACAATCGGAACTGTTTCTTCGCAACTTTACTAAGATCGATCCCGAGCTTCAGGAAGACCTCCAGGATGCCCGTTTCCGAGCGCAACGGGACCTGGCGGAAATCGAGAGACAAAAGTCGCGGACTGCCGATTTCGCTCCTGTGCGCATGGCTTTGGACGAATACGAGAATTATCTCCGTGAAATCAAGAATGCGGATTCCGCTCCGGATATTGTCGAGATCCAGACTCGTATCCGCGGAAGTGGGCTGATCGCGAATATGAAGGCATACCAGCCTCAGCCAATTCTGGTAGACGGCGACTAGGCACCTTATGAAACGGCATTCGTTAGCTTGCAGTTTGATGTTCGCTGTGGTGTTGGCTATATGGCATCCCTCAGCGGGCGCTGCACAGACGCCGATGGAAAACTCTGAAGCCCGCCGGCTGTTTAACGAAGGTGTCCAATATCAGCATGATGGCAATTTTGTTGAAGCCGAGAAGAAGTTCCGTGAAGCTCTCAGAAAGTATCCGAAAGCGGACCAGTCCGACCGGACTGCTTACTACCTCATCGATGCGCTCGTTCAGCTTCGTCGCGTCCAGGACGCACGCACCGAGATCGAGAATTTCCGCAGAAACTACCCGCAGTCGAAATGGCAGGACGACATCAACGAAAGAATCCTGGAACTTGGTGGATTGCCCGGTACTGCCCCTGAAGCGTCGATCTGGAACAGCCCGGCTGAGCTGCGTGAGGCACAGGCTCGCGCCGATCTTCTGCGAGGAGCGATCACTCCTGCCGGGCCCCCGAACAAGATTTACTCGGACAACTTTCCGCCGAATGCAAGCATGAACGCCGTAGCCCTGAGGCTGATCATTCAACTCGATCGGGATCGTGGCATTGAAGACGCGAAGGAGCGCTTGAAAGCTAACCCTTCCGACCCGGCAGTTCTCGCCAACCTTGGCACGATTGCCAACAGTGACTCGCCGAAAGCAGTGCCCTTCTTGTTAGGTGTCTGGGCGAATACCGCTGCGGTCGCAAATATGCGGAACAGCGCGTTCTTCTGGTTCAGCCGTCGGAACCCGGACAAGGAAGAAGTGGCTAAGGCAATCATGGATCTGTTGGCAAAACGAGAAACCGAAGGGGTTGCCAGCGAAGCCCTGTCCCTCATGACCGTATCGGATCATCGAGCAGTCCTGGAAAAAATCGCCGTGAGTTCGAATCCGGAAAAATTCGCCTTAATGGAAAAGATTTACCGGAACGGTAGCGTCTTACTCAGGACGGATCTTGTGATGTTTGTCAGCAGGCTCAACGATCCCAGGGCTGTACCTTTTATCGCGCAAGCCGCCCAAAACGATAAGGATCCCTCCGTCCGCCGCGCCGCCGCTCAGGCTCTCGGAAATCGTAAAGATGTTGATCTCGGGATGCTGGAAGAGCTCATGAAATCCGCGACGCCACCGCGACCCACTCAACCTGCTCGTTTGATGCCTGTACCGACCGGGTCCGCCATGCCAAGTTTTCCTCCAGCTTTCATCAGATAAATCGGCCCGCAACCGCACTCTAACCATCTACGATCCGCTGGCATCGCCAGATCCGGGTTTTGTATAAACCAGCAGAGGGTAACAGCCGAACTTGCCACAGAGGTGCGGGGCGGCGTTCTCGATCCAAAAGAGGGCGGACAGCAGGCCCCTCCCCAAGAGCTTGCTATGCATGTACGCCTTAAGAAAAGGCACGCTCACGCTCCGCCATGTCCGGACATCCCAACCCGCCGCTGACGCGATTTCCCGATGAAACCAGTCATAGTCGTGAGGATGAAAATAGAGTTTGGGTTCTTCCTGCGTCGGACTCAGTCCGGTCGGCACGGCAGCGCTCGGCTGTGGCCCGGAACCGTTCTTCAGCCGTCTGACAGCCGCTGCCGGCAGGACACGCTTGATTAGCTGTTTCGATGCCTGTACGGGGTGCAGCGTCACCTCCATGGCAAAACAATGATCGCCCCAGGTGTAAACGACTGCTCCCGTTCTGCCAGGCCTCAACACCCGCTCGAGTTCCCTGAAGGCTGACATCTGCTTCTTTTCTGGCACATGATAAATCGTGTGAAGCGACACGAAACCATCCACCGAACCGGTTTTGAGCGGTAGCTGGGTAATATCGCACTGCATGTATATTCCCTTTCCGCCCAGTTTTTCTTTGGCCGCTCTAAGCGCCGTCAACGACACATCAACGCAAATTCTTCGCTCGTAGGTTTCCGAGTAGGTCAGGTATTCGCGGTACTGCACGGGACCGGACGCTGCATCCAGCAAGTACTTGCCCCCCGGCAGGAGATGCTCGTTAATGCGCAGGTGACATTTGTGGATGTAGTCCTTGCTGACCGGGCGCAGGTCCTCAAATAGTTCGGCATCTTGAAATACAACATCCTTTTTGGACTGCCAGCCAACCTCGTCATAAAAACGCATGACACTGTCCGTATCAGACGCCAAATGTTGGTACGAAGTAGCCTGTGTGCCTTCCATCCTTGCGATAGCGAGGCTTGGAAGGAGTATCAAAATGTCGTCCACGACGGGATACACGAAACGACCGTCTGAGGAAAGCAGAGCGTTTTCAAGCTGCATGCGCACCGGCGCCCCACTCACGTGTTTGAGTGCGCCCTGCGCAATCCGCGAACGTAACTCTGTAAGGTATGCCGGGTCAGCGAACGATAGATCAGATCCGCTAATGGGACATTGAAGAATTGCCGCGATCGTCACCCTCCCTCTCCTATTCATCGGTGTAAAGTTTCGGGCCAGACAGGAACAGACCGAAACATCGCCGGCGCCAGAGGCCACAATAGAGGCTCAGTTAACCGCACCATGGGCAGAGGCTACGCTTCCTAAGAGCACGCTTCTATGCACCCGTCATCCCTGAACTGTGCCGCTTTAGCCTACCGTGTAGGCACCGCGCCCACAAGCGTCAACAGCAGAACTTCATGCACGCATCCGCTTTCGACAGCAAATGTATCCGAATGGATACGAATGGATACGAACTGCCGGTTCCACCAAGTCGCATTACGTTCAGCAGCAACAACTTTCAAAGGACATCGGCGTGCTGATAAATGACGGTCAGCAAACAAGGCTTCCGCAACTGCAAAAAGATGTCGATTCCTAACGCATTGTTGCGCGCATGGCGCTTCCGAAATCGAAGGAGGAGAAACGGTATGAGTGACAATCAAGGTAAATTCTCAATGTCCCGCCGAAAGCTGTTGCAGACGCTGTCTGCTGCTGCATCGTCTGCATACTGGACGAGCTTTGCGCGAAGCGAGCCCGCGCCTCAAGAAGAGGCTCCGGCTTTGCACAACTGGATGCTCGTGGGAAGCCAGGCCGCCTTTTTGTCGCATCTTCCGATGTTTGACAAACTGAACGCCACGCGGACCGAGTATCAGACTCCACACCGGTTTCAAGTAATTTTGGAAGGCTCATTCAGCAGTGCTGGCAAGGACGTGGGGTCGCTGTACTTCGCGGACCGGCGGAGCCATCCGGACGTCAAAATGTTCACTGTCGGACCAGATATGCCCTTCGTGCTTCCACGAGTCACCGCTTCATCTCCGCTCGCATCATTTCCGGCAACTGTTGTTCGCGGACATCTGGAGCGCCAGGGCAAGCCTGTTTCCGGTCTTCAAAAGGTGACTGTAAATATTAAGAAGGTCATTCATTTTCACAAGTTCGATCCTGCCGCCCAAGCGCCGCGTACACTGGAATACTTTCTCTTCGGCCGAGGATCCGAGTTCTTTCTCGCGCACTCTATTGTGAAACCTCCGGATTTCGATCAAATTCTATCGATCAACGTAACCGGTCTAAAGCTTACGGACACCGAACTGAGCAATGCGATCCGAATCTCCATCCCAACGAAAAAGAATTCTCCGACAGAGAGGTTGAAGGAAGGCGAACAAGCAGCAGCGGAGATGTCCGACGGCAGAAAAGTCACTGTTCGCGCGGTAAGAGAATTCTACTTTGAGGAGGGAGAACTGAGGATGCCGGCCACCTTCGACGATACGCCGGAAGAAAAGAAGGCTGGCTTTCCAGGATAGCGTAAACGGTCCTCGCCAAAAGCACGACAACTGCCACGTTATTGCGTCGGAACCGGAAGGAGCAAGACCCTGCCGAGATTTGCCTGCTGCGTGGCAGGAAGATCGAGATCTTTGAGGTCGACCCTCATCGACATTCGATCACCCACAACCCAAAGTGTCTGCCGACTGATCGCATAACTCTGAGTGGTTAATCGACGGCCATCGCGGAACACCAATGTGATGGGTATGGGTGGAGGTTCGGCAATTCGTAGCGGCGGAGCCAGTGCCTGTTGCAACGCCGCTTGTGATTGATCCTGCCGTAACTGTTGGACTTCGCGCGTCAGCCGCTCCACCTGGTTGGACAACTGCAACTCACCCGGACTCGGAGAGGGCGGGGCATAAGATTGCTCCGCGTACGAGGTCTCATAGGGCGCAACGGGGTAATACGGTGCCGACGCATACGGATACGGATCATAGAAACCGTTATACAAGCCGTTATAGAACCCGTTGTAGTACCCGCCGTAGTATCCGAAATAAGGCGGCGTCGCGATGATGACATGACGGTCCGGAACCCTCACAATCTGCGAAGGCGGACCGGTAACGGCACGATTGTAAGCCGGCTGGCCTGCCATCGCGGGAGGTCTTGCAGCAGGCGCTGCGCTGTTGCGGGACATTGCCGGGCCTGATGCGGTGCGGGCGGACGCGCCGGCAGACCCACCTCCTCGACCCCGCCCTTGTGCTGCAGCGGTACTGCCGGCCGCTGCTGCCAGGATCATTAGCATCACAAAACCGCAATGGGCAAGTCGAACAATCATCATGAAGTTCCTGTGCGGTACATCATATACCTCAACTCCAAACCTTGTCAGCCGATCCGAATCTTTCGCTCCGTCTTTTCCGGAATCTGATATGTTTCGGCAAACTTTACACTCGGATGTAAACGCAGGAGAGTTTCATGTTCCGACGAATCGCCTACGTACTGGTGCTTTCCATTGCTGGCCTGACACTCGGTTGCTCGTCCGCGCCAACACCGCTGCGCAAGGTCAAGATCAACTTCCCTACGCGGAGCGCAGCCTCCTGGCCGATGTTTATCGCCAAAGAGGGCGGCTACTACGAAAAGAATGGGCTTGATGTAGAGCTCGTGTTCGGCGCGGGTAACCTTGGCGTCGCAGCGATAAGCAGCGGTGAGGCAGTGATGACGAATTCTTCCATGGAACAGGCCATTCAGGCCAGCTCACGCGACGCCTCGCTCGTCATGATGGGCAGTTCGCTGAACAAGGGCATGTTTTCGCTGATGGCTTCGAAGAGCTTCACCGCAGTACCTCAGTTGAAAGGAAAGCACTTTGCCGTCAGCCAGGTTGGCGATGCTCCCTACAACTACACACTCGCCCTGTTAAAGAAGTATTCGATGACGGCAAGAGATGTGGAATGGGTGCCCGTTGGAACAGACGCAACAGCGCGGGCAAGCGCTCTCGTCAGCGGGCGTGCCGATGCCACACTCCTAACGGCGCCCCAATACTTTCGTGTTGAGGAGCAGGGTTTTACCAATCTTGCCAACCTTGCGGATTACGATGATGTCTACGCTTCCACCGTCTACCTGTTCACCAAAGAGGCCGTGACGAAAGATCCCAAGCTTCCTGAGCAAATCATCAGAGCCCACGCAGAAGCGATTAAGCGCTATTACGACGATAAGGCTTTTGCCGTTAAAGCCTACATCGTCTATGACAAGCAGGACCCTGCGGATATCGAGCGCATCTACGATTGGAATACGCAACGAAACCTGATGGAGCGCATTCCCTATGTGCTCGCGAGCGCCCTTACTGCAATCAAGGAGCAGGCGAGTGCACAGAACGCGAACCAAATCCGAGATTTGGACATCAAGAGCGTCGTGGACAACAGCGTCGTCGATCGTCTTGTTAAAGAGGGTTACTTCGAAGAACTCTTTGGAGAAGGTATCAAGGAAGAAATCGATCGCAAATCGAACCTCGCGTTTCGATAGCCAGATTCTGACTCGAAACTCCTGTTTTGACGATGCGCCGCGAAGCGGTGATTGGAAATAGACCCGCTCCGGAAGCTATCTGAAGTCTGTGAATCGAATTTTCACGACGTTTTCGCCCGCACTTCCGCATGCGCTGACCACTCGTTTCGCCACGCGACAGCCCGGCGAATTCCGTTGGAAAGAGAAACATTCGGGGAGAAGTTCAGCAGTGTGCGGGGCCCCCAGCAGTTCGGAGTTGCGTCGCCGGACGTACCGGATCCATGCGCTCTGTACCAGTTCTTGAACCAGGCCGTGTACGTGACGGCGCGGAATCCCGAGCGTGTGTCCGTAAACACGCAGTCAGTACTTGTCATCGACCCCTCTGTGCAGACGAAGGTGAATGCAGTTGTAAACGCGAATTAGGCGGTAATAAGGTCTCTGCTTCCGGATATCATGCCACCTTAGCGTGCGGGCTCTGCCCTCACATGCTTGAAACGCGCTCCCGCAATTTTCGTAACACTCGTTCGTACTTTATAGCGACGCGACGATGTTTAGACGAATCTGGAAGTACAAGTGGCGAATCCTTGCGGCGATGCTGGCTGGCATTGTCGTGCTGGTCGTTTTTCTCGTTGTTCTGATTCGGCAGTCGACCTCCAATTCTTTCCTGGTCTGGGGCCCCGAGCCGGATGCGAGTCTGAATATTCCGCGAACATTCGATGATGCCGCGATGGCGTCTCTGGAATTGCCGTTGGCCCGAGCGGATGCCAGTCCGGTGCAGATCCCGTCCCGGTACTACTATGGGATCGGGGTGCGACCTGTCTTCAAGTCCTACCCGATTTATCATCCGGACAAGGAGCCGCCCGGTTACCTGGACTGGCTCGCGCAGCAGGATCCGCAGGTGGAGTTCGACCCAGCTCAGCTGAAAACTTCCGAAGACTGGATACGCGCCGGAGAACTTGTCTTCGAGGCGCCATCCGCCTTTGGCCACATCGCGGGGCCGAACGGAGATCTCTTTGTGCGAGATCGCGAATGGCATCGCGAAGTGGCGCCTCCGCTTCTGAAGGATGGCGTGATGGCGGGAATGCGTTATGTCATTCGGAAGAGGGGCGCGATCGAAATCGGAACGCTGTCCTGCGCGCTTTGCCACTCCAGGGTTATGCCGGATGGCACTCTGGTGAAGGGAGCGCAGGGGAATTTCCCGTTCGATCGGGCGTTCGCCTGGGATTATGACCACATGGAGCAGGCCACCGGTGTTCCCTCCTGGCTGAGCTTTTTTACACCATCGCTCGCGCGCGGCATCGAGATGGTTCTCTATGGCGCTTCATGGCTGAACGCGTCGGATCCGACAGCCGAAATCGACCGAATGTCTCCGTCCGATATCGCCGCGCGGCATCGCGCGATCCCTCCCGGAGTCCTCGCGCGCCACGGCACCCGCACTGATTTTCCCGCGCGGGTTCCGGATCTCATCGGAGTCAAAGATCGGCGCTACCTGGATGCCACAGGCCTCGTCCAGCACCGGAGCATTGGAGACCTGATGCGCTATGCCGCAATGAATCAGGACACCGATGTCCACGCCATGTATTTCGGCAGGGCGCCGTCTGCCTCGATGCCGCTCGGGCTGATTTCATTGCCCGAAAACCCGGCGAAGTATTCCGGCGGACGTTACAGCGACGAACAACTCTATGCCCTCGCTCTCTATCTTTACTCGTTGAGTCCGCCACCAAATCCGAATGCCTACGATGCAACAGCAAAAGCCGGCGAGGCGATCTTCAAGAGGGAAGGTTGCAACGGCTGCCATACCCCGCCGCTTTACACGAACAACAAGTTGACGCTTGCCATGGGATTCACTCCACCGCCGGAGGATTTGAGGCGGTTCGACATTCTTCCCGTTTCCGTGGGGACGAATCCTGTCAGCGCCACTCAAACGCGACGAGGCACGGGATACTACAAGGTTCCTTCACTCAAAGGCTTGTGGTACCGCGGGCCATTCGAACACAACGGCTCTGTTGCCAAGCTGGAGGACTGGTTCGACGTGAACCGTCTTAGGGAAGACTATGTCCCGACCGGTTTCAAGGGGCTCAACATGAAATCCCGAGCCGTACTCGGGCATCCATTCGGATTGAATCTAACGCCCGAAGAAAAGCGTCAGTTGATTGCGTTTCTGAAAACCCTTTAAGCCTCGCGCAACTCCCGCGACACGACGCCCGTCTGGAGCGTAGGAATTTTAAGCGAGACTTCTGCGTGGCAGCGTTGGCCTCGGAGAAGAGGGAGCCGGCAAGCTCGCCATTCACTTCTGCGGCAAATGCGGACGCTGGGTCGGTCGCCAGCGGCTCTGCACGTAAGCCGCGTCGCCCATGAATTTTTTGGGCTCGGGTAAACCAATGAAAGTACCGAACGCAAGTCGCACGATGCGATCCGCCTGATCGATCTTTTCCTG
>Ga0070672_100002876_pt1 | contig 11063 bp, 9 predicted proteins | sample KBSM13metaG_FD_66151 | JGI IMG/M metagenome (GOLD analysis project Ga0070672, IMG submission 66151) | Miscanthus rhizosphere microbial communities from Kellogg Biological Station, Michigan, USA - KBS M1-3 metaG | ecosystem: Host-associated > Plants > Roots > Rhizosphere > Soil ... | reverse complement strand
TCGAGCGCCGCCTCGATCTGCCGCAGGTTCGCGTCGAGCGGTCCGCAAAGATTCGCGAGCGCGCGATTGTCGAGCGGCGCAAGCGTGACGGACTCGGTCGCACGACCGCCTCCCGGGGTATCGGCGGGTCTTGGCGGGGACGCGACGCGGGCGGTCGCCTGCGCGCGTCGCGGCGGAGGCGTCAAACCGCCTGGCGGACGATCGGCGCTTTTTGCGCTTCGTCCAAAAGCGATTGCATCTCGGCGATATGCGCCTTCGCTTCGGCCGACAGGCGTGCCGTCGGCGCGCCTGCAAGCTCGGTGCGCAGCCGCGACGCGTCGACCCGGAACAGCGCGCGGGCATCCGCGGGCATCGATGTCGTCGGCTTGAGCAGCGCATTCGCGACGCGCGTCGCGTACTCGCGCTGCAGGTTGCGGCGGAACAGCGTGATGTCCTTGCCGGTACGAAGCTCGCTCCATACGGCGTCGTGCAGGGCCGCGTAGAGCTCGGAGAGCTTCAGCGCCTGTTTCGGATCATCGACCTTCGCCGCATTGTTCAGGAGACGTTGCGCGATCGACGGGCTCATCAGCGTATCGAGAACGCCGCGTTGCAGTCCGAGCACTTGCTGGTCGATCGGCAGATCGAGCGGGGGCGCGGGGCGTCCGAGCTCCTGCGCGTCATCGATGTCGAACGTCGACACCGTCATGCGGCGCAGGAAGGCCGGCGAGAAATTGAAGCTGTCCGCGGAGAGGACCTCGTTCGCGAGCATTGCAAGCGCCGCGCGCTGCTTGGTCACGTCGACCGGCATGAGGGGCTGCCGCCCGCTGCCGACGCGATCGCGCAGCGTCGTCAGGCCGCCGATGTATTTCGATGCGTACACGGCGCCCTGCCCCGCTTCGTTCAGCCCCCGCGTGAAATTCCGGCGCAGCACCGAATAGCTGTCGCCCGGCTGCAGTTCGAGATGCTCTGTGCGTTGCCAGAGCTCGCGCACGAGCGCCAGGCGCTTTTTCGCGTACGCCAAGGGATCGGTGCCGAGGTCGAGCTGGTTCACGGCCGGATCGACCGCGAAGAATGCGACGTCCTCGTCGGTCGAGTACGCGAGCCACGGATCGCTCGAACGACTGGCGATCCTCTCGAGCTCCGCGCCCTCCGTTTCCACCGGTATTTCCTTGTACGCGTACTCGATGGCCCAGTAGTCGTAAGGGCCGAGCGTCGACATCTGGTACTCGCCCTGTCTTTCGCCCTTGACCGCGAGATTCCACGGGTTGTACTCCATCACCGACCCGGAGATCCCGTTCTTCGCCGTGAAATCGGCGTCCTCCAGTTGGAGGTCCGTATAAACGGTGGAGGCGCGGAAGTTGTGGCGCAGACCGAGCGTGTGGCCGACCTCGTGCATCGTGACGCTCTTCAGGAACAGATCGACGAAGCGGTCGACGTCCGGGCTGTCGGGCGAAATATCGCCGCGCGCCTCGAGCAGCGACAAGCCGAACGCGGCCTCTTCCGTTGCGGCGTCATCGTACGTGCAGACCATCTGCGCATTCGCGCGGCTGGTCGCCTCCGCCTGCGCCTTCGCGAGCTCCGCGAACGCGTCCTTGCTCGGCGGCAGGTATTCGTGACGCAGATTGCGCACGACGCGGACGTTGTTCGCATCGATGCCGATGTCGGCGTCGAGGATTTCTCCCGTGCGGGGATCGACCACCGACGGACCGATCGCACCGTACGAGGTCTTCGCCACCGTCTGCCAGCGCACCGATGCGTGATGGATGTCCGACGTATCGAAATCGGCGTTTTCAGGCTGGATTTCCACGCGGATCGCGTCCTTGAAGCCGATGCGCTCGAAGGCCTTGTTCCATTCGAGGATGCCCTGCCGGATCGGCTCCCGATAGCGGACGGGGATGTTGCGATCGAGCCAGAACACGATCGGCTGCCGGGGCTCCGAAAGCTCCGCCGCCGGATCCTTCTTCTCGAGGCGCCAGCGATTCGCGTAGCGTTGCACGGGAACGCGCTGCAAGTCCGACGTGAAGTCGAGCACCTCGGTCGTGAAGTAGCCGACGCGTTCGTCCGCGGGACGCGCGTGCATCGGGACGTCGGGAAGCTTCGACAGCGAGTAGTGGTAGCCGATGAACATGCTCCGCACATCCGGCAGCGTGATCGGCGGGGACGGGAGCCCGGAGGTTGCAGGCGGGGGCGGCGGCAGCACCAGCCGCGACAGGGCGTAGTGCGCGGACACCTCGAGCGTCACGTTGTCGGCCTCGGTGCGCGTCGTGCCGATCGACGAATTGCGCGAGTCGAACGAATACGGTTGCCGATAGGTTCGTTCCAGCACCGACGCGGCGCCGGGAAGATCCGCGAGCAGCAGCGCGTTCGCATCGATCAGCAGCGACTTCCGCTCCGGATGCGGCTGGGCGGCGATTGGCGCGACCGCGAGCAGGCTGTCCGAGAACCCGGCAGCGACCGCGCGCGCCTCCGGCGTGCCGGCCTTCGCCGTGTACTTCACGTTTTTCGCGATGAGCTGCACGTTCTGGCCGTGCTTGTGGAACGTGACCACCTGCGCGACGCCGAACGGATAGTTCATGGCGCCACCGAAAATCCGTGCTTCGCCAATTCCCTGATTGATCGCCGACTTGAAGAAGTACGGCTTGTCGAGCTGGTCGGGTTCGAGCTCTATGTAGACCTTGTCGTCTTTTTGCCAGAGCGTGAAGAGGCCTTTCGACTCGCGCGCGTCTTTCACGACATCCGCAAACGGCTTGGAGGACTGCGCCGCCTGGGCTGCGGCCGCCGCAGCAGCGGCGACGGCGCCGGTGTTCGGGGCGGGACGCGATGCGCCCGGCGCGGCATCGCGCGGGGCCTGGCCATTGGCTGCCTGTGGATCGGTCGCGGCGTGCGCCGCGGCGGCGGCGATTGCCGCCGTGTCGGATGGCTTGGCCGCATCGGCGCGCGGAATGCTCGCGCACCCGGTCATCAGCAGGGGTGCGAGCGGAGCGAGCGCGAGCGCTACGCGGGAGAGGCGGAAGGACGACATGAACGTGGTATCTCCAGAATCGGGCAATGGCCGCCGGCGGTCGCCATTGCGCCGCGTCGACCGATCAGGCGTGCGCAGGCGTCAATTCGCCGCGCAACGAATGCGGCAACGCCGCGGTAATGTCGACCTCGACATAAGTGTCGATCGACGCCGCATCGCCGGCAAAATTGACGACGCGGTTATTGTCGGTGCGCGCGGCCAGCTCGCGCGGATTCTTGACGGCAGGGCCGGTCACGAGCACGCGCTGACGTGAGCCGACCATCGCCGCGCTGTAGTCCCGATACTGGCTGTCGAGCAACGCCTGCAGCTTCGAAAGCCGCTGTTGCTGCTTCTCGGGTGGAACCTGATCCCGCAATTCCGCTGCCGGCGTCCCCGGACGTGCACTGTACGCGAAGCTGAAGGCCCCGTCGAACGCGACCGCCTCGACGAGACGCAACGTGGCGTCGAAATCGGCGTCGGTTTCGCCGGGAAAGCCGACGATGAAATCGGACGTGAGCGAGAGCGCCGGTCGCGCGGCGCGCAGCCTTCGCACGATCGACTTGTACTCGAGCATCGTGTAGCCGCGCTTCATCGCCGCCAGCACCCGATCCGATCCGGATTGCACGGGCAGGTGCAGATGCGAAACCAGCTTGTCGTTGCTCGCATACGCGTCGATCAGCCGCGGCGTCATTTCCTTCGGGTGCGACGTCGTGTAGCGAAGCCTCTCGATGCCCGGGATTTCGGCCGCGTACTCGAGCAGCATCGCGAGATCGGCCACTTCATGTCCGACGCGCCGCGCGACCTGCATGTTCTGCGACGCGCGGTCGCGTGTCGCGGCCGTCAACGGCCCGCGGTACGCGTTGACGTTCTGACCGAGCAGCGTCACTTCGCGTACGCCCTGGTCGGCAAGGTCTGCGATCTCCGTCAGCACGTCATCGAACGGTCGCGACACTTCCTCGCCGCGCGTGTACGGCACGACGCAGAACGAGCAGTACTTGCTGCAGCCTTCCATGATGGACACGAACGCGCTCGCGCCTTCCACATGCGGCGGCGGGAGATGGTCGAACTTCTCGATCTCGGGAAAGGAGATGTCGACTTGCGGCACGCCCGTTTCGAGCCGCGCGCGCATCAGCGCGGGAAGGCGATGCAGCGTCTGCGGTCCGAACACGATGTCGACATACGGGGCGCGGCGAACGATTTCCGCACCTTCCTGCGATGCCACGCAGCCGCCGACGCCGATCACGAGGTCCGGCCGAGCCGCCTTGAGCGCGCGCACGCGCCCGAGATCATGGAAGACGCGCTCCTGCGCCTTCTCCCGCACGGAACAGGTGTTGAACAGAATGACGTCGGCGTCGTCGGGCCGATCTGTCCGCGCAGCACCTTCCGCGGCCGCGAGCACGTCGGCCATCCGGTCCGAGTCGTACTCGTTCATCTGGCACCCGAACGTGCGAATGAAGAGCTTGCGTGACACTTGCAGCGTTTCGAAAAGGGTCGGAATTATAACAAACGGAGGTAGAATTTAAGGCGCAGGTGTCCGCCGGACGGTCGCGCTTTCCAGTCCAGCGGGTGAAACGGGAACGCGTGTGGTGCCGGCCTCGATGCCGGCCGAAGCCGCGGCTGCCCCCGCAACGGTAGGCCGGTGCGGATCGCTCGAAATGCCACTGACTGCGCCAAGCGGTCGGGAAGGCGAGCGATCAAGACCGGCGAGCCCGGAGACCGGCCTGCCCGCGAACGTCGTGCGTCGATCGCCGGCGTCCGCGGAGAATGCAACGCGGGGTTCCGTTGCGCTCGGTTACGGAGCGCGTCCTTGCCGTTTCCGCCGAGCGACCGAGATCGTCCGTCGTTGCGCCGATCAACGGCCGTGCGGGGTCCCCACGGCATGCACGGACGATCGTCATGAACCTTCCCGCGGGGCTTCGCACACCGGCGCGCTGCGCAGCAGGTGCCGCACTCCTTCTCGTGCTGTTCGCACCCTCTGCACACGCGCAGTTGAGGCCGGCCGACGTGCCGCTCGCGCTCGATCCCATCGTCGTGACGGCGTCGCGCTCGCCTCAGCGCCTGATCGATCTCGTCGCCGATGTCACCGTCATCGACCAGGAGCAGATCGCTCGTGGAGGCTTGCAAGGCGTGGTTGCGCTGCTGCAGCGACAGGCCGGCGTCGAGGTGACGCAAAACGGAGGCCCGGGAGCAACGGCGGGCGTGTTCCTCCGCGGCGCGAACGCGTCGCAGACGCTCGTCCTGATCGACGGCATGCGCGTAGCTTCGGCGTCGAGCGGCGCGACGGCGCTCGAGGCGATCCCTCCCGAGCAGATCGAGCGGATCGAGATACTGCGGGGGCCCGCGTCGAGCCTGTATGGCGCCGACGCGATCGGTGGCGTGATCCAGGTGTTCACGAAGCGCGGCGCGGCGGATGGCCTGCACGCGAATGCGGAGATCGGGTATGGCACCTACGAGACGGGCACGGCGTCGGCAGGGATCTCCGGCGGCTCGGGGAGCGCGCGTGGCGCCGTGCAGGTCGCCGGCCGTCGCAGCGATGGCTTCAATGCGATCGTCAATCCCGCCAACTTCAGCTACGACCCGGATCGCGACGGCTATCGAAACGGCAGCATCAGCGCAAACGGCGATCTGCGCTTTGCACCCGATCATTCGCTTTCCGTGCAGTATTTCAGGAGTCGCCTCGACAATCAGTACGATGGAGGCGACGCGTTCGACGATCGCACGATCACGACGCTGACGACCTGGCAGGTCGCGCTCGAAGACCGCTTCAGTTCAGGGTGGACCTCGCGCGTCACCGCGAGCGAAGGGCAGGACCGTTCGGTGTCGAAGTCCGCATTCGGCGACTTTCCTTTCCATACGCGTCAGCGGCAATATGGGTGGCAGAACGATATCGGGTTGCCGGCAGGCGCGCTCAGCCTGGCGCTCGAGCGGCGGGAAGAGCGCGTCGACACCGAGCCGGCGTTCGACGTGCGCGCGCGCGACACGAACGCCGTGACGGCCGTGTACCGTGTCGAAATCGAAGCGCACGCATTGCAGGCGAACGTGCGACACGACGATTCGAGCCAGTTCGGCGGCAGGACGACGGGTGCGATCGCCTGGGGATACCGGTTCGCGCCGAACTGGCGGGTCACGGCGAGCGCGGGCACGGCTTTTCGTGCGCCGACGTTCAACGATCTCTATTTCCCGGGCTTCTCGAACCCCGACCTTCAGCCCGAGACGTCGCGCAACATCGAGGGCGGCCTTTACGCGACCGGATGGGCCGGAGCCGTGTACTGGCAGGGCCACGCCGTCGCGTATTACAACCGGGTCCACGATCTCATCGTCTTCCAGTGCGACGCTGACTTCAATTGCCGACCGAACAACGTCTCGAATGCAACGCTCGAGGGCGTCACGCTCGAAGCGGATCTGTTACGCGAGGGCGCGACGTTCCACGCCTCGATCGATGTGCAATCGCCGAAAGACGCGGATACCGGCCATTTGCTGCCGCGGCGTGCGCGACGGCATGCGGCGCTGTCCCTGTCCCAGCCTATCGGTCGTGCGCGAGTGATCGCCGAAGTGCTCGGTTCCTCCGCGCGCTTCGACGACGCCGAGAACACGCGGCGTCTCGGCGGTTATGGTGTCGTCAATCTCGCGCTCGAATGGGCCGTCGATGCGCGCACCACGCTGTTCGTTCGCGGCGATAACGTGTTCGATCGCGACTATGAGCTCGCTGCGGACTTCGCGACCGGGGGCGCGCGCGTAATCGCGGGCATGCGCTGGCGATTGTGAAACTTGCACCGCGGTGCCTGTTCATTGCGCTGCTGTTCACGGCGACGACGGCTCGCGCGACGATCACCGTCGTCGACGACAGCGGCGCATCCGTCACGTTGAATGTGCCCGCGCGTCGCATCGTGACGCTCGCGCCTCACGCGACGGAGCTCGTCTACGCAGCCGGCGCCGGCGCGGCGATCGTCGGCGTGATCAAGGGCTCGGACTTTCCCGCCGATGCGCGCACGCGCCCCGTCGTTGGCGACGCGACCGCGCTCGACCTCGAGCGGATCGTCGTGCTCGCTCCTGACCTGATCGTGACGTGGCCGTGGACAACGCCCGCCCAGGCGGAGCGCCTCCGCGCGCGCGGGATCGCCGTGTTCGAGGCCGATCCGCGCGAGATCGGCGGCATCGCGGACGACGTCGAACGGATCGGCACGCTCGCGGGAACGCAGGAAGCGGCGCAGGCAAGCGCGTCTTCGCTCCGCGCGCGCCTCGCGAGCCTCGATTCGTCGCGCAACGCGGACCCGCCGCTGACCGTCTTCTACCAGGTCTCCGACGTTCCGCTTTTCACGTTGGGCGGTCAGCATCTCGTGAGCAAGGCGATAACGGAATGCGGCGGGCGCAACGTGTTCTCCGCGCTGACGCTCCCGGCGCCGCAGGTGAGCATGGAAGCGGTGCTCGCGGCGAATCCGCAGGTGATCATCGCAGGCACCAACGGGGCCGCACGGCCCGCGTGGCTCGATGCGTGGCGCGCATGGCCATCCATGGACGCGGTCCGGCGCGGCGCGCTCTACGTGGTCGATGCCAACCTGCTGCATCGACCTGGCCCACGGTTCATCGACGGCATCGCGCAGCTCTGCGATGCTCTCGCCGAAGCGCGGCGCAAGCGCCGATGAGCATCGCGTCACGTCGGGCGCGGACGGCCCATTGCCGATTGGCGTCACCGCGCCGACGAGCCTCGAGCAGCGCGGCACGGCGCGCTCGACGCGGTTCCGACCGTCCTATAATGGCAGAGTGCGCCATGCACGTTGAAAACAGTCGCGCGCGCCGGCAACTACGGGCTTTGATCGGGCAACAAGGCACCATGAACAAGGCCTTCACGCGTGAAGACACGCCGGCGGACGAGGACGAAGACACTGCGCTCGCCTCCCCGCTTCCCCCAGGCGCCCGCAACTACATGACGCCCGGCGGGCATGCGCGCCTCAAGCGCGAGCTCGATCATCTCGTATCGAAGGAGCGCCCCGAGCTCGTCGCTACCGTCGCGTGGGCCGCCGGCAACGGCGATCGTTCGGAGAACGGCGACTACATCTACGGCAAGAAGCGGCTGCGCGAGATCGACCGCCGGATCCGGTTCCTGGTTCGCCGTCTCGACGACGCCGAGGTCGTCGATCCGGCCGCTCCCCGCGATGGCGACGCCGAGTCGCGCGTTTACTTCGGCGCCACGGTCACCGTCGCAAATCCCGAGGGCAACGAGCGAACGATCAGCATCGTCGGCATCGACGAGATCGACACGCAGCGGGGATACATCAGCTGGATTTCGCCGATGGCCCGGGCGCTGCTGAAGGCGCGCGAGGGCGACACGGTGACGTTGCGAACGCCGGGTGGCGTCGAAGACCTGGAGGTGGTTTCGGTGCGCTACGGCCCGCTCGACACGGACGTGCAAGTATCGAGTGCCAGCTAGAGCCGTGAAGCGTCAAGAGGTTGTTGCTGGACGTTTCGAGTCGGGCGTGGTTGACGCCGCCTCGATGCGGCCCCTATAGTCCGGCCAGCATGGACATCGAGCTTGCCGCACTCGAGGAGCGCGTCGGAACGCTCATCACTTACGCGCGGGAACTGCAGGAAGCAAACGACATCCTGCGGCGCGAGCTTCTCGCGCTGCAGGAGCGCAATCGCGAGCTTGCCGCACGCGTCGCGCAGGCGACGACGCGCCTCGACGCACTGATATCGAAAGTGGATCAATGAGCGCCGAAGGACAGCCCCGACGCAGCATTACGCTCGACATCACGATCCTCGGCCGTGAGTTCAAGGTCGCTTGCAAGGAGAGCGAGCGCGCGGAGCTGACCGAAGCGGTCGCCCTGCTCGACAAGCGCATGCGCGAGATCCGCGATGCGGGCAAGGTGACGGGCACCGATCGCATCGCGGTGATGACTGCGCTCAACTTTGCGCATGAGCTGCTCCGCGAACGGCGAGCGGCAGCCGCTGCTGCCGCGCCCTCTTCCGCGGTCATTGACGGTGAGTCGGCTCGGCGTAGAATCGAGTCGATGCAAACGGCGATCGACCAGGCGCTCGCAGGCCAGGAGAAGCTGTTCTAGCCGACGTTGTTCGCGGGCGAAAATGGAACGCAGTCGCCGTTTGCGTGTCTTGGTTCCATCCCCTGCAGTGTTCGATCCGGCTTTACGTTCTTTGAACCAATGCTCTCGTAGCGAGGTTGCCGAGCCTCATGTGGACCGGTGTGCGTTCCCACGCGGAAGCGCCTGATGGTCCCGGCAGGCGACCAATCTTGAACCTCGGTTCAGGATGACGGTCGGGACGGCACAGGCGGGGGGCCTTTTCTTTCGGCCGGAGGGCGTCACGCGTCCTCCGGCCGATCGTTGTGCGGACATGCAGCATCAGACTGCGCCGTATCGATAACCGGAGGAGTGCATGCCATCGCCTGCATTGAGCAAGGTCGTGTCGTTCGTCGCGGCACTCGTCGCGAGCGCGATGTTCGTCCACGCTGCGAACGCACAGGACCGGTATCCGTCGCGACCGATCGACTTCGTCGTGCCATGGGGCCCGGGCGGCGGCGCGGACCAGGTTGCGCGCAAGCTCGCGCAGCTTCTCGAGCCCGAGCTCAAGGTCTCGCTGCCGATCATCAATGTGCCCGGCGCCACCGGCCAGACCGGTCACGCGAAGTTGATGAGCGCGAACGCGGACGGCTACACGATCGAGGTCATGACCGGCGATACGTTCGCTCTCCTCGCCGAACCGAACTCGAAGCTCAAGCTGTCCGACTTCATTCCGCTCGGCATCGTCATTCAGCAGGCGTCCGGTTTCTTCGCCGCGGAGAACAGCGCGTTCAAGACGTGGTCGGATGTTGAAAAGGCGGCCAGGGAGCGGCCGCTCAAGGTCGCAGTGACGGGGTTCAGCAGTCCCGACGACATCACCGTGAACTACTTCGCGGCGAAAGGGCTCAAGCTGAACTCGGTGCCGTACGCGAAGCCGGGCGAACGGTATACGTCGATACTCGGCGGTCACGCCGATCTGCTGTACGAGCAGGCGGGCGATGTCCGCAATTTCGTCGACACGAAGCAGATCCGCCCGCTGATCTTCTTCTACGGCAGCAAGGTGACGGACTTTCCGAACGTGCCCGTGTCGACCGCGCTCGGTCACAACATCACGCTGCCGCAGTTTCGCGTGATCCTCGTCAAGGCCGGCACCGATCCCGCGCAGGTGAAGCTATTGTCCGACGCGCTGACGAAGGCCGCGGCATCCGCCGACTTCAAGGCCTACCTCAAGGAACAGTACGCCGACGACGCGAGCTTCGTCCCCGGCAACGAGTCGATCAAGTACATGCAGGCGTGGCTCGAGGACGCGCGGAAGATCATCGCGTCGATTCCCAAGAAATAGCGCGCGACGGGAGAGCGCGCGTGCTCTCGCGCTATCGTGGGCTCGTTCCCTACCTGCTCGTGCTTGCCGTCGCGCTCGCGCTGGCGTGGAACACGTTCCACTTCGAGTTCACGCCCCGCGGTGACCGCCCCGGGCCCGATGTCTGGCCGCGTGCGATCCTTGCGCTGATCGTCGTCACGTGTCTCGTGCGCATCCTCGCACTGCTGCGGCGACCGTTCTCGTCCGACCCGGTCATGCTGAAGGACGTGCTGGAGACCCCCTCCGGCGCGGGTGCCGAGACTGCGTCGAAGCGCTATCCGCTGCTCCTCGTCACGGGCATCGGCCTCACGATCGCCTACGTCGCACTGCTCTCCACGCTCGGCTTCTTCATCGGCACCGCCCTCTACATCGCGACGCTGATACGCACCGGACGGTATCGACGCTGGCCGGTGATCGCTGTCGTGGCACTCGGCGGAGCGCTCGCGTTCATGTTCGTGTTCATGCGGATCGTCTACCTGTCGCTGCCCATCGGCGTGCCTCCGTTTGCGCAGGTTTCGCTGATGCTGATGCAGTTGATGGGAATTCGTTGAGCCGATGCGACGGTTCCGACAAACTGAACCTGCGCGTTCGCGCGCGTAGCGTCGACGGGCTCTGAAGCCGTGCTCGAGGTGCTGCACCAGCTCGCCGGCGGTTTCCTGCACGTGCTCGCGCCGGTCAACTTCCTGGCGCTCGTCGTCGGACTCGTCGT
>Ga0070672_100002867_pt1 | contig 11077 bp, 9 predicted proteins | sample KBSM13metaG_FD_66151 | JGI IMG/M metagenome (GOLD analysis project Ga0070672, IMG submission 66151) | Miscanthus rhizosphere microbial communities from Kellogg Biological Station, Michigan, USA - KBS M1-3 metaG | ecosystem: Host-associated > Plants > Roots > Rhizosphere > Soil ... | reverse complement strand
CACGGGACGCCGGATGGAGAGGTCCGAGAGGATCATGGCAACTCAGGTGTCGAGGACGGGTGGCCGGTGGCCTCCGGCCGCCGATCGCCATACGGAGTAGCAGGGACCGCCGGTTTCACCGATTCCGCTAGATTCATTTGTCCCGCGCGTTTCCCGCCCGTCGGAGTTCGGTCCAATGGCCATCAAGCTCAGCTCGAAACAGCACACCCAGATCGCCTACCTCGAGACCCTGCCTCCCAAGTTCCAGAAGGCGACCGGCGTCATCGAGCTCATGAACACGCAGAAGGCGGACGACAGTGTGGTCCGCGGTCTCTGCCGCATGCTCGATGAGGTCAAGGCGAACTCGCAGGCGCTGGGACTGCCGGGACTGGCGGATGCCGCCGGCATCATGGGTACGATGGCCCGGCGCGGCGGCGGGGTGCAGATGAAGGTGCGGGGGCTGCGGGAACTCCTGGGGACGCTGCGCGCCAACTACGACGGCGCACTCAAGAAGGCGATGACCCCCGAGCGGGAGGACCCCGCAAAGGAGACCTAGCGCGGCCGCCTTACCCCGCCTTCTTGCCCAGCAACTTGTCCACCAGCGGACCGGCCTGCAGCAGGATCATCGCGTTCACCAGCCCGCCGATGACCAGCGACACGAAAGCGAGCGCACCGATGATCGCGGCGGCGCCGATGCTCGCGAAAATCATCCCGAACGTGTTCATGACGATCCCCAGAATTCGGTAGGCCGTAACGGTAGGGACGGCGACACGGAAATGGTAGGGTCGCTACCCCGCCGCCGACATCGGTTCCTGCAGGGCACGCATGGCCTCCGACCGCACCGGTTCCTCGGTTTCGCGAGCGATCCGCTCGAGCGTCGCACGGATGCCCTGGCCGTGGATCTGGGCCAGGGCGCGCACCACGTCGGTCCGCTGCTCCACCGAGCAGCCCTTCCCCGTGAGGAATGAGCGCTTCACCAGTGCCAGGCGGGCCAGCCCGGTGAGCGCGTCGGGAGTGCCGAGCAGTGCCAGGCTCCGCACTGCCGCCTTCCACACATGCGGGTCCCGCTCGTGGTCGAGGAGCGACAGCAGCGGCATCGCGAACCCGAGTGCCCGGCGCCGACCGATGGCATCGACCGCGGCGAAGCGGGTGGACGGCGATGGCGACGCGAGCGCGATCCGCATGCTTTCCACCACTTCGCCCAGCGGAAACTCGGAGAGTGCCTGAATCACGGCGGCGCGGACCCGCTCGTCCTGGTCACTGAGCCGGCGCTTCAGGGGGTCGATCGCAGCCGGATTCCGCAGCCGACCGGCCAGCTCGGCGGCATGCCGCACTTCATGTGTCGCCCCACCCAGCAGGTACGGCAGCACGATGGGGTAGATCTCCGGCATGCCACCCAGCACCTCGAACAGGATGCGACGCGGGCCTACCGATTCCGCCTCCATCAGCACCTTCAGCATCACCTCGGCGGCATCGAGCCCACCCCAGCGCAGCACCATGGCGGCACGCCCCGCCTCGACGGGGTCGGCAAGCGCGAGACGCACGATGCCATCGTAGGCGGCGGGAGTCAGCAATCGCTTGAGGAGGATCGACTGACGACGGCGATCCTCATATGGAACAGCCGGCAGCGTCTGGAGCTGGACCGAGGCAAGGTGCAATGCCGTCCGCCAATCGGACTCCTTGATCGCGCGCCCGAGTCGCTCGTGGACCTTCTGCACGTCAGTCGCGACGTGCTTCACCAGCACCAGCCGACGCTCTCCGGTGACCCGGCGCTCGGCCCGTCGCCGTTCCTGGCCCCGGTACCGCACGCCCCGCAACAAGTCGCGACGGTCGGCACCATGCCGCCGGTCGCCGCCATCGCGAGGTGGCGTGAAGCTCTCGGCGCCGCCGTCCATCAGCGTCAGGCCGTTCCAACTAGGAACGACCGTGTCGATCAGCTGGGCATTGATATGGGGACTGGAAACGATCGCTGCGGTGTCGTGGGAGAGCGCCCGCGCGAGCCGCAGGAGCTCTTCTTCCTCGACTCCGGGACTGATGCTGATGACGTCGACCTGGCGCGCGAGCAGCCGGCTCTTCAGGCTCAGAGGTTGTTCTTCCCCAACGACTTCCACGCCAGCCTCGAGCCGGATCGGCTGGCTGTTTGCGATGGCGGTGCAGGTCTCCAATGCCAGATCCTGGGCAGCGTCATTGGTCGGGTCGGCGCGTAGGAGCGCGACCAGATCCCCAAACCGCTGGGAGAACTGCTCGAGGGGTGAGATCGGCCAAGTCGCAGACATAGATATGCTTGCCCAAGGTGCCACCGTACGGGCGCCGCCGCAACCCGAGGCCGCCCCGCCGGTCCGGTGAATTACGCAGTTGATACGAACGCCATGGCGCCGCTTGATTTGGGCAGTGCAAACCCCCATCGCGCTGGCCACCGCGCTCGAGCTCGACGCGGCGATCCTCCAGGCCGCCATCACCGGCTGCCTGGCACTTCTCTGTGCGTTCCTCTACCAGCGTTACGGCAAGATCTATTTCGCGTGGTACGCCACCGCGTGGGCACTCTACGTGTTACGCCTCGGCGCGATCATGGGTTTCCTCCTCACGCGCAACTGGACCTGGCTCTACTGGCACCAGGTGATCACCGGTTGGACGGCGCTCGCCCTCCTGTGGGCGGCGCTCGTCTTCTCGCGGCAGGTGCGCTGGCGTCCCGTGTACCTGCTGGCGGCGCTCTTCCCGCTGCTCTGGGCGTACATCGCGATCTACCAGCTGGACAACTTCCTGCTCGCCGCCGGCCCAGCGGTCCTCTTCCTCAGCCTGGCCACGCTGTGGACCGGCTGGGTGTTCTTCCGCTACTGGAAGGCGGTCGGCTCGACCGGCGCCGGCATCCTGGCGTTCGCCTTCCTGCTGTGGAGCCTGCACCATCTCGACTACCCGTTTCTACGCGCACGCGGGGCGTGGGCGCCCTGGGGGTATTACCTCGATATCGCGTTCGCGCTCGCCGTGGGCGCCGGCATCATGATCCTGGTCCTCGACGATCTCGGCCGCGGCCTTCGCGCGCTCACCGAATTATCGGGCGACCTGCAGCGGCGCGGTCGGACCGACGTGCTCACGGCGCTGCTGGCGCGTCCGCTCACGCTCCCCGCGGTCCGGGGCAGCGCGCTGTACCTGCGTGAGACGGGACGCTTCGAGCGCGGTGCCGGCCAGATTGCCGATTGGACGGGCCGGCCTCCCGAGGACAGGGCCGCGGCGGCGCTGCAGCTGGCGATGAGTACCGGCCGCCCCCAGGTCACTGACGACCGGCCGCTCATCGACGGCGAACGCCGCCGCGATGCAATCGCCTATGTTGCCGTGCTGCCGGTCTTCACCGGCACGGAGGCGTCTGGCGCCCTCGTGCTCACGGGCGATGCGCGCGATCCCTTCACGGCGCTGGACGACGACTTCCTCCAGGCGCTGGGCCGGCAGGTGGGTGCCGCGCTGGCCAACGCCGAGCTGCACGAGCGGCTCCAGGCCCGCACGGTGGAACTCGCTCGCCTCTCGGCGCGGATGCTGGAACAGCACGAAGAGGAGCGCCGGCGCCTCTCGCGTGAACTGCACGACGAGACGGCCCAGGTGTTCTCGGCGGTGAAGATGGAACTGGAGCTCCTGCGGGGTCAGGTGCCCGACATCGCCGGTCCGCGGCTGGAGCGCCTGCTGGGACTGGTCGACAAGGGTATCCGCGGTATCCGCAGCGTCGTGAACGACCTGCGCCCGTCTCTGCTGGATGATCTTGGCCTGCTGCCCGCGCTCCGTTCGCTGGTGGCTGACTTCGGTGAGCGCAGCGCCATCCGCATCACGCTCGACGCGCCGCAGGGATTGCCGCCGCTCTCGAAGGACGCCGAACTCGCGGTGTTCCGGGCCTTGCAGGAGGCGCTGTCGAACGTCGTTCGCCACGCGAACGCGAAACAGGTCTCGGTGCAGATTGCCGTGCGGGGGCGGGCACTGATCCTCGTCGTCGCCGACGATGGCAGCGGCCCGCATACCACCGACACGGCGCTGCTCGAGCGCGAGGGACACATGGGATTGACTGGCATGCGCGAACGCATCGCGGCACTCGGCGGCAGCGTTCGCTTCGATGGACAGCCGGGCGCCGGTGCGCGCGTCGAGGTGCAGGTGCCGATCACCGCCGGGGAGGCCGCATGAGCGAGGCGCCGATCCGGGTGCTCGTGGCCGACGACCATGCGATGGTGCGCGAAGGCATCCGCAGCGTGCTCGAACGGGAGGGCTTCCTGGTGGTGGGAGAGGCCACGACGGGGACGGAAGTGCTGCCGCTCGCGGAAGCCCAGCAGCCGGATGTGGCCGTACTCGACATCTCCATGCCGCTGGAGACCGGGCTGCAGGCCGCCGCGCGGCTCCGGCACGCACTGCCGCACATCCGCGTGCTCATTCTCAGCATGTACGACAACACGGAGTACGTGCTCGAGAGCGTGCGGGCCGGCGCCCATGGTTACCTGCTCAAGGATGGCGCCGCCCAGGAACTCGCCACCGCCATCCGCACGGTCCTGGGCGGCGAAGCCTATTTCAGCCCGGCGGTCGCTGCCCGTCTTTCCGAGGCCGTTCGCGGCGACATTGCGCGGGAGCAGCGCAACAGCAACCTCGACCTGCTCACGGGCCGCGAGCGCGAGGTGCTGGCCGGCATCGCCCGCGGTCTCACGAACAAGGAGATCGCGGGCGAGCTCGGCATCTCGCACCGCACGGTCGAGACCCACCGCGAGAGCCTCATGAAGAAGCTCGGCATCCGCACGGTGGCGGGCCTGACGAAGTTCGCCCTCGAGACGAAGCTGGTCGAGGGCTGATGCGGTGCTACTTCGTCCGGATCTCGATCTGCCGCGGCCGCGCGCGCTCCACCTTGGGCAGCGTCACCGTTAGCAGGCCGTCGGCGAAACTGGCCTCGATCCGGTCGGCGTCGACGGTGCCCGGCAGGGCGAAGGTCCGCTCGAACGCGCCATAGCTGCGCTCGTAGCGGTGAACTCGCTCCATCTTCTCCTCGGCGACCTGGCGCTTCTCACCGCGCACGGTGAGTGCCTGATTCTCCAGCGAGATCTTCACGTCCTCCGGCTTCACGCCGGGCAGTTCGGCGACGATCTTGACCGCGTCCTTGTCCTCGAACACGTCGACGGCGGGGGTCCAGGCCGCCGTGAGCGTGCCGTTCTCGCTGCTGAAGGGGAAGCCGCTGATCGCCTCGTCCAGGAACGAGTTCAGACGGCGAAGATTCTGGAAGGCGTCCGCAGGACGCTGGGTGAGCCCGTACCGCATGGTGTCCTCCGTATGGTTTGAGTGATCAACCCGGCCCCGCGGCCGGCATGTCCGGGTCAAAATTCATCTGACGTGCCGCCAGTTTCGGTCGTTTCGGCAGTCAGGAACAGCGGGCCGGCGGCCGGCATGACCGTCGCCCTGTCAAACCGACCGGCGTAGGTTGCCACACGCTCACATGTACGCCCGAGGGGACATGAAACGGCTTGTGATGGTGGGAGTGGACGCCGCGCAGCTGAGCCTGCTGGAGGGGCTTGCGGCCGGGCACGTCAAGGCGGTCGAGCCGGTGCTGGTCAGTGAGACGCCTGCCTACGTGCACGATGGGATGCAGCCGGGCTGGCTGGCCGGCCGGCATGACGAAGCAGCGATGTCCATCGACCTTGGACTCCTCGCCCGGCACGCCGGCTGCCGCTATGTCGAGGCGGACATCAGGCGCATCGACGCCGGGAGGCGCACCATCGAACTCAGCGACGGCCGCACGGAGAGGTGGGAGGCGCTGTCGCTCACGCGCACGTCGATCCCCTGCGATGTCCGCGTCCCGGGAGCGGCCGAGTTCACGATACCGATCCGGCCAATGGCACGCGCCAGGGAAATCATCCCCGCGATCGAGCGGGCGCAGCAGGCGTTCGATCAGCGGGAAGTCAGGATCGCGGTGATCGGTGCCGGCGGCCGTGGCTTCGAGACCGCTTGTGCCCTGCGCGCCCGGCTCCGGCGCGACGGCACGTCGGCCACGATCATGCTGGTCGATGGCGAGACCCACCTGCTGCCTGCGTGCGCTCCGGGCGCGAGGCCGCTGGCGGCGCGGGTGCTCCGGCGCCTGAACATCGGGTCCGCGCTCGGCGCACGCGTTGCGGACCTCTCACGCCGCGGGCTGCGGCTGAACTCGGGCGCGATCATTCCTGCCGACGTCGTGATCTGGACCATCGGCAACGCACCGGCCCCCGGACTTGCCGGTTCGGGGTTGACCCTGGATGAGCGGGGATTCGTGCAGTACGACGAAACCCTGCGGAGCGTCTCGCATCCCGACGTCTTCGTCGCCGGCGACTCGGCGGACATGGGCGTGGTGCTCACGGACAACGTGGCGGCGTACTGCGGCGACGCGCCGTCGCCCCGGTTCAGGCGCTACCGCCCCCCGTCGCGGCATTTGACACTGCTCGACTGTGGCGACGGTTCGGCCCTGCTGGCGTATGGTGGCATCACGCGCGAGGGCCGCCTGGCGATGCGGCTCAAGGAAAGCCTGGACCGCCGCTTCATGAGCCGCTTTCAGCGGCTCGCCGGCGCCACGTAGATCTCCCCGCCCGCGGCCCGGAACTCCGCCGCCTTGTCCGCCATGCCCCGCTCCATGTCCTGCCGCTTCGCCTCGTCCCGCAGTTCGTGCGTCAGTTTCATCGAACAGAACTTCGGCCCGCACATGGAGCAGAAGTGCGCCACCTTGGCCCCATCCGCCGGGAGCGTCTCGTCATGGAAGGCACGGGCCGTGACCGGGTCCAGGGCCAGGTTGAACTGGTCCTCCCAGCGGAACTCGAACCGCGCCTTCGAGATGGCATCGTCCCACTGGCGCGCGCGGGGATGACCCTTGGCGAGGTCGGCCGCGTGCGCCGCGATCTTGTAGGTGATGACGCCGGCTTTCACGTCATCCCGGTTCGGCAGGCCGAGGTGCTCCTTCGGCGTGACATAGCAGAGCATGGCGGTGCCGTACCAGCCGATCATCGCCGCCCCGATGGCGCTCGTGATGTGGTCATAGCCCGGCGCGATGTCGGTGGTGAGCGGCCCGAGCGTGTAGAACGGCGCCTCGGCGCACCACTCGAGCTGCTTGTCCATGTTCTCCTTGATGAGGTGCATGGGTACATGCCCAGGCCCCTCGTTCATCACCTGCACGTCGTATTCCCACGCCACCCTGGTCAACTCGCCCTGGGTCCGCAGCTCCGCGAATTGCGCGTCGTCGTTCGCGTCCGCGATGCTGCCCGGCCGAAGCCCGTCACCGAGCGAGAATGACACGTCATACGCCTGCATGATCTCGCAGATCTCGCGGAACCTGGTGTAGAGGAAGCTCTGCTGGTGGTGCGCCAGGCACCATTTCGCGATGATCGACCCGCCGCGTGACACGATACCGGTGACGCGGCGCGCCGTCAGCGGCACGTACTCGAGCAGGACGCCGGCGTGAACGGTGAAATAGTCGACGCCTTGCTCAGCCTGCTCGATGAGGGTGTCGCGATAAACCTCCCACGTGAGGTCCTCGGCCACACCACCCACCTTCTCCAGCGCCTGGTAGATCGGCACCGTGCCGATCGGCACCGCCGAGTTGCGGATGATCCACTGGCGCGTCTCATGAATGTTCCTGCCGGTCGACAGGTCCATCACGGTGTCCGCGCCCCAGAGGGTGGCCCACCGCAGCTTCTCGACTTCCTCCTCGATGGTGCTGGTCACGGCCGAGTTGCCGATGTTGGCGTTGATCTTCACGTGGAAGTTCCGCCCGATGATCATCGGCTCGAGCTCCGGATGATTGATGTTCGCAGGAATGATGGCGCGGCCCCGCGCCACCTCGCTGCGCACGAAGTCGGCCGGCAGCCCCTCGCGGAGAGCCGCGAATTCCATCTCGGGCGTGACCTCGCCCCGACGCGCATAGTGCAGTTGTGTCACCGGCCCGCTGCCGCGATAGGCCGGGCGCTCGAGTGAGGCCGGAATGAGCTCGGTCGAGGCGCGCGGGGCGACACGGTGCACGTCGCGCTCGAGCAGCCATGCCTGGCGCAGCCCGGGAAGCCCCTGCCGGACGTCCACGCCCTGGGGCCCGCTCGGATCGTAGACCCGGAGAGGTGCTTCCCCGCCCGAGAGCACGATCTCGCGCATCGGCACGCGGATGCCACGAGGTCCCTCGACGTATGCCTTCCGTGAGCCGGGGAAGGCGTGCTCGAAGGTGTCGCTGGTCAGGCTGGTCGTGGGGGCGGACATGGGTTCCTCCATCGCTGGTGCGACGAAGGAAGGCGGGACGGGGACATTCCAGCGCCGCCTCCCTACGCCGGTGTGAACCGGATCAGGTTCCAAGGGACTGTCTCAACCCCGCAGAACACGGCGGGGTACCCCTGGCGGTCACATGAAAGATGGGCCGGACTGGTGCGCACTGCAACGGCGGTGCGCAGCATCAGCCGCCTGGTCGCCGAGGCTTACTGATTGTCAGGCCGGCACTTGGGCAGAACGAGCACTCGGGCGTGGGCCGGCCTGGCGGGCGCCTGGTCATCTCTGGCTCGGCTGATGCGTACGTAAATGGCCAGACCAACAACCTGGACAAGCAGATGTCGGCAGCACTGGTACTCATTCTCGGGATATTCGGCGGGGTTCTCGCCGCATACGGGCGCCGCAGCACAGCACCTGTGCCGGTGCACATCTGCACCGGCCGGAACCGGAACCCCGTACGTAGGGTTTGAGGTAAATAAGGGATCGAAGCAACCAGCGATGGCACCAGCCCTTCGCCCCCGCGCCTCGATCTCTCGACGCAGCGGGGGCGAAGGCGTTGGCGGCCCTGCGTCGCCGGCCAGGAAGGATGGACGGGATGTCGGTGCGCAGCGGTCTGATGCTCGTCCTCGCGCTCGGAAGCGTACCGCGAGGGCTGCGTGCGCAAGAGCCGGAAATGACGGACGTGACACTGCTGCCCACTGACACGCTCACCGACGTCGCGGTGACACGCCGGGAGTATGGTCATCCCGTCATTTATTACAATCCCGCGCTGATCGAACGAGTAGGTCCCCTGCTGCGCGACTTCTTCATCGCGCACGAGTATGGCCACGTCTTCTATGATCACATGGGCGGCGCGCTCGCCGGGCTCGGCTCGAACGTGGCTGAGGTGCGCCAGCTCCAGGAACTCGAGGCCGACTGTTACGCGGCAGCGCGCCTGGCTGGCAGCAATCGCGCGTCGATCGAGGCAGCGGTGCAGTTCTTCACCCGGATGGGCCTCTTCAGCCACGATCGCTACCACCCCTCCGGCTCCCGCCGGGCGGCAAACCTTCTTGCGTGCATGCCGGCGGTCCAGGTCGATCCCGATCGCGTCGCGCCCATCCCTGCACGAGGCATGGGCGAGGCCGACGCCACGACCATCGAGCTCGGTCCGGATGCCGCCGCCCGCCTGCGCGGACTCGTACGGATCAGGATCGATGGACGGGTGGTGGGCACCATCTCAACCCTGGGGCCGACCACCCCCGTGATCGTGAAGCGGCTGCGGCAGGGACCGCACCGCTATGAGCTCACGATCGAGCTGTACAGCCTCGATGAATTGCTCCAGATCAACCCTTCGGGCGTCGCGCACGGCGACGGCACCGTCGAGTTCGAGCCGGGTGGACGACTGGAGATCAACTGGCTGGGGGACGAGCCACCGGCACTCCTGCCAGTCAAGGGAGCTCCGCGCCGGGCGGTCCCCTGACGATCCGGGTCTGGACCGATCAGTGAACGGACGCAATATTCCGACGTTCGGTCCTCAACCCTGGAATTCCATTGCCGTCCAATCGTATTGCCCGTCTCACCGCGGGTGCGGTGGCATGGCTGGCGCTTGCCTCCCCCTTGATGGCACAGGGACCGCAGGCCTTTTCGCTGCCCGACACGGCGCTCGCGATCGGTCTTTCGCCCCAGGCCGGGCACCTCCGATTCACGCCAGCTCCCGCGATTCCGGTAGCCCAATTCTCCGGCGATACGCTCCCCTGCCCGCAATGTGACCCACAGAAGAAGCATTTCTGGGTGGCGTTCGCCGAAGTCATGGCGGTGAACATCATCCCCAATCTCGTGAGCCGGTCGAGCGGGCAGGAGTGGGCGAAGTTTTCGCTCGAGAGTTGGGGCAACAACCTGACGCTTCCCTGGCAATGGGATAACAACGCCTTCCTCAACAACCAGTTCTCGCACCCGTACCACGGGGCGATGTACTTCAATTCGGCGCGCACCAACGGATACAACTTCTGGCAATCGGCGCCGTGGGCGTTCGCCGGAAGCCTTACCTGGGAGTTGTTCGGTGAAGTGTGGGCCCCCGCGCCGAACGACCTCGCCAATACGACACTCGGTGGCATCACCCTGGGCGAAATGCTGTATCGCGTGTCCTCCCTCACGCTGAAGAACGAGGCCACGGGGTTCGACCGCGTCGTGCGCGAAGTGACCGCGGGCCTGCTCAACCCCGTACGCGGGTTCAACCGGGTGGTGCGTGGCGAGGCGTGGAAGGTGTCGCGCACGCCGCCCGAGTGGCGGCAGTCCACCATCTTCGGTGCCGTCGACGTCGGGTACCGGCGGCTGACCGTCACCGGGGAAGGCGTCGACGAAAACCTGGAAGGCGTGTTCGTCACGGCAGAGGTGATCTATGGAGATCCCCTCCTCGACCTGTCCAAGAAGCCCTTTTCCTTCTTCAGCGCCGAAGTGACGCTGGCGAGCAACAATGCACCCGCGCGCCGCCTCACGTCCCTGGAGGTGCGTGGCGGCCTCGGCGCCAAGAAGCTCGGCAACGGCGGGCTCAACCAGCTTGCTGCCTTCATGACCTATGACTACATCGCGAACCCGGTCATCGAGTTCGGTGGCCAGGGATTCTATTTCGGGCCTGTGATCGGCCACCGCCCCTCCAACGGGCCCAGGCTCCGGGCCGAGTTGCTGGGCCAGTTCATGCCGGTGGCAGCGGTGCAGTCGGACTTCTACCTCACCGCAGAGGGCCGGGACTACGACTACGGCATCGGGATTGGCGGCCTCGGCGATGTCCGCCTCACGTGGGCCGGGCTCGCGCAGATCGGCATTTACGGTCGCTATGTATACGAACCCATCATCAGCGGCTTCCCGGGGAATCACCAGCTGTTCTTCTACGGGGCCA
>Ga0070672_100002863_pt1 | contig 11081 bp, 10 predicted proteins | sample KBSM13metaG_FD_66151 | JGI IMG/M metagenome (GOLD analysis project Ga0070672, IMG submission 66151) | Miscanthus rhizosphere microbial communities from Kellogg Biological Station, Michigan, USA - KBS M1-3 metaG | ecosystem: Host-associated > Plants > Roots > Rhizosphere > Soil ... | reverse complement strand
AGGATCGCCGCGTACATGCTCTTGACGTTGAGCACCTGCTGCGCATCGATGATGCGGTGGCCGAGGCCGCTGTCGGAGCCGATGAACATCTCGGCGACGATGACGATGACGAGCGCCATCGAGACGGCGGAGCGCAGGCCGACGAAGGTCGGCTGCAGGCTCTCCCAGATCAGCACGTCCTTGAACACCTGGCCACGCGAGGCGCCCATCACGCGCGCCGCCATGACGCGCTGCTTCCTCGCATTGATCACTCCGTAGGCGCTGTTGAAGACGACGATCAGGAGCGCGCCGAACGCCGCGATCGCGACCTTGTTGATGTCGGAGACGCCGAAGATCAGCAGGAACAGCGGAATCAGCGCCGACGACGGCGTCGAGCGGAAGAAGTCGATCAGGAACTCGACGCTGCGATAGGCCTTCTCGTTGCTGCCGAGGACGACGCCCAGCGGGACGCCGATCACCGCGGCGATCAGGAACGCCTCGAGCGTGCGCAGCACGGTGACGGCGAAATCAGTCAGAAGAGGGCCGCCGGCCAGGCCGCTGAAGAGCGCGCCGAGCGTCGCCGCCGGTGTCGGCAAGAGGATCGGCTTGATGAACCCGAGCCGCACGACGAGATCCCAGGCGACGAACAGGATCAGCGGCCCGACGACCGGCAGCAGGCGCTGCCAGTCGAAGCGCTTCGGCGCCGCGGGGGCGACATCGCTCGGCGCGCTCCAGGGCGCGGCGAGCGGAACCGTGGTGGAGGAGGCGGCATCGGCCATGATCAGCTCTTGAAGAGCATCGGCTCGACGACGACGCGCTTCTCGAAGATGCCCTTGTCGGAGAACAGGTCGTAGAACTTCTGGAAGTAGGCGACGTCGCTCGCCTTGAACTCGTTGTAGAGCATGTAGGACGCCAGCGGCACCTCGGCGGTGAGCGGTCCTTCGATCGCGGTGTAGCCCTTCATGAACTGGCGCGCCTCGTCGGGCTTGGTTCGCACGAGCTCGATGCCGCGCGCATACGCGGCGATGAATTTCTTGGTCTCGGCCGGGTACTTCTTGATGAACTCGGTCGTCAGGCTGGCCGAGCCGCCGTGCCACGGCGCCTGCGGATCACCGAGGATGTAGTGAGCGACGACGCCTGCCTCGAGCACGCGCGTGGTGCCGTTCAAGCGGCCGACGGTGCCGGTCGGCTCGAGCGTGTAGACGGCGTCGATCTGGCCGGCGGCGATCGCCGCGACGTGCTGGCCGATCGGCAGTTCGGTGACGGTCATCGCGCCGGCGCCGGATCGCTCGAGCATCGTCTTCGCGAGCGTCACGTTCTGGATGCCGGGGCCCGAGGCGACGCGCTTGCCCTTGAGGTCGGCCATCGTCTTGACCGCGCTGTCCTTCGGGACGAGGAATTCCTCGAGCACGTACTTCGCGTTGCTGGGATTGGTCGCGAAGATCTTGAACAGTCCGGGCTGCGCAATCTCGCCGATCGCGAGGTTCGCCGACCCGGTGCCGTTCGCGCTGCCGTCGGAGCGGCCGGAAAGCATCGCTTCCATCACCTGCTGCGCGCCGGCGAACTTGAGTGGCTCGACCTCCAGCCCGGCTTCCTTGAAGTAGCCTTTCTCGACCGCGGCGAAGAACGGCAGACCGGCCGCGACCGGCCAGAAGCCGATCCTGATCTTCGGTGCCGACTGGGCGCGGCCGAGGCGCGGCACGCCGAGTGCGGCGAGCGCGCTGCCTGCGCCGGCGCCGATGACGAGCGCGCGCCGGCGCCGATCGGCCAGCGGGGCGATGCCATCGCGGCGTGTGACGAGGAGCGCTTTCATGACGGTTCCTTTCGAGGCAGAGGTTCGGGCTCCGGTCACGCGTCGTGCGCGGCCCCGGCGGAAGAAGCGAGGCTGGCCAGATAGGCGCGCCAGCCGCCGTGCACCGTGATGTCGCGTGCGCCTGCGAGCGCATGCGATTCGCACAGGAAGCCGTGCACGCGGCGTCCGTCGAGCAGCTCGATCGATCCGATTCCGAGCGGCGCGGCGATGGACGCAAGAAAGGCGCCAACCCGCGCACTCGGCAGCGCCCACACCTCGACCTCGATCGACGCGCCGCCCTCGCCGACACGCACGAGTCCAGGCTTGGGCGGCGTCGTGTCGGGCAGCGCGAACAACCGATAGCGCGGCGCCGTGTGCGTCGCCGCGCAGAAGTGGGCCCCGAGCGCGAGCAGCTGCGGGTTGAGCGGCAGGCCGCGCAGGTGCGCGCCGACGACGACGAGCGCCAGCGTGTCCTCGCTCGCTGGCCACGCCTGCGCGTCGAGCTCACCGGCCGCGGCCGAAGCGAGCCTGCGCGTCGTCGCGCCGAGCGGCAGGTCGACATCGGCCTGCCAGCGCATGCCGAACCTCGCCAGTGCCACGTCGTGGCCGCGCGGCGCGATGAAGGTCACGCCGAACGGCAGGCCGCTGCCGGCGAAGCTCGCCGGCAGCGCCAGCGCGCACCAGCCGAGCAGATTGACGAAGTTGGTGTACCGGCCGAGCCGGGCATTGGCGCCGATCGGATCGGCATCGACGTCGTCGTGGCGCGGATGGCCCGCGGCGCTCGGCGTCATCAGCACGTCGACCCGATCCCAGATCGCTCGGGTCTCGCGCTGCGCCGCGCGCAAGGCATACAGGCCGCGAAAGGCGTCGGTCGCGGTCATCTCCCGCGCGGCGCCGATGACTGCGCGCACGGTCGGCTCGATCGCCCCGGGATCGCGCTCGAGCAGCGTCTCGACAACGGCGTGTCGCTCGGCCAGCCACGGGCCCGAGTAGAGCTGCTCGGCGATCGCATGGAGCGGCGCGAAGTCGATCGGCACGGCCTCGTGGCCGAGCTCGCGCAGCGCCGCGACGGCGCGCTCGTACGCCGGCCCGTAGCCAGCGTCGCCGTCGAAGATCGCCTGCGTCGGGATGCCGACGCGCAGCGCGGCCCGGCCATGCGCGGGCCCGGGGGCGAAATCGCTGTAGGGATCGGCGGCGTCGCTGCCTTCGACGAGCGCCAGGACGCGCGCCGCGTCGCCGACATCTAGAGCGAAGATCGAGACGCAGTCGATGCTGCGGCACGCCGGCACGACTCCGCGCGTGCTGACACGCCCCGGCGTCGGCTTCAGGCCGACGATGTTGTTGAACGCCGCCGGGATCCGGCCCGAGCCGGCGGTGTCGGTGCCGAGCGAGAACGGCACGTCGCCCCGGGCAACGACGAGCGCCGAGCCCGAGCTCGATCCGCCACTGATCCGATCGGCGGCGAAGACGCTGCTCGGCCGCCCGTAGGGCGAACGCGTGCCGACGAGGCCGGTCGCGAACTGGTCGAGGTTGGTCTTGCCGACGCAGACGGCGCCGGCGTCGATCAGCTTCTCGACCGCATGGGCGTGCGCCGCGGCGACGTAGCGGAACGCCGGGCAGGCGGCCGTCGTCGCCAGTCCGGCGACGTCGATGTTGTCCTTGACCGCGAATGGAACGCCGAAGAGGGGCATCGTGCGAGCGACAGTGCCCGCGTCGGTGCAGCGCACGGCGCGCGCCTCGAGCGCCGCGACCTGGCTCTCGATGCCCGCCCGGTCGACGAGCGTGATCCACAGCCCCGGCGGGCTCTCGGTCTCGAGGCGCCGCTGCAGCGAGAGCAGCGCCTCTCGCGGCGACCCCTCGCGGCTCGACGAGTCGATCCAGTCGTCAATCGTGAGCAGCGTCGAATCGGCCATGCAACGGTCTGGTGCGTCCTGGTATACCGATGCGTGTACTGCACGAAGTGTGCCGGAGCGCGCCGGCCGGCGACGACATCGCTAGTCGGCGAGCGCGCGATATGCCCAGTAGCTGAGGCCGGAGACGGCGATCACCCAGACGACGGCGAGGGTACGACGGGCCCATTTGGGCAGACGCCGCCACAGCTTGATCGCCGGTGCGAACCAGCGGCGCAGACGAACTTCGGTGCCATCGAGAAGCCTGGCGCCGCGCTCCGACCCTTGCGAGATCAGCGCCAGGCCGAGCAGGATCACGATCTCGCTCGGGATCACCGGGATCGGGTAGGTCACCACGCCGATACCGATGACGACGAGGCCGCCGACGTTGAAGGCGACGTTCATTCCCTTGGCATGGCGCGACTTCTGGCGCTGCCGGTAGAGCCGCTGGAAGCGCTCTCCCGGAGGCGCCTTCTCGAGCTGGTGCAAGGTCTTCTTGGGGCTGGCGGTCATGGCGTCGCCGCAAGGGCATTCGCCGGGCCCGGTTCCGATTCACATCACCGGCGGGCCGGCAAGGCCCGACTTTCTGGCGATACTTGCCGCCCCATGAACGACCTCAGCCCCGAGGTGCGGCGCCGCCGCACCTTCGCCATCATTTCCCACCCCGACGCCGGCAAGACGACGCTGACGGAAAAGCTCCTCCTCTTCTCCGGTGCGATCCAGATCGCCGGTTCGGTCAAGGCGAGGAAGGCGTCGCGCCATGCGACCTCCGACTGGATGGAGATCGAGAAGCAGCGCGGCATCTCGGTCGCCTCGTCGGTGATGCAGATGGAATACCGTGGCGCGGTCATCAACCTGCTCGACACGCCCGGCCACCAGGACTTCTCGGAGGACACCTATCGCGTGCTGACCGCCGTCGACGCGGCGCTGATGGTGATCGACGCCGCCAACGGGGTCGAGCCGCAGACGCGCCGCCTGCTGCAGGTCTGCCGCGCCCGCAACACGCCGATCCTGACCTTCGTCAACAAGATGGACCGCGAGGTGCAGGAGCCGCTCGCCCTGATGGACGAGATCGAGCGCGAGCTCGGCATGAGCGTCGTGCCGTTCACGTGGCCGGTCGGCATGGGCAAGCGCTTCCACGGCGTCATGGACCTGCGCGCGACGCAGATGCGCGTGTTCGCGCCGGGCGAGGACCGCAAGGGAAACGACGACGAGATCCTTGCCGGCATCGACAACCCGGCCTACGCCGAGCGCTTCGGCGAGGAGTACGTGCACGCCAAGAACGACATCGACCTGCTGCGCGACGCCGCGCCCGAGTTCGACGAGGAAGCGTTTCTCGCCGGCCGGCAGACGCCGATGTTCTTCGGCTCGGCGATCAACAACTTCGGCGTCCGCGAAGTGCTCGACGCGCTCGTCGACCTCGCGCCGCCGCCAGGCGATCGCGTCGCGATCCAGCGCACGGTCGCTCCCGACGAAGCGAAGTTCAGCGGCGTCGTATTCAAGATCCAGGCCAACATGGACCCGGCGCACCGCGACCGGATCGCCTTCGTCCGCGTCGCCTCCGGCCATTTCGAACGCGGCATGCGGCTGAAGGTCGTCCGCTCCGGCAAGGAGCTCAGACCGAACACGGTGGTGAGCTTCCTGTCGCAGCGACGCGAGCTGCTCGACGAGGCCTACGCCGGCGACATCATCGGCATTCCGAACCACGGCGTGCTGCAGCTCGGTGACACGCTGACGGAAGGCGAGGCGCTGCAGTTCACCGGCCTGCCGTTCTTCGCGCCGGAGATGTTTCGTTCAGTGGAAGTCGCCGACCCGCTGCGCACCAAGCAGCTGCGTGCCGGCCTGACGCAGCTCGGCGAGGAGGGCGCGATCCAGGTCTTCCGGCCAGTCGCCGGCTCGGTGCTCTTGCTGGGAGCGGTCGGTCAGCTCCAGTTCGAGGTCGTCGCGCACCGGCTCGAGCACGAGTACGGTGTCAAGGCGCGGATCCTGCCGAGCCGGTTCCAGGTGGCGCGCTGGGTCACGTGCGATCCGGCCGATGGCGGCGAGCGCGAGCTGCAACGCTTCATCGACGCCAACCAGCATCGCGTCGCCTACGACGCGGTCGACGCGCCGACGGTGCTGGTCGAATACGCGCCCGAGCTGCGCGCGATCGAAAGCAACTGGCCGAAGATTCGCTTTCACGCGCTGCGCGAGCACGCCGGGCTGGTGTTCCAGAAGCAGCTCGAAGGCTGACAACCGGCGGGCAGGCCGCCCCGCCTCAGCGCAGGCCCGACGCCGGCTCGCGGTCGCGCGTCAAGCCTCAGTGCTTGCCCTTGTCGTGACCGTGACCGTTGCCGTGGTCGTCGTGCTTGTCGTGGCCTTTGCCGTGACCTTGGCTGTGGCCATGGCCATTGTTCCAGCCCGGGTGCTCGTGCTCGTAGCGCTGGCGCACCCAGTCGTCGCGAACGAAGTAGACCGGCTGGCCGCAGGCGCTGTACTGGCCGCAGTAGCGACGCCAGTTCTGCTGGTGCGCCGGCGGCACGTAGAGATAGATCGGCCGGCGCTCGACGACGTGATAAGCGGGTGGCGCGATGATCACCGGCTGCGGCAGTACCAGCGCCGGGCGCGGCACGTCGCCGATGTTGATGCGACCGTAGATCCCCGGCTGGTTGATGCCGATCGAGACGCTGGTCTGGGCCGTCGCGGTGCCGATGGCGCCGGCGGCGAGGACGAGCGCGAGAATGGTCTTCATGAATGGCTCCTGGTTCGGGGATGTCAAGGTAACGCCCCGCCGGCCTGCGGCGCGGACTGCGGCCGCATCGGCAACGGCGACTTTGCGCACCTTCACACGACTCCGGCCGGGACTCTCGCCCGCGAGTCGTAAATGGATGTGACGGCAGCCTCCGGACGAGGCCGTCTGGCGCTTTACCTGGACCTGATCCGCTGGAACCGGCCGGCCGGAACGCTGCTGCTGCTCTGGCCGACGCTGTCGGCGCTCTGGATCGCCGCCGACGGCTTTCCCGGCTGGCACCTGCTGATCGTCTTCGTGCTCGGCACGCTGCTGATGCGCAGCGCCGGCTGCGCCGCCAACGACGTCGCCGACCGCGACTTCGACCGCCACGTCAAGCGCACCGCGAACCGCCCGCTGACGAGCGGCGCAGTCGGCGTCGCCGAGGCGCTGACGCTCGCCGCTGCGCTCGCGCTGGTCGCGTTCGCGCTCGTCCTCACGACCAACCTCGCCGCCGTCGCCTGGAGCGTCGTCGCGCTCGCCGTGACCCTCGTCTATCCGTTCAGCAAGCGCTTCTTCGCGATGCCGCAGGCCGTCCTCGGCGTCGCCTTCAGCTTCGGCATCCCGATGGCCTTCGCCGCGGTGCGAGGCGGCGATTCATGGGCGCCGGCGACGCTCGCCGGCGCCGTCCCGCCGCTTGCCTGGTGGCTCCTCTACGGCAACCTGTTCTGGGTCCTGGCCTACGACACCGAGTACGCGATGGTCGACCGTGACGACGACCTGAGGATCGGTATCAAGACCTCGGCGATCACGCTCGGCCGCTTCGACGTCGCTGCGGTGATGGCGTTCTATGCCGCCTTCCTCGCCATCTGGGCGCTGATCGGCAGAAACCTCGGCTACGGCTGGCCGTACTACGCCGGCATCGCGGTCGCGGCGCTGATCGCTTGCTGGCACTTCACGCTGATCCGCGACCGCACGCGCGAAGGCTGCTTTCGCGCCTTTCGCCTCAACCACTGGCTCGGCTGTGCTGTCTTCGCCGGCGTCTTCGCGCAGCACGCGCTGCGCTGACGTCGATCGCTCAGACGCGCTTCTCGAGCGCGATCAGCGTCGCGGCGAGCGCGGCGACGGCGAGATCGGTGTGCTCGCTCCCGACGATCAGCGGCGGCGCGAAGCGGACCACCGTGCCGTGGGTGTCCTTGCTCAGCACACCGCGCGCGAGCAGGCCCTCGCACACCTGGCGCGCGCTGGCGAACGTCGGATCGATCTCGACCCCGATCAGGAGGCCCTTGCCGCGCACTTCGGCGATCGCCGGATGTTCGATGGCGCGCAGCTTGGCGAGCAGCTCGTCGCCGCGAACGCGTGCCTTCTCGGACAGCCGCTCCTTCTGCAGCAGCTCGAGCGCGGCCGTGCCGACCGCCGCGGCGAGGGCGTTGCCACCGAAGGTGCTGCCGTGGTCGCCGGGCGTGAAAACCGACATCACCTCTTCGGTCGCCAGGAACGCGCTCACGGGCAGCAAGCCGCCGCCGAGCGCCTTGCCGAGGATCAGACCATCGGGCCGGATGCCTTCGTGGTCGCACGCGAGCAGCGCACCGGTGCGGCCGAGGCCGGTCTGGACCTCGTCGCAGATCAGGAGGATGCCGCGCCGCGTGCAGATCTCGCGCACCCGCGCCAGGTAGCCGGCGGGCGGGACGATGATCCCGGCCTCGCCCTGGATCGGCTCGACCAGGAAGGCGGCGGTGTTCGGCGCGATCGCCGCCTCGAGCGCCGCGGCGTTGCCGAACGGAACGCCGATGAAGCCGGGCGCGAACGGGCCGAAGCCGTCGCGGTATTGCGCCTCGCTCGAGAAGCCGACGATCGTCGTCGTCCGGCCGGCGAAGTTGCCCTCGGCGACGATGATCTCGGCGCGCCCGTCGGCGATGCCCTTGACCTTGTAGCCCCACTTGCGCGCCGCCTTGACCGCCGTCTCGACCGCCTCGGCGCCGGTGTTCATGGGCAGCGCCTTGGCCATCCCGGTCGCTTCGCAGACGGCGCGCAGGAACGGGCCAAGCTGGTCGCTGTGGAAGGCACGGCTCGTCACCGCCAGCCGCGCTGCCTGCTCGCCGAGAACGCGAACCAGGGTCGGATGGCCGTGGCCGAAGCTCACCGCCGAGTACGCCGACATCATGTCGAGGTAACGGCGGCCATCGCCGTCGAACAGCCAGACACCAGCACCGCGCTGCAGCGTCACGGCCAGCGGGTGGTAGTTTGCGGCGCCGTAGCGACGCTCCAGGTCGGCGGGTGCGGCGTCACGGGCGAGGGCGGCTGGCAAGGCGGCCTTGAGAAGGATGCTGGGCATCGTCGGCTCCGTCGTAGAACGCTCAGTGTGACGCGAAACGGGCGCAATGTGCTTTCTGCTTCTTGCGTCGTGCCGCATATTCACGCAAGAATCGTGCGTCAAGTAGTCTAATGGAATCCATGTCCGCCAATCTTGATGCCATCGACCGCAAGATCCTGGAGGTGGTCCAGGCCGAAGGCCGGATTTCCAACGTCGACCTCGCCGTGCGCATCCATCTTTCAGCGCCGCAGTGCTATCGCCGTGTTCGCTCGCTCGAAGAGCGAGGCGTGATCCGTGGTTACCGCGCGGACGTCGCTCCCGAAGCGATCGGCTTCGGCGTGACGGCGTACGTGAGCGTGAGCATCGGCGGCGACGATTTCGGGCGCGTGCGCGAGATCGAGGCCGAGATCCGAACCTTCCCCCAAATCCTCGAGTGCTACAGCGTCTCGGGCGAGGACGACTACCTGCTCAAGGTCGTCGCCTCCGATCTCAAATCGCTCAGCAACTTCCTCACCGACAGATTGATGCAAGTGCCGGGCATCGACGACGTGCGCTCGATGATCTGCCTCGAGGAGATCAAGCTTGCGGCTCCGCTACCGGTCTAACCCCGGAGGATCAACGCATGGAAACGAACCGGCTCGAGGCGTTCAGCGACGGCGTGATCGCGGTCATCATCACGATCCTGGTGCTCGAGATGAAGGTGCCGCACGAGCCCGACCTCGCGGCGCTGCTGCCGGTCGTGCCAGTATTCCTGAGCTACGTGCTGAGCTTCGTCTACGTCGGCATCTACTGGAACAACCACCACCACATGTTCCGGCTCGCGGAGTCGATCGACGGCGCCGTGCTGTGGGCCAACCTGCACCTGCTGTTCTGGCTGTCGCTGCTGCCGTTCACCACCGGCTGGATGGGCGAGAACCACTTCGCGCGCTGGCCGACGATGCTCTACGGCGCCAACCTGCTAGCGTGCGCGATCGCCTTTACGGTCCTGCAGACGTCGATCATTCGCCACTGCGGCCGGCAGGGCGCGCTGGCCCAGGCGGTCGCGAGCGACCTCAAAGGCAAGATCTCGCCGGCGATCTACTTCGCGGGCATGGCGTGCGCCTGGTTCCTGCCGGCCTGGACCGGCATGGCCTTCTTCGTCCTCGCGGCGCTGATCTGGCTCGTTCCCGACCGGCGCATGGAACGCGCGATCCGCGCCCACGAGCCCGGTCAGGGATAGAGCCTCAGTTCCTGCCGTCAGAACCAGCCGGCTACCCCTATCACCCCGAGGGCGAAGTAGCCGCAGATCGCGACCACCGCGGCCGCTTCGACGCGACGAACGAGCACGCTCGTCGAAGGCTGCCAGGTCCGGGCCTCTCGCCATCCCGGCACGACGTTCTCTGCCGGTTTGGCGGCGCGTAGCAGCTCGGGTTCGAGCCGCGGTGTGGTGGCGGTGTCGGGTGACTCGACCGGGTCGTGGCGCATGTCCGCCTCGGTAGCGCCGCCGCCGTCGAATGCGACGAAGCCGCTCTGTCGCGCCAAGGGGAACGATGACTTGAGGAACATGGGTGTCTTTCACTGTCTGGATGACGAGTTGAAAGAGAAAGGTCGGCGCCCGAGACGTCGGCTGGTGGCCCGTTGTGCTCCTGCGGTCCGGGCTCGCGCTTGGTCAGCGGTGTCCCGGATGTGCTTTGTCGACTCGCGCCGACTCTGCCCTTCTCTATCGGTCGCCGCGCCGTGCGCTTCGACCGTCGCGGCACGAGGATTCGTGTCGCAGCGGGGCGGATTGTGGAGACGGCGCGGGGCCGTCGCTGGCCGCAATTCGTGAGCGACGGCACGGCGCCGTCACGGGTTACCCCGCCGCGCGACATCGACCACGCGACTCGGCTGAAGACGACGAGCGGCGCTCCGCTCGCACGGCTTTACGGATACAGCCCGCGCTCCTCGCGAGCAATCAGGATCCGCTCGCACGCCACCGCGAACGTCGCCGTGCGCAGGCTGATCTTGTGCCGGTCGGCGGTGTCCCATATCTTGCGCAAGGCATCGACCATGATCTTGTCGAGGCGCACGTTGATCTCGTCCTCGCTCCAGAAGAAGCTCGAGAAGTCCTGCACCCACTCGAAGTAGCTGACGGTCACGCCGCCGGCATTGCAGATCACGTCGGGGACGACCAGCACGCCGCGCGAGCCGAGGACGTCGTCGGCCTCGGGCAGGGTCGGGCCGTTGGCGCCCTCGAGGACGAGCTTGGCCTTGATGCGCTGCGCCCGCTCGGGGGTGATCTGCCCCTCGAGCGCGGCGGGGATCAGGATGTCGCAATCGACGTCCCAGAACGACTCGTTGTCGATCCGCTCGCCGCCCTTGACGTTGGCGATGCCGGAGTCGTGCGTGATCGCGGCCATCGTCGTCGCCATGTCGAAGCCG
>Ga0070672_100002860_pt1 | contig 11083 bp, 4 predicted proteins | sample KBSM13metaG_FD_66151 | JGI IMG/M metagenome (GOLD analysis project Ga0070672, IMG submission 66151) | Miscanthus rhizosphere microbial communities from Kellogg Biological Station, Michigan, USA - KBS M1-3 metaG | ecosystem: Host-associated > Plants > Roots > Rhizosphere > Soil ... | reverse complement strand
ATCGCGACGATAGCTCGATATGTCTGGCCGCTGCCATCCGGCAGGAAGATCGCGCTGGTCTCCGCGTTGGCCAGCTCCTTTGCGTGACGGGCGATCCGATCCATCACCGTGGCGAGGTCGAGCGTCGACGAAACGTCGCGTCCCACCTCGACCAGCGCCGCCGTTTCGCGAGTGCGGCGCTGCGTTTCGGCGAAGAGCCGGGCGTTCTCCAACGCGACGCTCATGCTGGTGGCGAGCGTCTGGAGAAGGCGCACGTCCGACGGGCTGTACGCGTCTTCGCGCGTCAGGTCGCCCAGCTCGATCAGCCCCCGCGCCTGGTCGCTCGCGACCAACGGCACGAAAATCGCCGATTTCTCCAGTTGCGTGCCCGGTAAAAGCCGGCTGCCGATTCTCTCGATCTCTTCTGCCATGTTCCGGTTGATGACCACCGTCTCGCGGGTACGCAGGACGTGCGCCGCAAAGCCCTTGTCGCCGAGAGGATGGGACTCGATGTGGATCCGTTTCCCCTTCTCGTACGAATAGGGGTAGTTGATCAGGTTCGCCTTCGGATCGTAGATGCGGATGCTCATGTCCGCCTGGTTGAAGATCTCGCGGATCTTGTCGCCGACCGCATCGTAGATGCCTTGCATGTTGAGCTCGGCCGCGAGGGCCTGCTGCACGCTGTTGATGATCGCGAGCTCCGCTGCGCGCTGCTCGCTCTCCTTGAACAGGCGTTGCGTTTCGTCGAAGAGGCGGGCATTCTCCAGCGCCACGCTCATCGCGTTCGCGAGCGTCTGAAGAAGGCGCACGTCGGATTCACCGAAAGCGTGCTCGCGCTCCATGTCCGAGAGGTTGATGAGGCCGCGGGCTTCGTCGCCGGCCACCAGCGGCACGTAGAGCGCGGACTTTTCCATCTCCGTGCCGGGTATCGTGTAACTGCCGAATCGCTCGATCGCGCTTGTCATGCTCTCGTTGATGACGAGCGTTTCGCGGGTTCGTAGCACATGCGCCGCGATTCCCGTCCCGCCCAGTGGCTCCGATGCGATGTCGATCCGCTTCCCCTGTTCGTATACGTACGGGTAGTGAATCTGGTCCGACCGCGGGTCGTAGATGCGGATGCCCATGTCGGCGTGGTTGAAGATCTCCCGGATCTTGTCGCCCACCGCGTCGTAGATTCCCTGCATGTTGAGCTCGGCCGCGAGCGCCTGCTGCACGCTGTTGATGATGGCGAGCTCGGCCGCCCGCTGCTCGCTTTCCTTGAACAGCCGCTGCGTCTCGTCGAACAGCCGCGCGTTTTCGAGCGCGACGCTCATGCTGTTGGCGAGCGTCTGGAGGAGGCGCACGTCGGAGTCGCTGTAGGCGTGCTCGCGCTCCATGTCGACAAGGTTGATCAGTCCACGGGCCTGGTCGCCGACGACCAGCGGCACGTAGAGGGCCGATTTCTCGTCCATCGTGCCCGGCAGCGTGTAACTGCCGTACTTTTCCGACTCGTGCTGGGCATTTTCGTTGATGACAATCGTTTCGCGCGTCCGAATGACGTGAGCTGCAAAACCCACCTCCCGAAGGAGGTTGGACTCGATGGTGATCCGTTTCCCGTTTTCATAGACATACGGGTAGTGGATCAGAGTGGTCTGCGGATCGTAAATGCGAATGCTCAAGTCCGCCTGATTGAAGATCTCGCGGATCTTGTCGCCGACGGCGTCGTAGATCCCCTGCATGTTGAGCTCGGCCGCGAGCGCCTGCTGCACGCTGGTGATGATGGCGAGCTCGGCCGCGCGCTGCTGTTCGGCCTTGAACAGCCGCTGCGTCTCGTCGAACAGGCGCGCGTTCTCGAGTGCGACGGTCATCGCATTGGCGAGGGTCGAGAGCAAGCGGACGTCCGAGTCGGCGAAGGCGTTCTTCCTGTCGCTGTAAAGTGCGACGACGCCGACCGCTTCGTCGGCTTTCATGATGGGAACGCCGGCATAAGCCATTGGGATCGTTGGCGTGTTGTCATCGCCGATCATCCTCGAGCCGAGCTCGGCCGCCCGCTGCATGAGGTCGTCATTGATGACGAGCGGCTGGCGAGTCCGGATCACGTGCGCGGTAATGCCTCCCTTGAGCGGGTGGGAATCGACCGGAAAACGCTCGCCGTGCTCGAGGTAGTACGGCATCGATATGAGGTCGGTGGGCCGGTCGTACAACGCGATCGACATGTCCTTTGTGCCGAAGATCTCGCGGATCTTGTCGCCGACGAGATCGACGATCGCCTGGAAGTCGAGTTGCGCCGCAAGTCCCTCTTGCACGCTGTTGATGATCGCCAGCTCTGCGGCGCGTTGCTCGCTCTCCTTGAACAGGCGCTGCGTTTCGTCGAAGAGGCGCGCGTTCTCGAGGGCAACGCCCATGCTGGCGGCGACGGTGCTGAGCAGCCGGACTTCCGATTCGCCATAGGCGTTCTCGCGCCGATGATCCTCCAGCAGAATTCTGCCAAGCACTCGGTCGCCGCCGAGAATGGGGACACTCACCGACGATAGCGCCTGGTCTGTGCCCGGAACTACCGAGATGCCCTGGGCCACCTGGTCGGCGATCGAATTCGTGATGCGCGGCTGGCGGTTCTCGACAAGCTTGAGCCACGCGTCGCCCGGGCCGATCACTCTCGGTGCGATGTCAAGGCGCGTCCCATGCTCGTATTCGTAGAGGTACTGAACCTGATACTTTTGCGAGTTGTGCCAACGGATGCCGATGTCGTCGGTTTTCAGCACCTCCCGTAGCTTGTCGCCGACGAGGTTGATGATCGCCTGGAAATTGAGTTCGGCGGCCATTCCTTCCTGGATGCTGTTGATCACCGCCAGCTCGGCGGCACGCTGCTCGGTTTCCTTCAGCAGGTGCTGCGTCTCGTCGAAGAGGCGCGCGTTCTCCAATGCCACACCCATGCTCGCGGCGACGGTGCTGAGCAATCGCACCTCGGACTCCCCGAAAGCGTTCTCGCGCTCGTAGTTCTCCAGTGCAATCGTTCCGAGCACGCGATCACTGCCCAGGATCGGAACATTGACCAGTGAGAGGCTCGTGTCGGTTCCCGGGACCGTTGTAATGCCAAGCGCTTGCCTTTCTTTGTTGTTGTTCACGACGATTACTTGACGCGTCTCGAGCATACGGAACCACATCCCTCCGGGGGTCGGAGGTCGGGGCGGCGGGCGGAGCCGAACCCCGTGTTCGTATTGGTATACGTAGTGAATCAAGTCAGCCTTCACGTCGTGCCAGCGAACACCGATATCACCGGTCTGGAACACCTCCCGCAGCTTGTCGCCGACGAGATCAACGATTGCCTGGAAGTCGAGCTCGGCAGCCATTCCCTCCTGGATGCGGTTGATGACGGCAAGCTCGGCCGCGCGCTGCTCCGTCTCCTTCAGCAGCCGCTGCGTCTCGTCGAACAGGCGGGCGTTTTCGAGCGCCACGCCCATGCTTGCCGCGACCGTGCCGAGCAGCCGGATCTCCGGCTCGCCGTAGGCGTGCTCGCGCGCATGGTTTTCCAGGTGGATCGTCCCCAGCACGCGGTCACTGCCGATGATCGGGACCGAGATCGTCGACAGGGCAAAATCGGTCCCCGGCATGACGCCGGCGCGATTCTCTTCGCGAGTGTTGTGGACGACGGCGTGCCGCGTCTGCAGCATCCGCTCGAACGGTCCGCCGGACCGTGGCGGCATCGGGTCGAGGCGCAACCGCTTCCCGTGCTCGAACTCGTAGAGATAGTGGATGAGGTTGGTGCTAGGGTCGTGCCAGCGGATGCCAATGTCCTCGCTCTTGAGAACCTCGCGCAGCTTGTCGCCGACGAGGTCGACGATCGCCTGGAAGTCGAGCTCGGCGGCCATCCCTTCCTGGATGCTGTTGATGACGGCCAGCTCTGCGGCGCGCTGCTCGGTTTCTTTCAACAACCGCTGCGTCTCGTCGAAGAGGCGGGCGTTCTCCAGCGCCACTCCCATGCTCGCTGCAACCGTGCTTAGCAGGCGCTGCTCGGATTCGCCGTACGCGTTCTCGCGCTCGTGGTCTTCGACCAAGAGGTAGCCCAACACGCGTTCGCTGCCGACGATCGGCATGTAGATGAGGGAACGAGAGCGGTCCGTCCCCGGCAAGATTGCCATCCCGACCGCATCCATCTCTGCGCGAGTGTTGAACACGATCGGCCGGCGCGTCTGCACCATCTGCTCGAACATTCCTCCAGGCTTAGGCGCGCTGGGTTCGATATGAAGACGCTTGCCGTGCTCGACCTCGTACAACGAGTGGACGAGATTGGCCTTCGGGTCATGCCAGCGGATGCCGATATCCTCGCTCTTGAGAACCTCGCGCAGCTTGTCGCCGACTAGGTCGACGATCGCCTGGAAGTTCAGCTCCGCCGCCATCCCTTCCTGGATGCTGTTTATCACCGCGAGTTCGGCGGCGCGCTGCTCGGTCTCTTTCAGCAGCCGCTGCGTCTCGTCGAAGAGGCGGGCATTCTCCAGTGCGACGCCCATGCTGCCGGCCACCGTGCTGAGCAGACGCACGTCTGCCTCGCCGAACGCGTCCTCGCGCTCGTAGTTCTCGATGCTGATCGTCCCGAGCACGCGATCGCCGCTGATGATGGGCACGTCGATCATGGACTTGCTGGTGTCGGTCCCCGGGATCGTCAGCAGCCCCAGCCTTTCGTAGTCCCTCGTATTGACGATCTGCGCCTGGCGCGTCCGGCGAATCGTCTCGAAGCTGCCGTTGGGTCTCGGCGGCTGGGGCGGCACATGGAGCCGTTTGCCGTGCTCGTAGATGTACAGGTAGTGGATGAGGTTGGTCTTCTCTTCGTACCAGATGATGCTGAAGTTCGGCGTGGCGAACACCTCGCGCAGCTTGTCGCCCACCAGGTCGACGATCGCCTGGAAATTGAGCTCGGCCGCCATGCCCTCCTGGATGCTGTTGATGATGGCGAGCTCGTTCGCGCGTTGCTCGATGACGGCCTTCGATGCCTGCAGCTCTTCGGTGCGCAGGGCGACCTTCTGCTCCAGCCCCTGTGACCATTGTGCGTTGTCGAGCGCAACGGCAGCCTGGCTCGCGAGCATTCCCAGAAGGTCGCGGTCGGATTCGCGGAACCGCCCGAACGCGCCGTCGATGTCGGCATAGAGGTAGCCCAGGATCTGCCGCTGTGCGATCAGCGGCGCAATGATGCGCGAGCGCTGGTCGAGCTCCGGAGCCCCTTTTGGGCTGTACGAGAGGGTCGCGGCCCGGGTGCGGCGCGCCTGCAGCAGCTCGGGCTTGATATTTCGCAACAACGCCCCGGCATCGTCCCCCCGTGGCACGAGCGACCCACCGAGGTTGAAGCCTTCCGGGGTCTCCAGCACGAGGAGCACGCGCTCTGCGCCCGAAAGCTCGGTCGCTTCGTCGATCAGGAATTCGTGCAATTCCGCGGCGCTGCGGAGCTCGTTGAGACGCAGGCCGGTGTCCACCAGCCGCTCGAAGGGCTCGCGCAGGTTCGCTTCGCCCTTCAGGTGCGCGGTTCGTCGATCGAGCGATAGCCTGCGCTTGCGCGCATCCTTGAGCCAGGCACCGACGATCTCGCGGTGCGCGTCGATCTTGTTTAAGTAGTTGCGATGCAGGCCCTCGTCGCTCAACCCGGCGATGCCCTTGAGCATGAACTGGTACGCCATCTCCAGCGCCTCGCGCCGCGCCGCCTCTTGCTTGCTGGCCTGGAGCGCCTGGCTGTGGCGCCACCACGTCAGCGCCGGCGACATGCCGTCGAGCGCAGCCAGATCATGCGTTTGGTGCATTGTCGTGGCGCGCCTCGTGGCGGCCAGTGCCGCACGCGGCTTGGAAAGGGCCAGGTGCGCGTGCGCGATCGACGTCAGGGCGGCGATCTCCGACGACGCAAGATCGCCGTCACGTGCGATCGCGTGCGCACGCTCGAACTGGCGCAGCGCTGTCGCCGCGTCACCCGCAAGCAATGCAACCTGACCCTGGGTGTCGGCGAGGGCATAACGTGTCAAGGCGCCGGAAAGGTCGTTGACTATTGCCTCCATGGCGGCGGCCTGGGCGCGCGCACGTTCCAAGTGCCCCATCTCGAACTCGATTTCGGCGAGCGCGGCATAGCTGTTGGCTGGCGCCGACGCGCCCATGCGGCGATACATTTCGCTCGCTTTGAGGTACAAGCGGCGCGCGCGCCGGTACAGTCCGAGCCGCGCGTAGACGATGCCCTGATTGCCGGTGATGATCGTCTGGCGCTCGACGTAGCCGGCGGCTTCGAAATCCGCCAGTGCGAGACTCCTCTGCTTCAAAACGGTTGCGAGGTCCGGCTCGTGAAACACGAGCATGTTGAGCGCATTCCCTGCGCCGTAGAGATCGCCACAGCTTCGACAGAGCGCAAGGGCTTCTGCGGCTGCCTGGTCTCCTTCGGTGGCGCGCCCCTGCCGACCGCGCCACATGGAAACGACCCACAGCGCCCGCCCTTGCCCCGATGGGTCGCCCAGAGCCTTGAAGATCGCCGCCGCCTCCGTGGCGTACTCGAGAACCTTCTCGACCGGTTCCGCACGATACTGTGCTTCGGCGAGGCGAAAGAGGCTCATTGCGATGAGCCTCTTCTCTTTGCTCTTCTTCGCGTTCCTGAGGGCAGTCGTGGCCGTTGCCAGGGCGGCCTCGAACTCGCGGCTTCGCATCTGCACCAAGGCGCGCCGGTTCAACGCTTGCGCCATCGATCCGGGCGTCTTCGCGGATCTTGCAAGCTTCACCATGGCGTCGGCATCGTCACCGGCGCGTCTGAGATCTCCCAGCGCGATGTGGCTCTCCGCGCGGAGGTCGAGGAGTTCGAGTTGTTGCGCGGTCGTGTGCTTGCCGGTCAAGGCCGCGGTCGCGAGCTCGATGGCTTTCGCGTGCTGACCGGCCCAGGCGAGGTCGGCGATTTCCTGCGTCGTCGCGACAGGCGCATCGTTGCGGGTCGCCGGCGTCGAGCCAGCGCGAGATGGTTTGGCTTTTGTCCCGGCGCTCGGGCGTGCGGGCGTAGCGGCAGCGTGCGATCTTGGCATGAGCTTTTTCGTGTCCCCTTGGTCGCGGCAAGCGATCTTGTAGTGGTTGGCGCCGCCGTGGGCGCCTTGGCGGGCAAGTCAGGCGCTTCTTGTTTCGGCAGAGGACGCCAACGGAGCACGGGCGCCCCTCACTAGTCTACAGGCGGCCCCTGCCGATTGGCGAGAGTGCAGCCGCCGCCCGAGTCGGCGGCGGCGAGCCGAAGGAGCCGGGCGCGGCGGATCGAGCGCGCCGATATACTCGCCATCCGTCCCCCAACGGCCGAAGCGACGATCCCGTGATCTGCGTCATTCACGCGCATCCTTATCCCAGCCGCTCGCGGACCAACCGCGCGCTTTCCGACGCCTTGCGCGGCATGGCCGGCGTCGACTTTCGCGCCCTGTACGAGGACTACCCGGATTTCGACATCGACGTCCCCGGCGAACAGAAGGCGCTCGAGCGGGCGCGCCTCGTCGTCTGGATGCACCCGCTCTTCTGGTATTCGGTCCCGGCGCTCATGAAGCACTGGATCGACAAGGTCCTGGCCTACGGCTGGGCCTACGGCGAAGGCGGCTCCGCGCTGCACAACAAGCACTGTCTCTGGGTTCCGACGACGGGAGGCGACGAGCGGGACTTCACGCCGTCGGGGATGCACGCGCATCCGATGGCTGCGTACGCCCCGGCGCTGGAGCAGACGGCACGTTTTTGCGGCATGCGCTGGGAGCCGCCGTATGTCGTGCACGACGCGATCGCGATCGGCGACGGGGACCTGCAGCGGCACGTCGCCACGTTGACCGACCGGCTCGCCCCGTGGCGCGAGCATCGGGCCTCCCAGGCGATCGGGGCGCGACCGTGATGCAGGACGCGCTCGTATACCTCGCCGCGGCCGTGGTGTGCGTGCCGCTTGCGAAGCGTCTCGGCCTGGGTTCGATCCTCGGGTATCTGCTGGCCGGAGTTGCGATCGGGCCCTGGGGCTTGCGGCTCGTCGAGGACGTGGAGTCGATCCTGCACTTTTCCGAATTCGGGGTGGTGCTGATGCTGTTCGTCATCGGGCTCGAGCTCGAGGCGCAGCGTCTTTGGGAGCTGCGTACGGCAGTGTTCGGAGGCGGCACGTTGCAGCTCGCGCTCTCCGGTGCAGCGCTCGCCGTCGGCGGCCTGGCGCTGGGGATGCCGTTGCAGGCGGCGATCGTGGCGGGCCTGGCCCTGGCGCTGTCGTCTACAGCCATCGCGATGCAGACGATGGCCGAGCGCAACCTGATTCCCACGCCGATGGGACGCAACGCATTCGCCGTTCTGCTCTTCCAGGACATCGCCGCGATCCCGCTGATCGCGGCGATACCGCTGTTGGCGGCGCATGCCTGGACCGATGGGACGCCGCCCTGGCAACAGGCGGGCAAGGCGGCCGCGGCGGTGGCCGGCGTGCTCGTCATCGGGCGCTACCTGACGCGTCCCGTGCTGCGGATCGTCGCCGGGGCGAACATCCGCGAGGTGTTCACCGCGTTCGCGCTCCTGCTCGTGATCGGCATTGCGCAGCTCATGACATTGGCCGGAATCTCGATGGCGCTCGGCGCGTTCCTTGCGGGAGTGCTGCTCGCGAGTTCCGAGTTCAAGCACGCGCTCGAGACCGACATCGAGCCGTTCAAGGGCCTCCTGCTCGGCCTCTTTTTCATCTCGGTCGGGATGTCCGTCGATTTCGGCCTGCTCGAACGCGCGCCGGGGGTGATCGCAGTGATCCTCGCCGGCCTCCTGACGCTCAAGCTGGCGACCCTGTGGATCGTGGCGAAAATCATGGGTGTCGGCGCGCGCCAGCGTTGGCTTTTCGCCGCGCTGCTCGCCCAAGGCGGCGAGTTCGCGTTCGTCGTATTCGGCGTCGCGCAGACTGCGGGCGTGCTCTCCGCCGAGCGCGCCGGAGAGCTCACCATCGCCGTTGCGCTCTCAATGGCGGCCACACCGCTCATGCTCCTCCTGCACGACAAGCTCGCCGCGTGGCGGGCCGGCGCCTCCGAGCGTCCCGCTGACGAGATCAAGGAATCCGGCAATCCGGTGATCATCGCCGGCTTCGGGCGCTTCGGGCAGATCGTGGCCCGCATGCTGTTCGCCAACGGCATGCGCGCCATCGTGCTCGATCACGACACCGAGCAGGTCGAGCTCCTGCGCAAGTTCGGCTACAAGGTGTTCTACGGCGATGCGACGCGCCTCGATCTCCTGCGCGCCGCCGGGGCAGGGGACGCGTGCCTGCTCGTCAATGCGATCGACGACATTGGCGACAGCCTCGCGCTCACCGATCGGGTGCGCGAGCACTTTCCCAACCTGCCGATCATCGCGCGGGCAAGGAACGTGACGCACTACGTCGAGTTGCGCTCGCGCGGCGTGGAGATCGTCGAGCGCGAGACCTTCGAATCGGCGCTGCGCACGGGCCGCCATGTGCTCGAGACACTCGGAGTGGATCGCTTTCGCGCACGAGAGATCGCGGATGCGTTCCGGCGGCACAACCTGGTGACGTTGAACGCGCTCGTCCCGCACTTTCGCGACGAGTCGAAGGTGCTCTCCGAGGCCAAGGCCGGTCGCGAGGAGCTGCGCGAGTTCTTCGCTCGGGACCGCGCCCAGTTCGAATCGGAACAGCGCAAGGGCTGGAAAGCAGACAACTGAAGACGAGGAGGACGCAATGGGAACGTACCGGGCGGACATCCTTTGGGCACGGGGCGATCAGGACTTCCTGTCGAACCGCTACAGCCGCAGGCACGTCATCCGGTTCGACGGCGGCGTCGAGCTCCCGGGGTCGTCTTCCCCCCACGTCGTCCCCGTGCCGATGTCCGATCCGGCGGCGGTCGATCCCGAAGAAGCGTTCGTCGCGTCGATCGCGAGCTGTCACATGCTGTGGTTTCTTGCGCTGGCGGCGAAGCGGAAGTACTGCGTCGACCACTATGCCGACTCCGCGGTCGGGACAATGGGGTTGAACGCCGCGGGCAAGGAGTACGTAGCGCAGGTGACGCTGCGCCCCGCCGTGCGGTTTTCGGGCGACCACGTTCCCGATCCCGATCAGCTGCGCTCACTCCACCATCGCGCGCACGAGGAGTGCTTCATCGCCAATTCGGTGCTGACCGAGATCCGCTGCGAGCCCCAGCCCGAAGCCGGGTCGACGGTCACTCGTTGAGGAGGGCGTCCAGCCGGGCGCGGGCGATGCGCGCGACCTGCTTCAGCGCTTCCTCGAATTCGACGCTGGGCTCGCGTTCGACCCGCCGCGCGAACTCGCGAAGGATGCCCGCGCGATCGTAGCCCTTGACCGCGAGAATGAACGGGAAGCCGAACTTCGCGCTGTACTCGGCATTGAGCGTCGTCAGCCGCACAAGCTCCTCCGCCGAGCACTCGGCGAGGCCCGCCCCCGATTGCTCCAGCGTCGAATCGGCAGTGAGCTCGCCGCGCAGCGCGGCCTTGCCCGCAAGCTCCGGATGCGCGCGAAGCAAGGCCATCTGCGAGGCGGCGGGCGCCTCCCATACGGTCGCCATCATCGACTCGTGCAGCGCGCCGATGCTCGCGAAAGGACGTTTCCTGCCCGCGCGCTCGGCGACCCAGGGCGAGTGCTCGAAGACATGCCCCAGCGCCGTGGCGAAAGCGGCGGGCGAAAGGCGATTGAGTTCCCAGAGCGTCATCCGTATAACCTGCCGAGAAGTGTCGCATGCGCGCGCGACCGCGGGTGTTGCCCGGCGCGAAACCGCCGCATAACAAACCCGTAATATACGAGGACGGCCAATATTGCATAAGATCTGCGCGCGCCTGCCCGATCCGGTTCCGGCGCCGCCGGAACGATGAGCAATGGGGGATGCGCAATGGGAAGGTTGACGACGCACGTGCTCGACACGGCGCATGGCAAGCCCGGAGCCGGCATGCGCGTGCGGCTTTTTCGGAAACGCGACAGCGGTTACGCCCTCCTCAAGGAGCTGTCGACCAATGCCGATGGCCGCTGCGACGCGCCACTGCTCGAGGGAGACGCATTTGCCGCGGGCGAATACCGGCTCGTGTTTTCCGCCGGCGCGTATTTTGCGGCGCAGGGGGTCGAAGTGCCGCAACCCGCCTTCGTCGACGAAGTCACGCTCGATTTCGGCGTCGCGGATGC
>Ga0070672_100002859_pt1 | contig 11085 bp, 10 predicted proteins | sample KBSM13metaG_FD_66151 | JGI IMG/M metagenome (GOLD analysis project Ga0070672, IMG submission 66151) | Miscanthus rhizosphere microbial communities from Kellogg Biological Station, Michigan, USA - KBS M1-3 metaG | ecosystem: Host-associated > Plants > Roots > Rhizosphere > Soil ... | reverse complement strand
AAGCGTATGTTGTCCTTCGACGTGACCCGGCTCAAGACCTTGACGGCGCGCCGGCGCAGATCGGCGACCGCATCGAACTGCTCGGCGAACGCGGTGACAGCGGCGCTCGCAGCCGTCAGCAGGTCGCCGACCATCGCATCGCGCTCACCGGCGCTCTCGGGCGTGCGCCGCTTCTCGATCTCGCCGAGGCGATGGTGCAAGGCGTCGATCAGCTGACGGCGCCGGCGCGGGTTGTCGAGCAGGTCGTCCTGCAGATACGGGTTGCGCTGCACGACCCAGATGTCGCCGAGCACTTCGTACAGCATGCGCGCCGATCGACCGGTCTGGCGCTCGTCGCGCAGGCGGTTGAGCGTATCCCAGGCGGGAGCGCCGAGCAGCCGGATCACGATCTCGCGATCGGAGAAGGACGTGTAGTTGTAGGGGATCTCGCGCAGCCGCGGCGCCGCTGGCAGCGGTTCATCGCGCGGCGCGATCAGACTCAGGGGAAGGGGGGCGTTCATCGGCGCCGGGCCCGGGCTGTGAGCCCGTGAAGCACTTGATCGAGGATCGTACCGCAGCGCAACAATCGTCGAGGGAACCAGGTCCGGTCACAGGACGATCGGCGGGGTTATCCCGCTTGCCTTGCCGCGCGCTTCCACGGGATAAACGCGGCTGTCACAGCGCGGCCGGATACTGGCCGCGGAAATCACGGAGCCTTCATGAAAACGCGTCTTCTGTTCGCATCGACCCTGAGCCTTGCCTTTGCGTTGTCGACCTCCGCGCAAGCCCAGGTCGACATCCAGTGGTGGCACTCCATGACCGCCGTCAACGGCGAATGGGTCAATGACCTCGCCAAAGACTTCAATGCGAGCCAGAAGGATTACAGGATCATTCCAACCTTCAAGGGCAGCTACGACGAATCGATGACGGCGGCGATCGCCGCGTTCCGTGCCGGCAACGCGCCCAACATCCTCCAGGTCTTCGAGGTCGGCACCGCGACGATGATGGCGAGCAAAGGCGCGATCGTGCCGGTCGGCCAGGTCATGAAGGACGCCGGTGCGAAGTTCGACCCTGCTGCCTATGTGCCGGCAGTGGCCGGCTACTACACGGCACCGAACGGGCAGATGCTGAGCTTTCCGTTCAACAGCTCGACGACGATCTTCTATTTCAACAAGGACGCGTTCAAGGCGGCTGGCCTCGACACCGAAAAGGCGCCGACCACGTGGCCCGAGGTCGTCGCCGCAGCAGCGAAGCTGAAGGCGAGCGGACACCGCTGCCCCTTCACGACCGCGTGGCAGGGCTGGACCCAGCTCGAAAGCTTCTCGGCCTGGCACAACGTCGAGTTCGCGACCAAGCAGAACGGGTTGGCCGGGCTCGATGCGCGGATGAAGGTGAACTCGCCGCTGCACGTTCGCCACATCGAGAACCTCGCCAACATGGCCAAGCAGGGCCTGTTCGTCTACAAGGGCCGCGGCAACGTTCCTGAAGCGTCGTTCATCTCGGGCGAATGCGCCATGATCAACACGTCGTCGGGCTTCTACGGCAACGTCGCAAAGAACGCGAAGTTCGCTTACGGCCTGACCGCTCTGCCCTACTACCCGGATGTGCCCGGCGCGCCGCAGAACACCGTGATCGGCGGCGCGAGCCTGTGGGTGCTGGCGGGCAAGAAGCCGGAAGAGTACAAGGGCGTGGCCGCCTTCTTCAGCTATCTGTCGAGCCCCGAAGTGCAGTCGGCGAGCCACAAGCGCACCGGCTACCTGCCGATCACGACGGCGTCGTACCAGTTGACCGAGAAGTCCGGCTTCTACAAGGAGAAGCCCGGCACCGACGTGGCGGTGACGCAAATGATCCGCAAGGTCACCGACAAGTCGCGCGGCATTCGCCTCGGCAACTATGTGCAGATCCGGGCGATCGAGGACGAGGAGCTCGAACAGGTCTGGGGCGGCAAGAAGACCGCCAAGGAGGCGCTCGATTCGATCGTCAGTCGAGGCAACGAACTGCTCGAGCGATTCCAGAAGGCGAACAAGGGCTGATGCCCTTGTCTGGCTTGCCCCTTCCCGCCCCGCACGACCGGCGCCGACGCTTCGGCCGCGCCAGAACCGCCTGAGGTCGGTGCATGGCCGCCGAAAAGCGGGTCGTCTTTCGATCCAGCTGGCTGCCCTGGGCGCTGCTCGCGCCACAGGCGCTGGTCATCTCGGTTTTCTTCTTCTGGCCGGCGGCTCAGGCGGTGCTGCAGTCGCTGCAGCAGTCCGATGCCTTCGGCACGTCGGTCGAGTGGATCGGGCTCGAGAACTTTCGCAATCTCTGGGCCGACGACACGTACATCGCGTCCTTTCGGACCACCGCGGTCTTTTCGATCCTGGTCGCGGTATTCGGGATCTCGATCTCGTTGATGCTGGCGGTGTTCGCCGACCGCGTCATCAAGGGCGGGACCTTCTACAAGACCCTGTTGATCTGGCCGTATGCCGTCGCGCCCGCGATCGCCGGGGTGCTGTGGCTCTTCATGTTCTCGCCGTCGATCGGTGTCATTGCCTACGGCCTGCGGGTCATCGGCATCGAGTGGGACCACCTGCTGAACGGTCCGCAAGCGATGGCACTGATCGTGATGGCCGCGGTCTGGAAACAGATCTCGTACAACTTCCTGTTCTTCCTGGCCGGCCTGCAGAGCATTCCGAAGTCGCTGATCGAGGCCGCCGCGATCGACGGCGCACGCCCGTGGCGTCGCTTCTGGTCGATCCAGTTTCCGCTGCTCTCGCCGACCACCTTCTTCCTGCTGGTTATCAACGTCGTGTATGCCTTCTTCGACACCTTCGGCATCGTCGATGCGGCCACGCAAGGCGGCCCCGGCAAGGAGACCGCGATCCTGGTCTACAAGGTCTACTACGACGGCTTCAAGGCTCTCGATCTGGGCGGCTCGGCGGCGCAGTCGGTGGTGCTGATGGTCATCGTGATCGCGCTCACCGTCGCGCAGTTCCGGTTCGTCGAGAAAAAGGTGAACTACTGATGCGCACTTGCGAATGTGATCCGTGCGAGGCCGCGCGCCATGGTTGAGCGCCGCCCTGCTCTTGGCATCCTCGCCCACGCGGTGCTGATCATCGGCGTGCTGATCGTCGCGTTCCCGATCTACATCGCGTTCGTCGCGTCGACCCACACCGCCGAGGACATCGTCCAGGTGCCGATGCCGATGCTGCCTGGTGTCCACCTGCTCGACAACTACCGCGACGCGCTGGTCGGTGGAACCGTCGGCGCCGGCTCGAAGGCCTCGGTCGGCCGCATGATGTGGATCAGCCTGATGATGGCGCTGATGATCACGATCGGGAAGATCTCGATCTCGCTGCTGTCAGCGTTCGCGATCGTCTACTTCCGCTTCCGCTTTCGCCAGTTCTTCTTCTGGGCGATCTTCGTGACGCTGATGCTGCCGGTCGAGGTGCGCATCCTGCCGACCTACAAGGTCATCGCCGACCTCGGCATGCTGAACAGCCTCACCGGCCTGACGGTCCCGCTGATCGCGTCGGCGACTGCGACGTTTCTGTTCCGCCAGTTCTTCCTGACCGTGCCTGACGAACTGGTCGAGGCCGCGCGCATCGACGGCGCAGGGCCGATGCGCTTCTTCATCGACGTGCTCGTCCCGCTGTCGGCGACCAGCATCGCGGCGCTGTTCGTGATCCAGTTCATCTACGGCTGGAATCAATACCTGTGGCCGCTTCTCGTGACGACGGACGAGACGATGTACCCAGTCGTCATCGGCATCAAGCGGATGATTGCCGGCGGCGATGCGCAGAATCAGTGGAACCTGGTGATGGCCACCGCGATACTGGCGATGATCCCCCCCGCGCTTGTCGTGATCCTGATGCAGAAGTGGTTCGTCAAGGGCCTCGTCGACACCGAAAAATAGGCCCAGGACGATCTGGGCCGGAGCACTGGAAGGAAAGCATGGGCGCGATCTCGATCCGCAACGTCGTCAAGAGCTACGGCACCGGCCCGAAGGCCAATGCCGTCATCCACGGCGTCAATGCGGAGATCGCCGACGGCGAGTTCGTTGTCGTCGTCGGGCCGTCAGGCTGCGGCAAGTCGACTTTGCTGCGGATGGTCGCCGGGCTGGAGGAGATCTCCGGCGGCGAGATCTCGATCGCCGGCCGGGTGGTCAACAACGTCGAGCCGTCCGAGCGCGACATCGCGATGGTGTTTCAGAACTACGCGCTCTACCCGCACATGACGGTGTTCGACAACATGGCCTACGGCCTGAAGATCGCCAAGGTGCCGATCGCCGAGATCAAGACCCGCGTCGACAAGGCAGCAAAGATCCTCGAGCTCGGCCCGTTCCTTGCACGCAAGCCGCGCGAGCTGTCCGGCGGCCAGCGTCAGCGCGTCGCGATGGGCCGCGCGATCGTCCGCCAGCCGCAGGTCTTCCTGTTCGACGAGCCGCTGTCGAACCTCGACGCGAAGCTGCGGGCGCAGACGCGCCTCGAGATCCAGAAGCTCCACAACGAGCTGCACGTGACGTCGCTGTTCGTGACCCACGACCAGGTCGAGGCGATGACCTTGGCCGAGCGGATGATCGTGATGAACGCCGGCCGCATGGAGCAGATCGGGACGCCCGACGAGGTCTACCACCGGCCGGCGACGACTTTCGTGGCCGGGTTCATCGGCTCGCCGCCGATGAACCTGATTCGCGGCACGGTCGACGGCGCGCGCATGACCACTTCGGGGCAGACGCTCGTGCTGCCTGCGCCGGCACCGCGCAACGGCGAGGTGATCCTGGGCGTCCGCCCGGAACACATGGAGTTGAGCCCGGCCGGCGCGACCGGTTGGGAGATGAAGGTCGAGGCGCTCGAAATGCTCGGCGCGGAGCGGCTGGTCTACGGGCAAGTCGGCGGCGTGCTGTTCACGATCCGGGTCGATGCGACGGAAAAGCCGCCGAAGGCCGGCGACGTCGTGTCGCTGCAGGCCGCCCCCGCGCACTTGCACTGGTTCGACGCCGCGACGCAGCAGCGCTTGTGAGCACGTCGTCGGCCGCCTGGCCCTATCCGCTCTTGGTCGCGCATCGTGGAGCGGGCAAGCTCGCCCCCGAAAACACGTTGGCCGCCTTCCGGCTCGGCGCGTCCTATGGCTATCGGGCCTTCGAATGCGACGTCAAGCTGAGCGCCGACGGCGTTCCATTCCTGCTCCATGACGCGACCCTGGCGCGCACCACATCCGGGGAAGACGATGCCGGTGCCCTCGACTGGTCCGCGCTGGCGCGCCTTGATGCCGGTACTTGGCACAGCCGCACCTTCGCCGGTGAACCGCCGCCCAGCCTGATGGCAATAGCGGCGTTTTGCCGCGGCAACGGCCACCACCTGAACATCGAGATCAAGCCATCGCCGGGGCGCGAAGCCGAGACCGGCGCGAAGGTCGCGATCGAAGCCGCGCGCCTTTGGGCCGGTGCCGAGGTGCCGCCGCTGCTGAGCTCGTTTCAGCCGGAATCGCTCGCCGCCGCGCAGGACGCGATGCCGAGCCTGCCGCGGGCACTGCTGTTCGACGCGTTGCCGAGTGGCTGGTTCGAGGCGGCGCAAAAGCTGGGCTGCATTGCCGTCGTCACCCATTACGCGCTGATGGACGCTGCGCTGATCGACCAGTTGCACGCAGCCGGCATGCGAGCGCTGGCCTACACCGTGAATGACCCGGCCGAAGTGCAGCGCCTCTGCGGGCTTGGGATCGACAGCATCATCACCGATGCGGTCGACCGTTTCTCACCGGCAAGCCTCGGTGTCTGAGTCGGGTTCTTTCTGGCCGCGAATGCGGGCGTAGACGCGCGTGCTACGCGGGGAGCCATCGGGCGCCAGCGCATTCAATCGCAACAAGCCCTCGAACGTGAAGCCAGCACGCTCCGCCACTTTCCGGCTCGGGCCGTTGTCGTCGTCCATGCGGATCTCGAGCCGGCGCGCGTCGAGGCGGTCCCACGCCATGCGCGTCAACCCCTGAACCGCCTCGCTGACGATTCCGAGGCCACCCAGCCCCTTGCGGCGCCAGTAGCCGATCTCGAAGCAGCGAGCGACCCAGTCGATGCGATGCAGCCCCACCGCGCCGAGCACCGGGCCGGCCGCGCCTTCGGAGCCGCGCTCGAAAATGATCAGGACAAGGTCCTCGCGCAGCAGGAACTTCGCGTGCATCCGCCGGCAGTAGGCCTCCGAGTCGGCGATGCTCGGCGCCGCCTTCGCCCAGGGCATCCATGGGCGCAGGCCCTCGAGGCTGTCGCACACCGCCACATTGACCGCGGGCCCGTCGCCGGGCCGCGGGCAGCGCAGCACGAGGCGCTCGGTCTCGAGGCGCTCGGGCACGTCGAGCAGCAACGGATCCATCCTGGCCGGTCCTTTCCGATCAGGTTGCGTCCATCACTGCTCGAGGCCGTACCGCTGCCTCGCCGCCGAGCCATTCGGCGTGCGCATCATCCGGCGAAGGCAGCTCGCGCACCTCGCGAATCGTTGCCCATCGACTGGCGAGCGCGGCGAGGAGCAATGCGCTGCCCCCGGCCACGGCGAGCGGCACCCGCAGCCCATAGTGCTCACCCAGCCAGCCGCCGAGCAGCGCGCCCGGGCCGGCCGGGATGAGGATCAGCCAGCGCATCGTGCTGGTCATGCGTCCGAGCAGCGGCGTCGGCGTCACGGCCTGGCGCAGCGCCAGGAAGTTGATGAACACCAGCACCGCACCGCATGAGAACAGCATCAGCATCAGCGCGAACATCGCGACGCCGTACGCGTTCGCCGGGGCCACCGACAGCAGCAGCCAGCCGGCGCCGCAGATCGCGAAGCCGAGCACGAGGCAAGGCCCCGGACCGATCCGCTTGCTGATGCGATCGCCGAGCACGCTCGCGACGATCGTGCCGAGGCCCATGCCCGTGTAGCTGAGCCCGACCGCCTGTTCACTCAGCCCGAGGGTGCGCGTCGCGAACAAGATCTGCACGACGATCGCGGCGTGGTGACAGGTCTGCCACGCACCGACCACCAGGGCGAGCGCGACCAGCAGCCGGTTGCTGGACACGAAGCGAACGCCGGCGATCAGGTCGCGCCAGAAGCGTCGCGCGACCGGCACGCCCTTCTCGGTGCGCTGCGGCGCTTCGTGCACGGTGATGCCGCGCAGGATGAACGCCGAGGCGACAAGCAGCACCGCGTCCACCAGCAAGGCCACCGGCGCGCCGACGGCCTTGATCAAGGCGCCGGCCACGCCCGGGCCGGCTACCTCCGCGCCCGACGTGGCGAGCGCATTCTTCGCGTGCGCCTCGACCAGTCGCTCGCGCGCGACGACCTGCGTCAGCACGATCTGCGCGGCGCTGCCGGCTACCGTGTAGATCGTCCCGATCACGAGGCCGCAGACGTACAGCCATGACATCGAGAGCCAGCCAAGCCACCACGCGATCGGAACGCTCGCCACCACCAGGGCGAGCATGCTTTCGCCCGCCACGTAGACCGGGAGCTTCCTGACGCGGTCGAGCCAGACGCCGGACGGCAGCGAGAACAGCACGAACGGCACCAGTTCCATCGCCGTCAGCAAGCCCATCTGCGTCGGGCTGGCGTGGAGCAGCACCGCGGCGGTGAGCGGCAGCGCGAGCATCGTCACCTGGCCACCGAACGAGCTGATCACGATCGACGTCCAGAGGCGCCGATAGGTCGCATCGCGGAGCAGGTCGCCGGCGGGTAACGCCAAGCGCGCCTCCAGCGCTGTCTTCAATTTCTGCAGCCACGAGTTCATGGCTCACCTCTTTCCGTTCTTCTCGCCAGGCGCTCGTTGGAGCGGCCTGAGGGGGCCTTGTAGACCCGGTGCAGCGGAGAGAGACGATCGGTTCTTGATCCGCTGATTTCTCAGCGGAGCTTCGGTACGAAGCGAGCGCTGAGGGAGCTAGGGTGCTGCGACGCGGTGCGGACGCACCAGGGCCACAGTGCCGCCACGACGCGAGCGAAGCCCCATGGCCAGCTCACCGCGCGAGGCGATGCTTGGATAGCTGGTTGGTGGGTTGCGCATGGGTGGTCGGGCGGGTTTCAAAAAGGGAAAGGAATGCTATCAGCGAGTGTGTGGAGACCGCAAGACCGGCAGTTCCCGGATCGTTGCTCGGAACCCACTGATCCGCCGCGCATCAGCTTCGGTAGTCGGCGTTGATCTTGACGTAGTCGTAGCTGAGGTCGCAGGTCCACACCGTCGTGCTCGCCGCACCGCGGTGGAGATCGATCCTCACCGTGATGTCGGATTGCTGCATCACGCGCTGCCCGTCTTCCTCGCGGTAGTCGGGATGTCGGCCCCCGTTGCGGGCGACGTGGACGTCGTCCAGGAACAGGTCGATCGTCGTCTGGTCAAGATCGTCGATGCCCGCATAGCCGACCGCCGCCAAGATGCGCCCCAGGTTCGGGTCGCTGGCAAAGAAGGCCGTCTTGACGAGGGGCGAGTGGGACACGGCATAGGCGACGAGACGGCACTCGCCCTCGTTGCGCCCGCCGTCGACCTGGACCGTGATGAACTTCGTCGCACCTTCGCCGTCGCGCACGATTGCGTGCGCAAGCTCGCGGGAGACGGCACAGACGGCGTCGCGCAGCGTCACGCCGTCGGCCGAGTCCAGGTCATCGATGCGGGCGTGGCCGGCTTGCTGGGTCGCGATGAGAATGAACGAGTCGTTGGTCGAGGTATCGCCATCGATCGTGATGCGATTGAACGACTCGTCGGCCGCATCGAGGACGAGTCGCTGCAGCAGCGCCGGAGCGATCACCGCATCGGTGGCAACGAAACCGAGCATCGTCGCCATGTTCGGGCGAATCATGCCGGCGCCCTTGCTGATACCGGTTACGGTGACCGTCTTCCCGCCGATCTTTACCTGAGTCGACGCCGACTTGGGCACCGTATCGGTGGTCATGATGGCCCGCGCAGCCGCAGCCCAGTTGTCGGCCTTGGCATCGGCAACGGCGGTAGGGAGACCTGCGACAATCCGGTCGACCGGCAACATCTCCATGATGACGCCCGTCGAAAAGGGCAAGATCTGCGCACGAGTAGCGCCGATCATTTCGGCCAGTGCATCGCAGGTCGCCCGAGCCCGCGCGAGACCCTCTTCAGCGGTGCCCGCGTTGGCATTCCCGGTATTGACGAGAATAGCGCGTATGGCGGCGCCTGAAGCGAGATGCTCCCTGCAGATCTGGACAGGCGCCGCACAGAAGCGGTTCGATGTGAAGACGCCGGCAACAATCGACTTCTCATCGAGCAGGACGACCGTCAGGTCGCTGCGATTGGCCTTGCGTATACCGGCCATCGCGGTGCCGAGACAGACACCGGGCACGGCGTTGATCATTTGTTCACGTGTTTGAGTTGCATCTGAGTTCTCGGGTATCAACGTGTGAGCGATTCAGCGCAAGCGAAGGACACGCGCGGTGTTGCTACCGCGGCAACGTAACGAGGCACAGTCAGCAGGTGCGGATCATGTGGTCAAACTGACTCCTTGAATAAGGTACGTTGAACGTCGCCCAAAAAATGTAACCGAAAATGATTCCATTCTTCATTGATCTGGTGACGCGCACGGATGAAGCGCGCCGCGCGTTCGAAATGAATCCTAAGGTGCTGGACATCGTCGCGAACGGCTTGTCCGTTGAACGCTACAGAAAATTGCTGCTGGAGCTCTACCACGTGGTGTGGCACTTCAATCCCATCTGCGCAGCAGCGGCCAGCCGTATTCCGGACTCGCACAAGCACATCCGGTATTTCCTCTATGACCACATGAAAGAGGAGGCTGGTCATGAGGAATGGGTCTTGAACGATCTGGATGCGATGGGGGTGGATCGCCCATATGCCGTGTCCTGCCATCCCACCCTTCTGGTGCTTGCCTTGAATGGATACAACTACTGGAGCGCTGATCGCCGACATCCATGCTCCGTTCTTGGGATGATCTATGCGCTAGAGGTAATCGCGTCTGTGTATGGAGGTCCTATTACATCTGCAATTCGGGAATCTCTATTTCTCGAAACCGATCGCGGGATTTCTTTCATCAGCTCTCACGCCACGCTGGACGCGGAGCATATGGTGGACCTGCGAGTCGTGATGAACCAGATCAACGACGATGACGCGAGGGACGCAATTATCGAAGCGACGGCGTTCAACTTCCACCAGTTCACTCGCATTCTCGAAGCGATATGAAATTTCTAGCAGACGCTCCTCCGAGTAAGATTAATCGTGCATATAGGTACATGCGTCTTGAGTGGAATTCGGAATTTGCCGTGTTGGCCGCCAGAATCGCAGTCAGACCGATCCAGTGCTACAGCTTGGCCGCGATGGCGGAATTGCACCAAGTCTTTAGCGACATAAGCGCCAACCCCGGTTTGGTAAAGCACTTCGTCATGGCTTCCGATGTTCGAAGCGTCTTCAATTTTGGTGGTGATCTCTCGCTTTTCGTTTTGCTGGTACGCGCCCGTGACTTGGACTCACTCAAGCTATACGCCAGACGCTGTGTCGACTTAGTCTGGTGGCTAGAGAACGCGGCGCAGATCGGCGTCTACACAACGGCGCTGGTACAAGGCGACACCCTAGGAGGCGGCCTTGAATCCGCTTTGCTACATCACAACGTGATCTTTGAGCGCGGAGCGCAGGCTGGCTTTCCCGAGGTTCTGTTTAACCTGTTCCCAGGCATGGGCGCCTGGCACCTTGCAATTCGAAAAGCAGGAATGGTCGTTGCCACCGACATGATTCTTTCAGGACAAATCTACACAGCGGAACAGTTGCAGCGTCGCGGTCTCGTCGACTTGGTGGTTGAAGATGGCGAAGGCGAAATAGCACTTGAGAAGTTGGTTAGGTCCGTCTCCCCCCGGTTGCGCGGCACCTTGGCCGCTCTGCAAGCACGGCGTGTAGCTGCACCGATTACTTACGAGTCGCTTCAGACAGTAGTCGACCTATGGGCAGCCACGGCGCTAACGCTAACGGACAGGGACCTCCGACTGATGGAGCGACTGGCAAGGGCGCAGGTTCGAAAAGTAGGCGGCGGCGCTGAAGGCGCTGTCGAGGAAATTAAGCGGATGGAACTCGACACCGCGTGGGACTTTGAGAAAACTGGTGTGAGCGAGTGGTCATCCTTTTGAGAAGCGCTCTACAGCCATGTAGCTA
>Ga0070672_100002858_pt1 | contig 11086 bp, 4 predicted proteins | sample KBSM13metaG_FD_66151 | JGI IMG/M metagenome (GOLD analysis project Ga0070672, IMG submission 66151) | Miscanthus rhizosphere microbial communities from Kellogg Biological Station, Michigan, USA - KBS M1-3 metaG | ecosystem: Host-associated > Plants > Roots > Rhizosphere > Soil ... | reverse complement strand
TTGGTGTAGCCGGCGTTGTACGAGACGGTCTCGCTTTCGATGCCGCTCCACGTCGGTGAACTGATGATCTTGCGCGGCTGGGCCTGCACGTCGCGAAAGCGGATCTTCTCGTCTTCGCGATGCATGGCAAGATGGCTGTGATCGAGTCCCGTCTGCTTGCTCAGCGCCTCCCATGCTTTCACGGCCACGTGACCGTTGGTCTCGGGCGCGAACTGCAGGATTACCTCGCACGCGTCGATGTCGGTCTCGATCCTCGGCATGCCCTTGGTTGCGCCCTCCGCGGTGACGACGCCGCTCAGTTCACCGAGCTGCCTCACTTCCGTCTGCGTATTCCAGGCGATGCCCTTGCCGCCGTTACCCGCCTTGGCCATCAGCGGGCCCAGCGCCGTGAATCGCCGGTAGACGTTCGGGTAGTCGCGTTCCACGACGACGAGATTGGGCGCAGTCTTGCCGGGGATCAGGTCGCACTCGCCACGCTTCCAGTCCTTGACGTCGAAGGGCTGCGCGAGCTCCGACGGGCTGTCGTGCATGAGCGGCGTCAGCACGAGCTCGCGCTCGACGCCGAGGTGACCGACGCAAACCTCGCTGAACTTCCTCGCGAAGCCTTTGTAGATCTCCCAGTCGCTCCGCGATTGCCATGCAGGGTCCACGGCGGTCGACAGCGGATGGATGAACGGATGCATGTCGCTGGTGTTGAGATCGTTCTTCTCGTACCAGGTGGCCGTGGGCAGAACGATGTCGCTGTACAGGCACGTCGTGCTCATGCGGAAGTCGAGCGTGACGAGCAGGTCGAGCTTGCCTTCGGGGGCCTGGTCGTGCCACACGACTTCCGCAGGTTTTGCGTCCGCTGCCCCGAGGTCCTTGCCCTGCACGCCGTTGCTCGTGCCGAGCAGATGCTTGAGGAAGTACTCGTGGCCTTTGCCGGACGACCCAAGCAGGTTGGAGCGCCACACGAACATGTTGCGTGGCCAGTTATCCGGGTGATCAGGGTCGGTGCAGCTCATCTTCAGCGAACCGTCCCTGAGCGCCTTGATGGCGTAGTCCCTGGGCTCCATGCCCGCGCCGGCCGCATCGCGCACGACCTGGAGCGGGTTCGTCTGCAGCTGCGGCGCCGACGGCAGCCATCCCATGCGCTCGGCGCGCACGTTGTAATCGATCATGCTTCCGCCGTACAACTGCCTGTCTGCCAGCGGAGAGATGACTTCTTCCATCTTGAGCTTCTCGTAGCGCCACTGGTCGGTGTGCGCATAGAAGAAGCTCGTGCTGTTCATCTGACGCGGTGGGCGGATCCAGTCGAGCGCGAAAGCCAATGCCGTCCATCCCGTCTGCGGACGCAGCTTTTCCTGTCCCACGTAGTGCGCCCAGCCGCCGCCACTCTGACCGATGCAGCCGCACATCATCAGCATGTTGATGATGCCGCGATAGTTCATGTCGCTGTGGTACCAGTGGTTCATCGCGGCGCCGATGATCACCATCGACTTGCCCTGCGTCCTGTGCGCGTTGTCGGCAAACTGGCGCGCCACCGTGATGAGTTGTGCGCGCGGCGTGCCGGTGATGCGTTCCTGCCACGCCGGTGTGTAGGGCGTGTCGTCGTCGAAGTCCTTCGCCGCGAGTTCGCCGCGTAAGCCGCGCGCCACGCCATAGTTCGCGACCTGCAGGTCGAACACCGTAGCCACCAATGCCTCGCGTTGCTCACCCGCGTGGCCGAGCGTGACGCGCTGCACGGGCACGGTGCGTATCAGCACATCGCTTTGCTCGTTGTTGGGAAAGTGCTCGCTGACGATTCCGCCGAAGTACGGAAAGCCGACCTTGGCCGTTTCGGTCGTCGGATGCTCGCCTTCCAGCAACGACAACTTGAGCTTCACCTCCGCGCCATTGCGCGCATCTTTGGCTTCGAGGTTCCACTGGCCCTGATCGGCGCGGCCATCGGGGCCCCAGCGAAAGCCGATGGCGCCCTGAGGCAGTACCACGTTGCCCGCGCCATCGAGGGCGACCGTTTTCCATTCGGGGTTGTTCGCCTGGCCCAACCCGCCGGCGAAGTCCGACGCCCGCACATAGCGGTCGGGAACGGTGATCATTTCACCGTTCGGCAGCCGATGATCCTTGAGAAGGACCAGCATCGGCATGTCGGTGTAACGCCGCACGTAGTCGTCGAAGTAGGCGCTGCGCTGCCCGCCGTGGTCCGGAAAGTAGAACTCCTTCAGGATCACGTGACCCATCGCCATCGCCACCGCGGCGTCCGTTCCCTGCTTCGGGTTCATCCAGATGTCCGCGAGCTTGGCGACCTCCGAGTAATCGGGCGTCACGGCGACCGTCTTCGTCCCCTTGTAGCGCACCTCGGTAAAGAAGTGCGCGTCCGGCGTGCGCGTCTGCGGCACGTTCGAGCCCCACGCGATGATGAAGCTCGAGTTGAACCAGTCTGCAGATTCGGGCACGTCCGTCTGCTCGCCCCAGATCTGCGGACTGCTCGGCGGAAGGTCGCAGTACCAGTCGTAGAAGCTCATGCACACGCCGCCGATCAGGCTCAGATAGCGCGAACCCGCGGCATAGCTGACCATCGACATGGCGGGGATCGGCGAGAAGCCGATGATTCGATCGGGACCGTGCTTCTTGATGGTATAGACGTTGGCGGCCGCGACGATCTCGTTGATCTCGTCCCAGGTCGAACGCACGAATCCGCCGAGTCCTCGCACCTGCTGGTACTCACGCCGCTTCGCGTCGTCTTCGACGATCGACGCCCACGCCGAGACGGGGTCGCGCTCGGCCCGCGCCTCGCGCCAGCGCTTCAGCAGGCGGCCGCGCACCATCGGATACTTGACGCGATTCGCGCTATACAAATACCAGCTGTAACTGGCACCACGGGCGCAACCGCGCGGCTCGTGATTGGGCATGTCAAAGCGAGTGCGCGGGTAATCTGTCTGCTGCGTCTCCCACGTGACGATGCCGCCCTTCACGTAGATCTTCCACGAGCACGAGCCGGTGCAATTCACGCCGTGCGTGGAGCGAACGATCTTGTCGTGGGCCCAGCGGTTGCGATACGCGTCTTCCCATGTACGGTCTTCGCCGGTCGTGATGCCGTGGTCACCCGCGAAGGCTTCGCGGGGCTGGAAGAAGTAGCTCAGTCGATCGAGAAAGTGACTCACGGCGTCCTCAAGGGTTCTTCACGTAGGCATCGGCGCGAAGGTAGAACCACCAGTTGAGCGCCAGGCAGACGGCGTAGAACGCCGCGAAGCCGTACATCGCGATCTGTGGCGTGCCGGCCTGGATCTGGTCTCCGATCACGATCGGCGCGACGAAAGCGCCATATGCGGCGATCGCCGAAGTCCAGCCGAGCACGGGACCCGCCTGCTGGCGGTCGAAGATCACGCCGATGGTGCGGAACGTCGACCCGTTGCCGATGCCGCTCGCGAAGAACAGCACGATGAACAGGCCGAGGAACGCCAGGAAATACTGCTCCGGCGTGGCAGAAGCGTAGGCCTGCATCATCACGTAACCCACGGCGATCGAGGCGACCACCATGACGGCCGAGATGATCTGGGTGACGATGGAGCCGCCGACCTTGTCCGATATCCAGCCGCCGATGGGTCGCACGGCCGCGCCGACGAAGGGACCGATCCAGGCGTATGCCAGGATCGTGGGTGCGTTCGGGTTGTTCAGCGTGTGCTGCATCACGCCGTTCGCGTCGGGAACGTGGCTGACGCCGAAGATCACCTTCATCGATAGCGGCAGCGCCATCGAAAAGCCGATGAACGAGCCGAACGTCACGATGTAGAGCGCCGTCATCGACCACGTGTGCTTGTTCCTGAAGATCTGGAACTGCTTGGCGACACCCTCCTTCATCGGGCCGAACGCCGCGAGCCGCATCACCAGCAGCGCCGCGACAATGTCGAGCGGAATCGCGACCCACATGCTGATCACGCCCAACCCGGTGGGTGGCGGCAGGTACAGGTACATCCCGATGATCGAAGGGACGAAGGCCAGCGTGTACAAGTAGGTGATCTTCGCGAACGCGACGATCGGGCTACCGGTGGCCGGGGAGATCGTCTTCAGGTTGTTCATGCCGAACCAGCACAGCACCGAAAGCGGTACGAGTGACAGCACCCATGCGAAGCCCGCGTTCTGGATCCACGTGGGCGTGCCTGCCTTGATCTTGCCGAAGATCCACCCGCTGTCCTTCACGAGCGTCATTGGCTCGCCGCCGAGGGCGCCCGCGCCGAGCGCGCCGAAGATGCCGACGGTCATGACGAGCGGGATGACGATCTGCATCGTCGTCACCCCGAAGTTGCCCAACCCCGCGTTGAGCCCGAGCGCCGTGCCCTGCAGTCGCTTCGGGAAGAAGGTGCTGATGTTGGACATGGAACTCGCGAAGTTGCCGCCGCCCACGCCCGACCACAGCGCCATCAGTTGAAAGGCCCATAGCGGCCAGTCCTTGTGTTGCAGCACGATGCCGGTGCCGATCGCCGGTGCGAGGAGCATTGCTGTCGTCAGGAAGATCGTATTGCGGCCGCCGGCAAGGCGGATCAGGAACGAAGCCGGGATGCGCATCGTCGCGCCGGAGATGCCCGCAATCGCGGTCAGCGTGAACAGTTGCGCCTGTGTGAACGGAAAACCCAGGTTCAGCATCTGCACGGTGATGATTGCCCACATGCCCCAAACGGCGAAGCCGCAGAGCAACGCAGGCACCGAAATCCACAGGTTGCGGTAAGCGATCTTCTTGCCGACCCCTTCCCAGAACTCGTTGTCCTCGGGACGCCAGTCAGCGATGTCCGCGCTGCGACCCTCGGGCGGTACGCCGACCGTGGGCTTGAGCGTTGCGTTCGTGATGCTCATGATGTTCCTTCCTTGATGGAGACGCGCTGTCCGTGAAAGCGGAACGGCTTGGCGCTGTTTCCCATGAGCTCGGCGCCTCGCACTTCGGTCCAGTACATCCAGATCAACGAAACCCAGACCACTCCGTACATGAACATGAAGGCAGACGACCGGACGCCGGTGAGGTCCATCAGCGCCCCGAAAATGATCGGCAGCACGAACCCGCCCATGCCGCCTGCGAGCCCGACGACGCCGGAAATGACGCCGATGTTGGTCGGATATTGGTCCGAGATGTACTTGAATACCGACGCCTTGCCGAATGCCCAGCCGATGCCCAGTACGAACATGAGCAGCGTGAAGAGCCAGATGTTGAGGCCGATGTGAAACGTCTTCGGACCGCCGGTGGTCAGGATGGTCATGTCCGTCTGCGGATAGGAAAGAAGAAACAGGCAGACCCAGCTGACCCATAGAACCCACCAGGTCACGCTGTGTGCACCGTATTTGTCCGAAGCCCAGCCGCCGACTGCGCGCAACACGCCGCCGGGAAGCGAAAAGCATGCAGCCAGCAAAGCGGCGGTGCGAATGTCGAGCTCGAATTCGCCGACGTAGTACTGCACCATCCATAAACTCATGGCGACGTACCCGCCGAACACGATGGAGTAGTACTGGCACAGCTTCCAGACGTTCGGATCTTTCAGCGCCTTGAGCTGTTCGCGCCACGTGATCTTCGAATCGACGAGATGGGCGGGATCCGAATAGCTGAAGAACCAGAAGAGAAGCGCGGTCCCCAACATGACGGCCGCGTAGACCTGTGGAACGATCGCCCAGCCGAACGCCACCACCAGCGCGGGCGCCACGAACTTGTTGACGGCCGCGCCCGAGTTGCCGGCGCCGAAGATGCCCATCGCGAAGCCTTGCCGATTCCTCGGAAACCAGCGCGCGACGTAGGGCGTGCCCACGGAGAACGAGCCGCCCGCGAGGCCGACGAAGAGCCCGAGCACGAGGTACTGCCAGAACTGGGTTGCATGCGCGATCAGGAAGATTGGAATCACGCAGAGCAGCATCAGCACGAAGAACACAATGCGGCCGCCGAACTTGTCGGTCCACATGCCGAGCGGCACCCGGATCAGCGAACCGGTCAGCACCGGTGTCGCGGTCAGCAGACCGAACTCGGTCGCGTTCAGGTCCAGCGTCTTGCGAATGGGTATGCCAATGACGCCAAACATCATCCAAACCATGAAGCACACGGTGAACGCCAACGTGCTGACGATCAGCACCGACAGCGCCTGGCCTCGGCTGCCCATCTTTGCCGCCCCTCCCCGCTTATGCGTGTGTCGAGAGGTTAAGTGTTGGCCGCACTTTCCCTGTTTGATCCAGGTCAATCGTCACGCATAAGATGCATCGAAAATACATCTACATAGGGCAGAGTCGATGGCCAACGACAGGACGACCCGATGACCGCAGAAGTTGCTTCCGATTGACGTCGAACGACCATGCGCCTGAAGACTTTCACCGACTACAGCCTGCGGGTCTTGATCTTCCTCGCCACCAGACCGCAGCGGCGCGCAACGATCGCCGAAATTGCCGGTGCGTTCGACATTTCCGAGAATCACCTGATGAAGGTGTCCCATGCCCTCGGCAAGGCGGGTCTGCTTGCCAACATACGGGGCAAAGGCGGCGGTCTCGAACTCGCGATGACGCCGAAGGCGATCAGCGTGGGAAACGTCGTGCGCATCACGGAAGGTGCGCCGCATCCGGCCGAGTGCTTCAGCGCCCACAACACCTGCTGCATCGTCCGCGCCTGCAAGCTGCGCACCGTGCTCGATGATGCCGTGCAGGCGTTCTACGAAGTGCTCGACCGCTATACGATCGAAGACATCGTACGAAATCGGGCGGTGCTTTCGGAGCTGCTCGCGTTGCCGCGACCTGCGCAAGTTACGTTGCGGCGCGGCAGCTAGACGCCGGTGCAGCCACACAACGCCACTTCGATAAGCGGTGGAGGTCTCTCCGACATCCTCGCGCAACGGACTTCGCCGCTATCCAGGCCGGCCGTCGAGCCTCGGCCGTGACAGCACCGGCCAATACCGCACGGCATACAGCGCGAATGCCGCGGACCAGCAGATGCCGGAGACCGCGACCGTCGCGAGGTAGGCGCTCGGCAGCAGGATGCCGCCGAAGACGCGGATCGCGGCGGCGAGCGCAACCAGGAGGTAGCACGTGACCTCGAAGCCGTCCGCCACCAGCGGGCGCCCGGTATGGCCGCGTGCCGTGCGCGTCATCATGCCGATCGTCATGCCGCCGATCGCGCCGATGGTCAGCGCGTGCACGGCGAGCAATTCGCCGACGAAACCAAGCGCGGCAAAACCGCGCAGCAGCAGGTAGATGACGATCCAGCCGTACGCGACATGCAGAACCCACACGATAGGCGTTTTGAGTGTGCGCCAGAACTGCCACAACTGTAGTCGTAAGGCGTGCATCAGGGCCGTGGCCAGCGCGAGCAGGGCGATCACCGCGGGCGGCGCCTGCAGCAGATCGGCGGCCAGCAAGGCGAGTACGCCGCCCAGCGCACCCTTTTCAATGACCGGTTGCCGCGTCGCCCGCACGCCGCGCACGCCGTTGTTGGTGAACATGGGGATCACCCGTCCGGCGATCGCCACCATGATGAACAGGAAGACGTCTAGGCCGACCTGCAGGGTCGCTCGCTCGGGCCACCACGATGCGTCCCGATCGGCAAGGTGGAACGCAAGCACGGCGAGCCCGAGGAGGAGCAGGAGTCCGATGAAGAAGTAGTTCCGCCGATTCCCGCTTTGCACGAGCGGAATGCCGATGCCAATGGCGACGCCAACGGGAAATGCGGCGTTGACAAGCGCCGCCGCGAAGGTGAAGGGCGTCAGGACCAGCACGCGACCGGCTACCCAAAGCATGGCGAGCGCAATCAACCATATGCCGGTCGGCGTCGGTCTGCCGGTCCAGTTGCGCACCGCGGTGAGGAGAAATCCCGCGACCACCGCCAGCGTGTAGCCGAACAGCATCTCGTGGCCGTGCCACGCCGAAGTACGGACGTACGTTGCGGGGAGGTACCCCGTGTACTGGCAGACCCAGAGCGCGATGGACAACGCGGCGAAAGCGCTCGCGAGCAGATAGAACGGCCGAAAGCCGAGACTCCATAGCGCAAAGCGGGCGGAAGCGGGTCCTGCGTGCGGCAACGGTCCTTCCATCTGGAGCACGGCTTGGTCGTGTTCGGTGTTCACAATGTTCCGCGAAGGACAATCGGTTCTGGTCCTTCGATATGTCCTCTGAGGGTCGTGGAGCGATCGAGCAGACATTCTTCCAGCTCGCGCCTGGCTGCCGCTTGACAGACGTCAAGCAAACGCGAGAGGTCGCGCAAGACCATCGACGCTTGCGCGTCTAGCGGTGAGCGCGCTCCTGCACGACAACCGCTTCGGCAGGAACTGAAGTCCGCACCCGCTTCGGGTCGACGGCGTAGTAGAGCACCGGAATGATCACCAGCGTCAATAGCGTCGAGACCAGGATGCCGAAGATGAGCGACACCGCCAGAGCGTTGAATATGGGGTCGTCGAGGATGAAGAGCGCGCCGAGCATCGCGGCGAGACCGGTGAGCGCGATCGGCGTGGCGCGCGCGGCTGCCGATTGCACGACCGCGGTTGCAAACGAGACACCGCGGTCGAGCTGCAGGTTGATGAAATCGACCAGAAGAATCGAGTTGCGCACGATGATCCCGGCGAGCGCGACCATGCCGATCATCGAGGGCGCGGTGAACTGCGCGCCCATCAGCGCATGCCCGGGCATCACGCCGATGACTGTAAGCGGGATCGGCGCCATGATCACGAACGGCGTCGAATAGGAACCGAACTCGGCGACCACGAGGAGGTAGATGAGCAGCAATCCCACGGCATAGGCGATGCCCATGTCGCGGAACAACTCGTAGGTGACGCGCCACTCTCCGTCCCATTTCACCGCGAATGCGCGATACGGGTCGGACGGCTGCGCGACCCAGTAGTTGTGCAGTCGGCCGCCCTGCGGCAACGCCGCGCCGTCGATGGCTTCGTGCACGGCGAACATGCCATAGAGGGGACTGTCCGGGCCGCCGGCGACGTCCCCGACTACATAGGTGACGGGCAGCAGGTCCTTGTGATAGATCGTGCGGTCGCGCTCCGCTGCCTTCGGATGCACGATCTCGGAGAGTGCGATGAGCGAGTTTTCTCGCGAGCGCATCTGCATCGCAAGCAGCGTGTCGAGGTTGCCTTGCCGCTCGGGCGCGAGCGTAAGGGTGACGGGCACCCCGTACTTGGATTGTCCATCGCGCATGATCGTCACGTCCTCGCCACCGAGCGCCGCACGCATCGTCGCGACGACGTCCGCGGGCGCTACACCGAGCGTCGCGGCGCGCGCCTGGTCGACGCGCACGGCGATCTTCGGCGCGCTGTCCTCGACCGAGTCGTCGACATCGACGACGTGCCGTCCACGCTCGAACTCCGCGCGCACGCGCGTCGCGACTGCCTGCCGGCCGGCGTCGTCCGGCCCGTAGATTTCCGCGACCAGCGGCGCGAGTACCGGCGGCCCCGGCGGCAACTCCACGACCTTCACCTTCGCGCCGTGCCGGCGGGCGATACGTGCGAGCTCCGGTCGAACCGCGAGCGCGATATCGTGGCTCTTCCGCGTGCGCTCGTCCTTGTCGGCGAGGTTTACCTGCAAGTCTCCATTCTCAGGTGCCTGCCGCAGATAGTACTGACGCACGAGACCGTTGAAGTTGAAGGGCGCCGCGGTCCCCGCGTACCCTTCGAAGTCACTCACCTCCGGTATGGTCGCGAGATAGTTCCCCATCTCGTGCAGCACTTCGGCAGTGTTCTCGACCGGGGTCCCAGCGGGCATGTCGACGACCACCTGAAACTCCGACTTGTTGTCGAACGGCAGCATTTTCAGCACAACGCATTGCGAGAGCGGAAGCGCGATCGACAGCGCAATTGCGAGCAGGATGCCGCCGAGCAGAAGGCCTCGATTGCGTACTCCACGCGTCGGATGCAGGAACGGCGTGAGCAGCCGCGAGAACAGCGACCCGAGCCGCGCCTCGAGCCGCGATGCTGCGTGCGGCGCGGCCACCGGGCGTCGCGCGAAGCGCAACGCGAGCCACGGCGTCACGATGAACGCGACCCCAAGCGAGATCAGCATGCCCATTGTGGCGTTGATCGGAATCGGGCTCATGTAGGGCCCGGTCAACCCGGAGATGAACGCCATCGGCAGGAGCGCGGCGATCACCGTCAGCGTCGCGACGACCGTCGGCCCCCCGACCTCGTCGACCGCCTTCGGTATCAGCGACGTGAGCGGTGCGTCGGGCTCGAGATTGCGGTGACGGTGGATGTTCTCGACGACGACGATCGCGTCGTCGACCAGGATGCCGATCGAGAAGATGAGCGCGAACAGCGAGATGCGGTTGAGCGTAAACCCCCATGCCCACGACGCGAAGAGCGTCGCCGAGAGCGTGAGGATCACGGCGGCGCCGGCGACGACTGCTTCACGTCGGCCGAGCGTGACGAGCACGAGTGCGATCACCGACAGCGTGGCAATGGCGAGCTTGCCGATCAACTGCATGGCCTTGTCGTTCGCCGTCGCGCCATAGTTGCGCGTCACGGTGACCTCGATGCCCGCGGGAATCAGCGTGTTGTCGAGCTCGGCCATGCGCGCGAGCAAGCGATCGGCCGCCGCGACCGCGTTCTCACCGGGCTTCTTGGTGACGGCGATCGTGACAGCGGGAAACTCGCTGCCCGCGAGGATTCCCGTGCGCTTCGCCGCTGGGCCGATGCCGAGCCAGGCGTAACGCACCGGTTGCGGCGGACCGTCGACAACGCGCGCGACGTCGCCCACATAGACCGGGCTGCCGTCGGCCACGCCGACGACGAGCGCGCGCACATCCTCGACGCTCGAGAGGTGCTCTCCCGCCTCGACGTCGATCATCCTGTTGTCCGCGATGAGAGACCCCGAGGGCAAGACGCGGTTGGCGGCGACCAGCGTGCGGTGGATGTCGGCGACCGTGAGCTTGAATGCGGCGAGTCGCTCGGGCTCGACGAGGACGCGGATCGCGCGCCCGGGCCCGCCGATCGTGACCACTTCGCGCGTGCCCGGCACGCGCTTCAGCTCCACCTCCAGCGCGTGCGCGACGCGCTCCAGCTCGAAGGCGCCGCGCGTGTTGTCGGAGGTCCACAGCGTCAGCGTAACGATCGGGACGTCGTCGATGCCTTTGGACTTCACCAGCGGGTCG
>Ga0070672_100002857_pt1 | contig 11086 bp, 10 predicted proteins | sample KBSM13metaG_FD_66151 | JGI IMG/M metagenome (GOLD analysis project Ga0070672, IMG submission 66151) | Miscanthus rhizosphere microbial communities from Kellogg Biological Station, Michigan, USA - KBS M1-3 metaG | ecosystem: Host-associated > Plants > Roots > Rhizosphere > Soil ... | reverse complement strand
TGCGCAGAACGCCTTGCCGTAGACGAGGCGGGAGAAGCGGCCTTCCGCGTCGTTCGCCGTCGGGTCGCCCTTTTCACTACGCTTGGCGTCCACGTAGGCCCGGCAGGCAGCCTCGACGGTTGTCCCGTGTACCTCAACCCCCGCGTCGGTCTGTCCAGCCCACTCTTGGGCGGCCGCGCGTGCATCGTCAAACGCCTTGCGCTTCGGCTTCTCGGTGTCGAAGAACTGCCCAAGGGACTGATACGTTTTCTTGGTGCCCTCCGTACGGCGTGCGATCCAGGTGCCTTCGCCGGACTCCGGCTTGCGGTAACCGATGTGGAGGCCGGTCGTCAGCTTGTACCAGTAAGGCTCGCGCTTCGATTTGAGCGCGTCGCGCGCTGTCTTGGTGTCGATTTTGGTGGCCATCTGGAACGTCCGAATCCCGTACGGAATTTGTACGGAAATTCTACGGTGGCCTTCCAGAAACAGCAATCGACAAGTTTACCGGGCTACGCCGGGGTCAAGGATTCAGCAATGGACGCCCAAAAACACAGATTCCCGCCCTCCGAAGGCAGGGGTTGCAGGTTCGATACCTGCCGGGCGCACCACTCGAATTACCGGTGCATCCGCGATAGCGCGACGATCAAGCGAAGTTCTCCGCCCGGATCTCATTTCCCCAGTGAAAAGGCCCGAGGCGCTTGTCGCACTTCGGGCCTTTCAGGCTGCTTGGCGCCGGACCTAACCGGCGCATCGACTCACGAACGGGTCAGCGTACTCATCAAACCCATCAGCGCCGCACCCGCAGCAGCGGCGATAAGCAGCGCCTTGCCCGGATCGTCCTTGGTGTAGCTCATCACGTTGTCGATCTGCGGGCGAACCATCTTGTCGACCATCGGGCCGGCCTGGTCCTTCCACTGCTGCACCGTGTCGGTCAGACCGTCGTAGGCGGTTTGCGCCGCGCCGCGGGTCTGCTTCATCAGCGCGTCGGCCTTGGCGGACGCCCGGTCGGTGGCTTCGCGGGCGATGTCGCGCGCGCTGCGGCGGGCGTTGTCGCGGGCGTCGTACGCCGCGTTGCGCAGCAACTCGGCCGAAATCGCTCGGCCGCTACTCGAACGCGACATCAGCGCGACGAGGCCCATGATCCCGGCGCCGGCAGCGGCGGCGATCAGAAGCGCCTTGGTCGGCTCTTCCTTCGCATAGCTGGCGACCGTGTCGATCTGCGGACGCAGTTTCTCGAGCGTCGCATTGGCCTGATCCTTCACGCTCTGCATCGTGTTGGTCAGACCGTCCAGCGCGTCATGGGCCTTCTGGCGGGCCGACCGGATCGCGGCGTCGGCCGATTCGGCAGCCTTGTCGGCGAATTCATGGGTCGCATTGCCGACGGTCGATGGGTTGGTCATTGATTTGCTCCTCGAGGTTGACTGCGCAATCGCGCACTGGCTAAGAGTGGCTGCTCGGGCGGCATCGGGTCAGAGGCCGTCGGCCCGACCGCCTGTCGGATGGCTCAGCCCGAGCGGGTCGGACACGGCTGACGGACGGTTGCGCCGCTCCAACCTTAGACCGGTGCCTGGTTGCGCGCAAGCTGTTCCTGCAGGCGCGCGACGTCGGCGGTCAGGCGCCCGGCCAGCAGGCGCACGAGCTCGAACCCGAAGCTCGGGTTCTGGTAGTACAGCTCTTTCATCGTGCGCTGGTTCATGCTCAGGACCAGACTGTCCTCGACGCAGCGCGCGCTCGCCGTGCGCTGGTTGTTCGGAGCGAAGAAGGCGATCTCGCCGAACATGCGCCCCGGACCCATCGTCTGCGAGATCTCGACGAACTCGATCTTGCCTTCGGCGAGGAAATACAGGTGCTCGGCTGGATCGCCTTTCTTGAACAGCTCGGTTCCGGCCTTGCAGCGGGTCTGCTTCATGTACGGCTTCAGCCACACGCCGGACATGTCCGAGCTCTTCGATGCCGACTTGACGCGGCGGGTCAGCTTCAGCATTTCGGCGAAGCGGTACAGGTTGATCGGCAGCAAGGTGCCATGCAACAGCGCCATCACGATGGACGGGTGCAGCACGCCGTAAGCAAGAAACCCGCAATTGCTGCAGACCGCGAGCCAGCGCAGCGGGACCATGGTCTTGACGAACGAGCTCACGATCGTGAAGCCGGCGGCGGCCGCCGCGGCGCACAACGCGAAGATCTCGTTCGGCGACGCCAGGGTGCTCGCGAGCGCGGCATTCGCCATGGCGGTAATCTGCTCAACGGGCGACAAGGGGCTTCTCCTGACAGCGGCGAGGTGGCCCGAAGGCCGGACCGATTCTCGCTGCAAAGAACCGCCCGGAAGGCGGTGGAAAGGCGCCGCAGTCGGAATCAGCCGTGGCACTCGGCGAGCCGGCGCTCGAGGTAGCGGCGCTCGGCCGGACTGCGCACGAGCGCGAGCGCCGACGCGTAGGCGAGAGCCGCTTCGGCGGGGCGACCGAGGCGGCGCAGCAGGTCGGCCCGCGCGGCCGGCAGCAGGTGGTAGTCGCGCAATTCATCCGCCTGTTCCAGTCGGTCGATCCAGGCCAGTCCGCGCTCGGGCCCTTCGGCCATCGCGAGCGCAACCGCTGCATTCAGTTCGACCACCGCCCCGGGCTGCTCGGCGAGCAGGCCGCCGTACAGCGCGGCGATCTGCTTCCAGTCGGTGTCTTCGGCGCGCCGCGCCTGCGCGTGCAGCGCCCCGATGGCCGCCTGCAGCTGGTAAGGCCCGCGCCGCCGCTGCGCCAGCGCGATGTCGAGTTCGGCGAGGCCCTCGGCGATGGCGCCGTGCTGCCAGCGGCTGCGGTCCTGTGCTTCGAGCGGCACCAGTGCGCCCGTCGGGTCGACGCGCGCCGGCCGCCGTGCATCGTGCAGCAGCATCAGCGCGAGCAGGCCGCGCACCTCCGGCTCGGTCGGCATCAGCTCGACCAGCAGGCGGGCCAGCCGGATCGCCTCGGCGCCCAGGTCGGGCCGGACCAGCCCGTCGTGCTCGGTGCTCGCATAGCCCTCGTTGAAGACGAGGTAGACGACGCCTAGCACCGCCTGCAGCCGCTCGGGCAGCAGCTCGCGGGAGGGCACCTCGTACGGAATGCGGGCGTCGAGAATCTTGCGCTGGACGCGCACCAACCGCTGTGCGGTCGTCGCCTCGGGCTCGAGAAAGGCGCGCGCGATCTCTCGCGTCGACAGGCCGCACAGCGTGCGCAGCGCCAGCGCCATTTGCGCCGGCTGCGCGATGGCAGGATGGCAGCAGGTGAAGACGAGGCGCAGCCGGTCGTCATCCAGACCGGAGTGCCGGGCCGGGTCCGGCTCTTCGTCGTCGGCCTCGGGCGCCGCGAGGTCGGGCGGCTCGTCGGTGTAGACCGGCCCCGACGCGCGCCGGCGCAGCAGGTCGACGGCGCGCCGGCGAGCGACCGTCGTGAGCCAGGCAGCCGGCGCATCAGGCAGTCCCTGCGAAGGCCAAAGCGCGAGCGCCTTCGCAAACGCGTCCTGGAGCGCGTCTTCGGCCAGCTCGAAGTCGCCGAAGCGGCGGATCAGTCCGGCCAGGACCTTCGGCCCTTCGGACCGGCAGATGCCGTCGATCGCGTGCGTCAGCATGTCGATGCGCTTCTCGACGTCGCTCGCAACAGACGCCCAACGCGGCAGCGCTGCACAAGACCGGTCAGCGCGCCGCTTCCGTTCACGCTACTCGCCTGTTCCCCGGTGCGTCAGGGCGACACCGAGCTCATGCCGAGCGGCCGCACCTCGACCGAGCCGCCGTTCGCGGCTGGGCACTGCGCAGCCCACTTAACCGCCTCGTCGAGGTTCGGCACATCGATCAGGTAGTAGCCGCCGAGCTGCTCCTTGGTCTCTGCGAACGGGCCGTCGGTCGTCACCGGCTTGCCGTTCTTGATGCGCACCGTGGTCGCGCTGTGGCTCGGCTTCAGCTCGGCGCCGCCGCGCAGCACGCCGGCCTCGCGCATGTCGGTGCCGTAGCGGGTGTAGGCCGCATACATCTGCTTCTGCGCCTCGGCATCGTTGGCGAGCGCCGCGAAGTTGCGTTCGTCGCCATAGATCAGGATCATGTACTGCATCGAAGTTCCTTTCGGGGTTGCCCCGACGACCGGGGTCGCTGCAATGACGCGGCGCGGCAGCCGAATCGACACGGCTTGGCGCCTTTATTTTCGGCCCGGACCTGCGTTTTGTCAGAATCGCTGGCCCTTCGCCGCAGCATGCCGTCCATCGCCTCGACCCTCGATGTCGGCGGTTCCGCCTATGCGGAGAACCGCGCGGCGATGCTGGCTCTTCTCGCGCAGGTGCGCGCCTGCGAAGCACGGACCGCGTCGACCTCGGCGGCGGCACGGCCGCGCTTCGAACAGCGCGGCCAGCTGCTGCCGCGCGAGCGCCTCGCGCTGCTGCTGGACGCCGACACGCCGTTTCTCGAGCTCGCGACGCTGGCGGGCCTCGGCCTCGACACGCCCGATCTCGAGCGCAGCGTCGCCGGCGGCGGCGTCGTCGCCGGCATCGGGTTTGTCGCCGGTGTGCGCTGCATGGTCGCGGCGTCCGATTCGGGCATCGAGGCTGGCGCGTTGCAGGCGATGGGCCTCGACAAGCAGCTGCGCATTCAAGAGCTCGCACTCGAGAACAAGCTGCCGTTCGTGCAGTTGGTCGAGAGCGCCGGCGCGAACCTGATGAAGTACCGCGTCGAGGACTTCATCCGCGGCGGCAACCTGTTCCGCAACCTGGCGCGCCTGTCGGCGGCGGGGCTGCCGGTCGTCACGGTCACGCACGGCTCGTCGACCGCTGGCGGGGCCTACCAGACCGGCCTCTCCGACTACATCGTGATGGTGCGCGACCGCTCGCGCGCGTTCCTCGCCGGGCCGCCGCTCTTGATGGCAGCGACCGGCGAGGTCGCGACCGAGGAGGAGCTTGGCGGCGCGTTGATGCACTCGACGATCTCAGGGCTCGGCGACTACCTCGCCGAGGACGACCGCGACGCGCTGCGCATCGCCCGGGAGATCGTCGCGCACCTCGACTGGCCGCGCGATGCGGCCGTCCGCGCCGATCGGGCGCACCGGCCACCCCGCCTCGATCCGGAAGAGCTGCTCGGCCTGATGCCGGCCGATCTGAAGCGCCCGGTCGACATGCGCCAGGCGATCGCCCGCTTCGTCGACGACTCCGACTTCCTCGAATTCGGCGCGGCGTACGGCAGCGCGACGGTCTGCGGCCATGCGGCGATCGAAGGCCGCGCGCTCGGCATCGTCACCAACAACGGCCCGATCGACGTCGCCGGTGCGAACAAGGCGACTCACTTCATCCAGGCCTGCTGCCAGTCGGGCACGCCACTGCTCTACATGAACAACACGACCGGCTTCATGGTCGGCCGCGCCCACGAAGAGGCCGGCATGATCAAGCACGGCTCGAAGATGATCCAGGCGGTGGCGAGCGCGACGGTGCCGCAGATCACGCTGTACTGCGGGGCCTCCTACGGCGCCGGCAACTACGGCATGTGCGGGCGCGGCTTTCATCCGCGCTTCTGCTTCTCGTGGCCGAACGCCCGCACCGCGGTGATGGGAGGCGAGCAGGCGGCGCGCACGATGGCGATCGTCGCCGAGGCCGGGATGAAGCGGAAGGGCGGAGCCGTCGACCATGCCGCGCTCGACCAGATGCAGGCCGCGATCGTCGAGCGCTTCGACAGCCAGATGAGCGTGTTCGCGACGAGCGCCCGCCTGCTCGACGACGGTGTGATCGATCCGCGGGACACCCGTGCCGTGCTCGCCACCGTGCTCGCGATCTGCCGCGAGGGCGATGCGCGGACACCGCGGCCGATGCAGTTCTCGGTGGCGCGACCTTGAGCGTTTCACGTCTCACGCGACCACGCCTTGCGCGGGCAAGCGCAAATGCGAGCGCAGTGGCTTGGTTCCGCGGACCTCTCGCGTCACGAGGCGCAAGCAAGCCGACGCCCGACCTGCGATGAAGGCGACCCCGTTCTTCCGCATCCTCGTCGCCAACCGCGGCGAGATTGCGCTGCGGGTCATGCGGACTGCGAAGAAGAAGGGGCTCGGCACCGTCGCCGTGTACTCGAGCGCCGATGTGGACGCACCGCACGTCCGCGCGGCAGATCAGGCGGTCGCGATCGGGACGGCGCTGCCGAGCGAGTCGTACCTGTCGATTCCGGCGCTGCTCGAGGCCGCGCGCAAGAGCCGGGCAGACGCGGTGCATCCCGGCTACGGCTTCCTGGCTGAGAACGCCGAGTTCGCACGCGCCTGCTGCGACGCCGGTCTCGTCTTCATCGGCCCATCGCCGGAAGCGATTGCGGCGATGGGCGACAAGGCTGGCGCCAAGCGGCTGATGCAGATGGCGTCGGTGCCGTGCGTTCCCGGCTGGGACGGCGACGCGGACGATGCGGAGCTCGCCGAGCATGCCACGGCCATCGGCTACCCGATCATGATCAAGGCGCGCGCCGGCGGTGGCGGGCGCGGCATGCGCCTCGTTCATCGACCGGCCGAGTTCGCCGAGGCGTTGCGGAGCGCGCGCTCCGAGGCGCAAGCGGCGTTCGGCGACTCGGCGGTGATCCTCGAGCGCGCCCTCACGGCGGCGCGCCACATCGAAGTCCAGGTCTTCGCCGACCGCCACGGCAAGGTCGTCCACCTCGGCGAACGCGATTGCTCGGTGCAGCGCCGCCACCAGAAATTGATCGAGGAGGCGCCGTCGCCGGCGGTCGATGCGACGCTCCGCGAGCGCCTGGCGACGAGCGCGCTCGCGGCGGTGCGGGTGGTCGATTACGAAGGCGCCGGCACGGTCGAGTTCCTGCTCGATCGCGACGGCCGGCACTACTTCATCGAGATGAACACGCGGCTTCAGGTCGAGCATCCGGTGACCGAGGCGATCACCGGCCTCGACCTCGTCGAATGGCAGCTCCGCATCGCCGCCGGCGAGCCGCTGCCGCTGACCCAGGACGCGATCCGGTTCGACGGCCATGCGATCGAAGTGCGCCTCTGCGCCGAGGACGCGGCGCGCGGCTTCATGCCGGCCAGCGGCACGCTCGCCTGCTGGCAGCCGCCGCCCGGGCTGCGGGTCGAGCATGCGCTGCACTCGGGCATGTCGATCGTTCCGTTCTACGACTCGATGATTGCGAAGCTCATTGCCCACGGGCGCGACCGCGACGAGGCGCGGCGCCGGCTCGCCGCCGGGCTCGATGCGCTGGTGGCGCTCGGCATCCCGACAAATCGGCGCTTCTTGTCGCGCTGTCTCGTCGACCCAGTCTTCGTCGCGGGTGAAGCGACAACGGCGTTCATCGGCGAGCACTCGGATGCGCTCGCCGACCCGCCGGTAGATGGCGCGCATCCGTTGGCCGCATTGGCCGCGCTGATGCTGTTCCAGTGCGCTCCGCATCATGTCGACGACCGCGGCGGCGAGGTCATCGCGCACCCGTTGGCGCACCGGCTGCCGGTGCCGATGCGCCTGCAGATCGGCAGCAGCGCGTTCGCGACGCGCGTGCAGCGTACCGGTACGCGGCGCGTCGACGTCGCATGGGGTTTGGACAGCGCGACATTCGAGTTGCTCGAGCAGCGACCGAACTTTTTGAGGTTCATCCGCGACGGTGTGGTGGACACGATCAATTTCGTTCGCGACGCCGACGGCGCATGGCTGCAGCACCAGGGCGTCGACCTGCGCGTCGAGGATCGGACACGCGCACCGTCGGTCCGCGCTCGCGACGCCGGTGGCGACGGCACCGTGCGTGCAGCCATGAACGGACGAGTCGTCGCAGTGGCCGTCCGCGTCGGCGACCGGGTCGACGCCGGGGCTGCGCTGGTCACGCTGGAGGCGATGAAGATGGAGCACGTGCACGTCGCGCCGCGTACCGGCGTGGTCAAGGCCGTCGGCGTAAAGGTAGGTCAGCAGGTCGCGGCCGGCAGTGTGGTCGTCGAGCTCGACGTCGAGCCATCGGTTGGGCAAGCCGTCGACGAGGCGATGGGTGTCGATGCGGTCGCCCTGCAGCGCCGTGCCGATCCGCAGGACGTCGATGCGTCCGCCAGGGCTGCGCCATGAAAAGTACGTCCTCCAACCGTGTCTCACCGCCTCGTGACAGCGCCGTCACCGCGCCGCCCGATACCGAAGGCAACGCCACCCGCGCGCTGATCCTCGCGGCGGCGCGCGCCGAGTTCTCGGCAAAAGGCCTGAGTGGCGCGCGCGTGCGCCAGATCGCCGAGCGCGCCGGCGTCAACAAGCAACTGCTGTACTACTACTTCGGCAGCAAGGACGATCTGTACCGGGCCGCGCTCGAAGCCGTCTATGCCGAGATCCGCGAGCTCGAGCGCGGCCTGCACCTCGGCGACCTGCCGCCGCTCGAGGCGATGGCGGCGCTGGTCGGCTTCTCGTTCGACTACCTGGCGCGCCATCCGGATTTCATCGGCATGCTGAACCACGAGAACGCGCATGGCGCTGCGCATGTGCGGGAGTCGAGCGCGATCCGCGCGACCAATTCGCCGCTGATCGAGCTGATCGCCGCGACCTTGAAGCGCGGCGTTGCCGCCCGCGTGTTCCGGCGCGGCGTCGATCCGGTCGAGCTCTACATCTCGATCGCCGGCATGTCGTATTTCTTCTTCTCGAACCGCGGGACTCTGTCGTCGATCTTCGCGCGCGATCTCGCCGCGCCGAAGCGCGAGGCCGGTTATCGCGCGCACGTGATCGCCCTCGCCCTCGCCGGTCTGCGGCCGTGAGCCGCACGCGTCCCAATCAGGGCGCGACGCGCTCCCAGCGCTCGAGGACGCGGCCGACGACCATCGTCGCCGTGGCAGCGGCGAATGCACGGAAATGCGGTGCCGCGAGATGCGCGTCGAACGCCGCGGCATCGTCGTAGAGCTCGTACAGGAACACGCGGTCCGGCCGCGTTGCGTCGGTGCACACGTCGAACTGACGGCAGCCCGGTTCGTCCTCGCGCGAGCGCGCGGCGTTCTCCAGCATCAGCGGCATGAAGGCGTCCCGCTGCGGAGGATCGAGCGTGAATTCGACGGTCACGGCGAACATGAAAGGCTCCGCTGGCGGTTGGAAGCAGTGCGCAGCGCAGCGTCGGCTTACGGCCTCCGCGCGAGCGCTTCCGGGTTGACGATGTAGGGCGGCCGGCGGCCGGCGGCGACATCGAGTGCAGCGCGGAACGCGCTCTCGGCGAGCCGGCGCATGCACTCGTCGGTGAAGCAGATGCCGTGCGGCGTCACGACGACGTTGTCGAGGCGGAGCAGCGGGTTGTCGGTCGGCGTCGGCTCCTCCTCGAACACGTCGAGGCCGGCACCGGCGAGCCGCCCATCGGCGAGCGCCTGATAGAGGGCGCGCTCGTCGACGATCGGCCCGCGCGCGGTATTGATCAGGTACGCGCTCGGCTTCATCAGCGCGAGCCGGCGCGCGTCGACCAAGCCGCGCGTCGCTTCGTTCAGCGGGCAGTTGACGGTCAGGAAATCGGCTTCGCGAAACAGCCTGTCGAGGTCGAGCAGCCGGACGCCGACCTCGGCCGCGACCTTCGGATCAGCGACGGGGTCGTGCGCGATGAAATTCATCTCGAGCGGCCGCGCCAAGCGAAACAGTTCGGCGCCGATGTTGCCGAGGCCGATCGAGCCCAAGGTGCGACCGGTCAGGCCGGTGCCGATGTGGTCGAGCTTCTCGCTCCAGCGCCCGCTGCGGGTCAGGCGGTCCTTGATCAGCACCTTCTGTGCGAGCATCAGCACGAAGGTCAGCGCCGAGGTCGCGACCGGGCGCCGCACGCCGTCGGGCGCGATCGTCAGCAGCACGCCGGCCGCGCTGCAGGCCGCCACGTCGATCGTGTCGTAGCCGACGCCGAAGCGGGCAATCAGCTTGAGCCGGCGATCGGCGCCAGCCAAGGTGACCGCGGTGACGCGGGTCAGCATCGCGCAGATCGCGTCGTAGCGCGCCGCCTGCGCCGGTGTCACTGCCGGGGACGGCTCCATGAACTCCCACGCGATGCCGGCGGCGTCGAACAGGCCGAGCACCGCCTCGCCGAAGATCGGCGTGCCGTCCGACTTCAGCACATCGGCGGTGATGCCGACCCGGAATTCGCTCATCGATCAGTCCCTTTCGTGCGGATCACATCGCGGCGGTGAAGCCACCGTCGACGGTCATCACCAGGCCGGTGACATAGAGGCCTCGTCGGACGCGAGGAAGACGGCCGCCGGCCCGATCTCGTGCAGCTCGCCCCAGCGGCCGGCCGGCGTGCGCTGGCTGATCCAGTCGGTGAACACTTGGTTCGCGAACAGCGGCGTGTTCATCTCGGTCGCGAAGAAGCCGGGCGCGATGCAGTTGACCGTGACCCGATGCGGCGCGAGCTCGACCGCGAGCTGCTTCGTCAGCGCGTGCACCGCGCCTTTGCTCGCGACATAGGCCGAGAGCGTCGGCCGCGCATTGATCGCGCTGATCGATCCGGTGATGACAATGCGGCCGGCACGGCGCGGCACCATCTCCTTCGCGGCCGCCTTGCACAGCACCCAGACGGCGGTCAGGTTGGTCCCGATTACGCGCTCGAAGTCGGCGAGCTCGAACTCGCCGATCGGCGCGCGGTGGTTGATGCCGGCGTTCGCGACCAGGATGTCGAAGCGGCCGTGGCGCGCAGCGATGCCGGCGACGCAGCCGGCCGCCGCGACCGCGTCGTTGACATCGAACGCGGCTGCCTCGCCGCGCAATCCCTTTTGCTGCAGCGGCGACGCGCGCATCGAGGGCCGCGCCATCGCGCGCATTGAGCACGACATGCGCGCCGCGCTGCGCGAGCGACTCGGCCATGGCCCAGCCGAGACCGCGCGACGCGCCGGTGATCAGCGCAACCTTCCCGGCCAGATCGAACATCGGTGTCTCCTCGGCCGAAGCCGCGTCATCGTGAATGCGAACAACGAGTGCCTGGACTAGGGACTGCTCAGCGCGGCCCTTTGGTGATCTGTCCGACCAGCCGCGCGTAGGCGTCCTGCAGCAGGCCGGTGTCGGTGCCGCCGGCGATCATCGTGTAGCCCATCTCGCGAACGCGCTCGATCCAGGCCGCGTCGGTCGCCATGAAGCCGGCGGCCTTGCCGTGGCGGCGGGCGACCTCGGCGACCCGGCGCATCGCGGCGTCGAAGCGCGGATCGGCGAA
>Ga0070672_100002853_pt1 | contig 11089 bp, 12 predicted proteins | sample KBSM13metaG_FD_66151 | JGI IMG/M metagenome (GOLD analysis project Ga0070672, IMG submission 66151) | Miscanthus rhizosphere microbial communities from Kellogg Biological Station, Michigan, USA - KBS M1-3 metaG | ecosystem: Host-associated > Plants > Roots > Rhizosphere > Soil ... | reverse complement strand
GAGCCAGCTCAATTCGCGGTTGATGTAGAGCTCGGGTCGATCGGTAGGCAGCGCGACGCGGTCGGCGGAAACGTCCATGGGGGACATGCTCGATGCAGTCTAAGTCATCCTCTGTCGGCCGCGCCGGCGCGGCGACGGCGCTGTAACAGACTCAGAACTTGTTCCCTCTCAGCATTTTGGGGGAATGACCTGCGCAGAGTTTACCGACTGTTTACAGACTCGTTACACGGCGCTGAGGTAGAAATGGGACTTTCTTTTTGAGGCAAGGAATCATCGAGATGTTTGCGAAAGAGCTTCGACAGGCCGGTCACATCAGGAAGTTCTCCATTACGGACATGGGCAATGCCGGGTGGGAGGTGCGCGACGTCCAGGACGACCGCGTGCTGAAGCAGATCTGCTACACCGACTGGCACCGCGTCGAGCGGGCCCTGAGCATGTTCAACCTGCAGATCGACGAGCTCGAGAGCAAGGGCTGGGCGTCTATTCGTTGAAGCGGTAGCCGAGCCCGATCACCGTTTCGATCTGCTGGCCGGCCACGCCCAGCTTGGCGCGCAGGCGGCCCACGTGCACGTCCACCGACCGCGTCTCGATGAAGCGGTCGTAGCCCCACACCCGCTCGAGCAGCCGATCCCGCGACAGGACGCGGTTCCTGTTCTCGACGAGAAAGCGGAGCAGCTCGAACTCGCGGCGCGTCAGCCGCAGGGCGGCGCCGTCCACGGTGACGGCGACGGCGTCGAAGTCCGCCTCCAGGTGCTTCCCCTTGTAGGTCGCCGCGCGCGTGGCCTCTTCCGGCGCGCGCTTGCGGCGCAGCACCGCGCGGACGCGCGCCCCGAGCTCCCGCAGGCTGAACGGCTTGGTCACGTAGTCGTCGGCGCCGAGGTCGAGGCCGGCCACGCGATCCGACTCCGACGTCCGCGCCGTGAGCATGATGATCGGGAGCTGGCGTGTTTCTTCGCGCTGGCGGAGGATGCGGCAGACCTCGTCGCCGCTCAGCACCGGCAGGTTCAGATCGAGGATCACCAGGTCGGGGATCCGGCCCGTGATGCTGCGGAGCGCTTCGTCGCCGCGCCCGACCACTTCGACCGAGGCGTCGCCGGAGCGTTCCAGCGTGTGCTTGATGAGACCGGCGATGTCCTGCTCGTCCTCGACGACCAGTACGCGGGGCGGAGTGACCACGGCATGCAGCGTACTGGCGGATGTTCTCACGAGTGTGACACCCCTGTTACCGACACGTTAAGTTCCACTCACCCGCCCCGCTGCATCCGCTCCATCCGCGCCGTCGCCAGGCGCGCCAGGAGCGAGCAGGACAGGACCATGCCGACCAGCACCAGCGCGCCGGCCCACGCCTGGCGGTGCCAATCGGGGTACGGAGAGATCGCGTAGGTGTAGACCTGCACCGTCAGCGTGGAAATCGGCTGCCGCGGGTCCGTGGTGAAGAAGGCGTTGTTGAGGGAGGTGAAGAGCAGCGGCGCCGTTTCCCCCGCGACGCGGGCCACCGCCAGCAGGATCCCGGTGAGAATGCCCGGCAGCGCGGCCGGCACCACGACGGTGAACACCGCGCGGGCGCGCGTCGCGCCCAGCGCCAGCGCCCCCTCGCGCAGCGTCTGCGGCACCAGCAGCAGCAGCTCCTCCGTCGTGCGCATCACCAGCGGCAGCATCATCACGCCGAGGGCGAAGCCGCCCGCGGCGGCCGAGAAATGCTGAAAGGGCAGGACGGCCACTCCGTAGGCGAAGACGCCGATCACGATCGACGGCACGCCGTTCAGCGTATCGGCGGCGAAGCGGACGGCCGCCGCCAGGCGCGTCCCACGATATTCCGAGGCGTAGATCCCCGAGATGACGCCGACCGGAATGGCCAGCAGCGCACCGATCCCGATGACGATGAGCGAACCGACGATGCTGTTGAGCATGCCGCCGCCGGTCTCGCCGATCGGCACCGGCATGCGCGTGAAGAACGCGGTGTTCAGCGACGAGAAGCCCTGCGTCACGACGTAGAAGAGGATGAGCGCCAGGGGCAGGAGCGCCAGGAGTACCGCGCCGCCGCACAGCACGACGATCAGCTGCGACAGGAACTTGCGCCAGCGATCGCGCAGCGCCATCTCAGGCCGCCTCCGCCGCCGGCTGCGGCGCCGCCGCGCGCGGCGCCCGCTGCCGTCCGAGCGACCAGATGAACGCGCGCGACAGCCCGTTCACCACCAGCGTGATCACGAACAGCACCAGCCCGATCTCCACCAGCGCGTGCACGTGGAGCTGGTCGGCGGCTTCCGCGAATTCGTTGGCGATGACCGCCGCCATCGTGTACTGCGGCGCGAACAGCGACACCGACACCCGCGGCGTGTTGCCGATCACCATCGTCACCGCCATCGTCTCGCCGAGGGCGCGGCCGAAGCCGAGCATGATCGCCCCGACGATGCCGGTCCTCGCGTAGAAGAGCGCCATGCGGATCGCCTCCCAGCGCGTGGCGCCGAGCGCGTAGGCCCCTTCGCGCTGCGACTGCGGCACCGCGCGCAGGACCTCGCGCGCGATCGACGAGCTGAAGGGGACGACCATGATCGCCAGCAACAGCGCCGCCGACAGCATGCCGAGGCCGAGCGGCGGCCCGCTGAAGAGCGGGACGGCCTTCAGCCATTCCGGCGTCCCTGTTTCCAGCCGCCGCACGAACGGCACGAGCACGAAGATGCCCCACAGGCCGTAGACGATCGACGGGATCGCCGCCAGCAGTTCGGTTACGAACACCAGCGGCCGCTGCGCCCAGCCCGGCGAGAGCTCGGAGACGTAGATGGCGATGCCCAGCGCGACCGGGGCGGCGATGAGCAGCGCCAGCAGCGAGGAATAGAGCGTCCCCCAGATGAAGGGACGCGCGCCGAATTCCCCGGAGACCGGGTCCCAGATCTCCGTCTGCCAGAACTGCCAGCCGAACTTCCAGATCGAGTCGGCGGAGTCGGTGTAGAGCACCCAGCCGATCGCGGCGACGATGGCGATGATGACGACCGCGAACGCACCCGTCCCGGCGCGGAAGAGGATCTCGTCGGAACGGGTCTTCATGTTATTGGGTCTTGATCGTCGCGAGCGTCTTCAGCTCCATGTCGACGACGTTCTTCGGGAGCGGCGAGTAGCCGAGGTCGCCGCAGAACTTCTGCCCGTCGGTCAGCGCCCACTTGACGAAGTCGTTCATCACCTTCGCCTGCGCCTTGTCCTTCGGGTCCTGGTAGAGCAGGAGCCAGGTGAACGACGAGATGGGATAGGCGCCGTCGCCGGGCGCGTTGGTGATCGAGACGCGGTAGTCGGCGGGCATCGACTTCGCCGCTTCGGCAGCCGCGGCGGTGACCGACTCGACCGACGCCTTCACGAACTTGCCGTTGTAATTCTGGACCGTGCCGTAGGCCGCTTTCGTCTGCAGCGCGTAGATCAGCTCGACGTAGCCGATCGCGCCGGGTGTCTGCGCGACGATCGCGGCGACGCCGTCGTTCTTCGCCGCCGCCACCCCGGTCGGCCAGTTCACCGAGGTATTCACGCCGACGCGCTTCTTCCACTCCGGCGACACCTTGGCCAGGTAGTCGACCCAGATGTAGGTCGTGCCCGAGCCGTCCGAGCGATGCGCGACCACGATGTCGGCCGACGGCAGGGTGACGCCGGCGTTCGCCTTGGCGATCGCCGGGTCGTTCCACTTGGTGATCTTGCCGAGGAAGATGTCGGCGAGCACCGGGCCGGTGAACTGGAGCTCCTTGTTGACGCCGGGGATGTTGTAGATCGGCACCACCGCGCCGAGCACCGTCGGCAGGTGCAGGATCTTGCCGGGCGCGGCCTGCATCTGCTCCGGCGTCATCGGGCCGTCGCTGGCGCCGAAGAAGACCGTGCGCGCCGTGATCTGGCGGATGCCCGCGCCGGAGCCGAGCGGCTGGTAGTTGATCTGCACGTCGGGATGAAGCTTGTTGTACTCGGCGAACCACTTCGTGTAGATCGGCGCGGGGAAGGTCGCGCCCGCGCCGTTGATTTGGACCTTCTGCGCCGCGACGGTCGCGCCCGCCAGGACCGCGACAGCGAGAACGCCGGACCACCAGTGCTTGCTCATGCGATCGTCTCCTTTAGAAATTCAAGAGCGCGTGCACGGCGATCAGCCGCCGTGTCGGCTGCACCGGGCTGAAGTTGTCGCTCTTCGTGTTGTCGACGTCGAACAGCAGCGCCGTCGAGACGTTGCCCTGGTGGGGGAACCAGTAGGCGACGCCGGCGATCGTCCGATCGCGCTTGCGTCCCGAAACCGCTTCATCCGGCTCCAGGTGATCGAAGCGGACCAGCCCTTCCCACCCGATCGCCGTCCTGGGCGTGATCCACGCGCTCCACCCGCGAACGTCCGTCGTTGACGAGGCCGGGTTCGGCTGGTTGGTCGCCCACAGGTAGTCGAACGCCGCGTTGGCGTACTTGTGCTCGAAGGTGACGCCAAAGATGCTCCGCGTGCGCTCGTCGTGGCTGGCGAACATGTCGTGGTCGTAGAACCCGGTCAGCCGCAGCCCGCGCAGGTTCTCGCTCATCGGCAGCGGGCGTGCCGTGCCGCGAATCATCCAGCCCTTCTGCTCGTTCACCTCGGGCTGTGTGAACGTCTCACCGTTGTAGACGCCGGCGTGGAGGTCACCGTAGTTGCTCGGCAGGTTGTAATGGAACGACGCGCCGACGTCGGACGACGAGAGGAATCCTTCGCGCTCCTCGAAGACTTGCCCCTGGAAGCGGTAGCGGTAGACGCCTTCCATGAAGTCGACCCATGGCGTCTGCTGCTGCCCGAAGCGGGCCCACGATCCGTGCGTCATGAAGTCGTCGAAGTTCCACTGGAGATAGGCGTACTTCAGCCGGAAGACGTAGCTGCCGCTCACGTTGCTGCCGATCGCCGCTTCGCGGGTGATGTCGGGCGTGATGCGGAAGGCAATGCTGTGCGAGATGTTGCCGGTGACGTTGATGTAGCTGCGGCCGACCTGGAACTGGTTCAGGGTCACTTGCTCACTGGTAATGGGATCGGTGAACTTGGGCTGCTGCTGGACGGTGTAGTCGGCGAAAATCGTGGCGCCGACGGAAATCTTCGGGGTGTCGTCGGGCGGCGTGGACGCGGCCGCCGGAGTGACCTGCGCGGCGCAGGGCGCGGCCCACATGATGCTGATGAGTGCCACGGCGATCGTGCTGCCGAGCAGACGGCGAACCGTCGAGTGTCGTCTGTTCACGCAATTCCTCCTTCGAAAACCTATCGGGGCTGGATTTCACTTGCGTCACGGGGATGTTTCGTCGCTGTAAACAACAGCGTAAACGGAGTGTAACGACGATCTGATAGGATCCGAGCGGTTCGAAGGGGGATGGACGTGGCATTCAGGCTGATACCCAGGGAAGAGCGGTTCTACGACGACTTCACGGCGATGGCCGAACAGATCCGGAAGGGCGCAGAACTGCTCGACGCGATGCTCGCGCCCGACAAGCCGCTCTGGGACAAGGCGGACGAGATCAAGGAGGTCGAGCACAAGTGCGACTTCCTGACCCACGAGATCATCCAGCGCCTGAACCGGACGTTCGTGACGCCGCTCGACCGCGAGGACATCCACACGCTGGCCCGCTCGCTCGACGACGTCATGGACGCGATCGACGCCTCCGCCACCATCGTCCGGCTCTATCACATCGAAGACGTGCGCACCGGCGCGCGCGAGCTGGCCAGGCTGGTGCGCGACTCGGTCGAGCAGGTGGTCTGCGCGATGAAGGCCCTCGAGAAGCGCAAGGGGGTCGCCGAGTGCGCGGTCGAGATCAACCGCCTGGAGAACGAGGCCGACCGCGCGCACCAGGCCGCGGTGCAGGCGCTGTTCAAGGACGAGAAGGACGCCGTCGCCATCATGAAGTGGAAGGAGATTCTCGATTTCCTCGAGCAGGCCACCGATCGCTGCGAGGACGTGGCCAACGTCCTCGAGGGCGTCGTCGTGAAGCACGCCTGATCGGATGGACACGAATCTTCTCGCGGTTGTCGCCCTCATCGGCGTCGCGCTGGTCTTCGACTTCATCAACGGGTTTCACGACGCGGCGAACTCCATCGCCACCGTCGTCTCGACCCGGGTGCTGAGCCCCGGCAAGGCGGTCATCTGGGCCGCGTTCTTCAACTTCGTCGCCGCCTTCGCCTTCGGCACCGCCGTGGCCAAGACCGTCGGCTCGGGCCTGGTCGACATCAACATCGTCAGCTTCTCGGTGATCTTCGCCGCGCTGATCGGCGCGATCGCGTGGGACCTGATCACGTGGTATTTCGGGCTGCCGACCAGCTCGTCGCACGCGCTGATCGGCGGCTACGCCGGCGCCGCGGTGGCCAAGGCCGGCTTCGCCGCGATCATCCCCGGCGGCTGGAGCAAGACGCTGCTCTTCATCGTCCTGGCGCCGCTCATCGGCATGGTCCTGGGCTTCTTCATCATGGTGGCGGTGCTGTGGATCTTCCGGTGGTTCTCGCCGTCGCGCGTGGACCGCTGGTTCCGGCGGCTGCAGCTGCTCTCGGCGGCCGCCTACAGCCTCGGCCACGGCGGCAACGACGCGCAGAAGACGATGGGCATCATCGCCGGCGTGCTGTTCGCCGGCGGCTACATTTCGACGTTCCGCATCGACCTGTGGGTGATCCTGATGGCGCACGCGGCGATCGCGCTGGGCACGCTGTCGGGCGGCTGGCGCATCATCCACACGATGGGATCGAAGATCACCAAGCTGCAGCCGGTCGGAGGCTTCGCCGCCGAGACCGCCGGCGCCATCTCGCTCTTCACCGCCACCCACCTGGGCGTTCCCGTCAGCACGACCCACACGATCACCGGCGCGATCATCGGTGTCGGATCGATCCGGCGCCTGTCGGCGGTGCGCTGGGGCGTCGCCGGCCGCATCGTCTGGGCGTGGATCCTGACGATCCCCGCCTCGGCCTTCATTTCCGCGGTCACCTACAAGATCACCGCGGCGCTGATCGCGCCGTAGCCAGTTGCCCGTTGCCAGTTTCCAGTTTCCAGTTTCCGGTGCAACGGGCAACGGGCAACGGGCAACGGGCAACGGGCAACCGGCAACCGGTAACGGGCCACGGTTTACTATGCAGGCAAGTCGATGGTGAAGACCGCGCCGCGTTGCGGGCGGTTGACGGCGGCGACGCGGCCGCCGTGCAGCTCGACCAGGTGCTTGACGATCGACAGGCCGAGGCCCGTGCCGCCGGGGTCTCTTCCGTCGCGCGTGCGCGACTTGTCGACGCGGTAGAAGCGCTCGAAGATCCGCTTCAGGTCGGCCGGCGGCACGCCCGGGCCTTCATCCGTGATCGAGATCAGGACGCGCGCACCTTCGCGGCGCGAGGCCATCACGATGCGTCCCCCCTCGGGCGAATGGTTGGCGGCGTTCTCGAGCAGGTTGCGCAGCGCATCCTGCAGCTTGGCGGGATCCCCCTGGACGATCGCCGCGTCGCTGCCAATCTCGCGCTCGACCTTCAGGCGGCGCGACTGCATCACGACGGCGAGATCGGTCTCGACGGCGGTGAAGAGCGCGTCGACGGAGCAGGGCACGCGCTCGAGGATCTCCTGGCCTCCTTCGAGCCGTGCCAGGCGCAGGAGGTCGCGCACGAGGCGCTCCATCCGCATCGTGTGGCGCGCGACGATCTCGAGGAAGCGGCGCGACTCGTCGGGATCGGCGTCGGCGAGCGCTTCGACGTAGCCGCGGATCGCCGTCAGCGGCGTGCGCAGCTCGTGCGAGACGTTGGCCACGAAGTCGCGCCGGATCATGTCGGCGCGGCGCAGGTCGCTGATGTCGTGCAGGACGACGACGGCGCCGCGCCCGGGTGAGATCTCCACCGGCGCGGTGCGCGCGATCAGCGTCATGCCGGAATCGCGCAGGCCGGTGAGCTCGACGCTGGTCGTCGGCTTGCCCGACAGCGCCGCCGCGATCTGCTCGGCGACGGCAGGCTGCCGCACGATCTCCGGATAGTGCCGCCCTTCCACCGCGGCGTCGATGTGCAGCATCCGCCGCGCCGCGTCGTTGGCCAGCTGCAGCCGTCCGTGCTCGTTGATGACGAGCACTCCCTCGATCATCCCCGAGAGGATGGCCGCCATGCGCGCGCGATCCGCTTCCAGCCCCTGCAGCCGCTTCGCCAGGTCGTGGGTGAGCGAGTCGAGCGTGCGCGCGACGTTGCCGATCTCGTCCTCGCCGTAGTCGGGGACGCCGCGGGCGAAGCGGCCGGCGGCGTAGCCGCGCGCGCGCTCGTCGATGGCGCGCAGCCGCCGCGCCAGCGGCGCCGAGAAGATCCACGTCAGCACGACGGCGACCAGCAGGCCGACGCCGAAGCCGAGCGCGCCGAGCGACCGGACGGCGGCGAGCTGACGGTCGACGTCGGTCAGCGGCAGCGCCAGGCGCACGAACGCGAGCAGCGGCATCCCCGGGTCGCGCACCGGGATGGCCACGTACATCATGTCGGTGCGGATGGTCGCGCTGTGGCGCTGGGCCGCGCCGAACCCCTGCCGCCGCGCCTCGACGATCTCCGGCCGCTCGCCGTGGTTCTCGACGGTGCGGATCTGCTCCGGCGTGAGATCGGAGTCGCCGACGACGCGCCCGTCGGCGGCAATGAAGGTGACGCGGGCCCCCAGGATGTGGCCGAGCGTGTCGGCCTCGCCGTCCAGCTCGGCCTCGGTGACGGCGGTGTGGTGCGCAAGCATCTCGGCCGCCAGCCGCGCCTCGACCGCCAGCTCGCGCTCGATCCGCTGCTCGAGGCTGCGCCGCACCGACCACGAGACCAGCGCCGTCGCCACCAGCGCCGCGAGCGCCGCCGCGGCGAGCGCCGTCAGAAAGATCTTCGCCCGGAAGGTCATGGCGTACTAGGTGTCTTCGAGTCGGTACCCGAACTGCTTGATCGTGACGATGGCGTCGGAGAGAAACGGCAGCTTTTCGCGGAGGCGGCGGATGTGCACGTCCACCGTGCGCGTGCCGCCGGTGTACTGGTAGCCCCAGACGTCGCTCAGCAGCAGATCGCGCGAGAGCACGCGGCCGCGGTGCTCGACCAGGTATTGCAGCAGCAGGAACTCCTTGGCCGTCAGCCGCACCTCGTCGCCGCCCACCGTCACCACATGGCGATCCAGGTCGATCGTCAGCGGGCCGTAGCGCAGCGGCTCCGACGCCGGCGCCTTCGCCGCGCGCTGGGTGCGGCGCAGGAGCGCGGCGACCCGCGCCATCAGCTCGCGCGGGCTGAACGGCTTGGTCACGTAGTCGTCGGCCCCGAGCTCGAGCCCCTGGATCCGTTCCGACTCCTCGCCGCGGGCGGTGAGCATGATGATCGGGATCGCGGCCGTCGCCGGATCCGCGCGCAGCGCCTGGCAGACGAGCAGGCCGTCCATTCCAGGCAGCATCCGGTCGAGGATCAAGAGATCGGGGGCGTTGTCCCTGGCGCGGGGCAGCGCCGCCGTCCCCGACGGGACGATCTCCGCGGTATGCCCGGCCTTCTGCAGGTAGTGCGCGATGAGATCCGCGATGTCCCTGTCGTCTTCGACGATGAGGATGCGGCTCATGCCGCGGCCCTGCCGCAGGCGTGGCCCGCCAGCGATTCCGGCGCGGCGGCGTCGAGCGCGGCGCGCAGGTCGCCGGCCGACTCGTAGCGCCGGTCGGCGATGCGGCGCGCCGGCACGCCGATGGGGAACGGGGACGAGGGCACCACCGCCGGCGTGACCACCAGCGTCGTGTCCTCGCACCGCGCCGCGTGGCCGAAGCGCTCGCGCGGCTCGGTCCAGCCGTGACAGAACGAGAGCGACATCATGTCGGCGAGCGCGAGGAAGCGATAGTCCGCGTCGAGGACCTCGCGCGGCACCCGCGCGCGCCCCAGCAGGTCGTCGCGGCGCGCTTCCTGGTTGGCGAAGAAGGCGCGCCAGCCCTCCTCGTCGCGGTGCGCAGCGTAGACGAACAAGGCGTGCGCCGCGACGAGGGCCGCCGCATACGGCGACTCCCCGGCGAGCCGATCGATCCCCAGCGGCCAGACCGACTGCTTCAGCGCGTCCGGCGCGGTGATGAAGTCGAACGCCGTGCCGGTGGCCGCGTCGAAGACGAGCTCTTCGTCGAGCTCGCGCCAGCCGTTGTCGTGCTCGCGCACGGCGAGGCGGATGTCGTCGCGGCGCGCGTGCGCCGCGAGCCCGTCGAAACGGTCCACGAGCTCCAGGGCCAGGACCGCGTGATCGGGCTGCGTAATAAAGAGGAGCGAACCGGGCTCGGATCGGACGATCACGCGTGACTACGGGGGTGGAACGGCTGAGCCATTCAGAGGACATCAATTCTGACATCGCCGTGTAACAGGCGCAAATCAGGCCGGAAATCGCCCCTCTCCGGGTGGCACTGCCGTTGATGAAGAGTCAGCACGGAGGAGATTATGGGTTTCCAGTCCATGCGTCAGAAGGGTGCGGCAGTGGCGGCGGTTGCGGGGTTGGGCGCGCTGCTGGTCGGGTGCGGAACGCAGAATTCCGGGTTGGCGCGCACCGAAGCGGTCAACGGCTTCGGCGCCGCTGCGCCGATGGCGGTGAGCTGTGAGCCCAATCAGCGCGCGGTGGTGCGGCAGGTCGCGGTGAACGGCATGCTGCAGGCGCAGGTGCAATGCGAGACCGTGAACGGCCTCGCCGCGGCCGGTACGATGGGCGCGTATGGCGCCGTCGCGCCGGTCGCGCCTTCGCCTGTCGGCTACGGCGGCGTAAACGCGCTGCCAGTCTCGTACGTGCAGCCCGCGACGCTGCCCGATACGCAGTACGTGCGCACGCCCGCGCCGGTCGTCACGCGGCAGGCGGCGCCGCAGCGCGTGAGCTACCAGCGCGCGCCCGAGCGCATCGAAAAGCAGGGGCGCTCGGTCAAGAAGAGCGCGATCATCATCGGATCGTCCGCTGGCGTCGGCGCCGGCGTGGGCGCGGCGGTCGGCGGCAAGAAGGGCGCGGGCATTGGCGCGCTGATCGGCGGCGGCGGCGCGGCGCTCTGGGATCAGATCACGCGCAGGAAGTAGTTCACGGTTCACGGTTCACGGTTCACCGTTCACGGTTCACGGTTCACGGTTCACGGTTAGATAAGGAGGCGGCGATTGGGGCACTTCGTCCCAGTCGCC